>Ga0207814_100032_pt1:5000-245617 | contig 245617 bp, 229 predicted proteins | sample TtaePargueraPR_7_FD_187755 | JGI IMG/M metagenome (GOLD analysis project Ga0207814, IMG submission 187755) | Aerobic enrichment media microbial communities from Bioluminiscent Bay, La Parguera, Puerto Rico - Tt and P1 (2) (SPAdes) | ecosystem: Environmental > Aquatic > Marine >...
TTGCGGGGCTTTTGTCGTTTTTGCCGCAGGTGGATGCACCCGGCGGTAATGGTCCTGCCTTCATTACAGGCCCTTGCTCCGCATGCCCGCTCTGGGGCATGTCCATGATCCATGGCGGAGGCACGGACACTGGGTGAGCTTACGACAAGCGAAAGGCTGCTGGCCGCTGCCGAACGCATCCTGGTCGAACGCGGCGTTACCGGGCTTTCGGTGCGCAAGGTGGGCGATCTTGCCGGGGTGAACCCCACCCTCGTCACCTATCATTTCAAGACCATTGAGAACCTGCTGGTCGAGCTGGCCCACCGCAATCTCGACCCGATCCTAGCCGACTGGCAGGCCATCGCGCCGGGCATGACGCTGGACGAAGTGCTGCGCACCTGGCTGCAGCCGATGCAGCGGGTTGCCTGCTTCACCCCCGATGGCCGTGCGCTGTGGGTGCTCGACGAGCTGGCCGCGCACGGTGAGGGCGTCCCGCGCCAGCTGGTGACCACGGCGATGCTGGATTTCAGCACCGTGCTGCAAGCCGCAGTGCAGCCGCATTGCCCCAACCTGGGTGCGGACGAATTGCGTGCCCGGCTGCGCTTCATCGCCGGGGCCGCGCTGGGCCCGCCGCCGCGCGTGCACGATACGGTGCGCCTGCCCGGTGGGAAGGCGCTGGATGACATCGAGTTCCTGCTGGCATTCGCGCGCGCTGCACTGGCTGGACAGGCGGCGACGGAATGATTTATACACTTGTATGAATCACGCGGGGATCGGAAGAAGGACATGACCACACCACCGGGTATCGATGCGGCGACTTTCGCCGATGGCCTTGCTGCCATGCGCAGCGCCGTGGGCGACGAATGGGTGTTCGACCAGCCCGCCGACCTCAACACCTACCGCGACTTCTACTCCGTGCTCTGGGGCGAGCCGGAAGAGAAGCTGGCCAGCGCCGCGGTTGCGCCTGCCAGCGTGGAGGAAGTCCAGGCGGTCGTCCGCGTGGCCAACGAGCGCCGCATCCCGATCTATCCCATCTCGACGGGCCGCAACCTCGGCTACGGCGGCTCCGCGCCGGTGCTCAGCGGCAGCGTGGTGGTGGACCTGAAGCGCATGGACCGCGTGATCGAGGTGAACGAGGACAATTGCTCCGCCCTCGTTGAGCCGGGTGTCTCCTTCTTCGACATGTACCGCCACCTGCGCGAGTCCGGATCCAAGCTGATGATGAGCGTGCCCGATCCGGGCTGGGGCTCACTGGTGGGCAACGCGCTCGACAGCGGCGGCGGCTACACCGTTGCCGGCTATCGCGGCCACTTCGAGGCCGTGTGCGGCATCGAGGCGGTGATGGCCGATGGCGAACTTCTGCGCACCGGCATGGGCGCGCTGCCCGGTAGCGAGACCTGGCAGCAGTATCGCATGGGGTTGGGCCCGTGCCTTGACGGCATGTTCCGCCAGTCCACGCTGGGCGTCGTCACCAAGATGGGCTTCTGGATGTTCCCCACGCCCGAGGCATGGCTTTCTGGCAGCGTCAGCGTGATGCGCTACGAAGACCTGGATGAACTGGTACGCGTGGCCAACGAGCTGGAATACGGCAACCTGTTCAACGGCATGCCGGGTTTCAGTTCGCCTGTCCTTACGCAGGAAAATCCCATCGCCATGGCGATGATCCCGGAACCCGAAGTGATGAACCGCATGGTCGCTGAAAGCGGCGTCCCGGCGTGGTCCTTCTCGCCCAATTTCTACGGCCCCGAACGGGTGATCCGCGAACAGTGGGCCTATGTGAAATCGCGGTTCGAGCACATTCCCGGCGTGCAGTTTGCCGAGACCGGCTTTGTCGACCTGCCGCTTTCGCCGGACGACATGGAGCGTATCCACAAGCCGCGCTTCGGCATCCCCTCGCTGGAAATCTTCAGCGTCGGCAGCCGCGGTTATGGCAATTTCAACCCCAGCGACGGGCACATCTGGTTTAGCGCCGTGATCCCGCGCTCTGGCCAGGGCATCATCGATGCCAACCGCGTGATGCGCGCCGAGTGCGAGCGGCTGGGGCTGGACCTGTTCATGTTCGCGCCCGCCGTCACCTGCTGGACGCGCAGCTTCGTGCTGTTCGCCGCCGTGCCGGTCTACAAGGACGGGCGCAACGAACACCTGCGCGATGCCGTGCGCGAGATTATCCGCACCTGCGCCAGCCACGGCTGGGGCGAATACCGCTGCCCGCCCGCCTTCATGGACGATGTGATGGAGGCCTACAGCTTTGGCGATCACAAGCTGCGCCGCGTGAACGAGCAGATCAAGGATGCGCTCGATCCCAACGGCATCATCTCCGCCGGTCGCTATGGGGTCTGGCCGGAGCGATACCGCCACCTGCGCCGCGATGGAGGTGCAGCATGAGACTGGCTTTCGCAGTAGCAGGCGCACTCGCACTGGCGGCAGGCGGCGCATTCGCGCAGCAGGCCACCCGCACCGGCCCCGCCGCGCCCGAGCTGGAACATGGCAAGGCGGTCTACGCCCACTGGTGCGCGCCGTGCCATGCCAATTCGATGGGCCTTGCCGGCACCAACAGCCTGACGATCAAGTACGAGGGCACCGACATTCCCGGCGTGCTGGAAGACCGCACCGACCTGACTGCACCGGTCATCACTTACTTTGTGCGCAACGGCGTGGCCTGGATGCCGCCCTTCCGCCGCACCGAGGTTTCTGATGCCGACCTTGCCGCGCTGAGCGCCTACCTAACCGCGCCGCTGGAGGATCGCGGCGCTCACACGCCATTGCTGGCGGACGAGATGGCCGAAATGGAGGCTGCCCGATGATTAGTCGCCGTGACTTCGTGAAATGGGGCGCTGTCGTCCCCGCGCTCGGCACCGGCTGGCACGGCGCCTTTGCCGCTGCTCCGCAAGGTCTCGATGCGATGCTGGTCGATACCCGCTTTCCCGGCGCGCTGGACGTGGCCGATGCGCCGGTGCCGGTCTTGCGCTTTGCCGGAGACGTGACGAACGTGTGGTACGATCGGCTCGATGCACGCTGGCGTCGCCCCGGTTTCGTGCTGGGCGGCATAACCGGCAGCGATGCACTGTTCGTGCTGGAAACGCTGGCCACCCACCAGGGTCGCCGCGTCGTCTCGCGCATGGCGCTGGACTTGCCGCGCGTGAACGATGTGCAGGCCATGCGCTGGATCATCGCCCCGCATCACAAGAGCGTTACCGCGTGAGCATCCTGCCACCTGACATGGACGAGAGCGCCTTCGCGGCTTTCCTGAACGACCTGCGCGGTGCCGTGGGCGAAGACTGGGTGTGGTCGTCCGACACCGACATGTTCCCCTATCGCGATGCCTTCTCCCCGGTGTGGAACACGCCCGAGGAGATCCAGGCCAGCAGCGCCGTCGCGCCTGCCGATGTCGCCCAGGTTCAGGAAGTGGTGCGTATCGCAAAGCGCCACCGCGTGCCGCTGCACCCGATCTCCACCGGCAAGAACTTCGGTTATGGTGGCGCTTCGCCCAACGTGCAGGGCAGCGCCGTGCTCGACCTGAAGCGAATGGACCGCGTGATCGAGGTGAACGAGGAGCGCAACTATTGCCTTGTCGAGCCCGGTGTCTCCTACTTCGATCTCTATCGCCACATCCAGGAACGCGGGCTGAAGGTGATGATCGATTGCCCCGATCCCGGCTGGGGATCGCCCGTGGGCAATGCGTTGGATCGCGGCGTCGGCTACACCATGCCGCAGTTCCGCGACCATTTCGGCGCCCATTGCGGCATGGAAGTGGTGCTGCCCGATGGCGAACTGATGCGCACCGGCATGGGCGCCATGCCCGGCGCGGATAGCTGGCAGGAATACCCCTATGGCTTCGGGCCCGACCCGTCCGGCCTGTTCGCGCAAGGCAATTTCGGCGTGGTCACCAAGATGGGCTTTCGCCTGATGCCGCAGCCCGAATACTATCGCACCGGCCTGGTTCGCGTGCCGCGTCGGCGCGACCTCATCAAGCTGGTGCACCACGTCAACTACCTGTCGGACAGCGGCATGGTGAGCGAAGTGCGCTTTGCCAGCCCGCTATCCGCGCTGCTGGGCGATCCCGATTTCGCTGCACTGGCGACCAAGCTGGGCGGGCCGTCCGATGCCGAAATGGACGCGGCTGCCTCCGCCGCCGGTCTGCATAGCTGGGCGATCGACCTGCAGTTCCTTGGCCCCGAAGCCGCCACGGCGGCGCAGTGGGAATATGCCAGGGATCGGATCCTGTCGGATATTCCCGGCGCCGAAGCGCTGGATGGCGATCACTTCGCCTTGCCTGCCACCGAGGCCCAGCTGGAAAACGATACCCAGCCGTACCCCACGGCGATCCGCCGCAAGGGCGCACTGGGCATCCCTTCGCTCGGCATCTGGGAAATCGTGCGCGACGATGGCCACGTCGGGTTCTTCCCGGTGCTGCCGCGCGACGGGGAGGCGGTGTTCGAAATGCAGCGCGTGCTGGGCGATGCCAGCCGCGAATATCCGCTGCCGCCCTATTTCAGCGCCGTCACCGCGCCGCTGTTCTGGCATTCCAACACCTTCCAGATGGTCTTTGCCCCCTCGATCCGCCGCGACGATCCGGAACACAACGCCATGGTCCACCGGGCGATGAAGCACATGGTGGCCGTGGCCGCCGAACACGGCTGGGGCGACTATCGCGCTGCGCCGATCTACCAGGACGACGTGGCGGCCACTTACAGCTTCAACGGCGGGGCTCTGCGCAAATTCCTGGAAGCGATGAAGGATGCGGTCGATCCCGACGGCATCATCGCGCCGGGCAGGGGCGGGGTGTGGCCCGCAAGGTTCCGTCCATGAAGGTTCTGTTCGCCTCCGTGCTCCTGGGTGCCGCTCTGTCGCTGTCGGTCGCCGCGCAAAGCGAAGACCCGCAAGTCGCCCACGGGCGGCAGGTGTTCGAACGCCAATGCGCGCCGTGCCACGGGCGAGGGCCGGGTGATGATCGCTCGCCCATGCTGCCCGGCACCGCTGCGCTGGCGGAGAAATATGACGGAGCGCGACCGGCCGCCCTCGAGGATCGCAGCGATCTCTCCGCCCCCGTCATCACCCTGTTCGTGCGGCGCGGATCGGGCGCGATGCCGTTCTTCCGCGCCTCGGAACTCAGCGATGCTGACATTGCCGCGATCGCGGCCTATCTACAGACAAGTTCCGCAGACTAGGCCGAAGTGCGTGTCATACAGATGGCGCAATTTGCGCTAGTATTGCGTGAAACGATTCGAATTTTCCGCAAAGGGTCTGCACGCCGTGACGATTACTCCCAACCGCCGCCATTTCCTTGCTGCCACGGGCACTGCCTTTGCCGGGCTCTACCTCAGCGCCTGCGCCCCGCGCTCGGGCTCGCTGGGCAGCGCCATGGCAGCAGGCAGCGCCAACCGGGTCGGCCCGCTGGTGCCCGATCCCGCAGGCGTGCTCGACTTGCCGGAAGGCTTTTCCTACCGCGTGATCTCGCGCCTGGGCGATGCCATGGACGATGGTGGCAGCGTGCCCGATGCGGCAGACGGCATGGGCTGTTTCGATATCGGCAATGGCAAGCTCGCGCTGGTGCGCAACCATGAACTGTCGCCCGGTGCCGACACCGGCGGCGCCAGCGGCCCGGCTTACGACACCGTCGCGCGGTCGATGATCCCGCTGCCCGGCGGCACCACAACCATCGTGCTGGATGCCCAGACGCTGGCAGTGGAACGGCAGTATCGCAGCCTGGCGGGCACCATCCGCAACTGTGCTGGCGGCATCACGCCGTGGGGCAGCTGGCTGACCTGCGAGGAAAACACCGCCCGCGCCGATGGCCGCATCAACCGCGATCACGGCTGGGTGTTCGAAGTTCCCGCCGATGCCGGTCGCCAGGTCGATCCGGTCCCGCTGACTGCCATGGGCCGCTTCAACCACGAGGCGGCGTGCGTCGATCCCGCCACCGGCATCATCTACATGACCGAGGATCGCGGGGACTCGCTGCTTTACCGCTTCCTGCCCACCGTGCCGGGCGACCTTGCGCAAGGCGGCACGCTGCAGGCACTCGTGCTGGACGGCGTGACCGACACCAGCAACGCCGATGGCGTGACCATCGAGGTCGGACAGCCGGTGGCCGGTAGCTGGGTCACGCTCGACAATGTCGAGGCGCCCGAGGACGACCTGCGCCTTCGCGGCGCGGCCATGGGCGCTGCCACTTTCGTGCGTGGCGAAGGCATCTTCATGGGCGAGGGCGAGATGTATTTTACCGCCACCGGCGGCGGTGCGGCCGGTGAAGGACAGATTTTCCGCCTGCGCCCCAATGCCGACGGCGCCGACATGCTCGACCTGTTCTACGAAAGCCCGGCGCGCTCGGAATACAGCTTTGGCGACAACCTGTGTGTGACTCCGTTCGGCGACCTCATCGTGTGCGAAGACCAGTATGCCGAGACAGTGGACAATTACCTGCGCGGCGTGACTGCGGCGGGAGAGGCCTATCCCTTCGCGCGCCTGCGCCTGCAGACCGAGACGGCCGGGCCCTGTTTCTCGCCCGACGGACGCACGCTGTTCCTCAACGTCTATCACCCGACCATGACGCTGGCGATCACCGGGCCGTGGCCGGCCTGACGGGACCGAAGGCGTGAGCCACACCCCTTCGATCCTGTTTGTCTGCCTCGGCAACATCTGCCGCTCGCCCATGGCCGAAGGTGCCATGCGCGCGGCGGCGGAGCAGGCCGGGCTGGAGCTGACAATCGACAGCGCAGGCACGGGAGACTGGCATGTCGGCAACCCGCCCGATCCGCGCGCCGTTGCCGAAGCCGGTGCCAATGGGGTGGACATCGCGGGCCTGCGCGCCCGGCAGGTAACGCGCGAGGATTTCATGCGCTTCACCCACGTGCTTGCGCTGGATGACCAGAACTTGCGCAACCTCGAGGCGCTGGCGCCCTCCGATGCGAGCGCGGAACTGGCGCTGCTGCTCGACATGGTGCCGGGCCGCGAGGGCGAGCCGGTGGCCGATCCCTATTTTGGCGGCGACGAAGGTTTCCAGCAGACCTGGGCCGATGTCACGGCAGCAGCGCAGGCGCTGGTGGCCCGGCTCGGCGGCTGATCAGGTCGCCTCCGGAAAGGGCGTCCATTCCTCGCTCTCCGGCAGGGGCGCGAAGATCTCGTCCAGCATGGCCTCGCTTACGCCTTCGGGCGTTGCCGGGTCCCACGTCGGCGCGTTGTCCTTGTCCACCAGCACGGCGCGCACGCCCTCGGCGAAGTCGGGCCGCATGATCATGCGCGCGGCAATGCGGTATTCCATCGCCATCTCGGCGGCGAAATCCTTGCAGTCGGCGTTTTCCTCGAACTGGCGCAGCGCCACCTTGGCGGTAGTGGGGCACTTGGAAGTAACCGCAGCCAGTTCCCTGGCCGCCCAGTCGCTGTCGTCGCCCTTCAGCGCGGCGATGATGCCTTCCAGCGTATCGGGCGCGAACAGTCGGTCGATCCGTTCCTTGTTGCCTTTCAGGCGCGGCTCTGGCGGCCGGCTGGAAAATTCGCGCAGCACCGCCTCGACCTGGTCCGGTGCGGCGATGATGCGCGCCTTGACCTCGGCCAGGTGCGCGCTTTCGATGTAGTGCGTTGCAAGTCCTGCCCAGGCACATTCCGCCCCGTCAAGCCGGGCCCCGGTAAGTGCGAGGAACTTGCCCACCTGCCCCCGCAGGCGCGGCAGGTAGTGGCCCGCCCCGACATCGGGGAACAGCCCGATCGCACCTTCGGGCATGGCAAACTTCGTGTTCTCGGTCGCCACCCGGTACCTGGCCGGCTGGCTGATGCCCACGCCGCCGCCCATGGTGACCCCGTCCATGAAGGCGACCACCGGCTTGGGATAGGTGAACAGCAGGTGGTTGAGGCGGTATTCGGCGTGGAAGAATTCGCGCCCGCTCTTGCCACCATCCGCCGTGGCAGAATTGCGCAGCGCGGCCACGTCGCCACCGGCGCAGAAGCCGCGCCCTTCACCATGGTCAAGCAGCACCACGTCGATGCCCTCATCCTGCCGCCAGTCCAGCAGCGCCGCTGCCATGGCCTGGCACATCTCCAGAGTCAGCGCGTGGATCGCCCTGGGGCGATTGAGCGAGACGTGGGCCACGTGGCCGTGGCTGTGCAGGTGGATGAGATCGGTCATGAAAATCCTTAGTCTTTGAGGAGGTCGCGGCCCACGATCATGCGCATCACCTGGTTGGTGCCTTCGAGGATCGAGTGGACGCGCAGGTCGCGCCAGAAGCGTTCGATGGGGTAGTCTTTCAGGTAGCCATAGCCGCCGAACAGTTGCAGCGCGTTGTTTACGACATTGCTACCGCTGTCGGTCGCCAGCCGCTTGGCCATTGCGGAAAAGCGCGTCTTGTCGGGCGCGTTTGCGGTTACCTTGGCCGCGGCGAGGTAAAGCAGCGCGCGTGCGGCTTCCAGTTCGGTTGCCATGTCGGCCAGCATGAACTGGGTGTTCTGGAAATCGGCCACCGGCTGGCCGAACTGCTGGCGCTCCTTCGTGTAGGCAATCGCTTCGTCCAGGCAGCGCTGCGCCCCGCCCAGCGAGCAGGCACCGATGTTCAGCCGTCCGCCGTCAAGCCCGGCCATGGCGAAGCGGAAGCCTTCGCCTTCCTCGCCCACGCGGTTGGCCACGGGCACGCGCGCGTCCTCGAAAATCAGCTGCGCGGTGGGGCTGGCGTTCCAGCCCAGCTTCTTTTCCGGCGCGCCGAAGGATACGCCGGGAGTGTCCTTGTCAACCACCAGGCAGGTGATACCGCGCGTCTTGTGCTCGCCCGTACGCACCATCACCACGTAGACATCGTTCACCCCGCTGCCGGAAATGAACTGCTTGGTGCCGTTCACCACGTAGTGGTCGCCATCCAGCCTGGCGCTGGTCTTCAGCGCCGCAGCGTCGGAGCCGCTGGCAGGCTCGGTCAGGGCATAGCTGGCCAGCTTGTCCATGGTGACGAGATCGGGGAGATAGCGCTCCTTCAGTTCCTGCCCGCCGAAGGTGTCGATCATCCAAGCGGCCATGTTGTGGATCGAGATGAAGGCGCTGGTGGCAGGGCAGCCATAGGCCATGGCTTCCATGATCAGCGCCGCTTCCAGCCGCCCCAGCGCTATGCCGCCCGATTCCTCCGACACGTAGATTGCGCCGAAACCCAGTTCGCCTGTATGCTTGATCACCTCGCGCGGGAAGTGGTGCGTCTCGTCCCACGCCGCCGCATGGGGCGTGATGTTGTCGGCGGTGAAGCGCTGCGCCATTTCCTGGATGGCTAGCTGGTCGTCGGTAAGCTGGAACTGTCCGGTCATGCGTATCTCCTGCGGGCGGCAATGTCCGAAGGCGCGTTACGATACAACCGGTATCTGTTGAAACTTTTTGCCTTTCCGGCAGCGGCGAGCGCCTCGAAACTTACTCCTCGAACGTTTCGGGTCCGATCGGTTCGGGGGCAAATCCGCCGGGATCGACGGGAGTGGGATCGAAGCCCGAGGTATCGTCGATGGGGCTGGGGTCGAACCCTTGCGCCGGATCCACCAGCGGCTCGGGCATGGTTTCGTAAGTGACCTCGGCGTCGGGGTCGTCCTCTTCGGCAAAACCCTGCGTGGTAGCCTCCGGCGAGGGAGCGCGGCTGGCACGGGTGACTTGCGGTTCCCGCTCGCGCACGGTGACCTCGTCGCCCACCGGCTGTCGTTCCTGCACTGCGGCCTGGCGGCTCTCCAGGTCGTCTCCGCAAGCAGCGAGCAGGGCGACGGCGGACAGGGCAAGGGCAGCGCGGGCGATCATTGCAGGCTTCCGATCACGGCTTCGGCCTCGATCTCGCACTTCCAGTCCGGGTTGTAGAGCGCGGCCACGGCCACCAGCGTGCCGGTGGGGCGGGCATGGCCCACGGCGCGGGTGAAGGCGGCGGTCACGGCATCGGCATCGGCGATGTCGGTTACGAACATGCGCACGCGCACCACGTCGCCCGAATGGCCGCCCAGCTGGCCGATATAGTCCAGGATCTGCTCGAAACAGCGGTCCGCCTGGCGACCGGCATCGGGGCTGACGCTGCCGTCTTCCTCCACGCCGACATTGCCGGAAACGATGATCCGGTCGCCCACGCGAATGGCACGGGTGAATCCGGCGGCTTCCTCGAAGGGGCCCAGCGGCGGGATGCGCTGGCGGCCATCGTTGGGGTCTTCAGCCACAGGTGATCCTTTCGATAATCATGTCGTCGTCATAGCTGACGGTGAGGCGGTCCGGGCGGAAATCCATCGTCACGGCGGTTCGCGGCGGTACCCAGCGCAGCGTGCGTGCGCCGGTCAGTTCCAGCAGCGTGGCCCCCGCTTCGGCGGTGGCGCGGTGGCCGACATGGTCCTGCACCATGCCGGCATCGCATGCGCCCGCAGGTTCCCGCACGCGCGGATTGCCGTCGTCATCGAACGGCGGCGACGTGGTGGCGCAGGCTGCCAGGCCAGTCAGGGCGAGCAGGGATGCCGTGCTTTTCATGGCGCTTATCCTAACCTTTCGGGATGCGTTGCGCCAGCACGCAGCACTACTTTGGACATTATCAACGAAGTGGAATTGAATGGCGAATCCTGCTAGCCGGAAGGCAAAGATCCTGAAGAGAGATGCCATGGCCTTGAAATGCGAACCCATCCTGCCGAACTTCGGCGCAATCTGCTCCGGGCTGGACCTGACGAAAGAGCTCACTCCTGACGAGGTGAAGCAGATCACCGACGCGATGGACAAGTATGGCGTCACCGTGTGGCGCAACACCGGCATGAGCGACGAGGACCATGTCAATTTCAGCCGCAATTTCGGCTATCTCGAACGCGTGCCCAAGCGCCCCGACGGGCAGAAGATGCGCCTGCCCTATCGCGAGCTGTTCGATGCCTCCAACCTCAACCTGGAAGGCGAGATCACCACCGATCCGGCGGCCGTGGAATACCGCAAGGGCGACCGGCTGTGGCACACCGACAGCGCCTTCCTGGAAAAGCGCACCAGCTATTCGATCCTGCTGGCCCACATCACCCCGCCGCCCGAAGCAGGCGGCGAGACGTGGTTCGCCGATGCGCGCACCGCCTATGAAGACCTGCCGCAGGAAACTAAGGGCCTGATCGAGGACAAGGTCGGCGTGAACTCGCTGTGGTGGAGCCGCAAGAAAGCCGGCGCCGAGATCGACGAGGCGGAAATCTACGAACGCCCCCTGGCCCGGCACAAGCTGGTTCACACCCATGCGGGCTCGGGCCGCAAGAGCCTGTTCATCGCCGCGCACACGATGGACGTGGAAGGCATGGACAAGGCCGAGGGCCGCCAGCTGATCGAGGACCTGATCGCCCACACCACGCAGCCCAAGTACACCTTCAAGTGGTCGTGGCAGCCGGGTGACCTGGTGATCTGGGACAACCTGTGCACCATGCACCGCGGCGGCGACTACGACTATACCGCCTACAAGCGCGACATGCGCCGCACCACGGTGCGCGAGGGGACCGAACCGCACCTGATGGAAACCGGCGACGATCCCTACACCGCGCTGTTCGCGAAAAGCCCCAAAAGCGTGGACATCAACTCCGCGCGCGACGCCGGGCGCTAGGCGGTTGAAACAGGCTGCCGCCGCGCTGGCCGGTGTCGCCATGCTGGCCGGCTGCGGTTCGGCCTTGCGCGACAGCTTCATGGTCGAAGACCCGCAAGGCATGATTGTCGGCGGAGAGCTGGTCTTGTGCGAGGCGGTGACCCCGCTCGAGAAGGTGGGCGAGGACTGGCACGCCAACTTGCATGTCGACTGCGAAGGCAGCGGCGAAATTCTCCTTGTTCTGGCCGACGGCAGGGAGGCCGTGTGCGAGACAGGCTATGTCACGCCCGGTGCCTTGCAGGATTTCCTGTTCCGGCTGGAGGGCGGTGACTGCGTGGCCGTGCCTGGCTGACAGGCAGGGCGTTCAGCTTACCAGCAGCGCCAGGTTGACCTGCCCGGTGCCGCTGCGGATCAGGCCGATCTCGCGCGCGGCGGCATAGCTCAGGTCGATCACCCGGTTGCCGTGGTAGGGACCGCGATCGTTGATGCGCACCACCACGCTTTCGCCATTGCGCGGGTTGGTGACCCGCACCTTGCTGCCCAGCGGCAGGGTGCGATGCGCGGCAGTCAGCTGACCGGGATCGAAGATCTCGCCATTGGCCGTCAGGTTGCCTGCCAGTTCATCGCCGTAATAGCTCGCCTCTCCCGTGCCCAGCGCGCTCTCGCGCGGGGCGGGAACCATGGCCACGGGCTCCAGCTCGGCTACCGGCCTGGCCTCCACGCTGGTCGCTCCCTTGCCCAGCGCCACCACTTCGGGCGCAGTGGAATCGTTCAGCAGCGCGGTGCCCAGCACCAGCGATAGCGCGGCGAACAGGCCGGTGCCCAATAGCGCCATCTGCCGCTGCGACTTGAGCCGCAGCAGGATGCGCAGCCGTTCGCCGCGGCTGGGCAGGGTATTGTCGGAACGGGCGGTATTCTCGGACTTGCTCATACCCAATCAAGGGATCGGGCGCGGGTGATGTTCCGAAAAAGACAGGGCTTGGACCAGGGCCTGAAACAGAAGGCGCCCGGTCCTCCGCTTGGAGGACCGGGCGCCTGTGTGTCTTGGCTGACCTGTGTCGATCAGAAGATGCGCGTGGCCGTCTCGGCCGGGGCAGCCAGCAGCTTTTCCAGCTCGTCGTCCAGCTTCAGCATGGTGAGCGAGGCACCGGCCATTTCCAGCGAGGTGCAGTATTCGCCCACATAGTTGCGCGCGACCGTCAGGCCGGTCTCGGCAGCCAGCTGCGCCGCCTTGTTGTAGATCACGTAGAGCTCGGCGGGCGGGGTGCCGCCCAGGCCGTTGACCATCAGGGCAACGCGGTCGCCCGAGTTGAACGGCAGGTCGCTCTGCACGGCGTCGTACAGCGTCTTGGTGATCTCGTCGGCACTGGTGATCTTGGCGCGTTCGCGGCCCGGTTCACCGTGGATGCCGACGCCCACTTCCATCTCGTCGTCGCCGATTTCGAAGATCGGGTCACCCTTGGCCGGCGGGATGCAGCTGGTCAGCGCCACGCCCATGGAGCGCACGTTGTTGTTCACCTTTTCGGCAATGGCCAGGACTTCGTCGAGGCTGGCACCGTTTTCCGAAGCTGCGCCGCAGGCCTTCATCACGAAGAAGTTGCCCGCCACGCCGCGGCGACCGACGGTGTACAGGCTGTCCTGCACGGCAACGTCGTCGTTGATGTGGAACTGCTTGACCTTGATGCCTTCGGCTTCGGCCATTTCGGAGGCCATGTCCCAGGCCATGCGGTCGCCCTGGTAGTTGTTTACCAGCACCAGCACGCCGGCATCGGTGGCGACGGACTTGATGGTTTCAAGGCAGGCATCCACCGGCGGTGCGGCGAAGACCGGGCCCTGGCAGGCAGCGGTCAGCATGCCGGGACCGACAGCCATGACGTGGGCGGGTTCGTGGCCCGAGCCCGAACCCTGGACGATGGCGACCTTCGACGCGTCGACGTTCTTGCGCTTGATCAGCTGGTGCTCGGGAATGGCTTCCAGCAGGTCGGGGTTGGCGGCAACCACGCCGGCCATGAAATCGGGGACGAAGTTCTCCGGATTATTGACGAATTTCTTCATGTTTCATTCCTCTCACGTGTGAAACAATTGGTCTGATTACAGATCCTTGACGCTGGAAACCTGCAGTTCCTTGGCAGTCGGCGTGTAGTCGACGCCGTAGGCCTTGCACCAGTCGTACAGGATCGTGGCGATGCCCACGATGCCGGGATCGGGCGTATCGGCGCTGCGCTCTCCCACCTGGCTTGCGCGGCCGCGATGGGCGACGGAACTGCGGGTTTCGTCGATGGCCTTGTCGGCCTCTGCAGTGATGGCGGCCAGCACCGCGCCCAGGTCGCTGCCGTCCATTTCCTGCATCTTGTCATGGATCGGCCACAGTGCGTCCAGCAGCGTCTTGTCGCCGCGCTTGGCGCCGCCACGGGCCACGATGCCTTCGATGGCAGAGCCGAGCATGTCGACAAGGTTCTGGTAGGTCAGTTCCTCCAGTCCCTTGCTCACCATGCCCGCGCGCATGAAGCCGGTACCCCAGATCGGACCCGAAGAGCCGCCCACATGCTTGGAGCAGATCATCGAGATCTTCAGCAGCATGGCGCCCACGGCGCTCTTGTCGATTTCGGGCAGGTCCTTCTTGATGACCTTGAAGCCGGTGGCCAACGAGGTGCCGAAGTCACCGTCGCCGGCCAGGCCGTCGAGGTCGGAAAAGTATTTCTCGTTGGCGATCACCGTGTCGCAGGTGTGGTCGATCGCCTTTTCAACCTGGGCAAGCGTAATAGTCGACATTGTTCTCTCCCTTTGGCGCCAAGCTATGCAGTCAGCGCGGACAGGTCTGCAAGTGTGATTTCGGGGTTGGGCGCATCGCCCAGTTCGGGCACCACGCGGGCTGCCTCGGTAAAGTCCTCGTCCACCGTATAGGTGCTGGTGGTGATGAGTGTGGGATAGCCCGCGCCGGTGGAGGCGAGCAGGCCGTTGCGGCTGTCCTCGATTACCACGCAGCTCTTCGGATCGAGGCCGAGCGACTTGGTCGCCAGCTCGTAGATTTCCGGGTCAGGCTTCTTCTTGCTCACCACGTCTCCGGCATGGACGAATTCGAAGGCGGCCTTGCGTTCGGCTCCGAACAGGTCGAGCACGGCATCGATGAACTTGGGGTTGGACGTGGTGCACACGCCCAGCCGCACGCCGTTCGCCATGGCCTCGTCGACGATGCGCAGCACGCCGGGGCGCACGGGCAGGTCCTTGACGATTTCCGAGACCTGCGCGGTCTTGTACTTGTGCAGGGCGGCGATCAGTTCCGCCTTGCCGCCGTACTCGGCCACCTTGTCTTCCGGCCAGCCCGCTTCGTCGAAATAGGCCGTCATGCGTTCCTTGCCGCCGGCGACCAGCAGCATCCTGGCATAGAAATCCACGCTCCATTCGGCGTCGATCCCGAAGTGGGCGAAGGCCTGGTTGAAGCCGACGCGGTGGGCGTCGCGCTCGGTATCCACCAGCACGCCGTCGCAATCGAAAATGATCGCCTTCACCATCAGGCGGTCTCTTTCAGCGAAGCGAGGAACTTGCTGCCCTGGCCCTTGCCGCCGAACTTCTCGATGAAGCCGCCGAACAGGTCCTTGCAGGCCTGGTACTGGGCATCGATCACGCGCAGCGGCTCGTAATCGTCGGGGTTGGCCTTGCGATAGGCTTCGAAGCTTTCGATGAAGACGTGCTTCAGGTTGGTGGAGATGTTCACCTTGGCACTGCCGCGGGCGATGGCCTTGGCAAAGGTCTCGTCCGACAGGCCGGTGCCGCCGTGCAGCGCCATCGGCGTGTTGGTGGCCTTGTTGATCGCTTCGATCCGGTCGAAGTCGACCTTGGGCTCACCCTTGTAGAAACCGTGTGCGGTGCCCACGGCGCAGGCGAAGGCGGAAAGGTCCAGCGCATCGCAGAAGGTCTTGGCGTCTTCGGGATCGGTCAGGACGGAATCTTCCTCGGCCACCACCATGTCGTCTTCCACGCCCATGATCTGGCCCAGTTCGGCTTCCATGCCGACATTGTACTTCTCGGCGATCTCGCGCACCTTCTTCGACATCTCGAGGTTTTCCTCGAACGGGAATTCGCTGGCGTCGATCATGATCGAGGTCCAGCCGGTCTGGGCGCACTTCTCGATCATCTCCAGGTTCTTGCAGTGATCGAGGTGCAGCACCACGGGCACCGGCGAGTTCTCGGCCACAGTGCGCACCCAGGACACGATTTCCTCGTGGCTGTAATAGTCGATGGTCTTGGACGAGGTCTGGCAGATGACCGGAGCGTTCAGCTCCTCTGCCGCCTTCACCATGGCCTTGGTGGTGTTGTAATCGACGAGATTGAACGCTGCGACGGCATAGCCATTGTCCATGGCGTGCCGCAGCAGGGGTTTCATGTTTACGAGTGGCATGATCGTGCTCCCTACGAATAGCCGCTTCAGAAATGTTCGCGCCGGTGATTGTGTCCGGCACATACGAATCGGGTCCATAGCCGCTGGTGGGGCGGCAAACCACCCGTCTTTGGGCCATTTGCCGCGCCCGAGATTGAAAATGTCCGGAAAATCCGTCCCGTCGGCGGCCGGGCCCCGCTCAGGCGCCCGCATACCATGTGTGTGGTATACCTGCGCAGCCCGGGCCTGCGTAGCTTGCTCAGCGATCCCGACAGCCGGATAGCCCCCCAGGTGGCCGTTCCGGTACGGTCGGGACAGCAAGAACGGAGAGCCCGATGAAGACAACCTCTGCCACGCTGGCCGCCCTTGCCATGGTCGCTGCGATGAACGTTTCCCTCCCCACCGCCGCAGTCGCCCGCGCCAACGACAATGTCGAACAGTGCCGCCTGCTGGTATCCTTCAACGTCTTCGAAACGCAGGGCGAATGCATGGGTTCGCTGCGCTCGCAGGCGCCGCGCACCTGCCGCCTGCTGCGTGACTATGACGTGCTGGACTTCTTCGGCTTCCGCAATGTGGGCGACTGCGTGTCCTTCTATCGCAGCGTCGACTGAACTGGCGTCGAGAGACCCTCGGCCCGCGCACGAAACGCCCCTCTTGCGAGGGTCGCAAACAGGGGGATGGCCCGGCACCTGCCTGAAGGGTGCCGGGCCATTTTTTTAGCGCCTAGGGCTGTGCGGCTTCCTTTTGCGGGGCAGTACGGGCGATCAGCTGGCGCGAGTAGAACCAGCCGATGCCGATCAGGCACAGCCCCAGCGCGAGGAACGAGGCGACCCGCGCCAGCCCTTCCAGCCCGGCGGCGTCGAACACGAACACCTTGAACACCGCGCCCAGCATCAGTACCAGCGATCCGACGCGCCAGCTGCGCTGTTGCATCCACGCGCCCCAGCCGAGGAAGCCCAGTGCCAGCACGATGGCGAGCAGCGAGCGCAGCAGGTCTTCGGTCTGGCTCATCGGCGTTGCGGCCAGCATGGTGCCGGAGAACGCATGGCGCAGTTCCGACAGGGCCAGCAGCGCGATCAGCGCCATCACCACGCCATCCAGCACCGGGCGTAGCGGCGACAGCATGCCGGCAAGGTCACGCCGCAGCCACAGCACCAGCGCCACGGCAATGCCGTAGGACGGCAGCAGCCAGTTGGCGACCGGCCAGGCGCCCACCGCCTGCTCGCCCAGCAGCGGGTTGTGCAGCAACAGGCCGAACAGGGCGAAATGCGCCAGCGCGGCGAGGGCGATGACCTTAGCCGCCCTGGCCTGCAGGGCAAGGCGGGCGGGAAGGGCAGTCAGCGCCACCGCCAGCAGGGCAAGCAGCGCCTGCCAGATGGTCCGCTCGGCCAGGCCAGATGCCGCGAACTGCGTCAGGTCGGCGATATCGAACAGCTGCTTGAAGCCGCTGTGCACCACTACCAGCGCGACGAGGCCCGCCATGCTCCAGCCCAGGACATGCGCTGCATGCGAGGCGGCAGGCCGCAGCAGGCGCACGCCCACCAAGGCCACGGCAAGCGGCAGCGCCATGCGCAGCACGTCGGCCATCGGTGGCAGAGCGCTGGCAAGGAACGGCAGGCCGCCCAGAGAGGCAAGGCCCGCATCGATCCACGGCACCAGCACCGGCAGCGCCCAGGCCACGCCCAGCACGCGCCAGGTGCGACTGGCCGCCACGCGCTGCGGCAGGCGCCAGGTGATCGCCAGCACGGCGGCAGTCAGCAGCGCGGGGATAAGCTGCCAGTCCAGCACCATGGCCAGCGCACCGTAACCCAGCAGGGCAGCGAACACTTCCGCCCCTGCATGGGTCCGGCTGGTGTTCGCGGGCAGCGCCAGCACCACGAAGGGCATGGCAGCGGCTGCCCAGCGCAGCAGGGCGCGCCATTCGCTCCATGCATCGCCGTCGCCGATCAGGTGCTGGCTCTCTTCCCAGCCCGTGGTGCTCAGCAACATGGCAAGGCCGGTCAGTGCCACGGCCCACAACAGCGCATCCATGACAGGGTATTTGCGGCCGCGCAGCAGGGCGAACAGTCCGGCAGCAACCGTAGCGCTCGCCAGTGTGGCAGCCCATGCAGGCGTCGCCAGCACGGCGGCAGCGAGCAGCAGCGCGGCGGCAGAAGCCAGCGTGCCGTCTGCTTCGATTCCCAGCGGCCGGTCGTCCTTCGGCCAGGCGATCACTGCACCCAGAGCGGGAAGCAGGGCCAGCGCGGCGGCGGCAAGCGCCAGCAGAATGTGCGGCGTGCCCACCAGCGGCTGGGCGAACTGCCAGCAGGCAGCGGCCAGCAGGGCAGGCGGCACCAGCGCGACCTGCCCCCAATCCACGGCGCGCGCGTGCTCACGCCAAGCATGCCACAGCGGCACCCCGGCAAGGATCAGGGCGAGCGCGGCAGTGATGGCGGCAAACCAGGCGGCGGGCGCATCGGGCCAGGCCGCCAGCAGGCTGGCGCCAACGAGCGCGGCAAAGCCGCTTGCCTCGCGCACCCGGTCGAAGCGCACGCCCAGAATGGCCAGCGCGCCTGCCAGCAACACGTAGCAGCCCCAGGCCAGCAGCGAGTAGCCGGTCAGGTCGACCAGCGCGGCAACCTGCAGCGCGGCCAGGGCCGATGCGATCAGTCGGCCTACCTTGCCCAGCGGGCCGTGCCCCAGCAGCGCGGGCAGCATGGCGCCGATCAGCACGAGGTAAGAGCCGATCGCCAGCACCGCCGCATCGTCGGGCGTGCCGCCCAGCAGCATCAGCAGGCCCCAGCCCAAGGCGCCGCCCAGCGCGGCCAGGCCCAGCCACGGGCGCTGCTGGCGCTTGCCGGTGGCGACGAGGCCGCCGGTCACCATGGCAAGGTACGTGGCCAGCAGCGGCAGGTTGGGCTCGCTCGCGCCCGCCAGCGCAGGCGCGGCAAAGCCGCCGACCAGCCCCAGCACCGCGCTGGGCAAGCCAAAGCGATAGGACAGGGCAATGGCCAGCGCGGTCACGCCGGCAAGCCCGGCAAAGGCAGCCGCCGGGCCGATCAGCGCGTAATGCGTGCCCGCGAGGTAAAAGCTGGCATACAGCGTGGCGAGACCCGCCCCGGCAAAGGCCTGGCGCACGCGCTCGTCCTTCAGCTCGGCGTTGAAGCGATGCGCCACTTCGGCGGCCACCAGCAGCAGCGTGCCAAAGCCGAAGCCCAGCGCCACGCGCACGGTTTCGTTCAGCAGGCCGGCCTCGATCGACCAGCGCACCAGGAAGAACCCGGCGATGGCCAGCGCGATGCCGCCGCCCCAGATGGGCAGCTGGCGACCGAAGATATCCTCGAAATCGAACTGGCGACGCTGGGCTTGCGGTTCGGGTTCCGGTTCTTCGGCAAGGACGGGTTCGGGCTCGGGCTCAGGCTCGGGCTCGGGCGCCAGGTCCTGTGCCGTGACGGGTTCGGGTTCTGCCCCTTGCGCGATGGCCGGTTCCGGTTTGGGTTCGGCCTGCGGCTCGGGCGATGCTTCCTCTGGGGCAGGCGGCGCCCGCGTAACAGAGGGTGCGCTGCGCACCATTTCGGGCACAGGCAGCGCCTGATCCTCCAGCTGGTGCACGCGCGCCTCCAGCGCCTTCACCCGCTGCCACAGCAGCACCAGCGCCACGATTCCCCCGATCAGGAACAGCCCTTCCATCGTCACGAATCCCCTTGTCGTATTCGTAGGGCACGGCTGGTACGGCAAAAATAAACACTGTTCAATTAAAAATTAGACAGCGTTAAATTTATCGCATATCGGTGCCCCCATGGGACGGCGTTCGGATCACACCCCGCAGGAATTGCGCGCGCTGCTGGTGCGCCATGGCCATGCGCTGATGGCAGAGCGCGGCTTTGCCCGTTTTTCCGCGCGCGAGGCGGCGCGCCGCGCGGGCTATTCGGTGGGCACGATCTACAACGTCTTCGGCTCGCTCGATGCCTTCCTGCTGGCGGTGAACAGCCTCACCTTTCGCCTGTGGAGCGACTGGCTGGAGGCGGCGCTGGAGGGTGTACCGCACACCGGCACCGCGCGGATCGAGGCGCTGGTTGGTGGCTATTTCAGCTTCGCGGCAGACAACGCCAATGCCTGGATGGCGATCTACGACCACCGCATCGACCGCGAAACGCCGATGGCTGCCGAAGACGTGACCGCGCGCGAGGCGCTGACCGCGATCGTCGACCGCGAGGTGGGCGCATTGATGGGCACGCCGGAAGCGGACCAGGGCACCCGCCGCCTGGTCCGCTCGCTGATCGCCACGGTGCACGGCCACTGCGCGCTGTGGCTATCGGGCAGCTTTGCCCTGATGAACGAACCCGACCCGGCGGGGCAGGCGCTTGCCCGCGTGCTGGAAGTGCTCGCCGCGCAGGTACGCGAACGCGATTGACGCCAGGCCCGCGCCCGGACTATTGGCGCGACAGCCGCGCAGGCGGGTGTAGCTCAATGGTAGAGCAGCAGCTTCCCAAGCTGACGACGAGGGTTCGATTCCCTTCACCCGCTCCATTTTCATCTTTGCCTCAAAAGCTCGTGCGCGCGTTCGCGTTTGCGGACCCTTTGGGTCCGTGTGGTGGTGGCTGCCCGTGTGGTCAGGCCGCCTGCCGCGACTGGCCCAGCAGCGAATTCGCAATATCGGCCAGGTCATCGCGGGTCATTTCCACCGCAGTGCGTGCACCAGCTGAAGGCGCAGGCGCTGGTGAAGATCCGCCAGCTGATGGAGCAGGACGAGTAGCGCGCGGGCGCTTCGCTGGTATAGCAGGGGCCATGCCGGCCTTCTTCCTCACCTTCATTGCCGTCGCCTTTGCCATGCTGGCGGGCCGCGATGCATCACGCGTGGCGCGGCTGCGGGCAACGCTGGGCTGGGGCGGGCCGCTGCTCGTGACGGTTCTGCTGGCAGCCTTTGCCGGGGCAACGCTGGCGGCGTGGATCGCCGGCGAGCTGGCCCCGCTGATCCCGCCACAGTTCAAACCGGCAGTCGTGGCCGTGGCGCTGGGCCTTGCCGGGCTGGAAGTGCTGCTGCGCGCCGCGCCGAAGGAGGCGAAGGAGCCCACACGCTCCATGGGCGCAATCACGCTGGTGCTGCTGCTGGGCATGGTGACCGACGCTAGCGGTTTCACCATCCTCTCGCTGGCTATCGCCACCGGAGAGCCCCTGCTGGCCGCTGCGGGCGGAGCGCTGGGCGCGCTGGTGGTGCTGGTGGGGGCGATCTTGGCGGGTGAGGACTGGCAGGCCCTGCCGCTGAAAATGCTGCGCCTGGTGGTGGGCTGCGGATTGGTGCTGGCCGCGGTGTTAACTTTCCTGCTGGCGTAACATTCGCATAGTTAATCGAATTTTTCGATCACCCTGTCCATACATAGTCCTGAAACGAAAAGGCCTCCCCGCCCGTTGGTTAGGTGAAGACGCATTCGAAAGGACAACAATTATGGCAACCGCTGGAGACAACTCGAAAACCGCGCTGGTAGAAGGCCTTAATGGCCTGCTGGCCGATCATCTCGCGCTTTATTTCAAGACCAAGAATTTCCACTGGCACGTGAAGGGGCCGCGCTTTCGCGACCTGCACCTGCTGTTCGACGAACAGGCAGTGGAAATCCAGGGCCAGATCGACGCCATCGGCGAGCGTGTGCGCAAGAATGGCGCAGCAACGCTGACGTCGATCGGGTCGGTGGCGGCCAACACCCAGATCGCCGACCAGGACAACACCGACCTCGCCGCCGAAGACATGGTGCGCGAACTGCGCGACGATAACGCCAAGCTGGTCGATCGCCTGAAGGGCCTGAAGGAACATGCCGAGAAGGCAGGCGACAACGCCACCGACGGCATGCTCGATGACTGGACCGACATGGCCGAGGAACGCGTGTGGTTCCTCAGCTCGACCATCCAGTAATCGCTGCCAAACGCGCTTGAAACCGCCGCGTCGCCTCTCGCGTCGCGGCGGTTTTGCGTCTAGTCCGGGGACATGGCCGATATCGATATCATCACGAACGCATCCGACGCCGAGATCGCTGCGTTCCTCGAAGAGGCGCTGCGCCGCGCGCTGGCTGGCACTCATGAGCCCGTCGAAATCAGCGTGCCGGGCGGTTCCACCCCGTTCCCGATCATGCGGCTGCTGGTGCGGGCCGATCTCGACTGGTCGCGCGTTACCGTATGGCCGGGGGACGACCGTGTGGTGCCGGAGGATCACGAGGCCAGCAACACCGGCAAGATCCGCGCGCTATTCGAGCCTGTCGGCGCACACGTCGCCACGCTGTCCACGATGGAGCAGGTGCCGCATTTCGCGCTGGTGTGGCTGGGCATGGGCGCGGATGGCCATATTGCCAGCCTGTTCCCCAACACCGATCCGCGTATCGACGATCCCGAACCGATCCGCCGCCTCACGCCCGACCCGCTGCCGCCAGAGGCACCGTTCGACCGGGTAACGCTGACCATCCCCGCGCTGCTGGATAGCGACGCGCTGATGTTCGTGATCCGCGGTGACGACAAGCGCGCGGTGTTCGATGCGGCCGTGGCGGACAAAAGCGACCTGCCCGTGGCGCGGCTGCTGGGCGCAGCAGATCAGAAGGTGACATGCTTCACCTGATCCCAGCTCCGCTGCACCGGGCGGTGATGCCGTTGGGCTACCTGGTGCGCAAAACCTACCTGCGCCTGGTCAGACCGCGCATCGCCGGGGTGTCGGTGTTCATCCGCAATGAAGACGAGCATATCCTGCTGATCCGCCAGTCCTATGGCCCGCCCGGCTGGACCATGCCTGCGGGCGGGGCGAGCCTTTCCGAAGACCCCGACATGGCCGTGCGCCGCGAGGTGCGCGAGGAACTGGCTTGCGAGCTCGTCGAACTGGTGCTGCTGCATGAGGGCGAAGAGACCATGCACGGCGTGCCGCAGCGCAACTGGATCTTCGCAGCGCGGGTGGCAAGCGAACCCGTGCCGGATCGGCGCGAAGTTATCGAGGCCCGCTGGTTTTCGCTCGATGCCTTGCCGCATCCGTTGACCAGACCGACGCAGCGACGGCTGAAACACCTACAACAGTGATAGCTGCGCGTCGTCGCGGCCCAGACCCTTGCGCTCGTCGCCGGGATCGATCTCCAGGTTGCTGAGCGTCAGCCCCATCAGCCGGATCGGCATGGGCAGGGGCATCTCGTCCTCCAGAATGGCTCGCGCGATCCGCGCAAAATCCTGCTTGTCCGCCACAGCATGCGGTTGGCTGCGCGACCGGGTGGCGATCTGGAAATCGGTGTATTTCAGTTTCAGCGTGACCGTGCGGCCCTTTGCCTGCTTCTCGGCAATCCGGTCCCACACCACGGCGATGATCCGCTCCAGCGTATCGCGCAACTCGTCTTCGGCAGAGATATCCTGGCTGAACGTGCGCTCTGCGCCGATGGACTTGCGCACGCGATTGGCGCGCACGGGCCTGAGGTCGATCCCGCGCGCGGCACGATAGAGGTAGTCGCCGAAACTGCCGAAGTGCTGCGCCAGCCACGCGCGGTCTTTCGCCGCAAGGTCGGCACCCGTTTCGATGCCCAGCCGCGCCATCTTCTCCGCCCCCTTGGGTCCCACGCCGTGGAACCGCCGCACGGGCAGGCTCTGCACGAAAGCCGCGCCTTCGCCGGGCCGGATCACGCACAGGCCATCGGGCTTGTTCTGGTCGCTCGCCAGCTTGGCCAGGAACTTGTTGTACGAAACCCCCGCGCTGGCCGTCAGCTGCGTTTCCTCGCGAATGCGCTTGCGGATCGCCTGGGCAATGGCCGTGGCGCTGCCCAGGCCGTGGCGATCCTCGGTCACGTCGAGATAGGCCTCGTCGAGGCTGAGCGGTTCGACATGCGGGGTGTAGTGGTGGAAGATTGCGCGGATCTGTTCGGAGACCTCGCGATAGACTTCGAAGCGGTGCTTCACGAACACCAGGTCGGGGCATTTGCGCCGGGCGGTGACCGACGGCATGGCAGAGCGCACGCCGAACTTGCGCGCTTCGTAGCTGGCGGCGGCCACCACGCCGCGCCCGCTGGATCCGCCCACGGCCACCGACTTGCCGCGCAGCTCCGGATGGTCGCGCTGTTCCACGCTGGCGAAAAAGGCATCCATATCGACATGGATGATCTTGCGCAGGCCGGGGGCCTCGGGCGGCAGTTCGTCGCCATCCTGCTGCTCAGCTGCAGGCTCGCCATGATCGGGATTCGCCATTGCCTGCCACCATAGCCTTTCGGCACGAAATTGACTTAATCCTTTTCTCGCCCCGCTGCCGGGGTTAGGGCTTTGGAACCATGGCCACCACCGCCAGTCCCCTCGATTCCCTGCCTTTGGGCAAGCGCGAGCTTATCGTGTTGCTGGCGCTGCTGATGAGCCTCAATGCGCTAGGCATCGATGCCATGCTGCCCGCGCTGGACGAGATCGCCGTGGACCTGGGGGTGGGTGAGGGCAACGAACGCCAGCTCATCATCGCGGTCTACACCATCATGATGGGGGTGGGCTGCCTGGTGCCGGGCAGCTTTGCCGACAGGTTCGGTCGCCGCCCGATCATCTTCCTGGCGCTGATCGCCTTCTCCATTCTCTCGCTGGTCACCTCCATGTTGACCGATTTCACCAGCATGATCGTGCTGCGCGCAATTACGGGCCTGCTGGGTGCCGGATTGATGGTGGTGCCAACCGCCATCGTGCGCGACCTGTACGAAGGGGACGGGATGGCACGACTGATGTCGACCATTGCCGCGGTGTTCATTTCGGTGCCGGTGTTCGCGCCCAGCCTGGGTCAGGCAATCCTTGTCTTCGGCAGCTGGCGGATGATCTTCGTCGCGCTAGCGCTGGTGGGCGCGGCTACGGCCATCTGGGTCTATTTCCGCCTTCCCGAAACGTTGGCGGTGGAGAATCGCCAGCGGGTGAACCTGCCGGTCATCGCCCGCAACATGACCGTGGCGCTGATCAACCGGTCGTCGATCGGCTATGTGCTCGGCTCGCTGCTGGTGATGGGCGGGGTGTTCGGCTACGTCAATTCCGGCCAGCAGCTGTACCAGGACGCCTTCGGCATCAGCGATGCCGCCTTCCCCGTGCTGTTCGGTGCAACGGCGGCGATGATGAGCTTCACCAACCTCGTCAATTCGCGCATCGTCATGCGCTTTGGCGCGCGACGCGTGTCGCACTTCGGGGTGCTGATGTTCATGGCGGTCAGCGCGGTGCAGGTCTGGTCGTCCTACGCCCACCCCGGCAGCATCGCTTGGTTCGTGCCCCTGATGAGCGTGAACCTGGCGCTACTGGGTTTCCTGGGCGCCAACTTCGGCTCCATCGCCATGCAGCCATTTGCGCATATCGCCGGATCTGCCAGCAGCATTCAGACCTTCTTCCGCATGTTCGGTGCTGCCTTGGTGGGCATGGTGATCGGGCAAGCCTACGACGGTACGCCGATCCCCTTCGCCTGGGCACTGCTGATCTGTTCCAGCCTGGCCCTGGCGCTGGTTCTGTACAGCGAGAAAGGCCGGCTGTTCCGCCGCCTGAACGCGCCCATTCCGCCGCGTGCCGAGGTGATGCCATGAGCGAGCTGTTCGACCTGATCGTGATCGGCGGCGGGGTGAACGGCGCGGGCGTGGCGCGCGATGCGGCAGGGCGGGGGGCGAAGGTGCTGCTGCTGGAAAAGGGCGACCTTGCCAGCGGCACCTCCAGCAAGAGCACCAAGCTGGTGCACGGCGGCCTGCGCTATCTCGAATACTATGAATTCGCCCTGGTGCGCGAGGCGCTGACGGAGCGCGAGACGCTGTGGTCCATCGCGCCGCACATCATCTGGCCGATGCGTTTCGTGTTGCCGGTGACGAAGTCGATGCGGCCCAAGTGGATGCTGCGCACCGGGCTGTTCCTCTACGATCACATCGGCGGGAAAGGCGGCCTGAAGAAAACCCGCAGCGTCAACCTGCACAAGCACCGCGCGGGCGGCCCGCTGGAGCCGCAATATACCAGTGGTTTCGAGTATTCGGACGGATGGGTCGACGATGCCCGGCTGGTGGTGCTGAACGCGCTCGACGCGGCCGAGCACGGCGCGACGATCCGCACCCGCACGCCCGTAACCGCTGCCCGGCGCGTGGGCGACGTGTGGCAGGTGGAAGCGGGCGGAGAGACCTTCGAGGGCCGCGCGCTGGTAAATGCTGCCGGCCCCGGTGCGGACGACCTGGCGCGGCTGGCGGGCGAGAACCCCGCCTACGGCATTCGCCGCGTGCGCGGATCGCATATCGTCGTGCCCAAGCTGTTCGACCACGAGTGCGCCTATATCCTGCAGCAGCCCGACACGCGCATCTGCTTCGCCATTCCATGGGAAGGCGACTATACGCTGGTGGGCACGACCGATGCCGACCACCCCGGCTCGCTGGACGACGTGGAAGCCAGCGCGGAAGAGATCCGCTACCTGTGCGACGCGGTTAACCGCTATTTCGAACACGACGTTACGCCCGACGACGTGGTGTGGACCTATGCCGGCGTGCGCGCGCTGGTGGACGATGGCTCTGGCCGTCCCGAAGCCGCCTCGCGCGGCTACCGGCTGGCCTTGAGCGACGAGGGGCGCGGCGCGCCGATCCTGGGCGTGTACGGCGGCAAGATCACCTCCTACCGCCACGTGGCGGAGGAAGCTGTGGACAAGCTGGCGGGGCGCGTGCCGACGCTGATCGGCCAGCCGTGGACCGGCAACGCCCCGCTGCCCGGTGGCGACATAGACCGCAATGCGCAGCCCTTCCTGCTGGAAGTGCTGGGCGAGGAATATCCCTTCCTCTCGGCCCGCGACGTGCAGCGCGTGGGCCGCGCCTACGGCACCCGCGCGGTGGACTGGCTGGGCGAGGCGAAGGGTTGGGACGACCTTGGCCGCAATTTCGGCGCGGGGCTGAGCGAGGCCGAAGTCACCTACCTGCGCGACACGGAATGGGCGCAGACCGCGGACGATATCCTGTGGCGCCGCACCAAGCTGGGCGTGCACATGAGCGAAGCCGAACAGGCTGCCTTGCGCGAGTTCATGGGCGGCTAGCCAAAGATCGTCATTGCGAGGAGCCGCAGGCGACGCGGCAATCCATCTCCCAATGCTTCACCAGGTGCGAACGGCAGGAGATGGATTGCTTCGCTGCGCTCGCAATGACGACGACTTATTCGTCGGACGCCGCCTCCACCACGGCCAGCACGGCTTCGACCTGCACCTGCGCCCCTTCGCTGGCGGACAACTGCGTCACCGTGCCATCGAACGGCGCGGTAAGCGCGTGCTCCATCTTCATCGCCTCCAGCACCAGGAGCCGCTGACCTGCGGTGACCGCATCGCCCTCAGCCACATCGACCGCGATGACCTTGCCCGGCATGGGCGCGATGATGTCGCCGTCGTGGGCGTGGACACTGGTTGTCTCGCTGCGCGCAAGGGTGGCGACGAAAGTGGTGCCAAGATCGTTTACCAGCACCCCCTCATCGAGATCTTCCACGTGCCGCCCCGCCAGCGGAGTGTCCCATTGATGGCGATACTCGAAAGTGGCGTTACCGATGCTGAACTTCATCAACGGCTGTGCTTTCGGGGCGTTGAGCCGCAAGCCGACCAACTCCGGCGGTAAAGCTTGCTCTGCCCTGTCGATGAAATGGTCGGACAGGGCCTGAAGAGCTTCGACGGAAGGTTCGCCGCTTGGCCGAAGGGCGTCGCCCTCGGCTTCGAGAAAGCCGGTGGTCATTGTGCCTGAGCGGAACGTCTCGTGTTCAAGCGCGCGCCAGAGGAATTCTGCGTTGGTGCGCACGGGCCAGCAGGTCACTTCGGAGCAATCAAGTGCCAGCGATCGGATAGCCGCAGCGCGATCACTGCGGTGAACCACGAGCTTGGCGATCATCGGATCGTAGAAAGCCGAGACCTCGCCACCCTGCCTGACGCCGGTTTCTATCCGGTCACCCAAGAGTTCGAGACGCGTAAGTGGCCCCGTGCTCGGCAGGAACCCCTTCGCTGGGTCCTCGGCATAGAGCCGCGCCTCGATGGCCCAGCCGTTGATCGACAAGTCCTCCTGCTTGAGCGGCAACGGCTCGCCGCTCGCCACGCGCAACTGCCATTCGACAAGGTTCACCCCGGTGATCTCTTCGGTCACCGGGTGTTCCACCTGCAGGCGCGTGTTCATCTCCATGAAGAAGATGCGGTCGGCGCGCAGGCCTTCGCTGGCATCGGCGATGAATTCGATCGTGCCCGCGCCCTCGTAGTCCACCGCCTTGGCCGCGCGCACGGCGGCGGCGCAGATTTCCTCGCGAGTCGCCTCGTCCATGCCGGGGGCGGGGGCTTCCTCGATCACCTTCTGGTGGCGGCGTTGCAGCGAGCAGTCGCGTTCGAACAGGTGGACGACGTTGCCGTGGCTGTCGCCGAACACCTGCACCTCGATATGGCGGGGCGAGGTGATCCATTTTTCGAGCAGGACCTCTTCGTTGCCAAAGCTCGACTTCGCTTCACGTTTGCACGATTCCAGAGCGGACTCAAAGCCTTGTTCTGAATCGACTTTTCGCATGCCCTTGCCGCCGCCGCCAGCCACGGCCTTGATGAGCACGGGATAGCCGATAGCGTCGGCTTCGGACTTTAGCCGTTCGACCGACTGGTCCTCGCCTTCGTAGCCCGGTGTGACGGGCACGCCCGCCTCGCGCATCAGCTTTTTCGCGGCATCCTTCAGGCCCATCGCCTCGATGCTGGCAGGCTTGGGCCCGACCCACACCAGCCCGGCATCGATCACGGCCTGCGCAAAGGCGGCATTTTCCGACAGGAAGCCGTAGCCGGGGTGCACTGCCTCGGCCCCGGTCTGCTTCGCCGCGGCGATGATCTTCTCGCCCACAAGGTAGCTTTCGGCGGCAGGCGAGGGGCCGATGTGTACCGCCTCGTCGGCTTGCCGCACGTGCAGCGCTTTCGCATCGGCATCGGAATAGACCGCCACCGTGGCAATCCCCAAGGCGCGCGCGGTGCGGATGATGCGGCAGGCAATCTCGCCGCGATTGGCAATCAGAAGCTTTGCAATCATGCCCCGTGCTTCCCCGCATTTCGTTGCAAATGCAACCTTTGAGCTGACGCGATCAGTCTTCCTTGCGCCGCACCCCTTCGTCGCGCAGCGGCGTGTTGGGCACCCCCGGAACCGGCCCCGCCATGCGTGCCATCACCATCAGCTGTCCGCGCGTCCACTTCGGTTCTTCCTCGGGCGGGTAGGATCCCGCCACGCTTTCCTTCAGCGCGCGGGCCACGTGCCCCAGCTTTTGCGCGGTACCGGTGTGCACGCGGTGATCCCACGCCGCTTCGCCCAGCCGTGCCACCTCTTCGCCAATCGCGCCGTAGATGTTGGCCGCAGACAGCACCGCCCAGCGCTGGCGGAATTTCAGTCGTCCCGCGCCGATCCGGGCAGAGGCATCGTGCACGCGGGCCAGCGCGACAAGGCGGCCTGCCAGCTCCACCAGCTGCGCGCGATAGGCAGGCTTCATCAGCTGGCCGGGCGGAATGTCCATCTCCGCCAGCCATTCCTCGGGCAGGTAGCAACGCCCGGCAGCGTCATCGTCCCACAGGTCGCGTGCGATGTTGTTGAGCTGGAAGGCCAGACCCAGGTCGCAGGCGCGACCCAGCGTGTCCTGCGCGTCGGCAGGCACGCCCATCACCCTGGCCATCATCACGCCCACCGCGCCCGCCACGTGATAGCAGTAGCGCATCAGGTCGCCTTCGCTGCGCGGGCGCCAGCCTTCGGCATCCAGCGCAAAGCCATCGATCACGTCGTCGCACATCTCGCGGGTCAGGCCGACTTCGGTGGCGACCTGTCCCAGCGCGTCGAAATGGATATCGGCGGTGGGCTGCCCCTCCAGCGCGCGGTGGGTGAGCACGCGGATCGCTTCCACCCGGTCCCTGGCATTGGCTTCGTCCAGGTCGAGCTGGCGGGCGCCATCGCGAAAGCCGTATTCCTGCCCGTCGGCAATGTCGTCGCACCGGCGGCACCAGGCATAGAGCAGGTGCGCCCGCTCTCGCGTGGCGCGGTCGAACAGCATGCTGGCGACGGCAAAGCTCTTGGAGCCTTTGGCGATGCTTTCGCGGGCCTTGGCCACCAGCGCGGCGCGGGAACGGCTACCGCCGTGCTGGCGCGGGGTCGCCTTGACCAGCTGGCTCGCCACCAGCGGCCGAGGTTTGACCCGCTTCGTGCTCACAGGTCCTCCGCGCGCATCTGCACGATAGTCTGGATGGGTTTGTAAGCGGCCATGGCGCCCAGCAAGGTCTCCAGCGTATCTTCCACGATCAGGATATCGCGGTGCGCGGGCCTGACAAAGCCCACTTCCGCCATCTTGTGGTTAAACGCCAGCAGGCCGTCATAGTATCCGAAGGCGTTGAGCAGCCCGACCGGGCTCTGGTGATAGCCCAGCTGCGCCCAGCTGACCGCTTCCCATAATTCGTCCAGCGTGCCGACGCCGCCGGGCAGGGTGACGAAGCCGTCGGAAAGGTCGGTAAAGGCCTGTTTGCGCTGGTGCATGGTGTCGACCACGTGCAGCTCGGTGCAATCGGGGTTGGCCACTTCCATGTCCACCAGCGCCTGCGGGATCACGCCGATCACTTCGCCGCCCGCATCCAGCGCGCCATAGGCCACCGCGCCCATCAGCCCGGCCTTGCCGCCGCCATAGACAACACCGATGCCCTGCCGCGCCAGCGTCTCGCCCACCTGGCGGGCAAGCTGCATGTAGCGCGGATCTTCGGGCGTTGCGGAGCCGCAATAGACGGCGAGGCGTTTGAATTTCTGTGTGGTCATTGGCCAATCTCTATCCTGACCTGCGTCCCATCCGGCAAGTCCTTTAACTGGTGTGCGATATCGCCAGAAAGGAAAACGATTTCGGCCAAGGGCAGGATCGTCATGTTATCGACACTGTATTGCCCGTCGATCCAGTGAATTGGCGAGAGCGTGAAAACCGAGCCTTCGGGCGGGTCGCCCAATCACTGCCGCGCCCCTTCGACCAGAGCCGTTGCTTGCCAGATATCCTGCGTCTCTTCCTTGGCGAAGTGAACCTTGGCAGCATCCTCGTCGCCCAGCGGTGTCAATTCCATCCCGTCCGTGTCGAGGTAGTAGAAACAGCCCTCGTCGTCGGACAGCAGCAGGTGCCCCATCGGGCTCACTGCGTGAACGGTGGTGGCGTTCAGCCCGCACCAGTTCCACCCCTTGTTGACGGCCAGGAGGACGTCGCTCACCCCGACAAGTCCTCGATCATCAACCCTGCCGTTGCCTTGGCGCTGCCGACCACGCCGGGGATGCCGGCGCCCGGATGGGTGCCCGCGCCGACGAGGTAGAAGTTCTCGATCACGTCGTCGCGGTTGTGGCCGCGGAACCAGGCGCTTTGCCACAGCACCGGCTCCAGGCTGAAGGCGCTGCCCATGTGGGCGTGCAGGTCTTCGGCGAAATCGGTGGGTGCGTAGTGGAACTTGGTCACGATGCGGTCGTGGATATCGGGGATCAGGCGGCGGCCGACCTCGTCCAGCACGCGTTTTTCCAGCTCCGGGCCTACCTTGTCCCAGTCGATCGGCATCTTGCCCAGGTGCGCGACGGGCACCAGCGCGTAGAAGGTGCTCTTGCCCTCGGGCGCCATGCTGGGGTCGGTCACGGTGGGGTGGTGCAGGTAGATGGAGAAGTCCGCCGGCAGCACGCCTTTCGAGTAAATGTCCTCCAGCAGCCCGTGATAGCGCGGGCCGAACAGGATCATGTGGTGCGGTATGCCCGGCCAGGTGCCCTCGATGCCGAAGTGGACGACGAACAGCGACGGGGAAAAGCTCTTTTTCGTCAGCGCCTTGCCATGGCTCTTGCCGCGCTGGCTGTCGCCCAGCAGGTCCTTGTAGGAATGCACGATATCGGCATTGCTGGCGACAGCATCGAAGGTCTGGCTCCAGCCGCTGGCGGTATGCACGGCCCTGGCGCGCTTGCCCTCGGTCTCCACGCGGGTAACCGCATCGCCAACGCGCATGGTGCCGCCCAGCCGCTCGAAGTGGCGCACCATCCCGGCGATAAGGCGGTTGGTGCCGCCGCGCGTCCACCACACGCCGCCGTCCTTTTCCAGCTTGTGGATCAGGGCATAGATGCTGCTGGTCTTCATCGGGCTGCCACCAACCAGCAGGGTGTGGAAGCTCAGCGCCTCGCGCAGCTTCTCGTTTTTGATGTACTTCGACACCATCGAATAGACGCTGCGCCAGGCCTGCTTCTTCATCAGCGCGGGCGCGGCCTTGATCATGCTGGAGAACTTGAGGAACGGCACCGTGCCGAGCTTGACGTAGCCTTCCTCGTAAACCCCTGCGGCATAGTCGAGGAAGCGGTCGTATCCAGCCACGTCGGCAGGCTCCAGCTTCATGATTTCCTTGCGCAGGTATTCCTCGTCGTTCGAATAGTCGAAGTTGGTGCCGTCGGGCCAGTTGAGACGGTAGAAGGGCATGACCTTCATCAGCTCCAGGTCCTCGTCCATGTCGTGGCCGGTCAGCTCCCACAGTTCGCGCAGGCAATCGGGGTCGGTCACCACGGTGGGCCCGGCATCGAAGGTGAAGCCGTCCTTTTCCCAGAAATAGGCGCGGCCGCCGGGCTTGTCGCGGCTTTCGACAACGGTGGTGGCGATGCCGGCGCTTTGCAGGCGGATGGCCAGGGCCATGCCGCCGAAACCGGCGCCGATCACGCAGGCGGTCTTGCCTTCAGGAGTGCTCATGGGGGGCCTTTCGGGAGGGATCTGTGATGAGAGGGGAAGACGATAGCAGCGCGCCCACGGCGCGGGTGACGGGAACGGGCGGCTTGCCGATCAGCACGCGCGCCTTTTCGAACAGCGAAGATCGCCCGGCGTAGAAGCGTTCGATCAGCCGCGCGGGCAGGCGATAGAAGCGCTGGAACACGCGGTACCGCTCTTCCGGTTTCGCCGCGCCGAACAGCATCGAACCAAGGAAACGGTAATAGCCCATGGCCGCCCAGTGGCGCCGGGCGGCTGCCTCCAGCTTTGCCGCCATCTGTTCGCCGGGCAGGTCTGCATTCTCGGCCACCGACAGCGCCACCTGCACGGCGATGGGCAGGGTATAGCTGGTAAGCGGGTGGGCAAAGCCGCCGCGCGCGCCTGCCAACGCCACGCCTTCCACGCGCTGGCCCTGCTGGTAGGCACGGAAATTACCGCCGGTGATGACGGGTAGCACGCCGGTCTCGAAGCCCACCGGTTCGCCCGTCCAGCCCATCTGCTGCTGGTACCGGTCGATCCGCGCCGACAGGGCCGAGCGGTCGAGCTGCGGGTTGTCGGCGTAATAGGTGTCCTCGATAAACAGCTCGTGGCTGCCCAGCGGCAGGACATAGACGAAGCGGTAGGCGCCGCCATTGCCGTGCGGGGCCAGCTGGTCGACCTTTGCATCCATGATGATGGGCCGCGCGACACCGTGCGGTTCGGGCGTTTTCAGGTGGCGGCCCATGAACACCTGCCAGCCGCCTTGCAGCGCTGGCGATGGAGCAAAGCCGCGACAGTCGATCACCGTGCGCGCGGTGATGCGGGTGCCGTCGGCGAGGTCCGCCCCGCCAGCGTCCAGCGCGGCGACTTCGCGATTGGTGAGGATGGAGCCTTCGGGCAGGTCACGCTCCAGCCGCGCGGCAAAGTCGCTGCTGGCCAGAGAGCGGTATGGGGTGTGCAGGTGGCGGCGATAGTCGGGGAAGCGTACGTGATAGCCGTGGTCCCACTCGGCCTTGAGAAAGCCGGCCATCAGGTCGGTGCCTGCGGGCGAGAGGTCGCTGGCAAACCACGACCAGCGATGGTTGCCGCCCAGCCGTGGCCCGGCCTCGATCAGGCGAAACGAGGTTTCCGGCCGCAAGCGCGCCAGCGCCAGCGCGATCAACCCGCCGGAAAGGCCGCCACCGATAATGGCAATATCGCAATCGCGCCCAGTCATTGCACAAAGCGCCTTAGCCTATTGACGGTCGCACGCAATCACCGCCCTTGGTCGAGTGTCGAAATGCAACCGACAACCGGAACCGGGCGGCGCAAGGTCCGTTCTTCCAGAAATGCAAACGGGAATTTCGATGACAATCAGACACTACAGGCCCTCCACCGTGGCGCTGGGCGCCGTGCTTGCCGCTTTTGCCGCCACCCCTGCCGCGGCGCAGGACGGGCCGCAGCCGCAAGGCCCGCCGCCCTCGATCGACATGGAGGGCACCGTCTTTTCAGGCGATTACCTGTCTGTAGGCGTGGGCGTGGCGCTGAGTCCGTCCTACGACGGTTCCGACGATTACGTGTTCAACGTGCTGCCCATCGTGCAGGGATCGCTGGGCGGGGTGGACATCGCCCCGCGCGCAGCGGGCGTTACGCTGGATTTCGTGCCTGACCCTGACGATGGCGTGGGGCTGGACCTGGGCCTGGCGGCGCGCCTGCGTAGCGACCGTGCCCAGCAGATCGAGGACGAGGTCGTCCTGCTGTTCCCCGAACTTGACCGCGCGGTGGAAGTGGGCCCCAGCGCGGGCGTAAACATCCCTGGCGTGCTCAACCCCTTTGACAGCGTGAACGTAAGCGTGGCTGCCATGTGGGACGTGGCCGGCGCGCATGACGGCATGGTGGTGGCGCCGACGATCAGCTATTCCACCCCGCTCAGCCGCGCGGTGTTTGCCAACCTTTCCTTCACCGCCGAATGGGCAGACGCCGACTTCCACGATTACTATTACCGCGTCGATCCCGCGCAATATGCCGGACCGGGCGCTTCGCCGCTGCCCGCGTTCGAACCGCGGGGCGGCGGCTTTACCAGCGCCGGGGCGACCCTGTTGATGGGTATCGACCTCGATGGCGACGTGACCAATGGCGGACTTGGCCTGGTGCTGATCGGCGGATACAGCCGCGTGCTGGGCGATGCGGCGGATACGCCCTTCACCAGCATCCGCGGCACGCGCGACCAGTTCCTGGGCGCGGTGGGCGTGGGGTATACCTTCTAGTTTTTCGCTCCGACCTCCGTCGGAGCGTCCTCGGTGCTGTTCGCTCCGTCCTGCGGACTACGCGGCACCTGCGGGTCGCGCATTCGCGCTCGGTCGGTCGCTAGGCGCGACCGAGGCCAGCACCTCACTTCGAGAAACGCGCTATTCTCGGCGCCTGAAAGGCGGCGACAGCACGCGTCCGCCCGGCGCTTGAGGTAATCCAGCGGAGGCGCATTCCCGCGCCCTTTATCAGTCTTCTTCGATGTTCAGCTCCGGACGGCTCGGCGGAAGCTCTGCATCGCGGTCGCCGGTCATCAGGTAGCTGTCGAACCATTCCATCATGCGCAGGTTGTAGTCATAGCGCGCTGCCGCCCGGCTGTTGCCGTGCCCTTCGCCGGGATAGCGCACCAGCCGCAGCGGCGTGTCGGGGCGACGCAGGCGGATGTAGCGATAGAGCTCCAGGCTCTGGCCCGGATCGACGCGGGTATCGGCTGTGCCGCCCATGATCAGCAGCGGGGTATCGGCGCGGTCGGTTTAGTAGATCGGGCTGACCTCGAGGAAGTGTTGCCAGTCCTCCCACGGCCATTGGAGCGCGTGGACAAGATGCATCTCGTTCGGGATGTCGCCCGTGCCCACCTTGCTGATCTGGTTGGAAATGCCGACGAACATCACGCCGGCAGCGAATTCTTCGGAATTGTAGGTGGACGACCACGCCGTGGCATAGCCGCCATAGGATCCGCCGGTGATGCCCACCCGGTCAGGGTCGGCAATGCCCATTTCCACCAGCCAGTGCTTGGCATCCACCAGGTCGCGGAATTCGGGATCGGTATAGTTGCCCGAGTGCGCCTTCGAGAAAGCCGTGCCATAGGCGGTGGAGCCGCGATAGTTGGGCAGGAACACGGCATAGCCGCGCCCGGCAGCGACCTGGCCCGGACCGCTGTAATTGGTGACCCAGCCGTTGCTCTCATGCGCTTCAGGGCCGCCGTGCACGTCCAGGATCAGCGGCGCGCCGCCGCTGGGAACGCCGCCCACCGGCAGGATCAGCACGCCTTCGATCTCGGTGCCGTCGGTGGCTTCGTAGGTGAAGGCGCGCTGTTCGCCGAAGTCGATCTCGGCCAGCCACGGGTTGTGGTCGGTCCAGCGGGTGAAGCTGCCGCCGTTGAAGGAAAACAGCTCGTTCGGGTGCGCGGGCGAATTGGCCTCCACCATCAGGCGGTTGCCGCCCTGTTCCAGGCTGGTCAGGATCAGCTCGCCCGGATCGTATTCGCGCAGTTCCTGGCCCTGGTCGTCATAGAAGCGCAGCACGCTCTGCGCGCCCACGTGCACCACGGCGGCCAGGCGGCCGTCGGCCATCCATTCGGTATCCACCACCGCCTCGGTCGCGCCTTCGTTGACGGCGAAATAGTCGCCGGTCAGCACGTCGACGATATGCAGGGTGGTGGCGGCAGGATCGTGTTCGTCCACGCCGGCGACCATCGACAGGTACATAGAATCAGGGGAGAATTCCACGTCACCCAGCTTGCCCGGCGTTTCCACCACGGTCACATCGCCGGTGTCCAGGTTGAGCAGGTTGACCCGCTGCGAGGTGAGCGAATCGTCCACCAGCGGCGTGGGCGCGGTTATAATCATCGCGGCCTCGCCATTCGGCGCGATATCGAACGAGCTGACGTAGCCGGGAATGTCGATCTCGCGCGGCTCGGCATCGATCTCTGCGCCCACAGTGGCCACGAACATGCGGTTGAACTGGAATTGCTCTTCGTAGACTTCGGCATCGAAGCCCGCGTCTTCCGCGCTTTCGCGCTCTTCATCGGGCGCGGCGGAAACCAGCAGGTAGACCTCGCTGCCGTCGGGCGAGAAGGCATAGTCGCGCACCGAGGCATCCTCGACCGCGGCGATCTTGCGGTAGGCGCCGCCATCCACGGGCACGCCCCACAGCGCGCGGTCTTCGCCAGATGCGGTGTAGAGGAAGGTGATCATCGAGCCATCGGGATTGAAGCCGATGGCGGAAACGCTCATGTCCTCCGGCAGGTAGGCGCGCAGGTCGAAGGCGCCGTCGGCCAGGAACAACTGCTGGCGGGCACCGCCGTTCTCTTCGCCCGTGGTCACGTCGGGATAGTGCACCGTGGTGTAAGCCACGTGATTGCCATCCTGCGAGACGGCCACGGTGCCAGTATATTCGATCCGCGCGACGTCTTCGGGCGTCATCTCACGGGCCAGCACGGCAGTGGCAGGCAGGGTCAGGGCCGTGGCGAGCAGGGCAGAACGAAGCAGGGTCATGGGCAAGATGCGTCCTCTGGTGGTCTGTTTCAGTTGCAACCGCTCATGGCGCCTGTGCGGCGCAGCGCAAATGCCTGCTATTGGCCAGCAACCCATTGGCCTGATGGCAGAACGATCCCGCCGTGCATGGGGCATTCCGGCAAGCTTGCGGCACGGGCGTTTGCAGCGCAGGATGGCGGCCCGCAACAAGGAGCAGGCAAGGCCCATGCATACCGTGATCGTGAAATACCCGCTGGCACAGCCACGCTCGCGCGCAGACATGCTGGCTGCGTTCAAGGCTGCCGAAGGGCAGTTCGCCGGGCTGCCCGGCCTCGTGCGCAAGTATTTCGCCTATGACGAGGCGGCGCATTGCGGGCACAGCGTCTACCTGTTTGCCGACGAGGCATCGGCGCGCAGCTTTTTCGGACCGGCCTTTGCCGCCACCATGCGCGAGAAATTCGGCGCCGAGCCCGAAGTCTTTGGCGTCGATACGCTGCTGGTGGTAGACGGACCGGAAGCCTGAGGAGGAGTACAGACGAGATGGCAGACCCGGTAGATCTTTCCGCATGGATCGCGCTGTTCATGGGGCTCTATGCGCTGGGCGCAGCAATCGGCGAACTGCGTTCTCCGGGCAGCTGGGCGGCCATGCTGGAAGACTTCGAGAAGCACGAAGGCCTGCGCTTCCTCACCGGCATCGTGGTGCTGGCGCTGGGCGCGACCATCTACCTCGTCAATCCGTGGCGCCCCGACGACTGGTTGTCGGTCGTCGTTACCGTGATGGGCGGCGGCATGGTGGTGGAAGGGGTGGTGATCCTGGGGTTCGGGCGCCCATTCCTGCACTTTGCCAGCACCATGCTGGGCGTGGTCAACCGCGTGTGGGCACTGCTTGCCGGGGCGCTGGGGATCGTGCTGGTCTGCGTGGCGATGCTGCGGTTCTGATGCGGCTAACGCTCCAGCTCGCGCAACAGTGAAGAGGAATAGGGCTGTAGCAGCGCGGTCGCCTTGTCCCAGCCGCCATGCAGCCAGGTTGCCCAGGCGCCGCGGTCGGGCGGCAGGATTACCGGCATGGCGTCGCGCCCGGCGCGTTTGAGTTCGGCATTGGGCGCACAGGTGAGCAGGGCGAAGCCGGGCACTTCGGCATCCTTCCAAACGCCTGCCATGGCGAACAGCGGCTGGTCGGCGCAGGCGAACCAGTGCTGGCGGCGCTTGCCGTCGGCGCCGATCCCGCCCCATTCCATGAAGGCCGTGGCGGGGACCAGGCAGCGGAATTCCGGGTTGCGCAGGTTGCCGATCCAGAACGGGCTCTCGGTGTTGCGCACGCTCAGCACCGGGCGTGCGGCGTCGTGTGCCGATGGCGGTGGTGGCACGCCCCACAGGCGCGGTACCATGCGCCAGGGCTGGCGCGCCTCTCCCGGCCCGGCAATGAACTCGCGGCCTGCCGTGATGACCGGGGCGAAGCTGGCGGACGCGACGTAGCCGCCTGCCCACGGGTCGTCGCCCGCGCGCACGCCGAAGGCCTGGCCGATCGCGGCGGCAGCGGCATCGAGGCGGTAAAGCATGGTCAACGCGCGCGCGCGAGGCCTCAGGGCGTGTAATAGGTGGGCGATCCCGGTCCCACCGGCAGGCCCGCAACGAAGGTCCACAGGTAGAAGAACAGGCTCCAGGCGCTGATGAAGAAGATGGTGTAGGGCAGCATCATCGCGATCAGCGTGCCCACGCCCAGGTCCTTCTGATAGCGCGTGGCCCAGGCCAGGATCAGGCCGAAATAGCTCATCATCGGGGTGATGATGTTGGTGGTGGAATCGCCGATGCGATAGGCCGCCTGGATCGCTTCGGGCGAATAGCCGATCAGCATCAGCATGGGCACGAAGATCGGCGCGGTCACCGCCCACTGTGCGCTGGCAGAGCCCAGCGACAGGTTGATCAGCGCGCAGATCATGATGAAGGCAAAGAACACTGCCGGTCCGGTCAGCCCGGTTTCGACCAGGAAGTTGGCGCCGGTAACGGCGGTGATCGCGCCCAGGTTCGTCCAGCCGAAGAAGGCCACGAACTGGGCGGCGAAGAACACCAGCACGATATACAGCCCCAGCGCCGAAATCGCGCCCGACATGGCATCGATCACGTCGCGATCGCTCTTCATCGTTCCGGTGGCGCGACCATAGGCATAACCGATGGCGACGAAGAAGATGAAGATCCACACCACGAAACCGTCGAAGAACGGCGAATCCATGCGGTCCCCGTCGGCGGGATTGCGCAGCACGCCCCAGTCGGGAACCAGCGTCAACGCCATCAGCCCCAGCACGCCCAGCAGCGCCAGCCCCGCCCAGCGCAGGCCCTTGCGTTCCTTGTCGTCCAGCGGCTGCATCATGCCATCGTCGAGGATCGAGGGGTCCGCCTTGGCGGCGTCGTAGGGGCCCAGCTTGGGCTCGACGATATAGATCGACACCAGCGAGCCGATGCCCGCCACCAGGAAGGTGGAGGCGAACATGAAATACCAGTTGGCCGTCGCCAGAACGGTGTACTCGGGGTCGATCAGCTGCGCGGCTTCCTGCGTGATGCCTGCCAGCAGCGGGTCGATGGTGCCGATCAGCAAGTTGGCGCTGTAGCCGCCCGATACCCCGGCAAAGGCGGCCGCCATGCCCGCCAGCGGGTGCCGCCCCAGCGCATAGTAGATCGCCCCTGCGAGCGGGATCAGCACCACGTAGCCCACTTCGCTGGCGGTGTTGGAGATGATGCCGGCAAACACGATCGCCACCGTCACCAGCTTGGGCGGGGCGCCCAGCACCAGTGACCTGACGGCCGCGGAGAGCAGGCCCGATTTCTCCGCCACGCCCACGCCCAGCATGGCCACCAGCACCACGCCCAGCGGGGCAAAGCCGGTAAAGTTGTCGACCAGCCCGGTGAAGATGCGCCGCAGGCCATCACCGTCCATCAGGCTGACCGCGCGGATCATGCCGTCCTCTGCCACGCCCGGCGCGCCTGCGGGCCGCGGGTCTGCCACCGCCACGCCCAGCCAGCCCATCAGGCCGGACACCAGCACGATGCCCAGCGCCAGCAGGGCGAACAGCGTGACCGGGTGCGGCAGCAGGTTGCCCAGCCATTCCACCGTATCCAGGAAGCGGGTGAAGGCATTGCGCTTGCCCTGCTTGTATTGCTCGGTCGTGGCAGGGAATTCGGTCATGAGGCAGGCCCATTGGTCAGGTGGGAACGTTGCGAACGCAAATCACTAGCGGCATTTGCGCCGTTCTCAATACGTCCACATTGCCCTGTCCGGATTCTGCCTGCCAGTCCGCTGCCGCTTGCCAAGCGGGATGCACGCACTAGCATCGCCGGCATGGGATCGCTCGTTCCGGATCGCCGCGCGGTAATTGTCTCCGCAATCATCGCGCTTGTCGCCGTCGCGATCCTGCTCGCCATCGGTCGCCCGCCGATCTGCGAATGCGGATACGTGAAGCTGTGGCACGGGCGGATCAACGATGCCGGTAACAGCCAGCACATTGCCGACTGGTACACGCCCAGCCACATCATCCACGGCATGCTGTTTTATGCGCTTGGCTGGCTGCTATTCGTGAAGCGTGGCTGGGGCTGGGCGCATGGCCCGCGCTGGGGGCTGGTGCTGGCGGTGTTCCTGGAATCCGCTTGGGAAGTGCTGGAGAACACCGAAATGGTCATCAACCGCTTCCGCGCGGTCACCGCCAATTACGGCTTTTCGGGCGACAGCGTGCTCAATTCGGCTGCCGATATCGGCTGGATGGCCTTCGGTTTCTGGCTCGCCCTGCGCCTGCCGGTGCGCATCACGGTGGCGCTGGCGCTGCTTGGCGAAGTGGTCGCCGCGCTGGTGGTGCGCGACAACCTGACGCTCAATGTCATCATGCTGCTGTTCCCGATAGAGGCGATTGCCGAATGGCAGGCGGCAGGCGGCGTGCAGTAGGGTCGAGTCTGGACTCGAATCCGGCGCCCGCGTAGAGTGATCGCATCCCCGGGGAGCCAGCACGGCTGAGAGGTGTGGGTATGCTCCACACGACCCGTTGAACCTGAACCGACTAGCATCGGCGGAGGGAGTGGACTGGTATCCTGCCAGATCGGGGCCAGCAAACCGCTTCCCTCCCGCCACGAGGAGAGAAGCACCATGGCCGACATCAATTCCCAGTTCGAAATCGGCGTCACCACCGGCCCGATCCGCGGCAGCCGCAAGATCCATGTCGGCCCGCTGAAGGTGGCCATGCGCGAGATCGACCTCGAACCCTCCAGCGGCGAGCCGCCGGTGCGCGTCTACGACACGTCCGGCCCCTACACCGACCCCGAAGCCAGGATCGACATTTCCACCGGCCTGCCGCTGCTGCGCCGCCAGTGGCAGCTCGATCGCGGCGACGTGGAGGAATACGACGCGCGCGAAGTGAAGCCGGAAGACAACGGCCAGCTGGGGCCGGACCGTTCGGGCGGCGTGCCCGGCTATCCCAACGTCGCCAAACGCGTGCTGCGCGCCAAGCCGGGCAAGAACCTGTCGCAGATGCACTACGCCAAGCAGGGCATCATCACGCCGGAAATGGAATACGTGGCAGAGCGTGAGAACCTGGGCCGCGCGCGGCTGAAGGAATACGACCGCGACGGCGGCAATTCGTGGGGCGCGGCCATCCCCGATTACGTGACGCCCGAATTCGTGCGCGACGAAGTGGCGCGCGGCCGCGCGATCATCCCCAGCAACGTCAACCACCCGGAATCCGAGCCGATGGCCATCGGGCGCAACTTCCTGGTGAAGATCAACGCCAACATCGGCAACTCTGCCGTCGCCAGCGACGTGGCGCAGGAAGTGGACAAGATGGTCTGGGCGATCCGCTGGGGTGCCGACACCGTGATGGACCTCTCCACCGGGCGCAACATCCACGACACCCGCGAATGGATCATCCGCAACAGCCCCGTGCCCATCGGCACCGTGCCGATCTACCAGGCGCTGGAAAAGGTCGGTGGCATTGCCGAGGAACTGACCTGGGAAGTGTTCCGCGACACGCTGATCGAGCAGGCCGAGCAGGGGGTGGACTATTTCACCATCCACGCCGGCGTGCGCCTGCCCTACGTGCCGCTGGCCGCCAACCGCGTGACGGGCATCGTTTCGCGCGGCGGATCGATCATGGCGAAATGGTGCCTGGCGCACCACAAGGAGAGCTTCCTCTACGATCATTTCGACGAGATCACCGAGATCTGCAAGGCCTACGACATCGCCTATTCGCTGGGCGACGGCCTGCGCCCCGGCTCCATCGCCGATGCCAACGACGAGGCGCAGTTCGCCGAGCTCTACACGCTGGGCGAGCTGACCAAGCGCGCCTGGGAGCAGGACGTGCAGGTGATGATCGAAGGGCCGGGCCACGTGCCCATGCACAAGATCAAGGAGAACATGGACAAGCAGTTGGAAGCCTGCGGCGAGGCCCCGTTCTACACCCTCGGCCCGCTGGTGACCGACATTGCGCCCGGATACGACCACATCACCAGCGGCATCGGTGCTGCGCAGATCGGCTGGTACGGCACGGCCATGCTCTGCTACGTCACGCCCAAGGAACACCTTGGCCTGCCCGACCGCGACGATGTGAAGGTCGGCGTGGTCACCTACAAGCTGGCCGCCCACGCGGCGGACCTGGCAAAAGGCCACCCGGCCGCCAAGGTGCGCGACGATGCGCTGTCAAAAGCCCGCTTCGAATTCCGCTGGCGCGACCAGTTCAACCTCTCGCTCGACCCCGACACCGCCGAGCAATACCACGACCAGACCCTTCCGGCGGAAGGCGCCAAGACCGCGCACTTCTGCTCGATGTGCGGTCCGAAGTTCTGCTCGATGAAGATTTCGCAGGAAGTGCGGGAATTTGCCAAGCTGCAGAACCAGTCTACGGACGAGTTCGTCGCCGCCGAAGAGGCGGAAAAGGGCATGGCAGAAATGAGCAAGGTCTATGACGAGACCGGCCGCGAGCTGTACATGGGCGCGGGCGACCGCGAGCACGACTAGGCCGCCAAGCCTCTTGTAGGCCCGCCTGTCTTGGTGCAGCCTCCCCGCTTTCTCAAAGGGGGGAGATTGCATGAACCGTTTGATCGCACTGTCGCTGGCCACACCGCTGGCCTGCCTTCCCGCTGCCTGCGCCGAGCGGGCAACAGATGAGCCGGATGCGGAGGCGGAAGCCGCGACGTTCCAGACGATCATGCCCGAAGACCCCGACGCGCTCGCCTTCCAGGAAACGGTCGGATACTCCGATGCGGCGATCGTGGGCGACTTAGTGATCCAGGCGGGCGTGGTGGCCGTGCCCGAAGAAGGTGACGAGGGTATGCAACCGGCCTTCACCCGCGCTTTCGACCAGATCGGCAAAACGCTGACCCGCGCGGGCGTGGGATGGGACGATGTGGTGGAGTTCGAGACCTTCCACAACGGCCCGATGGGCCCGCAGCTGGACGAATTCGTAGAGGTCAAGAACCGCTATATCACCGCGCCCTTTCCAGCCTGGACGGCCGTGGGTGTGACCGAGCTTTACGAGCCGACGGCGCTGGTGGAGATCAAGGTCACGGCCCGGAGGTGACAGTAATAGGCGAGCGCTATATCGACGCTGATCTAGAACGCCGCTTTGTCGATTCTTTGTTGGGCAATCCCCTTGTTGGGAACGCCTTTAGAGGAACATTGGTAGAGGCGATTCTTTCTCAGGTGCTCGAGCCGGATTGGCGCTGGTGCGCTGACGGATGGGGCTCATACGACTTTGAGCGCGCAGATGGTCTTGGGTTGGAAGTTAAGCAATCGGCGGCTCGGCAGAATTGGCACAAGGAAGGGGATAGGCCCAATCCGGGTCGTTTCGATATTGCTGCCCGAAGCGGGCGTTACGAAGATGACGGGAGTTGGTCCGAGAAGCGCGGACGCTTCGCGACAATCTACGTTTTCGGATGGCATCCCTTAACAGACTTGGCGAAGGCAGATCACCGAGATCCGAGCCAGTGGCAATTTTTCCCGATCTTAGCGGACAGGCTCCCTAGCCTGAAGACAATTGCATTATCCGGAATTCGTGCCCTGGCTGAACCGAGGACTATCGACGAGATTGCGGCCGAAGTCCGGCGTCTGCTTCAACCATAGCCCCTTCCCTACACCCCACCCACCATGCTCCCCTCGCGGGCATGACCCGGCCTTACATCCGTACCGCGTCCCGCCTCCCAAGCAGCCCGAAAAACGGCCCCGGACACTTTCCCTTCAGGACAGTGCTCCATGTACTCCACATTAGCGCCGCCAGACGCCGCGCGGGCATGCCTCCGCCTGCGGTTTGCAGCGCGCCGGGCCTTTCCCTAGACTTCCCCCAGGCAATCACTTTGCAACAGGGGGAAACCGTCATGACCATTCGCAAACCTGCTATCGCACTCGTGCCCGCTCTCGCGCTGGCCCTTGCGGCTTGCGGCGGCGGGGACAGTGCCGGCGATGCGGCACCGGAAACCGCTGCCGAGGACAGCGACAGCGGCGACGCGGTAGCGACCATCGGCACGATCGAGGCAACCATCGACGGCGAGGTCTACACCTTCGTCGTGCCCGCCGATCGCGGGGCGGAGGAGCGCGAGTTCGTCGGCGTGCCCACGCTCAACCTCACCGGCATGACCGTGCAGGACGATGGATCGCTGGGCATGCCCTATATCTCCATCACCGTGCAGGACGGAACGCTGTCGGTGCAGAACGTCTCCATCCACGATGGCTCGATGATGCACCAGCTGGAAAGCACCGGCATGGGGGAAACGATCGTGACCTTCGACACGCGCGAGGAAGGCGGCCCTTACGTGGGCAGCTTCAGCGCCACGCTGGACCGGCTGGATGCGGCAGACATGCCTGCCGATGCGGAGGTGATGTTCGAAGCGCCGGTGGAGGTGAGCGGCAGCTTCAACGTGGAATAGCGGCGTTGGCCGCGAGGGTGGCTACACGCCGCGCCCACGCCCCACCGGGTCGGCGTACTGGCCCACGTCGCTGTCGGTAAAGCCGCGCCCGCGACCGTTGCCGGCGGGATCGGCGTAGGAGCCGGAGTCGCTGTCGGTCACGCCGCTGCGGTATCCGCCGCGCCCGCGTCCTGCCGGGTCGGCATTGCGACCGGAATCGCTGTCGGTGATCCCGCTGCCCCGGCCACGGCCTGCGGGATCGCGATTGGCGCCCGTGTCGCTGTCGGTCACGCCGCTGCGCCCGCGTCCGTTGCCTGCGGGGTCGGCGTACTGGCCGCTGTCGCTGTCGGTATAGCCGCTGCCGCGTCCACGCCCCGCCGGGTCGGCGTTGCGGCCGGAATCGCTGTCGGTGATGTTGCGGCCCCGGCCATTGCCTGCAGGATCGGCATAGGCGCCGCTGTCGCTGTCGGTAATGCCGGAGTTGTAGCCGCCGCGCCCGTTGCCCGCCGGGTCGGCATAGGCGCCGGAATCGCTGTCGGTCAGCCCGCTGCCGCGTCCGCGACCGGCGGGATCGGCATAGCGGCCGCTGTCGGCATCGGTCACTTGGGCCCGTGCAGCGGTGGAGAACATGCCGGTGCTGCCCGCTGCTGCGGCGCCCACGACGCGGGCGATAAAGGATCGGCGGCTGGTTCGAAATACGCGTTTCATGGCAGGTTCCCCCCTTCGCCATTCTCGGTGAACTCCCAGGGACCCTTGCACGGCAAATCTGAACATGCCCCAAACGCCTCGTATACGGCCCGGTTCAGGTTGTTGACGCGTATCAATGCACGGCGGCGGGCAGGCCTTAGGCAGAGTTCCACTACAAGTGGGAGAAGTGCGATGTTGAAGAGCGTTGTTGTCCTGACCCCCCTGCTGGCGCTGGCCGCCACGGCCTGCGTGCAGGATGGTGCCGAACCGCCCGAGCCGATCGCCGGCCTTTCGACCGAGCGCGCGTGCTTCTTCATGAGCCAGGTCAATGGCTACAACGAAGCGCCCGACGGCCCGCGTGGCGACAGGCTCTACGTCAATGTCGGGGCGCGCGATCGCTACCTGCTCGAAACGATGGGCAGTTGCCCGGATCTCGACTGGTCGCTGCAGATCGGCATCGATCCGGACCACCAGTCGAGCATCTGCACCGGGGATACGGTGACGCTGGTGATTCCACAGTCGCTGGGCGGGATACCCCAGCGCTGCACTGCCCGCGTGCTGGGCAAGATGGAGGACGAGTGACCTTCGCAGCCCGGGCGGGATGGTCCGAAGGGGCTTGAGGCATGGTGCTTCGAACCGGATAGTCCTTGTGACTATTCAAGGAGATTCGCCATGATCCGCACCCAACTGCTGGTCGCCGCGCCGCTGCTGCTGGCGGCCTGCAACCAGGCCGAAGCACCCGATGCGCCGCCTGCCGCGCTGGACGAGGCTGCCGTGATCGCGGCCTCGCAGCCGGTTGCGCAGGAGTACGGCATGGCCTTGCAGGCCCAGCTTGCCGCGGCGTTCGCCGAAGGCGGGCCGATGCAGGGGGTGGAGGTGTGCCACGCGGTCGCGCCGCAGATTGCCGCCGAACGGTCGGCAGCCAGCGGGGCGCAGGTCAGCCGGGTGTCAGATCGCAACCGCAACCCCGATGGCCGCGTTACGGATGATATCGCGCCCCACTATGCCCGCCTCGCCGGGCAGCCCATGGTCGACGGCCAGCCCGCCGAGACGGTCTGGCGCAGCGGCGAAGGGGAGATGGCGCGGGTGAATTACCTGCGCGCGATACCGATGCAGGAACAGCCGTGCTCCACTTGCCACGGCACCGATGTCGACCCCGCGCTGGCTGTACGCATTGCGGAACTTTACCCCGATGACCTTGCCACCGGCTTCGAACCGGGCGACCTTCGCGGCGCGCTGCTGGTCAGCTGGCCGGCGGAGCGGTTTGCAACAGGGGACGATACATGAGCGACACCACCGAAACCAACCGCGCTTTGCTGACACAGGCCTTTGCCAAGCTGGAACATGGCGATCCCAGCGCCTTCCTGCCGCTGTTCGACGAAAGCATCACCTGGCGGGTGATGGGCACGTCCAACTGGTCGAAGGAAGTCAGCGGGCTTGCCAATGTGGAACGCGACCTGATGGGCCCGCTGTTCGCGAAGTTCACCGGGCCATACCTGAACATCCCCGAACTGGTGCTGGCCGATGGCGATCACGTGGTGGTGCTGGCGAAGGGCCATGCCGACACGGTGGACGGCAAGGTCTACGCCAACGACTATTGCTTCGTCTTCAAGCTGGCAGGCGGCAAGATCGTGGAGGTGCGCGAGTATCTCGACACCAAGCTGGCCGACGCGGTGCTGGGCTAGGGCCTAGCCGGGCCGGCCTTCGCCCTTGCTTACCCCCGCACGGTCAAGCTCGGGCTGCAGGCGCCCGGTAAGCCACAACCCGTACATGCGGAAATCCGCAGCCAGGCTCCACAGCGGATAGGTGAAAGTGGCCGGGCGGTTCTTTTCCACCGTGAAGTGGGCGAGCCAGGCGAAGAAATAGCCGGCCACCGGCATGGCCAGCAGGAACCACCAGCGCCCCGTCAACAGCGCAAACAGGGCCACGGCGAACACCAGCGTGGTGCCCAGATAGTGCAGCGCGCGCGTGCGAGGCTGTGAATGCTCGCGCAGATAGAACGGCCAGAACGCGGCGAATGAGGTGTATTGCCTGCTCATCGCGTGGGAATGTGCGGGAGATCGCAGCCGCTTGCAAGCAGGCCCCAAACGAGGATCGCACCAACGCCGCTGGGGTGCTGGTGCGATCTACCGCCATGCCTGGCGTTACCCGCTGTCCGGCGGGCTCGAGGACCGGGGGCAGGGTGGTTTTCCCGGTCCGTTGCATTGCTGCGCGAATCGTCGTGCGCCCGCAGCGTATCCTTTGCCAGCACTTTGTTGCGGGATGTGTCAGGCTTGCGACAGGATGCTGTGACAATGGAACACTGGGTCAGGGCCGTCGTTTGGAAAAAGAGGAGAAGGAACATGACCTCTATTATCGCGAAACCTGCCCTTGCCGGCGCCGCGCTGGTTGCGGCTGCGCTGGGCCTTGCTGCCTGCGCGCCGATGGAAGGGCCCGAGGCGGACGAATACGACGCCAGCCTGGCCAACATCGATACCAGCCGCGCGTGCTTCTTCACGCGCGAGATCAACGGTTATTCGAACGCCCCGAACGGTCCCCGCAGCCAGGAACGGCTGTATGTACGCACCGGCGTGCGCGAGGAATGGCTGTTGGAGACGATTGGATCGTGCCCGGAGCTGGATTTCAGCCGCATGATCGCGCTCGACACACGCAGCCGCATCAGCGTGTGTACGGGCGACGTGGAAACCTTGCTGGTGCCCGATGCCTTCGGTGACCGTGTCGATCGCTGCCAGGTCCGCGTGCTGGGCCGGGTGATCGAGCAGGAGGATGGCGCGTAAGCGGCTGCGCCTAGCGCTTCTTCACAAACTCCGCGCGTAGCACCAGGCCCTTGATGCCGGGGTACTTGCAGTCGATTTCCTGCGCATCGCCGGTCAGGCGTATCGACTTGATCAGCGTGCCCTGCTTCAGCGTCTGGCCCGCGCCCTTGACCTCCAGGTCTTTCACCAGCGTCACCTGGTCGCCATCGGCCAGCAGGTTACCCACGGCATCGCGAACCTCCACCTGGTTGGCAGCGGCCTGCCTGGCGGCGAATTCGGAAGCAGGCATCCATTCGCCGCTTTCCTCGTCGTAAACGTAGTCTTCGTCGTCGGCAGCCATCGGCGGATCTCCTTCGCGCCCATCTGTGTTGCCGGCGCCATGGCAGGCGGGGCATGGCGCGGCAAGCGATAGCTGGTCCGCTGCCATCCGCGCGGCCCGATACGTGCTTTCGTCCAGTGCCGGAACAAGCGGGCGCGCAAAGCGATTGCTGCGGTGAACGGGTGAACCCGGACGTGCCGTGTGCCGCCAGTCATCCGATCAACCGCAAACAAGGACGCCAATTATGAAGACTCTCCATATCCTCACTGCTTCCGCCGCCGCGCTGACCCTGGCCGCATGCGGGGGCGCTGCCGACGATGGTGCGATGGAAGACGATGCCGCGATGGCCGATGAAATGGTCAACGCCGATGCCACCACGCCCGGCACGATCGTGGAAGTGGCGCAGGGCAACCCCGATTTCTCCACCCTCGTCACCGCCGTGACCGCTGCCGGCCTTGGTGAGACGCTGTCGGGCGAAGGTCCGTTCACTGTCTTCGCGCCCACCAACGAAGCCTTCGCCGCGCTGCCCGAAGGCACGGTGGAAACGCTGACCACCGAAGATACCGACACGCTGGGCAGCATCCTCACCTACCACGTGGTGCCGGGTGAAGTGATGTCGTCCGACCTCGTCGCCGCGATCGTGGACGCCGGTGAAGGTGGCTACACCATCGAGACCGTCAACGGCGGCACGCTGACCGCCATGGTCGACGGCGAAACGGTGACCCTTACCGATGCGCAGGGCAATACGGCCACGGTCACCGCGACCGATGTCGATGCCTCGAACGGCGTCATCCACGTGATCGATACGGTGCTGATGCCGTAAGGCGCGCCGCACAGGTAAAGACGCAAGAACGAAGGGGCGGGCCTCGCGCAGGCTCGCCCCTTTTTTGTCACTGGCGCCAAGGGCTTGGCCAATCGGCAAACCCGGCATAGACTGTCAGCCAGCTGCAAGAGGGAGTTCGCGCCATGCCCTGCCATCACCGCAATCGCCGACAGGTCATCACCGGCATGGGGGCAGGCGCGCTGGCGCTGGCCATGCCCGGCATGGCGCAGGCGCAGAACATCGGCGGATTGCTGGGCCTGGGCGACTTGCTGGGGCAGGCCAGCGATAACGCGCTGGACCGGCTGGCGCAGCCGGGCGCCTTTTACGACGACGAGGATATCCGTATCGGCCTGCCGCTGGTCGGCAACAGTTCGCGCCGCACCGGCCTGCTGGGCAGGCTGGCAGGCGCAGCGGGCGAGATGGGCGTGCTCGACGGGCTGACCCGCACGCTGAACGATGCCGCCGGGATCGCCGCGGGCGAGGCCAAGCCGATCTTCCGCGCAGCGATCGACAACCTGCAGTTGTCCGACGTGCCGGGCATCATGCGCGAGGATACCGGCGCCACCAACTACCTGCGGCGCAGTTCCAACGATCACCTGCACGCGCGGCTGATGCCGCTGGTGGACGGGGCACTGTCGCAGCTGGGCGCTTACCGGACGCTGGAGCGGCTGGAGGGCGATCATTCGTGGCTGGCGGCGCTGGGGATCAGCCGCGATGGCCTGAACCGGACGGTGACCGACCAGGGGCTGGACGGCATTTTCCGCTACATCGGCAACGAGGAACGCGACCTGCGCGCCAATCCGCTGGATGCGGCGGGCGGCTTGCTGAACGGGCTGGGTCTGTAACCAACCGGCGCGCCGCTCGCGTGTTTGCATGGCGGTGCCGAGATGCCGGGAAATCAGGGGATTGAGAGGGGGAACGACATGAAATCTGCAAGTGTCTTGGGCGCGGTGGCGCTGGGTGTGGCAGGCATGGCCGGTGTGGCCCATGCGCAGGAATACGAACGGATCGGGCGCGCCTGCCTTGACGGGCTGTGTCTGGGCGACGGGATCGACGCGCTGGAAGGCATCACCTGGGATACCGCGATGAGCACGTCGGGCGATGGCCCCTCGCGCACGCGCTCGGTGGGGCGGGGTGACACCAACGGCGTCAACAATCGCTATCGTGGCAGTTTCAGCGGCATCATCGGCTACCTTGCCGATGGCCGGTTCGATAATGGCGCGCTGGCGGGCATGCGCGGAGTGACCGCGGCGTGCGAGACGCAAAGCATGCAGGGCACCTATACGTCGGGCAGCGGCAACCCCACCACGGTGCTGGTGTCGATGGTGGCAGACCCCGACAATCCCAACAGCCACCGCTGGGAAATCCGCCGGATCACGCGGCGGGTGCCGGGCGCATCGGGCGCTGCCGTGGAGGCGGCGGAGGACCAGCTGGAACAGCGCTATGCCGCCTTCACCTCGCGCAATCGCGCACCGGGCGGCGACATGCTGCAGTTCAACAATTTCTCCGGCTTCCAGTACACGCTGTCTGCACCTGCCGTGCCCAACGAACGCGCGCTGCTGCGCCAGCACACCGCCTGCGGCGGCAACGGCGGCGGGCCTGTGAGCATCGACTAGGTACGGGGACCGCGCACTTCGGCCGAAGGGCCCCATGGCCTTTTGCGATGCAGGACGCTAGCAGGCGCAGGCATGAGCGCCGTTCCAGCTTCCCCCCGCAACCTCGGCTTTGCCGGACTCCTGCCGCAACTTGCCTGCCTTGCTGCTGCATGGGTAGGGCCGCCCGAATGGCGCTGGAGCGCGCTGGCGATCGGCTGGGCCTACGCTGCGCTGATCTTCAGTTTCCTGGGCGGCCTGTGGTGGGGGCTGGCGGCAGGCTCTCCGGACGAGGCGCGCCGCGCGCCCGGTTGGCTGTGGTTGGCTTCGGTCACGCCCAGCCTGCTGGCGCTGGCCACCTTCGCGCCGTGGGTTTTCGGGGCGACCTGGCCGGGGCAATCGCTCTACGTGTTGGGGGCGGGGATCCTGGTCAGCTTCCTCGTCGATGCCCGGTTGGTGACGATCCGCCCGACCTGGTGGATGACACTGCGAGTGCCGCTGTCGCTGGGGCTGGGCGGGGCGACGATCCTGCTGGGCGTGGCGGCGCAGATGGCCGGCTGAAACAAGGGGAGTTTGCGATGCAGTTGCGTGTGACGATGCTGGCGGGGGCTGCCTTGCTGCTGAGTGCCTGCGGGCAGGGCAACAATGCCAACGTGCCCGGCGATACCGGCGATGAAAGCGCCTATGCCGGTATTGCAGAGGACGCGGTGATCCACCTGACCGGGACCGAGCCGTTCTGGGGCGGCACGGTGGAGGGCGGCTGGTTCACCTACACCACGCCGGAGAACACCGAGGGGCAGCGCCTGTCGGTCGGCCGCTTTGCCGGGCGCGGCGGCGTGTCGTTCAGCGGATCGCTGGAAGGCGAGGAGGTCGACCTGGCGGTGACGCCGGGCAGCTGTTCCGACGGCATGAGCGACCGCACCTATCCCTATGTCGCCACGCTGCAGATCGGCAACGAGCAGCGCAATGGCTGCGCCTGGCTGGACGGCGACAGGCCGCAAGCCGGAGGACCGGGCGAGCCTTGAGGACTCGCCCGCTCGCAAGCCTCAATAGACGCCGGGCGCTTCGTGCTCGATCACCGAAGACGGGCGTTCGGGCTGCAGCAGCGCGCGACCGATTGCCTGGGTGGTGGCAGGGCCGCCCGCAATCGGGGTGCAGGTGCCGCGTCCGGCGAGGAAATCGAGCGCGGTGGCCAGCATGTCTTCCTGCGGGTCGCCGAAATCGTGGAAGATATCGTCGTTGGCGCGGCAGGAATTGGGCACGGTAGCAGCCAGGCCTTCGAAATACTCGCCCAGCCCGTCGGCGTTTTCCAGCTTGATGGTAACCACCCGCAGGCGATCGTCGCAGGCGGTCAGGTCGAAGGCCGACTGGCCCACCGGCTTGCCGAACGTGTTGGCGCCGATCAGCGCCATGTCGGTGCCAAGATAGGGCTGCATGCCGTTGATCAGTGCCTCGCTGGCCGAGGCAGACCCGCTGGTGGTGATGAACGCAATGCGCGTGGGCGCGATCGACTGCACCTGCGCGGCAAAGCGATAGGTCTCGTCGTTGGCGGACTTGCTGTCGCGGAAGGCGATCGTCTCGAACACCTCGCCATCGGTAGCGGCACCCATCATGTCGGCAAAGTGTTCCAGCACGTTGATGCCGCCGCCGCCATTGTAGCGCAGGTCGATCACCAGTTCGGTGACGCCTGCGGCCTTGAAGTCGTCGAAGGCGGCAGTCAGTTCGTCGATGGCGACATTGATGAAGTTCGTCAGGCGCAGGTAGCCGACCTGCCGCCCACCGTCGTTGATGATCTGGGCACCGTAACGCGGCACCGGATCCAGATCGTATTCGGCCTTGGTCACGCTCACCTCGCGCCGTACGCCGCTGGCATCGATCACGTCGAACACGCGGGTAACGCCGGGATCGGACGGGCCCAGCGCATCGATCACGGCCTGCGGCCCGCCGGTGGCCATCAGGCTGTTGATGGTCTCGAGGTCGGTGGAGCTGGTGCCGACGGCAATCAGCTCCGTCCCGCGTTCAAGGTTTGCGCCCAGCGCCGGCGTATTGTCGAACGTCTCGGCCAGGAACACCCGGCGGTTGGTGGTGTCGTAGATCAGCCGGAAGCCGAAGCCCGCGCTGGAGCCGCTGTTGAAGAAGGCGTTCTCTTCCGCGATCGAGGTAATGTAGCTGAAATAGCGATCCTTGCTCTCTGCCCGCGCAGGGGCGACGAGCGCATCGATATAGCTTTGCACATCGTTGAAATTGGCCGGGTTCACCGTGGTGTCGAGCAGCGTGGGGAAGAGATACCACTCGTCCATCACGTCTGCCACGAACTGCTGGCGGCTTTCCAGCGAACAGGTGGAGGTAGTGGGCGTTGGCGTGGGTGTCGGTGTGGGCGCGACTGTGGCCGTCGGTGTGGGCGTGCCCCCGCCACCGCAGGAAACCACCATGCCAAGGCAGGCCAGCGAAAGGGCGATCTTCGATGTGCGCATGAAATAGACCCGGAATTTGAAGCGATTGGTGTGTGAGCACCACGATGGGAAAGGGCTAACCCGGCTTCCCGGCCTAGGCAAGGCAGACGGCGCCGTGTCGGTTGAAAAAGCGATGCTGCTGCATGGCAGGGCAAATCCTTCAACAGGCTGAACGGGCCAGGGCCTTGTAATGCGCCCCTTGAAATGCTGGGCCGCAACCTGCACATCGCGCCCTCGCACGAAAACAGACAAGCAATCGCAGGACCTGATATCCATGGCAGACACGACACCCGACTGGCTGGCATCGGCTCTGGGCAACTCCAGCGCGAAGCATGGCAAGCTGGTGGCCGCGCGCCTGGGATCGCAGGGCGTGCTGGGCAAGGGCGGCTTTGCGCTGTCCTCTGCCGCCTTCGACAATGGCGAGGAACTGGACCCGTGCTTTACGGCCGATGAAGAGGATTCTGTCGCCCCGCCGTTGGAATGGACTTCGCCCCCGCCAGGTACGCAGGAAGTGGTACTGGTGGTGGAAGACCCCGATGCCCCGGGCGAAGAACCCTTCTGCCACTGGCTGGTCTGGGGCCTGCCCGGCCAGAAGGGCAAGATCCTGGAAGGTGAAGCACCGCCGCGCGTGGGCAAGAACAGCTTCGGCAATTCCGAATGGCTGCTGCCCGATCCGCCCACCGGTGCCGATCCGCATGATTACGTGTTTCAGCTGTTCGCGCTTGACCTGCCGCTGGTCTTGATGCCGGGCGCCTCGCGCAAGGAGCTGGAGGAGGCAATGCAGGGCCACGTCATCGGCCTTGCACTTTTGACCGGAACCTATGCCCGCGAAGAAGGCGGGGATTACGACTGGGAAGATGAAGACGAAGCCGAATAAGGGGTGCTAGGCCCGTTCGGCTATTTTTGACTGAAAGGACTTTAGAAAATGGCTGCCAAGAACAACGCGCTGAACAAGCCGGTGAACCTCTCGTCCGAGCTGGAAGCCGTGGTCGGCAAGGGTCCGATGACCCGTGCCGAGGTGACCAAGAAGGTGTGGGATCACATCAAGGCCAACGGCCTGCAGGATTCCAAGGACAAGCGCATGATCAACCCCGATGCCAAGCTGGGTGCGGTGATCGGCAACGATCAGATCTCGATGTTCAAGATGACCGGTGCCGTCTCCAAGCACATGAGCTGATTGAGGCCACTGGTTTTCCAGTGAAAGAATACGGGCGGGAGGCGCATGCTTCCCGCCCGTTTCTTGTTTGGGCGCGCCTTCGGCATCCATGCGTTGCATGCGCCTGGTCGATACCTAGATCGGTACCAGGCTTATGACTGATGCACTGGACATTCAAAGCGCCGCGATCGCCCCGCCCGATCCCGCCCGCGTGCAGGAGATTGAGCGCTTCGGCGCCACGATCACGCCGCTGCAGCCGCTTGGCGCAGAAGTTCGCGGCAATCGATCTTGCCGCCGGCAACGCCCCGCCGGAGCCTGTGCGCGCAGCGCTCGAGGCGGAAATGGCTGGCCGCGGTTTCCTGGTGTTCAAGAGCGAGCGCGAGATCGACGCCGAAGACTTCCTGCGTGCCAGTTGCTGGTGGGGTGGCCGCGAATTGCACAGCACCCACGGCGTCCACCCGGCAACTCCGGGCGGCAACCGGCACATCTTCCGCCTGTCTAACGATCAGCGCCACGGCATCCCCGGCGTCGGCCCGCAATGGCATAACGACGGCAGCTTCGTTCCCGAGACATTCTCGCACTCGGGATATCACATCGTGCGCCCCGCCGAAAAAGGCGGCGGCACGCATTTCGCGCACCAGGCCGGGGCCTACGATGCCCTGCCGGTCGAACTGAAGGAATCCTGGAGCCGCCTCTATTCGGTGAACTCAAGCTCCGGCGTCGTGCATCCGCTGGTGCACGAACACCCGATCTCGGGCTGCAAATGCATCTGGCTGCACCTGGGCATGACCGGGGCCGTGATAGAGAAGGCGCCCGATGGCGAAGGCATACGCCTGCTGGCGGCGGAAGAACTGAGGCAGCTCTGTCGGTGGTATAATGCCGTGCTCAACGCCGGCTTTAACCACGGCTACGCGATCGCATTCGAATACCGGCGCAACGACTGCGTGTTCATCGATAACCTGGCCGTCGCCCACCGCGCCGCGCCCGAAGCTCACGCCTCGGCGCAGGAACAGGGCCTGCGCATCATGCATCGCAGCACCGTTCGCGGCACACACAGGTTCGCGCCGGACGGCGGCCTGCCGATCCAGCTCGACATCCATGGCCCCAACCCTGCGGGCGCCGGTGTGTGGCAGGGCGGCGGGGTCGGCTTTCGCTGGGATGAAGCGGTGCCGATGCAGAACTGAAGCCGTCCGGCATAAAGTTCACATATCCGAACACTTCGCATTTCCGGACAATTGACTTGCCGAGGGGCGCTCCCACATGGCAAGAGACAGGCAATTGAGAGCGGTTCGCAGGTGACGGATCGCCACAGAGGAAAGGTTCTCCGGTCATGGCCACTATCGTCGGCGGCGTCGCCACTTCGCATACCCCCACCATCGCTTTCGCCAAGGACGGCGGCAAGCAGGACGATCCGGTGTGGAAGCCGATCTTCGAAGGCTACGAGCCGGTGCAGGAATGGTTTCGCGAGAAGAAGCCCGACGTGCTGGTCTATATCTACAACGACCACATGACCTCGTTCTTCGACCACTACAGCCACTTCGCGCTGGGCGTTGGCGAGGAATTCAAGGCAGCCGACGAAGGTGGCGGCCCGCGCGACATCCCCGCGATCAAGGGCGATCCCAAGTTCGCCGAGCACGTGGCGCGGGTGATGGTCGCCAACGAATTCGACCTGTCGTACTTCCAGGGCAAGGGGCTGGACCACGGCGCCTTTTCGCCGCTGTCGGTCATGGTCGACTATGACGACGACGGCTGGGCCTGCAAGCTGCTGCCGGTGGTGTGCGGCGTGCTGACCGTACCGCTGCCCAGCGCGCGCCGGTTCTACAAGTTCGGCAAGAGCCTGCGCCAGGCGATCCTGTCCTATCCCGAGGACATCAAGGTGGCCATCGCCGGCACCGGCGGCCTGTCGCACCAGGTCCACGGCGAGGGCTGCGGCTTCAACAATCCCGAATGGGATGCCGAGTTCATGGAACGGCTGGAGAAGGACCCCGAAAGCCTGCTCGACATGACCATCGCCGAGCTGGCCAAGCTGGGCGGCTGGGAAGGCGCCGAGGTCGTGATGTGGCTGATGATGCGCGGCGCGCTGGCAGCCGAAGTGGAATGCACCCACAAGACCTATTTCCTGCCTTCCATGTGCCCCATCGCCACGATGATCCTGGAGGAGAAGTCGGGCGGCGAACCGGTGGAAGACCCGGCGAAGACCCGCGAGCGGGCCGACCGCGACTATGTCGGCGCGGAAGAGATGGAAGGCACCTATCCCTTCACCATCGAGCGCAGCGTGAAGGGCTTCCGCCTGAACCACTTCCTGCATTCGCTGACCGAGCCGGAAATGCGCAAGCTGTTCCGCGAGGACGAGGAAGCCGCCTATGAAAAGGGCGGGCTGACCGAAGAGGAAAAGGACCTTGTTCGCCGCCGCGACTGGATCGGCATGATCCACTACGGCGTGATCTTCTTCATGCTGGAGAAGCTGGGCGCCGTCACCGGGATCGGCAACATCGATATCTACGCCGCGATGAAGGGGCTGAGCGTGCCGGAGTTCCAGAAAACCCGCAACGCGCAGATCAACTACGGCGTGGCCGGCAAGGAAGACTGACGGACTGGCGCGCCGCCTAGAGCGGCGGCGCGCCGTTCGCCACCCACAGCGATAGCGCCGCGCCCACGGCGAGGCAGGCAAAGGCGCGCCATGCGGGCACGGGTTCCATCCCCGTTACGCCGGCAGGCAACAAACGGGACCCGGTGACCATCGCCGGCACGATCCGGTCGCGCTTCACCGCAGAGTAATAGATCACCGCCAGCAGGTGCAGCGCCACCAGCGCGAGGATCACGTTGAAGGTGAATTCGTGCACTTCGGTCAGCGTGTCTGCCGTCATGGTGCGCACCAGGTCGTTCAGCGGCCCGGTGGATCCGTCATAAGGGTCGCCTGCAAAAAGGCCGGTGGTCACCTGCACCGCCATGGCCAGCAGCAGCGCAACGACGCTCCAGCCCCCGGCCGGGTTGTGGCCGGGGCCTGCGTGCGATGTGGTGCCGCGGAAATAGGCGAGCACTGCGCCCGGCCCCTTCACGAAGGATGCGAAACGCGCGGTGGAGCTGCCGACGAAGCCCCACGCAATGCGGAACACCAGCAGCGCCAGCAGCAGCAGGCCCAGCCGCTTGTGCCAGCCCATCTCGCTGTTCTCTGCCGTCCACCACAGGGCGGGCAGCAGCAGCACGAAGCTCCAGTGGCAAATGCGCACGGGCAGGTCCCAGACCCGCCTTGCCTTGTCATTCGTGGTCATGGCTCACACGCCCCGGCGCAGCGCGATTACTCGTCGTCGAGTCGAAAGGTGTCGTGGCAGTTCTTGCACGAATTGCCCAGTTCGCCGATGGCCGGCCCCATGGCGGCGGGGTCGCCCGTCTGCGCAGCGGCCACCAGCCCGTCGGCGGCGGCGACAAGCCGGTCATGCGCGGAGGCGAATTCCTCCGGCTGTTCCCAGATGATCGGCAGGGCTTCGGTATCGGCGCCCGATTCGATGCTGGTGCCCACGGGGAAGAATTCCATGATCTTGGCGGCATCGGCCTGGATCGTTTCCGCAGCGGGTTGGATCACCGCGAAATCCGGTTCACCGCTTTCCATCTGGTCGCGGATCGCCTTGAAGGAATCGCCGATCTCCTCGAAATTGTCCTGCCGCGCCTCGATCACTTCGGCATCTCCCGTGGCCACCGCATCGGCGCCCTCACCTTCGACTGCCGCCTCGTCGGCGGTGTTGTCACAGGCGGCCAGCAGGCCTGCTGCTGCCAGGGTGACAATTGCCGTGGCGACGGGACGTTTCGAATTCATGGCGTGATCCTTCCTGATTGCTTTCGGGGAGAGAGACTAAACGCAAGTTGCAGCGTGTCAAAGCGCGATTGACGCAGCGCAAAGACTGTAAGCACTACTTACAATAGCCAAGACTTCACAAACGCATGCCAGAGTCGCTTGCGGCGGCTCCATCGGGAGAGAAGTCATGGCACAGCTTGTCGGCGGTTTCGCCGTATCGCACACCCCCACCATCGCTTTCGCGCAGGACGCGGGGAAACAGGACGACCCTGTCTGGAAGCCGATCTTCGAAGGGTTCGAACCGGTCAAGAAGTGGCTGGCAGAGACCAAGCCGGACGTCATCATCTACGTCTACAACGATCACATGACCTCGTTCTGGATGCGGCACTATTCGCACTTTGCCATCGGCATCGGCGAGGAATATGCCGCGGCCGACGAAGGCGGCGGCCCGCGCAAGATCCCGCCGATCAAGGGCGATCCGCAGCTGGCCGAACACCTTGCCTTCGGCATGGTGGCAGATGATTTCGACCTGTCTTACTGGCAGGGCATGGGGCTGGACCACGGCGCCTTCTCGCCGCTTTCCGTGCTGCTGCCGCACAGCGACGAGGAAGGCTGGCCGTGCCGGATCGTGCCGCTGCAGTGCGGCGTGCTGGAACTGCCGATCCCCAAGGCCCGGCGGTTCTGGAACTTCGGCCGCAGCTTGCGCCGCGCGATCCAGAACTATCCCGCCGATATCAAGGTGGCCATCGCCGGCACCGGCGGCCTGTCGCACCAGGTGCATGGCGAACGCTGCGGCTTCAACAATGTCGAGTGGGACCACGAATTCATGGACCGCCTGGCCCACGATCCCGAAAGCCTGATCGATATCCCGGTGGGCGAACTGGTGAAGCTGGGCGGCATGGAAGGCGCCGAGATCGTGATGTGGATGCTGATGCGCGGCGCGCTGGCCCCCAAGGTCAACGAACTGCACCGCAGCTTCTTCCTGCCTTCGATGACCAGCATCGCGAGCATGGTGTTCGAGGATGCAGAGCCCGACCCCTCGCCGGAAACGAAAGAGGAATATGCCGAGCGCATCTATGCCGACGTGGCGCCCGCGCTGGGGCTGGAGGGCACCTATCCCTTCACCGTGACCCGCAGCGCCAAGGCCTGGCGGATCAACAATTTCCTCCACTCGATCGTGGAGCCGGATTTCCGCGAGGGGTTCAAGACCGATTTCGAGGCGCTGGCCGAGGAATACGCGCTGACCGAGGAAGAGAAGACCATGATCCGCGACCTCGATTGGATCGGCATGATCCATTACGGCGTGATCTTCTTCAACCTGGAGAAGTTGGCGCCCGTCGTGGGGCTGGGCAACATCGATGTCTACGCCGCGATGAAGGGCATGAGCGTCGAGGATTTCCAGAAGACCCGCAACGCTGCCATCAACTATTCGGTCGAGGCCGAACCTGCCCAGTAGGGTCGCCCAGAAGCATCGTGGGGGTGGGTGGTCAGCTGCGCCGGTTGAACGGCCAGTCGATTACCTGCCCGCACCATAGCGCCAGCCAGATGATCAACGGCTGCGCTGCCATGCGCGGGACGTGGTAGGCCATGCCCCAGCCGCCATCGGGGCGCGCCATGTCCATAGCCATGTGATTGATATTCGCCGGCCAGACGCACAGCGCATAGAGTGCGAGGCCGATCCCGCCGGCCTGGCGCAGCCTGGGCGAGAACGGTTGGGCAAGGGCAACAGCACCCGCAATCTCGGCCACGCCCGTCCACGCGATCACCGCTTCGGGAAAGGGCACCCAGCCCGGCGTGATCGACAGGAACGGTTCGGGGCCCACCAGGTGGCGGTATCCGGCAAAGGCGTAGAACGCCGCCAGCAGGTAAGTCAGTCCGGCGCGGATCATGGCCCGACCCTCATGGCAGGTCGTCACCCGGCTGCCAGCCCGGCGGGGCGAGGGTGAAGCCGGCAAACTCGAAGGCGGGCGAGACAATGCAGGAGACCAGCGTGTAGTCGTGTTCTCCGGGCAGCGGACGCGCGGCTTGCCATTCGTCGGGGCGGATCACCTGCTGCACCTTGTCGCCGCCTGCAATGTCCGGCCCCAGCCGCACTTCGGCCCGGTGCGCGCCGGTGGGATCGGCCAGCGCCAGTTCCAGCGGGTTGCCCGCGTGCCACAGCCAGATCTCGGTCGCGTCGACCTTGTGCCAGTGCGAGCTTTGCCCGCTTTCAAGCAGGAAATGGATCGCCGTGGCGCTGGCGCGTTCGCTTTCGGGCGCATCGGCGCGCCACGTCTCTCGGAACCAGCCGCCTTCGGGATGCGGCTCCAGCCCCAGTTTTGCGATCAGGTCCTTCGCCGTGGTCATAATTGCTCCTGCGCTTGCCTGCCTGCGGGAAAAGCGCATAGTCGCGCCCATGACAAGGACCATCCTCGCGGCCACCCTGCTGGCCACCGCCGCCTTTGCCACCCCCGCCATCGCCCAGGACGCGCCCGAAGACGTGGCCCGCGCCGCGCTGGAAGCGGCGCCGGTGTGGGACGGGCACAACGACGTGCCCGGCCGCCTGCGCGGGCAATACGGCAACGTGCTGGCCGATTTCGATTTCCACGACACGCTGGAGGGTGACGACTGGACACCCGGCCAGATGCACACCGACCTGGCCCGCTTGCGCCGAGGCATGGTGGGGGCGCAGTGGTGGTCGGTCTATGTCTCCGCTGCGCTGGAAGAGCCCGAAGCGGTGCAGGCGACGATCGAACAGATCGATGTCGCGAAGCGGCTGATCGCGGCCTATCCGGAAGACCTGGCGCTGGCGCTGACCGCCGACGATGTCGAAGCTGCCGTGGCCGAAGGGCGCATCGCCTCGCTGCTGGGCATGGAGGGCGGCCATTCGATCGGCTCCAGCCTCGGCGTGCTGCGCCAGATGTACGACCTGGGCGCGCGTTACATGACCATCACCCACAGCCGCAATACGCCCTGGGCCGATAGCGCCACGGACGATCCCGAGCATGATGGCCTCACCGAGTTCGGCGTGCTGGTGGTGCGCGCGATGGCGCGCCTCGGCATGCTGGTGGACCTCAGTCACGTGGCACCCACCACCATGCACGATGCGCTGGACGTGGTCGGCGCGCCGGTGATTTTCAGCCATTCGGGTGCGACTGCCGTCAACGGCCATGCGCGCAACGTGCCCGACGACGTGCTGGCCCGCCTGCCGGAAAACGGCGGCATCGTGATGGCCGTGGGCCTGCCCGGTTACCTGAGCGAGGCGCAGCGTATCTGGTATGCTGCCCGGCAGGCGGAGCGGGCGCGGCTGGAGGCCTGGTGGCAGGGTCGCCCCGACCTGGTCACCGCCGGGATGGAGGAATGGGATGCGGCCAATCCGACACCCGAGGCGACGATTGTCGACTATGCCGACCACATCGATCATATCCGCGACGTGGCAGGTATCGACCACATCGGCATCGGCGGCGATTATGACGGCATGGCCAGCGGCCCCGTGGGGATGGAGGATGTGACCGGTTACCCGGCGCTGTTCACCGAACTGGCGCGGCGCGGGTACTCTCAGGAAGACCTGGAAAAGATCGCCTATCGCAACATGTTGCGCGTGCTGCGGGCGGCAGAGGCCTATGCCGCTGCCCATGCGGACGAGCCGCCGATCGAATACCCGGTGGGCTAGAGCCGCTCTAGCGTTGCCCGGTCGCGCTCGCCGTCGCACATCCGGTCCAGCGCGGCGGAAAAGGGCGCCGGGTCGTCCGCCACTGCCTCGAACAGCGTCATGCTGCTGCGAAACTTCAGCGCGTCGACCGGGCCGAGAATGTCCAGCGGAGTCAGTACTCCAGCGTGCTTCAGCATCGCCTGCGTGCATTCCAGCAGCCGCGCGCCCAGCACGTCGTGGGCGAGGTAGGCGCGTGCTTCTTCTCGCCCGCTGATGGCATAGAACTGCGCGGTGGGGCTGTGGCCCAGTCCCTCCACCTGCGGAAACACGAACCACATCCAGTGGCTGCGCTTGTCGCCTGCGCGCAGTTCGGCAAGTGCCTGGTCGTAACTGGCAGCCTGTGCGTCCAAGAACCGCGACAGGCCTAAGGGGTCAGTCATCCCCCTCGATCTTGTCGGGCAGCCCTTCGCGGTCGGTGGAGGCGAAATCCTCCAGTTCGTCCTCGCTCATGGAATCGTACATCTGTTTCGCCGCGCCTTGCAGTTCGGAAACCTTCGTCTCGCCCCGCTTGGCGGACAGCGCCGCGCCGGCAGCCTTTTGCTGGGCTTTCGACTTTGCAGGCATGGGCTTGCTCCTTCTTCGTCCTATTCGGCGATATATTCGGGCGGCGCCGCTTCCTCGCTGTCATCTTCCATGATCGCGCCGGAAATCCAGATGATCGACATGATGAGGATGGCGGACAGCAGGCTGATCAGCAGCACCCAGCGCACCACGCCCGGCTTGGAGCCGGCAGCGGCATCTTGCTCATCGATGTGGATCTGGCCGTTCTTTTCTTCACTCATGCTAGAGCCCTTTTTTCGCTTGCAGCCTTCTTGTGCGGTCTACGACTGCGAAGTGCAAGAGTTCCGCTTCGGCCCGCGAGGGCAGACCAAAGCATGTATCCGGCCATCAGGGGCGGATCAGTCGCGCAGCAGTTCGTTGATACCGGTCTTGGCGCGGGTCTGCGCGTCCACCGTCTTCACGATCACCGCGCAATAGAGGCTGGGGCCGGGCGTGCCGTCGGGCAGCGGCTTGCCGGGCAGGGCGCCGGGCACGACCACCGCGTAGGGCGGCACTTCGCCGCGATGCACTTCGCCGGTTTCGCGGTTCACGATCTTGGTGGAGGCGCCAAGGTAGACGCCCATGGACAGCACCGCGCCTTCGCCCACGCGCACGCCCTCGGCCACTTCGGCGCGGGCGCCGATGAAGCAGTTGTCCTCGATCACCACCGGGCCGGCCTGCAGCGGCTCCAGCACGCCGCCAATGCCGGCGCCGCCCGAAATGTGCACGTTCTTGCCGATCTGGGCGCATGAACCGACGGTCGCCCAGGTATCCACCATGGTGCCCTCGTCGACATAGGCGCCGATATTGACGAAGCTGGGCATAAGCACGGTGTTCCTGCCGATAAAGCTGCCGCGCCGCACGATGGCGCCGGGCACCACGCGGAAACCGGCTTCCTGGAAGCGGGCTTCTCCCCAGCCGGCAAACTTGCTGGGCACCTTGTCCCAGGCATCGGTCCCGGCAGAGCCGCCCTGCATCACCCGGTTATCGTTCAGGCGGAAGGACAGCAGCACGGCCTTCTTCAGCCACTGGTTCACCTGCCAGCCGCCATTGCCGTCGGGCTCTGCCACGCGCGCTTCACCTGCGTCGAGCATCTGCAGCGCCTCTTCCACGGGCCCGCGCACATCGCCGCTGGCGGGCGTGACATCGGCACGGTTTTCCCAGGCCTGTTCGATGGTGGCGATAAGTTCGGCGGACATGGATAGAGGCTCCCTGCGTGGTGTCTTGTTCGCCAGCTCGGCTAGCCCGTTGCCGCGGCGGGCACAAGCGTGGATCGGCTGATCGCAAGCCATTGGACAGGGCCCGGCGTTCAGGGCAGGTTGCGGCATGGCCGAAAGGAAGCTGTCGCCGAACAAGGACATGATGTGGGATCGAACCGGGCAATGAGCGGCCGCAAGAGCTGGCATTTTGCAGGCATGGCCGCCGGCATGGCGATGCTTGCAGCTTGCGGAGGAGGAAGCACGCCGCCACCGGTGGTCACTCCGCCGCCCGTCACGCCGACGCCGACACCTACTCCCACTCCGACACCGACGCCTACACCCACGCCGACCTCCGGCTTCCCGGTCGTCGACACGCCGAGCCAGTTCGACACCGTCGAATTCCGCCGTTCCGACGGGCCCGGCCAGCACAATGCCGCCAGCGCCTGGGCCGATGGCTTTGTCGGCACCGGGGTCAGCATCGCGGTGATCGACACCGGCATCGATCCCGACAGCCCCGAATTCGCAGGTCGCCTGTCACCCGATTCCATCGATATCTATGGCACTCGCGACCTTGAAGGGTCGGATGACCATGGCACCCTGGTATCGCTGGTAGCGGCAGCGGCGCGCGACGATACCGGCATCCTGGGCATGGCCTGGGACGCCACCGTCCTTGCCATCCGCGCGGACGAGCCAGGTAGTTGCGCGGGCGACGACCCCACGAACCCCAATAGCGATTGCGCTTTCGTCGACACAGCCATTGCCGATTCGGTCGACTATGCCGTCGCCAACGATGCGCGCGTCATCAACATCTCCCTGGGGGGACCGGGCGGCATTGCGCCGGTGCTTGCCACCGCGATCGGGAATGCCGTGAACGCCGGCGTGCTGGTCGTGGTGGCGGCCGGCAACAACGGTCGCAGCGAACTGAGCGACTTTGCCGAGATGATGGGAACCGCCGGCAATGGCGGCGTGATCGTGGTCGGCTCAGTCGACGAGAACTACGATATTTCCGATTTCAGCAATCGCGCGGGGGCCAACACCGCCTTCTATATCGCCGCGCGGGGGGAAACGATCTGCTGTGTCTACGAGAACGGCGAGATCTTCGTTGACGACGAGGGCTTCGCCTACCTTTTTTCGGGCACCAGCTTTGCCGCGCCGCAGGTGACCGGGGCGGCCGCACTGCTGGCGCAGGCTTTCCCGCACCTGACGGGCACCGAGATCGCCGAGATCCTGCTGGCCAGCGCCTGGGACGCGGGCGAACCGGGGCCTGACGGCATCTACGGCCAGGGCATCCTGAACATCGCCGCCGCCTTCCAGCCGATCGGCACCACCCAACTGGCGGGCGAGACAACGGCCATGGCGCTGGGTGACAGCAGCGCGATCGCTTCGCCCGCGATGGGCGATGCCTTCACCACGGCTTCGCTGCCGACGCTGGTAACCGATCGCTACAGGCGGGCCTTTTCCACCAACCTTGCAGGCACCCTACGCGGGGCAGAAGTGTCCGAGCGGTTGCACGGAGCCCTGGGGCAGGGCGCACGCCATGTCTCGGCAAGCTCCGGCAAGGCCAGCGTGGCCTTCTCCATCGATGCCACCGGCCGCCAGCCGCCTCGCGCGAAAATGCTGCGGCTGCAGACCGAGGATGCCGAGCAGGCCCGCGTGCTGGCTGCACGCGTCGTCACGCAGCTGGCGCCGGGCATGCAGCTGGGCTTCGCCTATCGCCAGTCGGCAGATGGACTGGTGGCAGGATTGCAGCAGCGCGAGCGGCCTGCCTTCATGATCGCGGCCAGCCCAGGCGGCGATGCCGGCATGTTGCAGCAGACCGACAGCGCCATTGCCCTGCGCCGCCAGTTGGGTGCCTGGGGCCTGACGTTGAGCGCGCAGACCGGCTCCACCATCACCGCTGCCAGCCAGCGGCGCGAGGCGGAAATGCGTGGCCGGCGGGTGGAGGAAGACCTCGCCAGCCTGGGCGTGTCGCTGGATCGCCGCTTCGGCGCGCTCGACACTGCCCTGGGCGTGACCTGGGCGATGGAAGACCGCACCGTGCTGGGCGCGCGCTTCCACGAAGGGTTCGGGCTGGCTGGCAGCGACACGCTGTTCCTCGATGCCGACATTGGCTGGCGTTTTGCTGACCTGTGGCGGTTGGGCGCGGCCTATCGCCAGGGCTTCACCCGACTGCGCAGCGCGCCGCTGCTGGCGGACGGGTCACGCCTCTCGAGCAATGCCTGGTCGGTGGATCTGCAGCGCTCTGCCGTGCTTGCCGACAATGATCGGCTGGCGCTGCGCGTGTCGCAGCCGCTGCGGGTGGCTTCTGGCGGGCTCAACCTAAACCTGCCGGTGGATTTCAGTTACGAAACGCTCACGCCCACTTACGGCGTGCACAGGCTCTCGCTGGCTCCGGCAGGGCGCGAGCTGTCGAGTGAACTGGCGTGGACGGGTGTGCTGTGGGGCGGCAGCGCCGGCGCGAGCCTGTACCTGCGCCGACAGCCGGGGCACTATGCCGATGCGCCGGACGACATGGGTGCGGCGATCCGCTGGTCGCGGCGGTTCTAACCGGCTTCTAGGCCTTCAGGTCGCGGGTGAACTCGATCAGCCCGGTCTGGCGCGAGCGCTTCAGCCGTTCGGCATGCAGCACCGTGCGGACCTTGTTGAAGCAGTCCTCCAGGTCGTGGTTTATCACCACGTAGTCATACGCGTCCCAGTGGCTGATCTCGTCCCCGGCACGCGCCATGCGAGCTGTGATCACGCTTTCGTCGTCCGTCGCCCGGCTGCGCAGGCGGTGTTCCAGTTCCTCCATCGACGGCGGCAGCAGGAACACCGAGACGACGTCCTCGCGCGCCCGCTGCGACAGCTGCTGGGCGCCTTGCCAGTCGACATCGAACAGGAAATCGGTGCCTTTCTCCAGCCCGGCCACGATCTGGGCGCGCGGCGTGCCGTAGCAGTTGCCGAATACTTCGGCCCATTCCAGGAAAGCCTCGTCGGCCACCATCGCATCATATTCCTCGCGCGTCCTGAAGAAGTAGTCGCGCCCTTCGATCTCGCCTTCGCGCATCGGGCGGGTGGTGACCGAGATGGACATCGAGAGGTTGTCCTCCACCGCCAGCAGCTTGCGCGCGATGGTGGTCTTCCCCGCACCGGAGGGGGAGGAGAGGATGAACATCAGGCCGCGGCGGGGCAGGTTGAAGGATTCGAACATGGGCCACGCTATTGCGCGCGCCCGGCTGCCGGATCAAGTCCGGGTAGTCTCGCTTTCGTCAGCCGGGCTGTTCTCCAGCTGGTCCGTCAGCCGCGCAGCCTTGGCCGCCTGCTTCTTTCGCCGCGCTTTCGAGTGGTCGAACAGCACCTTGCCCAGCACGCCGGTGCTTACGATAATCGCGCCGGGCACCGATTTGGTCGCGACCTTGGCCAGGCCGATGGCGGTCAGCTTGCGTATTGCCGAGCGGTTGTTGACCAGTTCGTGCGCCGTATCGGCATCGTACCGCTGCTTCAGGAAGGCCTTTTCCACCCCGTCGCGCAGCCAGTAGGTGCCGATGCGGGTCACCAGGTCTGCCAGCAGCAGGTTGGCTGGAGGCGGTTCTCCGGGAGCGGGCAGCGGCGGCTTTCCGGTCCGCTCGCGCACGCGGCGGCGCACTTCCTCGCGGTCCGGCTGTTCGCTCATGCTGCCCCCGTTATGGGTGGTGAAACCTACTTCTTGCGGCCGAAATCGACCGTAACGACGTTGGAGCCGTCTTCACTCTTGGCAACGTCCTCGACGCTGCGGCGTTCCTCACCGCCTGGCGCGTCGTTCTCGGCAAGGTCGTGATCGGCAGGTTCGCTGTCGTCGATGGCGGCCTGGAACTGCAGGCCGAAATCGACCGCCGGATCGACGAAGGCGGTGATCGCGGAGAAGGGAATCACCAGCTTGCTGGGGATCTGGTTGAAGCTCAGCCCCACCGAAAACCCGTGATCGGTTACTGCCAGGTCCCAGAACTTGTTCTGCAGGACGATGGTCATCTCGTCGGGAAAACGCTCTACCAGCGAGGCGGGAATGTCCACGCCCGGCGCGCCGGTCTTGAAGGTGATGTAGAAATGGTGGGTGCCCGGCAGGGTGCCGCCATCGCGCTCCACCTGACCCAGTACGCGCCCGACCACGGCGCGCAGCGCCTCCTGCACGATCTCGTCGTACGGGATCAGACTGTCGGGTGTATCATCGCTCATGGGCGTCTAGGTGACGCCGCCGTAACGCAAAATCAAGCCGGAATCGGGTGCGAATGGCCGCCAATCCGCTTGCGCGGGCGTTATAGGCGCCTATAGGCTCACCCCCATGCGTACAGGGCGAACAGAGCGTAAAACCAAGGAAACCGACATTCTCGTCGAGGTAAATCTCGACGGATCAGGAAAATACGACATTTCCACCGGAATCGGCTTTCTGGATCACATGGTAGAGCAGTTTTCGCGCCATTCGCTGATCGACGTGACGTTGAAGGTGGATGGCGACCTGCATGTCGACCAGCATCACACGACAGAGGATTCGGCCATCGCGCTGGGTCAGGCATTGTCCGATGCGCTGGGCGACAAGGCCGGGATCGGTCGCTATGGCGAGGCCCATTCGCCGATGGACGAGACCATGGCGCGCGTGGTGGTGGACATTTCAGGCCGGCCCTACCTGGTTTGGAAGGCCCGCTTCACGCAGGAAAAGCTGGGCGAATGGGATACCGAGCTGATCGAGCACTGGTTCCACTCGGTGTCGCAAAGTGCCGGGCTGACGCTGCATTGCCAGGTGCTCTACGGCCAGAACAATCACCACATCTGCGAGGCGCTCTACAAGGGCTTTGCCCGTGCCATGCGGCAGGCCGTGGAACTTGACGCGCGCAAGGGCGGTGCAGTGCCTTCAACCAAGGGACAACTCGGTGGCTAGCCAAGGGAAATCGGCGCGCAGACTGCCGCAAGGCCGAACGGCCGCCCGCAGCGGGCGCAGCACTGCTGCGCTTATAGCGAGGACCGCGCGCCCGGACGGGCGTGCGGAAACCGATTAATGGCCGAGGCCATTGCTCTGATCGACTACGGCGCGGGTAACCTGCACTCCGTCTACAATGCGCTGAAGGCGGCGGGGGCTGAGCATGTCGCCGTTACCGCCGATCCCGAGCTGGTGCGCGGTGCGCGGCGCATCGTGCTGCCCGGCGTCGGCAGTTTTCGCGCCTGCTACGAAGGCCTCACCGGCATTCCCGGCATGGTCCAGGCGCTGGAGGACCGCGTTCTGCACGATCGCAAGCCGTTCCTTGGCATTTGCGTGGGCATGCAGTTGCTGGCCACGCGAGGGCTGGAGCATGGCGAGTGCCCCGGCCTCGACTGGATTCCTGGTGAAGTGCAACTGATCGAACGCACCGACCCCGAAATCCGCGTGCCGCACATGGGCTGGAACGACGTGGCGCTTACCCCGCATCACGGCGACCACGAACTGCTTGAAGAAGGCGAAGCCTATTTCCTTCACTCTTATCACTTCGTGCCCGAAGACGGGATGGACGTGGCCGCGATGACCGACCACGGCGGCGGGTTGGTGGCGGCTGTCGCCCGCAACAATATCGTCGGCGTGCAGTTTCACCCGGAAAAGAGCCAGGCCTTCGGCATCGCCCTTATGCGCCGTTTTCTCGATTGGAAGCCCGTATGATCGTTTTTCCCGCCATCGACCTGAAGGGCGGCGAAGTGGTGCGCCTTGCCGAAGGCGACATGGATCGCGCCACCGTTTATGGTGACAACCCCGCTGCACAGGCGCTGCTTTTCGCCGAAGCCGGGGCGCAGCACCTGCACGTGGTCGACCTTGACGGCAGCTTCGCGGGCCGGGCCGAGAACCGCGAGGCGGTGGAAGTCATTGTAGAGGCCTTTCCCGGCTATGTGCAGCTGGGCGGCGGCATCCGCGATGCCAAGGCGGTGGAAGGCTGGTTCAACCTTGGCGTGGCGCGCGTGGTGATGGGCTCTGCCGCGCTGAAAGACCCCGAATTCGTAAAGGAAATGGCACGTGAATGGGAAGGCGGCATCGTCGTCGCCGTGGACGCGCGCGATGGCATGGTCGCCACCGAAGGCTGGGCCGAAGTGTCCGACGTGCCGGTGCGCGATCTCGCCCGCCGGTTCGAGGACGCAGGCGTCGCCAGCCTGCTGTTCACCGACATCGGGCGCGACGGCCTGCTGCAAGGCTGCAACGTTCAGGCGACGGTAGACCTGGCGCGCAGCGTTGATATCCCGGTGATCGCCAGCGGCGGGGTGAAGGGTCTGGACGATATTCACATGCTGGCCCTGCAGGCCGATCAGGGCATCGAAGGCGTGATTACGGGCCGCGCGCTGTATGAAGGACGGCTGGACCTGGCGACGGCTATTGCGATGGCGAACAGGGCATGACCGTCCGTATCCGCGTCATCCCCTGTCTCGATGTGGCCAATGGCCGCGTGGTCAAGGGCGTCAATTTCGTCGACCTGAAGGACGCCGGCGATCCGGTGGAGCAGGCGCAGGCCTACGATGCGGCAGGCGCGGACGAGCTGTGCTTCCTCGATATCACCGCCAGTCACGAGAATCGCGGCACGCTTCTCGACATCGTGAAGCGCACCGCAGAGGTATGCTTCATGCCGCTGACCGTGGGTGGCGGGGTCTCCAGCGTGGAGGATGCGCGCGCACTGCTGCTGGCAGGGGCGGACAAGGTGGCGGTGAACTCCGCTGCCGTACGCCGCCCGGAAATCATGGCCGACATTGCGAACCGCATGGGCAGCCAGTGCGCCGTCGCCAGCGTGGATGCACGCCGCGTTTCCGCGCCCGGAGAGCAGGGCCGCTGGGAAATCTTCACCCACGGTGGGCGGCGCGAGACGGGGATCGACGCGCTGGAACACGCGGTGAAGCTGGCAGAGCTCGGTGCGGGCGAGCTGCTCGTCACCTCGATGGATGGCGACGGCACGCAGAAGGGCTACGATCTCGAACTTACCCGCACCATCGCCGATGCCGTTTCGGTGCCGGTGGTGGCCAGTGGCGGGGTGGGCACGCTGGATCACCTGGTCGAAGGCGTGACCAAGGGGCATGCCAGCGCCGTGCTGGCGGCCAGCATCTTCCATTACGGCACCTACACAATTGCCGATGCCCATGCCGCCCTGCGCGCGGCGGGGTTGCCTGCGCGCGGATAGCAAAAGGGTTCGGATTCGGGACAGGTCCATGGCCGTGCTTGCGATACGCCGGGCAAGGGCGTTTGTGCGCGCGCATGGCTGCCCGCCTGACATATGCCGCGATCCTGCTGCTAAGCGCCGCGCCTGCCGCGGCCCAGGGCGCCGTGCAGGTGTCCGAAGCCTCCAACATCACCCTGTTCGCGCTGGGCGTTGCGGGCGTGCTGCTGGGCCGCCGCCTGTCGATGCGGCGCAGGGACGACGACTAGCGCCGCTGCACCGCCTAATCCGCTTGACCGAAGGCCCGTGCTTCGCCCATTGCCAGCGGCGATGGATACACTAACGCGCCTCGAAGCCACGATTGCGCAGCGCCGCTCGGCCTCGCCCGATTCCAGCTATGTCGCAAAGCTGAATGCGAAAGGCCTGCCCAAGATCTGCGAAAAGGTGGGTGAGGAAGCCACCGAAACGGTGATCGCCGCGCTGGCCGGCAGCGATAAGGAACTGACCGGCGAAGCGGCAGACCTCATCTTCCACCTACTGGTGCTGCTGGGCGCCAAGGACATACCCTTGGCAGACGTGCTGGCCGAACTGGACCGCCGCGAGGGCACGTCGGGCCTCGAGGAAAAAGCTGCAAGGAAACCCGACTGATGGCCATCGATCCAACCGCGCCCTACGATCCGGAAAACATCTTTGCCAAGATCCTGCGCGGGGAAATTCCCTGCCAGAAGGTCTACGAAGACGAATGGTCGCTGGCTTTCCACGATATCAACCCGCAGGCCTCGGTCCACATCCTGGTGATTCCCAAGGGCGAATATGTCAGCTGGGACGATTTTTCGGCCAAGGCCCCGGCAGAGGAGATCGCCGGGTTCGTGCGCGCCGTGGGGCACGTGGCGCGCGAACAGGGGCTGGTGGTGCGCGGCTATCGCCTGCTGGGCAATGTCGGGCGCAACGGCGGCCAGGAAGTGCCGCACCTGCACGTCCACCTGTTCGGCGGCGGTCCGTTGGGGCCGATGCTGGCTCGCTGAAGTGCGGGTGGTCGCAAGTGCGACTCGTCTCGCCGCCAAACAGTAAAACTGCTGCGCCATTCAGGCTGTAAGCCGCCGTTCATCCAGGGAGAGTCAATTGCAGCCACCCTCCGGCAAAATCGAAGGGTCCCGCCACTTTTACCCGGTGCGGGTCTATTTCGAGGATACCGACCTGTCCGGCATCGCCTATCACGCCAACTACCTGAAGTGGTGCGAGCGCGCCCGCAGCGACCTGCTGCGCGTGCTGGGCATAAACCAGCGCGCCGCTTTCGAGGCGGGTGAGGGTGTCTATGCCGTGTCCGAGGCACAGATAAAGTGGCGCCGCCCTGCCAGACTTGACGATGAACTGGTGGTCGAGACCCGCGCCTTGGACCTGCGCGCCGCCTCTGCGCGTATGGAGCAGCGCGTGATGCGTGGGGAGGAACTGCTGGCGCAAGTGGACATCGTGGCGGCATTCGTTACTCCCGAAGGCCGACCGCGGCGCCAGCCCGATGCCTGGCGCCGCCTGTTCGAACAATTTGTCACGAAAGACGAAGAATGACCGTGCTGGACCTGCTTGCCGTTTCCGCTCCTACCCGGCTCGATCCGATCCAGCTGTTCCTCGATGCCGATATCGTGGTGCAGCTGGTGATCCTTGGCCTGCTGCTGGCCTCTGTCTGGGTGTGGACCATCATCATCGGCTTCTCCATGCGCATGGGGCGCACGCGCCGCAATTGCGATGCCTTCGAGGATGATTTCTGGACGCACGAGGATGTCGACAGCCTGCTCGACGCGCGTCGGCGCAAGGACAACCCCTCGGCCCGCGTCGCCGCTGCCGGGATTGCCGAGTTTCGCCGCAGCCACAAGGCAGGCCTGAAAGACCCGGTCGCTGCGCGCGGCCGCGTGGCGCAGGCGCTGGAAGGCCAGGTGGCGCACGAGACGGACAGGCTGGCCAACCGCCTGAATTTCCTCGCCACCACCGGCGCTGTCGCGCCCTTCGTGGGCCTGTTCGGCACCGTCTGGGGCATCATGAACAGCTTTTTCCAGATCGGCATGCAGCAGAATTCCTCGCTCGCCGTAGTGGCGCCTGGCATTGCCGAGGCGCTGTTCGCCACGGCCATCGGCCTGTTCGCGGCCATCCCCGCGGTGATCGCCTACAATCGCCTGTCCAACAGCGTGAACGGGTTCGAGGCGAAGCTGCAGCGCTTCGCCGACCGCGTGCACGCGCAGGTCAGCCGCGAGATGGAGGGCTAGGGCGATGGGCATGGGCGTCATGACCTCTTCTCGCAAGGGACGATCCAGCCGCCGCGCGCCGATGGCGGAAATCAACGTGACGCCGTTCGTCGACGTGATGCTGGTGCTGCTCATCATCTTCATGGTCACCGCCCCGCTGCTGGCCAGCGGCGTACCCGTGGAACTGCCCGAAAGCCGCGCCAACCCGCTGGACCAGGACCCGGAGCAGGTGACGATCTCGCTCGACCGGGATGGCTACATCTACATCGACGACGTGCTGGTGGAGACGGGCGCGCTGCCGCAGGCGCTGGATGCCATTTCCGGCCCCGAAGGCGCGCCGCGCCCGCTGATCAACCTGCGCGCCGATACCTCCCTCGACTATGGGCGGGTGATGGCCGTGATGGGAGAGCTGAACCGTTCGGGCTTCACCTCGATCTCGCTGGTCACCATCGGTTCAGCCGAAGCGCCATAGGCTGATCCGTCCAATGGCCATGTTCGCCGATCTCTCCCGCGAAGAACGCATCGGTCTGGGTGCGGCGATCGTCGCGCATGTTGCCCTTGCGGCGGCGCTGGCGGTGCATGCCACGCGCGAACCGTTCGACTATACCCGACCAGAGCGGATCGACGTGAACCTGGCAAGCGAGGTCAGCTTGCAAGGGACTGCGCCCGATCCCAGCGCCGAACCTGCCGCTGCCACCGCGCCGGAAATTGCCGATATGTCGCAGGAAGCACAGGAAGCTGTCGAGGTGCCTGCGCCCGAACCGGTCGAACGTCCCGTCACCGCGCCGCCCCCGCGCCAGGCCGAGCGCCGCACGCCCGCGCCGACCCCGACGCCCACGCCGACGCGCCGCGCCGAAACGCAGCCCACACCCACGCCAACACCCAGCGCAGCCGCCAGCCAGCGCGCCACGGGCAGTCGCCTGAGCGACAATTTCCTGGAAGGCACCAGCGATTCCACCGGCGACAGTGGTTCGCCCGCGCAGGTGGTCGGTCCGGCGCAGCAGGCATCCATCGCGCAGGCCATCATCCGCCAGCTGCGTCCGCACTGGCAGCCGCCTTCGGGCATCGATGTGGAACAGCTGGTGACCGTTGTCCGCTTTCGCCTCAACCGCGACGGTTCGCTGGCGGCTGCACCCGAAGTGCTGCGCACCAATGGCGTGACCGACAGCAACCGCGCGCAGGTGCGCCGCCACCAGGAACAGGCCGTTCGCGCGGTACGGCTTGCCGCGCCGTTCAATTTGCCCGAACAATACTATTCCGGATGGCGTGTCATCACGTCTAACTTCGACAACAGGTTGGCCCAATGATCCGAATTCGTCTTTACGCCTCGCTCGCCGCAGCTGCCTTCGCGCTCTCGACCGCGCCCGCCATGGCGCAGGACGATGACCTGATGGGCGACCTCGACCCGGCCAGCATCGGCGCCGACGAAGTCGACGAGGCCGTGCTGGAAGGGGACGAGGAAGGCATCTCTGTCACCGTGACCGCCGATGCCTGGCAGGATCTGGGCATCGCCATCGCCAGCTTTGCCACCAACCGTGACGAGCCGACACCCGCCAATGCGCAAGGGACCCGCGCGCTGGGGCTGGAACTGGCCCGCGTCGTCTATTCGGACTTGCGCTTCAACGGGCTCTTCCGTCCTGTCGGCCCGGATGCCCTGCCGCGCCCCACCTACAACGAGATCACCGATCCCGCCTGGCCCACCTGGCGCGGACGCAGCGCGGAAATGCTGGTGCACGGCTATGTCCGCAACAACCCCGACGGGCGGCTGACGGTCGGCTGTTACCTGTATGACGTGGCGCTGGAGAGCGAGCTGGTGCGCGAGGGCTGGGTGGTGAACCCCAGTGAATGGCGCCGCGCGGCGCACAAGTGCTCTGACCTCGTCTATTCGCGACTGTCGGGCGAAGACCCGTTCTTCGACAGCCGCATCGCCTATATCGCCGAAACTGGCCCCAAGGATAACCGCATCAAGCGGCTGGCCATCATGGACAGCGACGGGGCCAACCACCGCTTCATCACCAATGGCCAGTCCACCGCGCTTACCCCGCGCTATTCGCCCGACTATTCGAAGATCGCCTACCTCTCCTACGTCGATGGCAATCCGCGCATCTACGTCTACGATATCGGCACCGGGCGGCAGACGCTGGTGACACAGAGCGCCAACCCCACTTTCGCCCCGCGCTGGAGCCCGGACGGCCGCTGGATCCTCTATTCGATGGCCGTGGCGGGCAATACCGATATCTATCGCGTTTCCGCAGCCGGTGGCGGCACGCCGCAGCGGCTGACCTTCAGCCCCTCGATCGAGGTGGGTGGATCATACTCGCCCGATGGCAGCCAGATCGTGTTCGAAAGCGACCAGTCGGGCGCGCAGCAGTGCTACATCATGAATGCCGACGGCACGAACCAGCGCCGCATCAGCTTCTTCGGCGGGCGCTGCGCCAGCCCGGAATGGAGCCCGCGCGGCGACCAGATTGCCTTCACCCACATCGTGGGCGACTTCCATATCGCGGTGATGAACACGCAGGGCCGCAACATGCGCACCCTCACCAACGGCTGGCAGGACGAAGGCCCCACCTGGGCCCCCAACGGCCGCATCATCCAGTTCTTCCGCACCGAACGTAACACTGGCGAGGCATCGATCTGGCAGGTAGACCTGACCGGAGAGAACGAGCGCCGCCTGCGTACGCCGGTAGGAGCGTCAGACCCGGCCTGGGGACCGGTCTTGCCGTAAATGCGTTAGTTCCCCAGAACGGGTTGCATAAGAATAGACAGTATCCGTTTTCACCACGGTTCAAGGAGAGCCAAGAGATGAATCGCCTGATTATCGCCGTCACCCTTTCGAGCGCGCTGGCCCTTGGTGCCTGCAGCAAGGAACCGCCTGCCGACCTGCCGCCGGTGCCGCAGGACGTGACCCCCGCGCCGACGCCCGCACCCACGCCCACGCCCACGCCGATGGGACCGCAGCCCGGTTCGCAGGCGCACTTCTCCAGCGCGATGGCGGGGGCCGACACGATCTATTTCGATACCGACAAGTACAATATCGACAGCGAGGATGCCGCCGCACTGCGTCGCCAGGCGGAATACCTGCTGCAGTTCAGCGGTGCGAGGGCCACTGTCGAAGGCCATGCCGACGAACGCGGCACGCGCGATTACAACCTGGCGCTGGGCGAACGCCGCGCCAATGCGGCGAAGAACTATCTCGTCAGCCTGGGCGTGCCCGAAAGCCGCCTGCGCACGGTGAGCTATGGTGAGGAACGCCCGGTGGCGCTGGGATCGAACGAGCAGGCGTGGGCGCGCAATCGCCGCGCCGTGACGGTGATGATCGAGCGCTGACCTAGCTGATCAGTTGCGACAGGGCCGGGACCATTTCGCTGAGATTTGGCCGGTCGAAAGCGGGCGCGGTGGCATGGGCTGCCGCGCCCGTTTGCATGGCAGGGCCGCGATAGTCGGCCGCAGGCGTCGCCGACAGCGTGAAGGCTGCCATGGCGAGCACGGAAAAGGCGGCGGAAATGGCGAGCGGCTTGCTCATGGAAAATCCTGTAAATTGACTTTGTCTGAAATGCAGATAGCGTGGGTCGCGTATTTTGCAATGCAGCATTTTGCACGAATTTGTATCAAAGCGATGACAAAGCCTTTCGTTCCCCGATAGGCAATCACCCTGTTCCCCTGCGGCCCGACTTCCCTATATGGATCCCATGCACTCTTGCCGGACTTCACGCTGATGCCTCGTTCGCGCCGCTCGAACGACTGGGGATTCCCCCGCTGGCGTGGCTATGACGAAGGCCGCGAGGCGGTGGAGGTGCGCATCTGCGACCGCCACGGCTGCAACGAACCGGGCAATTGCCCGGCGCCCAAATCGCCCAACAGCCCCGATCGCTGGTACTTCTGCGAAAAGCACGCCGCCGAATACAACAAGGGCTGGGACTATTTCCAAGGCCTGGACAAGGAAGAGGCCGAGGCCCGCGCCAAGGCCGAACGCAGCGAGAGCGCCGGCTATGCCGAAGCCCAGCACTATGGCTGGAGCGGCAGCGGCGACGGATCACGCAGCGCCGACGAAATGCGCGCGCTGGAAGTGCTGGAACTGGAGGCGGACGCCGATTTCGACGCCATCAAGCGCGAATACCGCGCCCGCGCGAAAAAGGTCCACCCCGACGTGAAGCCGGGCGACGAAGCCGCCGCCGAGGAATTCCAGAAGCTGCAACTGGCCTACGAAGTGCTGAAGGCAGCGGAAGAGCGGCGCGAGTGGAAGGGGTGACCAGCCGGACCGTGCTGATCTGGGCAAACCCTTTGCGCGGATAATCCCGCCAACAAGCGTCCTTACGGCTGCCCGATGAAGCTGCCCACGTAGCGGCGGTCGTCGGTGCTGTCGTTGCCGTCGGCATTGCCCGAGACCGAGAAGATGATGAACACCTCTTCGCGGTCGGGGCCCGACAGGGCGCCGGCAAAGCCGCCGTCGAGGTTGTTCGCGGCATCCTCCAGCGCACCGGAGAAGGTGCCGTTGGTGTTCAGCGTGGCGGTGAAGGGGATGGTCGCCACCAGCGTGGGCGTGCCGCTGACGTCTTCGAAGATTTCGATCGTGCCGGTAATGTTGTTCGCGCTCGCATCCACCAGGAAGCTGGTGTCAGGTGCGGAAATCACGCCGGACAGCGTGGTTGCCGGGTCACCGCCCACCACCTGCACGCTGCCGCTGTAGGTGACGTCTGCCGCGATCGCGTCTTCGGTCGTCACACGGTTGAAGAAGATCGACACGCGCTGCCCGCGCAAGGTTCCGTCCGTCGTGTCGCGGGTGAAATCGGCCTGCGATTCGTAGCTGACGCGCAGCACGTGGGCGAAAGGCAGTTCCATCAGCAGCTTTTCGGTGCCGCGTTCATAGCTGCGCTCTGTCGCGGATTCGCTGACCAGTTCGGTATCGTCGAAGCTCACCGGATCGTCGAGATCGGGGAAGCCGAAGCTGACCATTTCGGGCGACACGGCAAAGTCGATCGTCGCCCCGCCATTCAGGCGCGATGCGCCGCTGAAGGTCTCGTCCCCGCCGCTGTCCGCGGTGAAATAGGCAAACGCGTAGTTCGCGTTGGTGCTTTCCGTCGCGAAATCCTGTGACAGGCTGTAGGTTACCGTCGTGGGGGTCGGTGTGGGCGTCGGGGTTGCCGTGGAGGTATCCGTCGGCGTCGGCGTGGGTGTGCCGGTGCTGTCGCTACCGCAAGAGGTGACTACAGCGCCAAGAGCGGCGACGCCGATGAAAAGGGCATATTTGCGCAGCACGTTATTCCCGTCCGTTACGAATGGTTTTCCCGCCCCTAGGCGGCTTGACCTTTCCCTTAGCTGTCCGAAGGCAAGGGGGGCAAGCCGCCTTTATGGCAGGAATGGGGACTAGACAGCTTCCAGCGCCTGTTCGAAGTCGGCGATCAGGTCGTCGGCATCCTCGATACCGATGGAAATGCGCACCAGGTTATCGGCAATGCCCAGTTCTGCGCGGCGCCCCTCGGGCACGGAAAGGTGCGTCATGCTGGCGGGATGGCTGGCCAGCGTTTCGGTGCCACCCAGGCTGACGGCCAGCTTGGCCACTTTCAGCGCGTCGAGGAACCGGAAACATTCCGCCTCGCCGCCCTTGATGAACACCGAGAAGGTGGAGCCTGCCCCCAGGCAATGGCGGTCGTAGATATCCTGCTGGCGCGCGTCCTCGATCATGCCGAGGTAGCCCAGGCCCTCCACCTTGGGGTGGTTCTTCAGCATGGCGCAGACCCTGGCTGCGTTCTCGCCCGCGCGCTGCATGCGCAATTCCACGGTTTCGAGGCTGCGCAGCAGCATCCACGCGGTGTTGGGGTCGGCAATGCCGCCCATGGTGTTGCGCAGGGCGCGCACCGCGTCGATCCACTTCTTGCCGCCCGAAACGCTGCCCGCGACAAGGTCGGAATGCCCGCCCACGTACTTGGTCAGCGAATAGACCACCAGGTCCGCGCCGTGGTCCAGCGGGCGCTGCCACAGCGGGCCGAGGAAGGTGTTGTCGATGGCGATGGGGCAGCGGTCGGGGTCGAAATGGGCATCGCGCGCCTCTTTCACCGCTTCGATATCGACCAGCGCATTGGTGGGGTTGCCGGGGCTTTCGAGGTAGAGCAGCGGCACTTCGCCGCCCTGTTCTGCGGCCTTGGCCTTGGCCTGTTTCATCACCTCGTCCAGCTCTTCGCGGCTGGCTCCTGCCGGGAAGGCGATATAGGTGACGCCGTATTTTGCCATCACCTTGGCCACGAATCCTTCGGAGGCGGCATACAAGGGCCCGGAGTGCACGATCACGTCGCCCGTGTTGCAGGCCGCCAGGATCAGCACGGCAATCGCGGTCATCCCGCTGGAGAAGCACAGCGCATCTTCCGCCCCGTCCCAGATTGCCAGCCGGTCTTCCAGGATTTCCTGGTTGGGCCCGTTGAAGCGCGAATAGACAAGGCCTTCCGCACCGCCCGGGCGCTTTCCGGTAATGCCTTCGAAGTGGCGCTTGCCCGCGGCCGCGCTTTCGAAGGCAAAGGTGCTGGTGAGGAAGATCGGCGGCTTCAGCGATCCTTCGGACAGCGACGGGTCGTAGCCATGACCCATCATCAGCGTTGAGGGCTTCAGCGCGCGCCCGCCGATGGTGGTGACTTCGGGCTTGGGCTTGCGCCGCGGGGTGGGGGTGGTGACAGCACCCATCGGGTCCTTGTCGGTATCGGCCATGCGGAGGCTCCTTCCTGCTCTCACCCCTAGGAAGGCAGGGGCCGGTCAAGAAGTTCCGGGCCACCCGCTCCTAACCTCCGCAGGAACGCCTCTGCACCAGAACTGGATTTGCAATCCGGTTTCAGTTGCAATTATATCCGGGTTACGATCAAGGCAAGTGGTCAGGCGACCAGCGGCGCCAGCGCGAAGACCACGCCCACGATCAGGAATATCCCTGCCACGTCCAGCGCGAACCCGGCTTTCACCAGCCTGGGCAGGGCGATCCGCCCGGTAGACCAGGCGATGGCGTTAGGCCCGGTGCCCGCCGGCAGGATGAAGCCCCAGCTGGCAGCCAGCGCCACCGGCATGGCCAGCAGCAGCGGATCGCCGCCCAGCGCCACGGCCAGCGCGGCCACCACGGGCATGATGCCGCTGGCGGTCGCCACGTTGCTGGCGAATTCCGTAATCAGCACCACCATGGCCACCAGCGCCAGCGCCACCACGATTGGCGGCACGGTGGACAGCGGCAGCAACGCCTCGCCCAGCCAGTCTGTCAGCCCGGTGCGCATCATGCCGCCGGCCAGTGCCAGCCCGCCACCGAACATCATCAGCACGTCCCACGGGGCACGGTTTGCCTCGTGCCATTCCAGCAGGCGGCGGCCCGTGCCGTCCGGCAGCACGAACAGCGCCAGGCTGGCGGCGATGGCGATGGTGCCGTCGGTCAGCGAGCCGGGCGGAAACCAGTCGACCACGAAGCCTCGCAGCATCCAGGCGAGGAAGGTTAGCGCGATGACGGGGATCAGCCGCCGCTCAGCCACCGTCCAGGCCCCGTGCGGGTCGATCGCCTCGCGCGCGGCGGCGAGGTCGAACGGGTGGCTGGCCACCTGCTGCACCTTCGCGATGATCCATGCGGCGATGGGAATGCCCAGCAGCACCACCGGCACGCCGAATGCAGCCCACATGGCAAAGCTGATCTCCACGCCCGATACATCGCGCAGCAGCGCCACGCCGATGGCATTGGTGGGGGATCCGATGATCGTACCCAGGCCGCCCACGCTGGCGGCAAAGGCAAGGCCCATCGGCAGCGCGCCATAGATGCCGTCTTGCGGCACGCAGTCGTTATCCTGTTGGCCCGTCGCCGTGCCACCCGTGGCCGGGCCCTGCGCCACCGTGCCGCCTGCCAGCACCGCCAGCGCCATCGGCATCATGATCAGCGTGGTGGAGGTGTTGGAGATGATATTGGACAGGATCGCCGCGGCAATCATGAACCCCAGCAACAGCCCGAAGGTGCCGCCGCGCCCGCCGATCCGGTCGAGGATGAAGGTCGCCAGCCGCTTGTGCAGACCGGTGCGTTCGATGGCGAGGGCCAGGAAGGCACCGCCCAGCAGCAGGAAGATGATGGGGGAATAATAGTCGCCCGCCACCTCGCCCGCTGTGCCGCCGCCGCTGAAGGGCAGAACCACGAAGGGCAGCAGGCCGGTAACGGTTAGCGGCACGGCCTGCGTCATCCACCATGTGGCCATCCAGCCGACCAGCCCGGCCACGCGCCATGCCTCGCCCGCCATGCCCGCAGGAGCCGGTAGAACCACGGTCAGCGCGAACAGCGCCGGTCCCAGCCAGAAGCCGATGCCCTTGGCGCTCACTGTGTGGTATCCTGCCGACCCATGGCGCGATCCTGACGCAGGCACGCGGGCGATACAAGGTCGATATGGGGCGGCTGTGATGAGCGAGGGCAAGGTTCTGGGGATAGGCGGCTATTTCATCCGCTCGACCAATCCCGCGCAGCTTGCCGCATGGTATCGCGATCACCTGGGCATCGCCGCCACGCAAAGCGGTAGCCCCACGCCCGATGGCGAATGGGTGTGGATGCAGGAAGCAGGGCCAACGGTCTTCGCCGCCTTTCGTGCGGAAAGCGACTATTTCCCCGCAGATCGGCAAGTGATGCTGAACCTGCGGGTGGAGCGGCTGGATGCCTTGGTGGAGCGGCTGGAGGAGGCCGGCATCGAGGTCAGCCACCGCGAGGCGATGGACGGGGTGGGCACCTTTGCCCGCGTGCATGATTGCGACGGCAATCCGCTGGAATTGTGGGAGCCGGCATGATCGCGGTTGACGCGCGTCAACGACGACCCGCCGGGCTTCGGGTAGGTGCGCAAGGGTTCACAGAAGGAGTATCGATTATGGGACGCAACATGGGAGGGCTGGATCGCGGCCTGCGCATCGTGGTGGCGATTGTTCTGGCCGTGCTGGCCTATCCCGGGCGGTTCGAAGGCGGCATCGCCATCGGCGCCTACGTGGTTGCTGCAGTTTTCGTGGTTACCAGCCTCGTCGGCTTCTGCCCGTTGTACCGCGTGATCGGCATGGATACCTGCGGCAAGGGCTGAGCGCCCCGACCGCGCTTACCGGTACTTTAGGGATATGTGGCGGAGGCACACAGCCTCCGCCCAACCTGTGCAGGCCTTACTTGGGGGCCAGCACCATCAGCATCTGGCGCCCTTCGAGGCGCGGATAGGCTTCGACCTTGGCGATTTCCGCCACGTCGTCCTGCACGCGCTTGAGCAGGTCCATGCCCAGGTGCTGGTGCGCCATTTCACGCCCGCGAAAGCGCAGGGTGACCTTCACCTTGTCACCGTTCTCGATGAACTTGTTCACGTTCCGCATCTTCACGTCGTAATCGTGCGTGTCGATGTTGGGACGCATCTTCACTTCCTTGATGTCCTGCGTCTTCTGCGTCTTGCGCGCTGCGTTGGCCTTTTTCTGGGCTTCGTAGCGGTACTTGCCGACATCGAGGAACTTGCACACCGGCGGGTTCGCGTTGGGCGAAACCTCGACGAGGTTGAGGCCGGCGTCAGCCGCCTGCTCGATTGCTTCGCGGGTGTACATCACGCCGAGGTTCTCGCCCTGATCGTCGATCACGCGAACCTTCTCGGACTGGATATATTGGTCGTACTTCGGGCCGGACTTTACCGGCGGTGCCATACTGCGGCGGGGTGGACGAGCTATGGAATCGCTCCTGTAGTGGTTGTTGTTGCGAGGCCTATGTAATGGCGAACGCGGTGAAACGCCAGAGGTTCACGCAGCTTCCCGCCAAAGCGGAAAACGCGCCAGTCGCTTGCCCGCCGGAACCACGGCATCGATGGCGCGCGCGGGCTGCAGCGCCTTCAGGATCGCCGGGTCCGCCGCGTTCATTCCGCCGGTCAGCGCGCCGAAGGCCGGCAGGATCATCCGACCGCTGCCGTTGCCGCTGCGCGCCACCACCGCGCAAGGCCGGCGGATATGGCGGTGGTGCACCTTCACCTGCACGCGCGGATGGAAATGGCCGGACAGTTCAGGCCTGTTCTCGCCCGGCTTTGCCATGTGCCGCAGCACCATGCCGGCCACTTCCAGCTCCTCTGCAATCGTGCCGCCGTGGCGGGCTTCCATGTGCGGATCGTGGTTGCCGGTGATCCACACCCAGTCGGTCGCGCGGGTCAGGGCGGCCAGCATCCCCTCGGCATGCGGCTCCAGCCGCTCGGAGCCTGCCGAATCGTGGAAGTTGTCGCCCAGCGTGAACACCCGCCGCGCGCCGGTTTCGCGCACGGCATCGGCCAGCCGTTCCAGCGTTTCGCGGCTGTCGTAGGGCGGCAGCAATTGCCCGTGTTTCGCGTAGAAGCTGGCCTTTTCCAGGTGCAGGTCCGCCACCAGCAGCGCATTTTCGCGCGGCCAGAACAGCGCGCGGCTCTTGGTCAGGACGAACTCGTCTCCGCAAAAGGGCAGGGCGAACGAAACGGGAACCATGCATGTCACTTGCCGCCTGCCGCGCGCTTTGGCAAGAGCTTCTCCCATGGATTGGACAGAACAGACCCAACAAGCCCGCGACTGGTTCGAAGCCTTGCGCGACCGCATTTGTGCCGAGTTCGAGGCGATCGAGCGCGAAGCCGGATCGGATGCGAGTTTCGACTATGTCCCGTGGGACCGCGAGACCGACGATGGCTCCGACGGCGGCGGCGGCGTGCGCGGGGTGATGAAGGGCAAGGTGTTCGAGAAGGTAGGCGTCAACGTCTCCACCGTCACCGGCGAATTCGCGCCGCAGTTCGCCGACACCATCAACGGTGCGAGCAAGGAAAACCCGCAGTTCACCGCTACCGGCATCAGCCTGGTCGCGCACATGGCCAACCCGCACGTGCCCGCGGTGCACATGAACACCCGTTTCCTCACCACCCAGGCGGCCTGGTTCGGCGGCGGCGCGGACCTGAACCCACCGATCGAATATGCCGAGGATACGGAGGCCTTCCACGCCCGCCTGCGCGCGGCGTGCAGCGCCCACAACCCGACCTATTACGAACGCTTCAAGAAGTGGGCGGACGACTATTTCTTCATCCCGCATCGTAACGTTGCGCGCGGCGCGGGCGGGATCTTCTACGACCACCTGGAGTGCAAGGACCTGTCCGAGTTCGAGCGTCACTTCGCCTTCACCAAAGACGTGGGCGAGGCTTTCCTCGACGCCTTCCCCGCCATCGTGCGAAAGCGCATGGGCCAGGAATGGAGCGGAGAGGAGAAGGCCGCGCAGAAGGAATGGCGCGGGCGCTATGTCGAATTCAACCTGGTCTACGACCGGGGCACGCTGTTCGGCTTGAAGACCGGCGGCAATGTCGATGCGATCCTGATGAGCCTGCCGCCCGAGGTGACGTGGAGCTGACCTATTCGGCGGCTTGTATGGCGGGCCCGTAAACCCGCACCCAGTCCACTTCCATCGCCAGTTCGCCGGCCTTGATGCGGTCTGCCGTTTCCTGCGGCATGCCGGTGTAGGGTTCGTCGATGCCGTTGATCTTGTAGGGGTAGATGCCGCCCACGGCGAAGTTCAGCACCACGAACTGCGGGTTGTCGAACACCCATTCGCCGAAGAATTCCACATTGGTTTTCGGCACGCGGAAGGTCAGGCGGTCGTCGACGAAGAATTCCACGCCTTCGGGCGTCCATTCGGCGGCGTAGACGTGCCAGTCGGTAACGTCTGTTCCTTCCGGGAAATACTGCCGGTCGGCGATGCCTAGGTCGCCCGAATAACCGGGCCCGTGCAGGGCAACGCCGGTCCAGTCGGCCTGGCCCACGTATTCCATGATGTCGATCTCGCCTTCGCTGGGCCAGGGCGCATCGGCCAGCAGCCAGAAGGCGGGCCAAACGCCCACCGCATCGGGCATGCGGATGCGTGCCTCGGCACGGCCGTGGGTAAATTCGAAGTTGCCGCGCGTGTTGATGCGGCCGGAAAGGAAATCGGCGTCGCGCTCTTCGTTCGTGTCTTCGCCGGGGCGATAGACGGGGCGCAGCACCAGCACGCCGCCATCGGCCCCTTCCACGTCGCTGGCGAACTGGATGGTGTCGGGCGAATCGACGTAGGCCTGCTCCTCCTCGTTCACCCAGAAATCCATGCCCACCACGTTCCACTTGGTCGGGTCCAGGCTGTCTGCGGAAAATTCGTCGGAGAAGATCAGTTCGCGCCCGTTGCCGGCGTCGGCCTGTGCCTGCGCGGCGTCGACTTCGGCCTCTGTCTGCGGGGCGGGATCGGCGTTCTCGCCACAGGCGGAAAGGGCAAAGGCGAAGGCGGCAAGGGTCAGGGTACGCATGGCTGCAGCCTAGGACCATGCAGGCGCGCTGTCACCCGTTGGTGGCTAGTCGCCGCCGCTTTCCATCAGGTTCCCCACATCGCGCAAGGCCAGCCTGCTCGGCGTGTTGGCCTGGTTGCGATAGAGGCTGCGCAGGTAGGCCTCGTCGAACGCGGTCAGGCGGTAGGGCGGGGCTTCCACGCCCGGTTCGAACAGTTCCAGGATCGTGCCCAGTTGCGTGGCGCCTTCAGGGACGCGCGTCTGCGCCAGTGCGCGCATGGTGACGTAGTCGGCCACGGCGATGGTATCCATCTCGGCAATCGCATTGCGGCTTATCAGCACCACGGAAATGCCGATGTCGTTGCGCACGCCCAGCTCGGTGCGGCTGATCGCGGTGCTGGAAAAGGTCGGCGGCTGGCCGAAGCCGGAAATGCCGTCGCGGCTCATGGTGGCGGTAACGTTCCACGCCATCACCGGGCCCTGCTGCTCGCGAACCCGCTTGGCATCCCAGTAATCGAGGTTGCGCACGGTGTAGTGGTTGGCATCGCGCAGCTGCTCGAACTCGTCCTGCGGATCGTCGACGAAGGCGACGATCACGTTGGCAGCGCACGGTTCCCCGCGAATGACCTCGTGGCCGATACGTTCGGCGTTGGAACGGATGCGGCCGATGATCTGGTATGCGGTCTGCAGTTCGGCGCCGAACACGCCGGGGCATACCGGCGCCTGCATGCGCGCCAGCGGGGCCGCGTTCGATCCGGGGCGCGGGGTGATCTCGCGGGCCTGCTCGCGCGCTTGCGAATGGATTTCGCCGCGCTCGCCGGAGACAACGATATCCTCGCCGCCGTCCAGCGCGGGGTCGAGCTGCTGCTCGACGGAGGTGACCGCATCCTGCGCCAGCGCCGGTGTGGCGAGTGCGGTTGCGGCGATGGCCGCGGCAGTGATGAGCTTGCGCATGGGGGGCCTCGAAATGCTGGACGTTCCACTTACCACCAAGCCGATACCTGCTGCAAATACCAGCCCTTCTCCATGAATGGCTGACTCGGCTCGATCATCTGCTATGGTTGCGCCCGAAACAAACAGATTCCCCCCAACAAAGTTCCCCGAAAACCGGAGTTTCCATGCGCGTTCCTGCCTTTACCCCTGTCCTTGCCCTGCCGTTCCTGGTGGCCGCCTGCACGGCGGACGACCTGCCCGGCGAAGAGCGCGGCGTTCCGCCCGTGCTGACCAGCGAGCAGGCCTTCGACGAGTTCACCTATGCCCGCCCCACCGAAGCACGCGTGACGCACGTGGCGCTGGACCTCGACCTGGACTTCGAAGGGCGCCGGGTCGAAGGCACGGCCACGCTGGACGTGGAAGCCGCCGAAGACGCGACCGAGATCGTGCTCGATTCGAACGGGTTGATCATCGGCGGTATCAGCGATGGCAACGGCAATGCGCTGGACTATACCATTGGCGAAGCCGACGGGGAGAAGGGTGAGCCGATCACCGTTACCCTGGGCGAACTGACCGGGCCTGCGCTGCAGCAGGTGGTCGTCACCTACGCCAGCGGGCCCGACGCAGAGGCGCTGCAGTGGCTCGATCCCGAACAGACGGCGGGCGGCGAGTACCCCTATGTCTTCAGCCAGGGGCAGGCGATCCTCAACCGCACCTGGATTCCCACGCAGGATAGCCCCGGCATCCGCCAGACCTGGGAAGCGCGCATTACCGCGCCAAAGCCGCTGACGGTGGTCATGTCGGGTATCAGCCGGGGTGAGCCCGAAGACGTGGGCGAGAACCGCCGGGCCTTCGAATTCGCCATGGAAAACTCCGTCCCGCCCTATCTGATCGCGCTTGCGGCAGGGAATATCGACTTTGCCGAACTGGGCCCTCGTTCGGGTGTGTGGGCAGAGCCCGAAGTGCTGGACGCGGCCGCCGCCGAACTGGTCGACACCGAAGCCATGATCGACGCGGCGGAAGATATCTACGGCCCCTATCGCTGGGGCCGCTACGACATGATCGTGCTGCCGCCCAGCTTCCCCTACGGCGGGATGGAAAACCCGGTCATGACCTTCCTGACACCCACCTTCATCGCCGGTGACCGCTCCAACACCGGGCTGGTGGCGCACGAACTGGCGCACAGCTGGTCGGGCAACCTCGTCACCTATTCCAGCTGGCGCGACGGCTGGCTGAACGAAGGCGTCACCTCCTATTTCGAAAGCCGCATTACCGAGGCCGTGTTCGGCGAGAAGCGCGCGGCGCAGGAATATGCGCTGAGCTATGACAGCCTGGCGGAAGCGGTGGCCGAGAACGGCGCCGACAATCCCAACACCGCCATGCGCACGCCCGAAGGCATCAGCCCGTTCGATACCGTTGGCGAGGCGATCTACGACAAGGGCACGGTGTTCCTGCGCACGATGGAGGCGATCATCGGTCGCGAGCGTTTCGACGAATTCATGCGCGGCTGGTTCGACCGACACGCCTTCCAGCCGGCCACCAGCGAGATGTTCCTGGCCGAACTGCGGGATCAGGTGGTCGACGGCGACGAGGACCTGGAACAGGCGCTGATGCTGGACGAATGGGTCTATGGCACGGGCTTGCCGGAAAATGCCGTGGCGCCCGATCCGCAGGCCTTTGCCGAGGTCGATAATGCCGCTGCGGCCTATGGCGAAGACGGCAGCCTGCCCTCCGCCGAAACCTGGGGCGGTTGGACCGGTGCGGAGCAGCAGCGCTTCCTGCGCGAGCTGCCGGAAACCATGACGGCCGACCAGCTGGCCGCGCTGGATGCGCAGCTGGGCCTGTCGGACACGGGCAACAACGAAGTGCTGTTCCTGTGGCTGCAGGCCGCCTTGCGCAACCAGTACCAGCCTGCCGTGCCGCAGGCCGAGACCTTCCTTGCCGACGTGGGGCGCAACAAGTTCGTCGCTCCGCTGTTCCAGGCGCTGTGGGATACCGGCAGCTGGGGCCAGCCGATCGCCCGTCGCATCTATCGCGAAACCCGCCCCGGCTATCACTCGATGACCCGCGGCAATGTGGACGAGATTGTCGGCTGGGAAGGCTAGACGCACAAGAAAACTGGCGGCAACCCCGGGGGAGGGTCGCCGCCAGGTCCGGGAGTATCGGTAAGGCGTCAGGCGGCCAGCTTGTCGCCCAGCTTTTCCTTGTCGGCCCAGTTGCCGTGCAGGCCCTGGCGCAGGCGGATCGGCAGCTTGGCACGGGCGATCGGGCCCTTGCCCACGGCGGTCGCGTCGAACACGCACAGGTCCGAATAGTTGCGCACGTGGTCGTCCACCAGCGCGACCAGCCAGCCGTCGCCTTCGGGCGCATCGGCACTGCGCGGGATGAAGCAGGGTTCCTGGATCGATCCGTCCGGCCCGCACCACCAGCTGGTTTCCTCGCCCGTCTTGAGGTCGAAATGGGTCAGCGTGTTGATGACGCCAGCAAAGGGTCCCGGAGGGCCGTTGTAGGGCTTGGCGAAGTCGTAGGTGATCATCCAGCCGTGGCGATAGGGCTTGCCCGCCATGCGATCGTCGATGCGCGGGAATTCGCCCGGTGCCTTGCCCAGCGGGGTGATCGATTCCACTTCGTCGGTGTTCGATGCCAGGTCCACGGTGATCCGAGCCAGCTCTGTCATTGCCAGTTCGGGATCGAACGGCGCGCCGTCCCTGTCGGGAAAGAACGGCAGGCTGCCGATCTTCGAAACCGGCGTGTCGAGGTGCAGCTTCGTGCCTTCCTGGAAGGCATTCATGACGTGGCAGCTGCACGAACCCGGCTCGTGCTTGAACCAGCGCATGTCGCTGCCATCGCCATCGCGGCGCATCACGCCGATGTATGATGGCAGGCTGCGGTCGTAATAGAAGTGCGGCCGGTCCTGCTCCAGCACGGTGGGATCGCTGCTGTAGGGAGAGACCGGGATCACCACATAGTCACCGGCGATGCTGAAATCGTGCAGCATGGTGTAGTACGGCACTTCGAACTCGGCGCGGCGCACCACGTTGCCGTCACGGTCGATCTCGTAATAGGTGCCATCGGGCGAAAGGTCGCCCTTGCTGGCGTAGCTGATGTTGCAGAAATTGCCCGTGTCGGGATCGATCTTGGGATGCGCGCCGAAGGTCTTCAGCGTCAGCTCGCCATCCCAGTCGGTATAGCCTTCGGTATCCAGCGTCAGCTTGTCCATCACCAGGCAGGGGCTGTCTTCCTTCATCGCCAGCAGGTCGTCCCCGAACACCAGCACGTTGGTGTTGGCGGTGCCGCGATGCTGGCCGATCACGCTGGGATCGTCGGTGCGCGGGTTGCGATAGGAGCCGAACAGCGCGCGGCCCGCTTCGTTTTCCAGCTTCCACTTGTCGGTCTTGGCATAGCGCTGCTTGAACGAGACGCGCCCGTCCTTGAACCGGAACATCGAGACCATGCCGTCGCCGTTGAAGAACTGGTCGCCGCCGGCCTTGGGCGCGAACTGCGGGTCCGGATGGACGCGGTAGAAGGCGCCGTCCATTTCGGCAGGGATTTCACCCTCGATCTCGAGATCGGCGATATCGCCTTCCAGGCGCACCAGGCGCAGCACGTCCGCGTACAGCGGCTCTTGCGGAAAATGGACCATGACTTCTCTCCCAATGGCGAATCAATCGTAACGATTGTTAGGATATGCCCGCTGGCCGGCGATGCTTTGATGGGAATCAAAGGTCCGAACGTCGGATTTCCGCTTGCCGAAAGCCGCAGCGCAGCACACATTCACGGGTGATGCTGCGCCAGTATGAACTTGTTGAACGGGTCAAGGAATACGACCCCAACGCCGACGAGGCGCTGCTCAACCGTGCCTATGTCTACACCGTGCAGAAGCACGGCAGCCAGAAGCGCGCCAGCGGCGATCCCTATTTCAGCCACCCGGTCGAAGTCGCCGGGCTGATGACCGACCTGAAACTGGACCAGGAAACCATCGTTACCGCGCTGCTGCACGATACGGTGGAGGATACCCTCGCCACGATCGAGGATATCGAGAACCTGTTCGGCCCGGACGTGGCGCGGCTGGTGGACGGGGTCACCAAGCTTTCCAAGATCGAGGCCATGCCCGAGAACGAGCGCGCGGCGGAAAACCTGCGCAAGTTCCTGCTGGCGATGAGCGAAGACCTGCGCGTGCTGCTGGTGAAGCTGGCCGACCGGCTGCACAACATGCGCACGCTGCACCATATCAAGAACCCGGAAAAGCGCCGTCGCATCGCGCGCGAGACGATGGATATCTACGCCCCGCTGGCAGAGCGGGTGGGCATGTACGAATACATGCGCGAAATGCAGCTGCTGGCCTTCGAACAATTGGAGCCGGAAGCGTACCAGACCATCACCAACCGGCTGGAGCAGCTGCGCCAGTCCGATGCAGGGCAGGTCGACCGGATCGCGCTGGACATAAAGCAGGCGCTGGCTGCTGCCGGGCTGGAAGTGGAAGTGTGGGGGCGCGAAAAGCACCCCTATTCCATCTGGCGCAAGATGGCGGAGCGCCACCTGCCGTTCGAGCAGGTGACCGACATCATGGCCTTCCGCGTGCTGACCGACAGCGTGGAGGACTGCTACGCGGCGCTGGGCGTGCTGCACCGTGCCTTCCAGTTCGTGCCGGGGCGTTTCAAGGACTATATCTCCACCCCCAAGATGAACGGCTACAAGAGCCTGCACACCACCGTCTTCTACGACAAGTCCATGCGCGCCGAAGTACAGATCCGCACCCGCGAAATGCACCGCACCAACGGCTTTGGCCTGGCCGCGCACTGGGCCTACAAGCAGGGCGGCAAGGTGGATGGCGAAGTCGGCTGGTTGCGCGACCTGATCGAAATCGTCGATGCCAGCCACGATTCCGAGGAACTGCTGGAGCACACCAAGCTGGCGATCTACCAGGATCGCATCTTTGCCTTCACGCCCAAGGGGGCACTGTTCCAGCTGCCCAAGGGCGCGACACCGGTGGACTTCGCCTTCGCCGTGCACACCGATCTTGGCGCGCAGACCGTGGGGGCCAAGATCAACGGACGGCACATGCCGCTGCGTACCCCGCTGGGCAATGGCGATGTGGTGGAGATCATCAAGGGCAAGAACGCCGAACCGCAGATGTCGTGGCTGGGTTTTGTCGTCACCGGCAAGGCGCGTGCCGCCATCCGCCGCGCGGTGCGAGCCAAGGAACGCGCCGAAGTCGCCGAGATCGGCGGCAAGCTGTTCGACGAGATCGCCGAACGCCTGCCCGCCAAGGTGGGCAAGAAGGCGCAGAAGCAGGCGGTGGAGCGGCTGGAGCTGGAGGACATCGAGGACCTGATGTACGCCATCGGCGCAGGCAAGCTGTCGGACCGTGAGGTGATGGAAGCCCTGGTGCCCGGAAGCACTGCGGACATGCCCGAGGAGACGCCGCAGGAACGCGCGATCTCGATCAAGGGGTTGACGCCGGGCGTCGGTTTCGACCTAGCCGAATGCTGCCACCCGGTGCCGGGCGACCGCATCGTGGGCCTGCGCCGTCCGGGGCACACGGTGGAAGTGCACGCGATCGACTGTCTCGAACTGGCCAATGGCGTGGATGCCGACTGGATTGACCTGTCGTGGGGTGAGCGTTCGCAAGGCGCGGTGGGGCGGCTGAACGTGGTGCTGTACAACCGGCCCGGCACCCTGGCGGACATGGCGGGCGTATTCGCGCGCAACAATGCCAATGTGATGCACCTGGAACTGACCCAGCGCGACGACCCGTTCCATACCTATGGCGTGGACCTGGAAGTGCAGGACCTGGCGCACCTCACCCGCATCATGAGCGCCCTGCGCGCCAGCGATGCCGTGGCGCAGGCAGACAGGATGTAGGGCGGCGGGATTTTCCTACAGCGCGGCCTGCGCGCTAGGTCGGCGCCCGCTCTTTCCAATCGTCGATCGCTGCTGCGCGCGGCTGTGCGCCAGGTTTTTCGAACAGCCCGCTTGTGTGCTCCACCCCGGGGTGCGCAAATCGCGGATTCCTGCCGTTTGCGGGCCGATATCGGGGTTTGTGAAAGGTTACACGTCCAACCGGCGCGAAGGAGCCCTGTCAGTCGGCCACCCGCCGCACCGGCACCTGCACGTTGCACACGTCCACCCCGCCTGCCGGCTGGGTGTAAAACGGATCGCTGCGATTGGCACGCACGGCCACATAGCGGGCAAAGCTCTCGCTGGCGGTGTCGAGGTATTCGAAGGCGGGCGGGTCGGGCAGTTCGCTGCCCAGGCGCACCGAAAGGATCGGCGTGCGCAGGTCCGCCTCCTCCTCGGTGTAGAACCCCAGCTCACCCGATCCACGCGGCAGGCTGGAAAGGTGCTCCATCCCCGCGATCACGCGGCCCACCACGGCAAGGTTGCGATCCATGTGCCGCTGCGGCTGGCCGATGATGGTGTAAAGCTCTGCCCCGGTGCCGGTGTCCGGCGCATAATTGCGGGCAACGCCGATATGGCCGTAACAGTGGATCGGCCAGTTGAGCGAATCGTGCGGGCGGATCATCCCGCCAACCGGCCAGCCCTGCCAGAATGTGTCGTAGCGGCCCGGCGAATGGCTTTGCAGCATGATCTGTCCGTAGATCAGGCGCGGATTGTTCGGGTCGTCCTGGTAGGTCCAGCTCGCCTCGGTTCCTGTACGGACAATGCCCGCATTCTGCAGGTCGTATGCCGCCCGTGGCGAAACCACCCCTTCCGGCAAGGCCTTGGCCTCCGTCACATCCCCCCATTGGGTGACGTAGTTATCCTGCACCCGGTAGACGGAGGTCCCGTCCCACCAGTGTGCCACTGCCAGTGCGCGGATATTCGCTACCCACGGCTGGCTGAACGGAGGCGGCATCAGCTGGATCACCACCGTGCGATCGTTGCCGCGCGCGTCGGGCGCCAGTTCCATCACCAGCAGGTCTTGCGGATCGATGGGGAGCCATTCTTCGGCGCTGGCGTGGGCAACCACGGAGGACGGAGTCACGGGCTCGTCCGCCTCCTGCGCCAAGGCGGGAAGGGCTAGGCCGAGGGCGGTCAGGGCAAGGAGGTGCTTCATGACTGCACCCTGCCACGTCCGCGCAGCTTGGCAAGCCTTACAGGACTTGCTCCTCCAGCGCGTGTATGTCTTCGTCCGACAGGCCGAAGTGATGGCCGATCTCGTGCACCAGAACGTGCGCCACCAGGTGCTCGAAGGTCTCGTCGCCGCGTTCGCACCATTCCAGCAGGATCGGCAGGCGGAACAGGCGGATGCGATCGGGCATGGTGCCGGAATGCTCGATGCTGCGCTCGGTCATCGGCAGCCCTTCGTAGACGCCGGTCAACTCGAACGGGCTTTCGATGCCCATGTCGGCCAGCAAGTCCTCGTCGGCAAAGTCCTCCACCTGGATCACCACGTCACCCAGGTGCGCGGCAAAGGCGGCAGGGATGCGACCGAAGGCCGCGCGTGCTGCGGCTTCCATGTCTGCATTGCCGGGGGCGAGGCCGAAGGTGCGTGTCATGCCGCCCGAATTAGGGAGCACGGGCGCCTTTGTCATTACGCTGCTTGTCTTTGCCACACACCTTCGCTAGGTGCCCGCCGTCTGTCCGACCACACGCGTTCAAGCAGCAAGGCGGTAGCGCGCAAATGGACATGCGGAGCGGTGGCCGAGTGGTCGAAGGCGCACGCCTGGAAAGTGTGTATACGGTAACCCCGTATCGAGGGTTCGAATCCCTCCCGCTCCGCCAATTACCCTTGATTTAATTTATATTTTTTCAAGGAAGAGCATTTATTCCCAAAACCGCTCCCCAATAAGGTCGGGACTTCAAAGCCTAGTCCTGCCTTAACGGCAAACATAAGTGCGGTCCTCCCACCAACACTCTTCGACTTCATCGGGATCGGGAAGCTCGCTCCAAATCAGGGAAGCAACGTATAAAGCTATCGCGCCAGATACCCCTCCGACCAACCACCGCGCCATTGTAACCGGCGCACCGTCGCGGTCCATGAGTGCGTACCAAGCTGTCCAACCAGCCACCACTCCCAAAAGGAGGCACTGTCAAAGCAAACTGGCTGAGCGGGTAGGGCGATGCTAGCCGGTCTGGATGAGCAAGGCCGATAACCCGTTTCGCTACTTCAACGCATCACCTGAAGTGATCCGTCTGGTCGTGATGATGTACGTCCGGTTTCCGCTGTCGTTGCGGAACGTAGAAGACCTGCTGTTCGAACGCGGTATCGACATCTGTCACGAAACCGTTCGGCTGTGGTGGAATCGGTTCGGGCCGATGTTCGCAGCTGACATCAGACGCCAGCGTGTTTCGAGAATGAGAAGTTTCCAACACTGGCGCTGGCACCTCGATGAGGTTTTCGTGAAGATCAACGGCGAGACCCATTACTTGTGGCGCGCCGTCGATCATGAAGGTGAGATCCTAGAGAGCTACGTCACAAAGAAACGGGATAAATCTGCGGCTTTGCGGTTCTTCAAGAAGACGCTGAAGCGGCACGGCAGCCCAGCGACTATCGTCACCGACGGGCTGAAATCCTATCCTGCGGCGATGAAGGATCTAGGCGTTGAGGATCGTCGCGAGATGGGGAGGTGGCTCAACAATCGGGCTGAGAATTCGCACCTTCCGCTTCGAAGACGTGAGAGGGTGATGCTCAGGTTTCGACTAATGAAGAGCTTGCAAAAATTCGCCTCCGTCCACGCCAACATTCACAACCACTTCAACTCCGAACGCCACCTCGTAGATCGTCAGACTTACAAAGCCGCCCGCTCAGCCGCCTTGGCTGAGTGGCAGAACCTCGTGGCCTGAACTGCCAACGAGGGCAGGGGCACTTCTGCCGAGTGGAGACGAGTTAGCGTTAGACTGACAGCACCCGAGAAAGCGGTCCGCTGATTTTCTCCTACCTCAGGCTCGGGCTCAATTCGGCCCGACAATTGAATACGAGCTGTCTCATGGATATCGGCGGGACCGGGTAGACTTGCCGACCGACGACCTCAATGTCTCGTCGGGTTGGTCCAGCTCGGCTTCGCTCATTCTCAGTCAGCCTTTGGCAACGTTCGGCAGACTGAGGGCAAACGAACAGCAGGCGGCCGCTGCGATAAAGTTTCAGGAACACACCTTGGAGCGAGCCGAGCAGGAGCTGCTCTATTCAGTGATCGTTGCCTACACCTTGCTCATTCGAGACAGGAACGGGCTACAGATTGCGCGCGACAATCTGGAACTCCTGTCTCGCGAATTGTCCGACACTCGCGCTCGTTTCGAAGTGCGCGAAACCACGCGGGCGGACCTTCAGCAGGTCGAGACTCGGGTAAGACTGGCGGAAGCCCAGGTAGCAGTAGCCACCAGCAGCCTTGCTGAAAGCGAAGCGCGATTCCATGAAATCGTCGGAGCTCCTGCCGGAGACATCCTACCGCCAAACCCCCTTCAACTGCCCGTGGACGGATTGGCTGAAGCGCGTGATCATGCGCTGGAAAATATTCCCGTCTTGAAGGCAGCACATGCGCGCGAGAGAATTTCGCGTGCAGAAACGTCTTCGGCCGTTTCGGCTCGATTGCCGCGAGTGGATCTGCGCGGGCGCGTCGACCTTCTTCCGGTCACGCCTTACAGCAACGATCTCCGTCAAAGAGGGCTGGTAGGCGAAGTCGTCGTTTCGGGTCCCTTGTTCACTGGCGGCGAGCTTGCTGCTCGCGTCAACGAAGCGAGGGCAAACAATGATGCTGACTGGAGGCTTATCGACGCTGCAAGTCGAGGATTGGTTGCCGAGGTTTCGTCAGCTTGGCGAAATTTGGAAGCTCAGACGAATGCAGTTGAAAGCCTGAGTTTCGCAGTCGAGGCTGCAGAGGCCGCGTATGAGGGCTCATTGACCCAGCAGCGAGCCGGAACGCGGACAACCTTAGATGTGCTGATCCTCGCTCGTGAACTTCTCACTGCGAGAACCAGCCTTAATGTTACAAGTACCGATGCGTACCTCGCCCGCGCACGTATTCTTCTTGCTTTGGGAGACATCGACCGATCGTATCTGTTGCCCAATGCGGAGACCTACAATCCAGCTGCCCATCAAGAGGATGTTGCCTGGTATCCGCCAATCGTGATCTTCGGGCCCATCTTTCGCACGCTCTCCGCGATCGGGCGTCCGGAGTTTGAAGACAGGCCGTCAAGAGACGGAGATGACTGTAGGGACTGTTGACGGCAGTTTGATCGAAGCGAAGCTTACGCGAATTCCAGCTTGAATTGAGGAGTGTCCGCTATTCAATCAAACGACCGAACTTTGGGTCGTGAGCCGACTGACCGCTTTTGCGACCTGAGAGGCTAGAACTGGACAGTCAGAAATCGGCCCAATCTCGGCCGCCCTGGCCGAGTGGCATAACCTCGTGGCCTGAAGCACACCGCGCGTAGGGCGACCTCTCCCAAGTGGAGAAGAGTTAGCGTTAGACTGACCGCACCGCCACTTACCCTTTCCCAGCCGACCCTACCTCTCCGCGAGTTCCTTCGTGCGTATCCGTAAATCCTGCGTTGTCCCCCGTCAGCACCTACGGCACAGATTTGAGGTTGTAAGTTAAGGAGGATTTGGCAGACAGAAGCGTACTGTCCGTTAGTGGCATGAGGCTGTCCGTATGTGGGGATCACTGACAGAGTTGCTTGCTTGCTCTGAGAAAAGCTGATTTCTTGTGGAGTGAATGGCCTAGGGGGAAAAGATGAAGCAGTTTCTTGTTGTGGATGATGATCAGTTCATGCTCACGGTAATTGAGCGGCAACTGAGAGCTCTTGGCTACGAGGCTATTAAGACGCTGAGCGATTCCCGCGAAGCCCTTGGCCTCCTTCGATTGGAACCAGGCCGGTTCGACTTTCTGTTTCTCGACCTAAACATGCCTGGCGTCGATGGGCTTCAGTTCTTGAAAAATATGCCAGAGGGGTTCTCCGGAAAAATCGTTGTTATTAGCGGTGAGCACGAAGAGATCCGCGAGTGGGCTCTCAGGCACGGGAAAAAGAACTCTGTAAAAATTGTTGGCCAACTCCCCAAACCCCCGAAGCGGGATGATATTGCCGCATTGCTAAAGAAATCATCTTGGGATCTTCCAACATAAATTTTCAGTTATCTTTGATCTGAAACATTCATTTTCAAAAGATTTTTGAAAGCTAAATGCCATCTATGAGATTCTTTCTCCTGTCATTTATCTTAGCTTCAACTTCTTCCATAAATCTTCTTACGTCAGACAAGTTTTTATCGATCACATCCCAGGCCTCTGCCTTCCCTGCTTCCTCTAGCGTCGAGCACACCTGACTAAGTTTCTCGGCTCCAATAGTCTTCGTCGAAGATTTAAGCTTATGACCAGCCATTCCTATTGCTTGGGCATCTCTTTTGGCGAAGGCTTGCTCGAGGTCGGCAACAGTTGCCCAAGCTGGAGCCAAGAAATCATTTAGCACTTCTGTGATGGTCGCTGGGTCCTCTCCGAACAAATCTTCCAGGGCACTAAGGTTTAGAACCTGATTGCTGACATCTGACACAGACACGGCTGCTTTCAGACCAGAGATCTCTTCTCTGACTTGCTCATCTGTCTCTTCAGCATCAACCGTATGGGGCAACCATCGCAAAAGGACGGATTTCAGTTTGTCCATCGCCAAAGGTTTGGAGAGGTAATCATCCATTCCCGCCTTTAGGCAATTTTCCGCCTCACCACGCATCGCGTTCGCCGTAATCGCAATGATTGGCATTCGTTGACGATTGGATCTTGCCTCAATCTCTCGCAGACGTTTTGTCATTTCAAATCCATCCATGTTCGGCATATGAACGTCGGAAAAGATAAGAGAATAACGACCCGTCTCAATGGCTGTTAAGCCCTCCTTGCCATCGTTTGCAATTTCACAGCGGTACCCAAGTCTTTCGAGCTGTCGAGAGATTACGTCCTGATTTGTCAAATTGTCCTCGACCACGAGGATAAGCTCGTCGTTCGCCACGGCGTCCTCAATTGATGGAAGGGCTTTGACGGCTGAGGATACGCTTGCGGCTTCATACTGGGGCTCTGGACTCGATCTTCCGACCGCAATTGCAAAGGCTTTGACGAGAGCATGTCTAGAAAGCGGTGTCGCCGCCACCTCGACGGTGTTTGGCATGTTGATCGAACTATCTGACCTGAAGGTCGGGCGGGCAATTACAAACGGAACCCATGTGGAGCCTCCCGGCTCTGCGAACCGCGCTCGAAAATGCATCTGGGCTTCCAGTGGATAGGAGTGATCGACAAACACTAAGTCGTAAGGATCGCCATCCTCGACCGCTTCCTTTGCCAGAGCGAGCAGTTCATCATCATTTTCCTCAATGACGACTTTGCCTCCGTGTGAGCCAACATAGGCCGATATTATTCGAGACTTGAGTTCATCAGAAGGTAAAAGCGCTAACGCCCTGATCCCGTCGAGATCAGAGCGAGTAACTTTATCATCTTCTTCTATGACTTGGTGTTGAAGCAAGACCGTGAAGCAGGAGCCTACCCCTTGTTCACTCTCGACAGACACCTTGCCTCCCATTGCATCGACAAGATTGCGGACGATGCTTAATCCAAGACCAGTGCCGCCAAAGCGCCGTGTCGTTGACGCTTCAGCTTGCTGAAAAGGTTGAAAGAGGATGGCAATCTGGTCCGGTGTCATTCCAATCCCTTCGTCCATGACCGAGTAGCGAACACTCGCTTTTCGATCAGTACATTCGACTAGCTCAGCGACAAAGGTAACCTTGCCATTGTCCGTGAACTTTACGGCATTGCTCAAGAGATTGAAAAGAATTTGGCGCAGCCTTACTTCATCGGCCGCGATAGGCTGTGGAATTTTGGGGTCGCAGAAAGCTATCAAATCCACATCTTTCGCCGCGGCGTTTGGGGACATTGTACTTGCTACCCCGTCAAAAACGCCTTCAACTGAGATCGGCGTGATATCGAGCTCCAACTTGCCGGCCTGAATTTTCGAGAAGTCCAATATATCGTTGATTATTTGCATTAATGCATATGCAGAATCTTTTATTGTGTTTGTCATCTGCCTTTGTTCAGGCGTCAACTTCGTATCGTTGACTAAGTCAATCATGCCGACCACACCATTCATGGGGGTACGTATTTCATGACTCATTGTAGCCAAGAACAGATCTTTTGCCTTGGTGGCCTCTTCTGCCTTTGCGCGAAGCTTAACCAGGATCTCGTTATTCTTGGCTAATTCGTCGTTACTTCGCACCAATTCGTCAGTACGTTTCCTAACTTGACTCTCGAGAGTGCGATTAAATTTTCTCACCTCTGCGGCCATGTTCTTCTCGAGACGCAGCAACCACCACCACCCGATTATGATTATGGCGAGTCCAATGAGTGTAAGAGCTAAAAGGTTGTCGAATGATTGCTTGGATTCTCGATTTATTTCCAATATGTAATTCTCAGCGTCTTCAATTAGATAATCCAAGCCCTCTGAATAACGTTCCTTATTGTATTGATAGGGTGGGCTTTGTATTATTTCGTTGGCTTGCGATAATTCATTCTGAAGAATATAGCTTAATATGAGCTCCTCTTGCTCATAAAGCTCTTCATTTGCGGCAGCGGTTTGCAAAAAGAATCTGGCCGTGACCTCACTTGGCAAATCAGCGGATGCACTTTCGAGAACTTCATCCAGTTTGGCCTGCATCCCTTCATATCTTGCGGTCCATCGGGATTCGCCGGTAGTAATCGCATTACGAAGTGAATTGGTGAGTGCCTCATCGTAATAGGCGGCCCGCCAGGCTAACTCCGTACTCAACCTTGCCAACTCCCGTGCTTCTGTTGCGCTTCGCCGATTTTCGCTTTGTTGCCAAACCATCCCGACGACAATTGCCAAGTTTACAACTATTAAAAGCGGGACCAGCCAAGTTAGGTGTCGCTCTTGGCTTACAATCGGTTTGTCAGTTGGCGACATAGGTTTTCCCAAAATCAAAAACTTCAAGAAAGCTACATGGATGACCGGCCTATTTGAATAGCCTTTCGCGAATCGCTACCTTTGACGCCAGCGGGCACTGTCAAAGCAAACTGGCTGAGCGGGCGGGACGATGTTAGCCGGTCTGGATGAGCAAGGTCGACAACCCCTTCCGCTACTTCAACTCCTCACCTGAGGTCATCCGCCTGGTCGTGATGATGTATGTCCGCTTCCCTCTGAGCCTGAGGAATGTCGAAGACCTGCTGTTCGAGCGTGGGATCGATGTTTGCCATGAGACGGTACGCTTCTGGTGGAACCGTTTCGGTCCGCTGTTCGCAGCTGACATCCGCCGCCAGCGGGTGAGCCGGATGCGTGGTTTCCGTCACTGGCGCTGGCACCTTGATGAGGTGTTCGTGAAGATCAACGGCGAGACCCATTACCTTTGGCGCGCGGTCGATCACGAGGGTGAGATCCTGGAAAGCTACGTAACGAAGAAACGGGACAAATCTGCGGCTTTGCGGTTCTTCAAGAAGGCTCTGAAGCGCCACGGTAGCCCAACTGCAATCGTCACTGATGGGCTCAAATCCTATCCTGCGGCTATGAAGGATCTAGGCGTTGAGGATCGACGCGAGATGGGGAGGTGGCTCAACAATCGGGCTGAGAATTCGCACCTTCCGCTTCGAAGACGTGAGAGGGTGATGCTTAAATTTCGACAGATGAAGTCGCTACAGAAGTTTGCCTCCGTCCACGCCAACATTCACAACCACTTCAACTTTGATCGCCATCTCGTAGATCGTCAGACTTACAAAGCTGCCCGCTCAGCCGCATTGGCCGAGTGGCAAAATCTCGTGGCCTGAGCTGAATGCTAGGTTGGGACAGACCCTGCCGAGTGGAGACGAGTTAGCGTTAGACTGACAGCACCCTCTGGCTACGAGAGTCCTCACGGATCGATCTGGCGACGAACGTACACGAAGCCGAAGCGCGGTTCGACTGGCTCGAAGCAGCCTTGCCGCCCCGGCAAGTGCGCAGCGAGGCGCAGGTCGAGCTCCAGCAGTTCTCGACCCCGCCGATGCTGGCCTGGCTGATGGCGAAGGCCGCAGCTGTCTTTGCGCGCGACACACTTCTCGAACCGTCCGCTGGCAACGGTGCGCTTGCTCTTTGGGGCGGCGTCCAGAACGCGTCGCTACTCCTCAATGAGATCGATCCGGCAAGACGAGACAGCCTGGGCCACATCTTCCCTTCGGCCAGGATCACTGCGCATGACGGGGAACTGATCGCCGACCTGCTTCGCGGCCCTGTTCCGTCGGTCGTGTTGATGAACCCGCCATTCGCCCGCAGCCAGGAACGCGGCAAGGACGGTGAGACGGCGCAGCGCCACCTGCGCAGCGCGATCCGCGTCGCTGCCAGTGGGGCGAGGATTGTCGCCATCATGCCCGAAGGATTCGATGCTTCCACTTTCGCCGAGGCACAGGGCGAAGCGTCGCTTCTCCTCGATGTGCGGCTGCAGCAGATGTTTCGCCGGACGGGCACGGGAATTGCCGTTCGCCTGGTCGTGTTCGACAAGACGCCGACTGCGTCCTCGCCCGCGATTACCGGAGATACTGCCGACCTGATCGAGCTCCACGAGCTTGTCACTGTGTTTCCGCCACGGACGCAGATCTCCGCCAGCCTCCATCGTCTGCCAGTCGGCAAGCCAGTGCGCCTTGTTGGCAAGGCCTCAACGCACCGCGCGCCGGTCCGGCCGGTGGCACCTTTCGCAGCAACAGCCGCAACCACAGCAAATGCGATCGGCCTGACCTACTCGGTCTTGGCCGACCCCGCGCCGGTGCCCAAACAGACAGGCATCTATCTTCCTTACCGGCCCAGCCGCATCGTGTTCGAAAATGCGCCAGTCCATCCCACGCCGCTCGTGGAGTCCGTCGCTATGGGTTCGGTTGCGGCGCCCCAGCCAGACGTCAGCCCGCGTCTCCCCGCTGCCTGGCCGCATGGGCCGGGACAACCCGAGGTGCTGTCGGAGCTTCGTGCTCGCTAGACTGAGAGGGACCCGGCCCGCGGACACCATCAGGGTCAGCGGTCATCTCACGCCGCGCAGACAGGCCGGACAGATGTCCGCACCCGACAGATCATCATATCAACTCAAATTACCCCTTGCAGCGCAGGGGCCATCCACAGATGACAGCACCAAGGCGGTGCCCATGTCTGTCATGATCGCCTTCTCAAACTTTGCTTTCAATTATGCATACGCTACCGTATCGTAAAGCTGGTGGATCACAAACACGGAACAAACACGGATTCGCCAGAAGAAGGTATACATACGGATTGAATGAAGGCATGCCACCGATTGAGAGAATACGTGCTATCGACTTCGCCAAATTCCGGTCCAGACCGTATGTTGCGAGTTTGCTGGCGGAGCTTGGCACCGAAGTCACTCGCATAGAGAATGCGCGCCAGCCGCGCGGCGGTGGACGCGGGCTACGTGCCCAACGATTACCCAATCGGCCAGACCTAGAAGATTGTGGTTGCGGAAGCCTACATCGCCATCGGCATCTCCGGCGCGATCCAGCACTTTGCCAGCGCGAAGGACTCCAAGGCCATAGTCGCGATCAACAAGCAGCCCAAGAGGAGGCGTTGTCATGCAATATGACGTAGTCGTGGTCGGTGCAGGCCACGGGGGGGCGCAAGCGGCCATTGCCTTGCGCCAAAATGGCTTTGCGGGGTCCATAGCCATCTTGGGCAAAGATGCGGAACCGCCTTACGAGAGACCGCCCTTGTCGAAGGATTACCTTTCGGGTGAGAAGGCCTTTGAGCGAATCCTGATCCGGAAAGCCAGCTTCTGGATGGAAAAGGAGATCGATCTCGTTCTGAACGCCGAGGTCATCTCGGTGGATGCAAAGTCACGGTGTGTCAAATTGTCCGATGGGCGCAGTTTGACCTACGGCAAGCTGATATGGTCCGCCGGTGCAAACCCGCGACGACTTTCCTGTGAAGGCGGTGGCCTTGGCGGCGTCCACACCATTCGCGACAAGGCCGATATTGATGCGATATTGTTGCAGCTTGAAAACGGTTGCCGGCGTATCGTCGTTATTGGGGGCGGTTATATCGGCTTAGAGGCTGCGGCAGCCTTGCGAAAGCTGGGATGTGACGTTGCTCTTCTCGAAATGCAGGACCGATTGCTGGCTCGTGTTGCCGGGAAAGAATTATCGCGCTTCTTTGAAGTTGAGCACCGCAGGCAAGGTGTCGATGTCCGGCTCGGGACTGTAGTAGAGCGCCTTGTCGGGGAAGAGGGCCAAGTGCGGGCCGTTTCCCTAGCAGACGGAGAAACTCTCGACTGTGACATGGTGATCGTCGGTATTGGTGTGGAGCCGGCGATCGGTCCACTCGTCGATGCGGGGGCAAGCTGCGCAAATGGCGTCCGGGTCGACGCGTTTTGTAAGACCAACTTGCCTCACATCTATGCAATTGGTGATTGTGCCGCCCATTTAAATCCCTTTGCAGACGGGGCCGAAATCCGGCTTGAGAGCGTGCAGAATGCAAATGACATGGCGGTGACCGTGGCAAAGGCGATCACTGGTAACCCCCAGCCTTACGAGGCAGTCCCGTGGTTCTGGTCTGACCAATACGACCTCAAGCTCCAGACCGTTGGCCTAAGCCAGGGCTACGACAGCAGCCTGGTGCGCGGCGATCCGCAAGAACGCAGTTTTTCCGTTATCTATCTCCGGTACGGAGAGGTGATCGCGCTCGACTGCGTAAACGCGGTCAAGGATTACGTGCAGGGGCGCAAGCTGGTGGAAGCGGCCATGCGGCCAGATATTGCGATACTCGCAGACGCATCCATCCCGCTCAAGGAACTGGTCGCGCTCACGCAAGCCTGAAATAAAAACATTCTTAAGATCAATAGGAAACGAAGGTCCTTTTCCATGAACATCCACGAATACCAGGCCAAGGAACTGCTGGCGAAGTTCGGCATCGGCGTACCCACCGGTTACCCGGCGATGAGCGTCGAGGAAGCCGTGGAAGGGGCGAAGAAGCTGCCCGGGCCGCTGTATGTGGTGAAGGCGCAGATCCACGCCGGCGGCCGCGGCAAGGGCAAGTTCGCCGAACTGCCCGCCGAAGCCAAGGGCGGCGTGCGCCTGGCCAAGTCGATCGAAGACGTGGAAGCCGATGCCAAGGACATGCTCGGCAATACGTTGGTCACCGTGCAGACAGGCGAAGCGGGCAAGCAGGTGAACCGCCTTTACGTCACCGACGGTGTGGATATCGCCAAGGAATATTACCTGTCGATGGTGATCGACCGCGACACCAGCCGCGTGGCCATGATCGTCTCCACCGAAGGCGGCATGGATATCGAGGACGTGGCGCATAACACGCCGGAAAAGATCACCACCATCACCATCGATCCGGCCACCGGCTTCATGCCGCACCATGGCCGCTCGGTCGCTTTCGCGCTGAAGCTCTCTGGCGAGCTGGCCAAGGCGGCTCAGAAGCTGGCCAGGCAGCTGTACGAAGCCTTCACCGCGCTCGATTGCGACATGCTGGAGATCAACCCGCTGGTGGAAACGACAGGCGGTGGACTGCTGGTGCTCGACACTAAGATGAGCTTCGATTCCAACGCGCTCTATCGTCACCCCGACGTGGAAGCGATGCGCGACGAGACCGAGGAAGACCCGATGGAGGTCGAGGCCAGCAAGCACGACCTCGCCTACATCAAGCTGGACGGTGACATCGGTTGCATGGTCAACGGCGCGGGCCTGGCCATGGCAACCATGGACATCATCAAGCTGAATGGCTCGTTCCCGGCCAACTTCCTCGACGTTGGCGGCGGCGCCACCACCGAGAAGGTAACGGCTGCCTTCAAGATCATCCTGTCGGACCCGGCGGTGAAGGGCATTCTCGTCAATATCTTCGGCGGCATCATGCGCTGCGACACCATCGCGGAAGGCATCGTGATCGCGGCCAAGGAAGTCGACCTCGACGTGCCGCTGGTAGTGCGCCTTGAAGGCACCAACGTGCAGCAGGGCAAGGATATCCTCGCCGGTTCCGGCCTGCCGATCATCCCGGCAGACGACCTCGGCGATGCCGCCAAGAAAATCGTCGCACAGGTCAAGGAAGGAGTGGCGGCTTGAGCATCCTCGTAAACAAAGACACCAAGGTCATCACGCAAGGGATGACCGGCAACACCGGCACCTTCCACACGCAGCAGGCGCTGGATTACGGCACCAAGATGGTCGCGGGCGTGACGCCGGGCAAAGGCGGTACAGAGCATATCGGCCTGCCGCAGTTCAACACCGTGCGCGAGGCGAAGGAAGCCACCGGCGCCACCGCATCGTGCATCTACGTGCCGCCGCCCTTCGCCGCTGACGCCATCTGCGAGGCGATCGAAGCCGAGATCGAGCTGATTGTCTGCATCACCGAAGGCATCCCGGTGATGGACATGGTGCGCGCCAAGCGGGCGCTGACCGGCTCCAAGAGCCGCCTGATCGGCCCCAACTGCCCCGGCGTGCTGACGCCCGAGGAATGCAAGATCGGCATCATGCCCGGATCCATCTTCAAGAAGGGTTCTGTCGGCGTCGTCTCGCGCTCGGGCACGCTGACCTACGAAGCCGTGCACCAGACCACTGCGGTCGGCCTTGGCCAGACCACGGCTGTCGGCATCGGCGGCGACCCGGTGAACGGCACCAACTTCATCGACGTGCTCGACCTGTTCCTGTCCGACGACGACACCAAGTCGATCATCATGATCGGCGAGATCGGTGGTTCTGCGGAGGAGGAAGCAGCGGAATTCATCAAGCAGGAAGCGGCCAAGGGTCGGTCGAAGCCGATGGTCGGCTTCATCGCCGGTCGCACCGCCCCTCCGGGCCGCCGCATGGGCCATGCCGGCGCCATCGTTTCGGGCGGCAAGGGCGATGCGGAAAGCAAGATCGCGGCGATGGAAGACGCCGGCATCCGCGTCTCCCCCAGCCCCAGCGAACTGGGCACCACGCTGGACGCGCTGCTGAAGGAACTGGCGTAACAACCGCGCCTCGGCAGATGAATTCGGTGAGGATCGGGCACCTTGTCAGCTTGGCGGAACAAGTTCAGCAAGCTTGCTGGGGTGAACTGTCCGGTCCCCTTGGCAACGAGCCACCTCACCCGAAGAGCATGGGCAGTCGAGATCGCGAGGGGCTCGCCGAAGCTAGGGCAAACCTGAGCCGCGGAGAACCTCCGTATCTTCGTCCGGATCGTGGGCATCCTTCAAGGCAGTGCGGAATTGCTGTGGCGACTGCCCGCTCCAGCGTCGGAAGGCGCGGGAGAATGCCGCAGTTGAACTGAAGCCAAGTTGCTCTGCCACGGGGCGATCTTGAGGGACGTGCGCTTGAGCAGGTTCACCGCGCGCTTGTAGCGCGCTTCATCGATCATCTCGGAAACACTGATACCAGTGCTTTCGCGAAAGGCGCGGGTCATGTGGCGTTCGCTCAACCCGGCGAGTACGGCCAGCTCAGCCAGTGAGGGTGGCGACGCATCAGCCTCAATCCGTTCGAAAACCCTGCGATAGGCTCCGCGAGTAAGGCCTCCGCGGGAACAATCGAGGTGAGATGGAATGTTCAGAATATAGCGGGCAAGTTCAATCTGCAGTGACTGGCCCATTGTCTCTACCAGATCCATCGTGGCAAGGCCGGGAAATTCCAATTCCTGGGCCAGCCGCAGCAACAGGTTTCGGATCGGCTGGCTGGTGATGTTCAGGCAGTTGTGCAATCCAGTGTGGCCTCCGCAAAGACGCATTGACGAATTAATACATCGGAATGTTGGATACCTCACTTGCGGCGAAACGCAGTGCAAGGGAAGGGCGATAGCGCGGATCGCCAGTCAGTTCATGGATGGCCTCGATCACGCCCAGAACGCGCGGCAGCCCGATCGCCCGCGCCCAGCCAATGGGGCCACGCGGATAGTTGAGACCAAAACGCAGGGCATCGTCGATGGCCTGAGCGTTCGCTACGCCCAGCATCTCTGCCTCGAAGCCCTCGTTCGCCAGCATGCAGACCGTGCGCATGGCCACGAGGCCGGGCCAATCCGGCAAACGGGTGGCGGCGAGAGCCTTCCCGTCGAGGGTCGCAACGAAGCGTGCGATAAAAGCAGGGGATACATCCGGCGAAGCGGTAAAACCGATCCGCCTGGCGCCGTCTTCGGCAACCAGGTCTACCAGTACCGCGGGTTTGCCGGTTTCTTTCGCCCGCTGCCGGGCGGTGCGTCCGTCGGTCAGCGCCACGATCACGCCGTCGATCTCGCTCTCGCCTGTCAGCTCCAGGCTCTCGAATGGCCGGGCAGCCGCATCGACTGCCTGTGTGCCTGGCGAAGGCGTTTCAGTACCATCTGTGTAATCGTAGAAGCCGCGTCCGCTCTTGCGGCCGAGGCGCCCTGCATTCACCAGTTCCAGCTGCGAGAGGGACGGGCGATAGCGAGGATCGGCATAGTACGCCTCGAAAATGGACCGGGTGACTGCGTAATTCACGTCGTGCCCGATCAAGTCCATCAGCTTGAAAGGGCCCATGCGAAAGCCTGCCCCCTCTACCAGCAGCGCATCCAGCGTGGCGGGGTCGGCCACCTGCTCTTCGTAAAGCCGCAGCGCTTCGGCATAGAACGGGCGTGCCACGCGGTTGACGATGAAGCCCGGCGTGCTCTTCGCGTGCACCGCGACCTTGCCCCAGGCCGTGCCGGTGTCGAACAGCGTCTCGGCCACGCTGGCATCGGTGGCGACGCCGGATACGATCTCCACCAGTTTCATGACCGGGGCCGGATTGAAAAAGTGCATGCCCGCAAACCGTTCGGGGCGCTGCAGGTCGCGCGCGATGGATGTGATGGAAATGGAAGAGGTATTGCTGGCAAGAATGGCATTCGCCGCGACGATATCTTCCAGTTCGCCTAGCACCTTGCGCTTGATGTCGAGGTTTTCGACGATGGCTTCCACCACCAGACCGGCGGGGGCGATGTCGGCGATTTTTTCGGCAACGGTGATCCGCTTCATGATACCGTTGGCCTCTGCCCGGTCCATCTTGCCGCGTTCGACCAACCTTTCGAGACCCTTTGCAGTCTTCGCTCGCCCCTGGGTCGCAGCGCCTCCAGCAGCGTCGAACAGCAGGACAGGATGGCCTGCCTGCGCCGCAAGTTGGGCAATCCCGGCACCCATGGTTCCTGCGCCGATAACGGCAACCGGAACGCAAGTTTCGAGCGCGCTCATCGCGTCCTTCTCTTGTTGCGGCGCCGGTCGTGAACGACTGCTTGCCTGCTGGCGGGCGGGCGCGCGCAGCAAGTCCGAGCACCGCCGGATGCTTGACGATCTATGCCCTGCTCCCCTGACGAAGCGAGAGTGAAAACGGCCTTGCCCTCAGCCATCGGTGAACCTTGCTGCGCGCTTTTCGGCGAAAGCCGCCATGCCTTCCTTCGCGTCGTGAAGACAGAAGGACAGCGTCGAAAGGTCGGTCTCGATCCGCAGGCCCTCCTCGAGCGTCGTATCGCCCGCGCGGCTCACGGCTTCACGGATGAAGCCGAGCACGGGCAGGCTGTAACGGGTGAACCTGGCCGCGAAAGCCTCCCCGGCTTCGACAAGGTCGCCTTCGACCACCGCGTTCACGAGACCGATACGCTCGGCCTCTTCCGCCTTGATCGATCGGCCGGTCATGATCGCTTCCATTGCGCGTGCCTCGCCGATCAGGCGCGGCAGGCGCTGGGTGCCACCATAGCCGGGAACCAGCCCGAGTTTGACTTCCGGTTGGCCGAAGACGGCATTGGGGCTGGCGAGGCGGAAGGTAGCGGCAAGCGCCAGTTCGCATCCGCCACCGTAGGCATAGCCGTTGACCAGCGCGATGGATGGGATCGGCAGGCTATCGAGCTTGGCAAAGACCGACTGGCCGAATTCCCCGACGCGCTTTTTTGTCACCAGGTCACGGCTGCGCAGTTCAGCGATGTCGGCACCGGCGCAGAATGCCTTGTCACCGGCGCCGGTGATCATCAATGCCCGTACGCCGTCCATCACAGCCACTTCGTCAAATGCTGCGCCGATCTGGCGCAGGATGTCGAACGACAGGGCGTTGAGAACCTCGGGACGGTTCAGGGTTACCAGGGCCAGGTCACCCACACGGGTCAGTTCTACGCTCATGGTATCAGGTCTTCATCCTTCTTTCCTGGGGCATCGCCTCGCGCTTCACGATGTTCTCCCTGACAGTCAGCGCCATCTTTCGGGGGAGAGCTGGCGATCGACCCCGTCGATCCCTGACATGCGTTTAGCTTCAAAAAAGAAATTGTGATACCGCTTCCATGCCTTTTCCATTAACAGGACGGGTCTGCAAGGCTACACCCGCAAGTCGAGACCATTGGCTGATGTCCGCGAGCGAAAGCTGTTGCTGCGCTTGTCGGCTGGCAATTTCGCAATTGGCCGAAACTAGGGGGCGCTGGCCGGCGAAGTCCGGGAAAGCCTTGTCGCGGGAGCTTCTTGATAATGACATTCATACAAAACGCGCTTGCGGGCAGGGTTGCCCTCATCACTGGCGGCGGCAGCGGTATCGGCCTTGGCATTGCCAAGGCCTTTGCCGGTGCCGGGGGCAGGCTGGTGCTGGCGAGCCGCGACCTGGACAAGCTGGAAGGCGCCGTTTCCGAATTGCGGGATATGGGGGCAGAAGCGCTTGCCGTGCGGGCCGATGTCCGCAACTTCGAAGAAGTGGAGGCAGCGGTCCGGTCTGCGCTGGATGCCTTCGGATCGCTCGATATCGTTATCGCCAATGCCGCAGGCAATTTCATCGTCCCAGCCGCGCAGATGTCGCCGAATGCGTGGAAAGTGGTGATCGATATCGATCTCAACGGCACATTTCATTGTGCGCGGGCTTCCTACGAAGCGCTGAAGGCATCCCGGTTCGGCGGGCGTTTCATCGCCATATCCACGACCCGAGCACTGGAAGGCTGGCCGGGGTGTGCGCATGCAGGCGCGGCCAAGGCCGGCATCATGTCGCTGGTCCGCACGCTTGCCGGCGAGTGGGGCCCCGATGGCATACGCTGCAATACGATCGCACCCGGTGCCATCGGCGATACCGAGGGCGCGAAACGCCTTTACGAGGACCGGGGCGAGGCATCGCACCAGCTAGCCCAGATCCCTCTCGGCCAATTCGGGAAGACGGACGATATCGCCAAGGCAGCGATCTATCTCTGCTCCGAGGCTGGCGACTACATCACGGGGGCAGACCTCGTGGTCGATGGGGGGCGTGAACGCGGCCACTCGGGCGTTGGTGCACCGAAAGTGATGGCAAGGGACCGAGGCAGGGCATGATCAAGACTTATCCGCACGTCGAAACCGAACGACGCGATTCGGTTCTCGTCATCCGGCTCGACAATGCGGCGGCGCGCAACGCTTTGAGCCGCGAAATGCGCTTCTCGCTGCGTGAGATCACCCGTGAGCTGCAGGACGATCGCGCCGTTCGCGCGGTCTATCTTACGGGCAAGGGCAAGAGCTTTTGCGCTGGCGGCGACCTGCAGATGCTGGCCAAGGCATCGGAGCCATGGGCAGTACATCGCCGTTTTCGTCATGCTGCTACGCTTTTCCCGGACCTGATGACGCTGGACAAGCCGGTGGTTTGCGGTGTTCGCGGACATGCGATGGGCGCCGGGCTGGGCCTTGCCCTTGCCGCGGACTTGGTGATCGCTGGCGACAGCGCGCAGTTTGCTTCGGGCTGGTTCCGCCTAGGCGTCGTTCCCGATGGCCTGGCGATGTTCACCTTGCCACGCCTTGTCGGTCTCGCGAAGGCGCGCAACTTTCTCTACACCGATGCCAGCTGGAGTGCTGAGGAAGCGGTCGAATTGGGCGTGGCGTTGAAACGCGTGCCCGACGATGATGTGGATGAGGAAGGTATCGCACTTGCCCAACAGCTGGCACGCGGGCCGGCCGAAGTGATGGGTCTCGCCAAGCAATTGCTGCTGAAATCGTTCGAGACCTCTGTGGCCGAAATCATGGAACAGGAAGGCCTGATGCAGGCCCTGGCCATGTCGAGCGCGGAATTCCGGGAAGGCCTTTCGGCACTGATCGATAAGCGCACGGCAGACCACCAGGCAGCCGCAGCCGCCGAGGCATCTGTCGATGGCATGCCCGCCTCCATCAAGAAAGACCAACTCTGACAAAGGGCGCTGAGCGCTGACTTTCGTCTCGCGCCTCCTCATGTTGACATGAAAGCGGTTGCATAATCCGGTGTTCGAGACGTAACACTGGTTGCTCCGGGCCTGCAGAGAGCAGCTGAATGCGGCTTCCGGCCCCGATTGCACCAAGGGGGTTAGTGCGCGCATGGCCAGGGAAATCGACGTTGAACACGTCATCGACAAGGAACCGCTTGGTACGCTGCGCATCCTGCTGGCGATCCTGATCAGCACCACGATCATCGTGGACGGCTTCGACATCCAGGTGATCGCTTTCGTGACGCCGGTATTGATCGAGGAGTGGGGCGTTTCGCGCACCGAACTTGCCCTGGCCGTTTCCGCGGCCCTGGTCGGCATGGCGGTGGGCGCTCCGGTCGGCGGGGGTATCGGCGATCGTTTCGGTCGGCGCCGCGCGATGATCCTCAGCACCTTGTTCTTTGGCCTTGCCACTCTGCCGGCTGCGCTTGCCACCAATCATTACGAACTTGCGATCATCCGCTTTTTCGGCGGTCTGGGTTTCGGTGCCGTGCTGCCCAATGCAACCGCGCTGATTGCCGAATGGATGCCGAGGAAACTGCGCAGCTATGTGATCAGCATAATGATTATCGGCGTGCCCGTTGGCGGCATGATCGGTGCGGGCATTTCCAATGGCCTGATCGAGCAGTTCGGTTGGCAGTCCACTTTCGTTGTCGGCGGTATCCTGGGTATCGTGCTGTCGGGCATGTTGTTCCTGCTGCTGCCGGAATCACCGAAATTCCTTGTTGTGAATTCGGATGGAGGCCGCGGCGTCGTCCCCCTCTTGAACAAGGCATTTGGGCGCAACAGGTATTCGCCTGACGATGTCTACACGGTGCCTGAAAGCAGGCGCGCGACCTGGTCCGACATTCTGAACAGGGAGCATCGGAAGAACTCGTTGGGCATCGCTCTCGCGTTCGCTGCGAACCTGATGGTGTTCTACGGCATGGTGAACTGGCTTCCCACCATCATGACTTCGCGCGGCTTTGCTCTGGAAGACGCGTTGAGCGCGGCAATGTGGTACAATCTTGCCGCCTTGATGGGGGCAGTGATCTTTGCGCCGGTCTATCCGCGGATCGGTCAGCAACGCGGCTTGTATATCCCGCTGATCGGCTCCGTGTTCTCGTTGAGCCTGCTGGTGTTCATCTTTTCGGTCGAAGGGCAAGCGCAGCTGCCGATCGTGCTCGGCCTCATTGTAGCAGGGACTACTCTCGCTGGCCTGCAAGTGGGCCTCTATTCGCTGGCAGCGGCGATATATCCCACCGATTGCCGCTCCACCGGCATCGGGTTTGCCGCAGGGGCGGGCCGTCTCGGCCCGATCTTTAGCGCAGCGGCAGGCGGCGCGGCGCTGGATCTGGCCAATGGCACCTTCTACTTCTTCGGCTTCTGCGTGTCCGCCATGCTGCTCGCGATCCTGGGTGTCTACGCCATCGACTACCGGGAGGGGCGGTACTGACTGTTGCCTTGGCCGCGTGGCAGGCGTTCCGGGGAGTTGCCGGCAGTGAACATATCACGAAGACCGGCACCAGCGTATCGCAGCAGGTTCTCGATCCGCGAAAAGGTTCTTGAGGGAGAGTGCGCGAAATGAGCGTCATCACGACAAACTTGCTGGCAGGGCAGGCGGCCATCGTCACCGGCGCTGCGCAGGGGATCGGTCATGCCATCGCCCGTGCCTTGCTCGATCACGGTGCCAATGTCGTACTGGCCGATCTGGGGCTGGAGCGCACGCAGGCGGCTGCCGACGAACTCGGCGCGCCCGGTCGCACGCTTGCGGTCGATTGCGACGTGATGAAGGCCACCGATCACGCGGCTGCCGTGCAAGCCTGTCTCGATACCTTCGGCCGGCTGGACCTGCTGGTGAACAATGCCGGCATTACCCGCGACAACTACCTGCCGAAGATGAGCGAGGACGATTTCGACCTGGTCCTGGGCGTCAGCCTGAAGGGCGCATGGCTCGGAACCAGGGCCGTGGGCACACTGATGCGCGAACGCAAGAGCGGGGCCATCGTCAACATTTCCTCGCTATCCGGCAAGATCGGCAATCCGGGCCAGACCAATTACAGCGCCGCGAAGGCGGGCATGGTGGGCCTGACCAAGGCCTCGGCCAGGGAACTCGGCCCGTTTGGGGTGCGGGTGAACGCGGTGCAGCCGGGCCTGATCCGCAGCGCCATGACGCTGGCGATGAAACCCGAAATATATGCCGCCATGGAAACCGAAGTGCCGATGCAGCGCGCCGGTCTTCCCGCAGAAGTGGCGGGTGCGGTGGTATTCCTCGCTTCGCCTCTGGCCTCTTACGTCAACGGCAACGTGGTCGAAGTGACCGGCGGCCTTGGCATCTGAACCATATCCGGAAGGCATCCATCATGATCGACGCTGTTATCTGTGAACCCCTGCGCACTCCGGTTGGTGGCTTTGGCGGCCAGTTCCGCGATGTGCCGGCAGCCAGGCTTGCCGAAACCGTGCTGCGCGCGCTGCTGAAGCGCACCGGCATCACCGGCGAGGATGTGGACGACGTTGTCTTCGGGCAGTGCAATCCTAGTGGCGAGGCGCCTGCACTCGGCCGTATTGCGGCGCTCGATGCTGAACTCGGCATCGCGGTGCCCGGCATGCAGATCGACCGCCGCTGCGGTTCGGGCCTGCAGGCGGTGATCGACGCCTGCATGCGCGTGCAGACAGGCGCTGCCGACCTCGTGATCGCTGGCGGTGCAGAAAGCATGAGCAATGTCGAGCATTACGTTAACGGTGCGCGCTGGGGCCTTCGCGGTGACAGCCAGCCGCTGTGGGACAGGCTTGCCCGCGCACGCATCACCTCGGGCGGGCGCCTTCACCGCATCGATGGCGGGATGATCGAGACGGCGGAGAACCTTCGCCGTGACTATGCGATCAGCCGCGAGGCGCAGGATTTGTTCGCCTGCAACTCGCACCGGAAAGCCGTCGCCGCGCAGCAAGAGGGCCGCTTTGCCGACGAGATCGTGCCGGTCGAGACAAAGAGGCGCCGTGAGACGGTGATGGTCGACACCGACGAGCACCCACGTCCCGACATCAGCATGGAGGCGCTGTCGGGGCTGCGAGCAATCCGTTCGAAAATCGATGCGGAAGCCACCGTCACTGCCGGCAATGCCAGCGGCCAGAACGACGGCGCTGCCGCCTGTATCGTCGCCAGCCGGGAGAAAGCAGAGGCGCTCGGGCTGAAACCAATGGCGCGGCTGGTCTCATGGAAAGCAGCAGGCGTGGGGCCGGAGCGGATGGGCATCGGCCCCGTGCCCTCTGCCAACAAGGCGCTCGAGATGGCCGGGCTGTCGATGAAGGATATGGACCTCATCGAACTGAACGAGGCCTTCGCCGCGCAGGTGCTGGCATGCACCACGGCGCTGGGCTTGCAAGACGCCGATCAGGCGCGTCTCAACGTCAACGGTTCGGGCATTTCGCTTGGCCATCCGGTGGGCTGCACCGGCGTACGCATTCTTGCCACCATGCTGCGCGAACTGGAGCGCAGGCAGGGGCGCTACGCCCTGGAAACCATGTGCATCGGTGGCGGCCAGGGACTTGCAGCGATCTTCGAACGTGTAGGCTGAACCCTAGTCGTCTCTGGTCAGGTCGAGCGCGATATCGACGATCATGTCTTCCTGACCGCCAACCATCTTGCGACGACCGACTTCGGCAAGGATCGAACGGGTATCGAGGCCATAATCCTGCGATGCCTTTTCCGCGTGGCGCAGGAAGCTCGAATAGACCCCGGCGTAGCCCAGGGTCAGCGTTTCCCGGTCCACGCGGACCGGGCGATCCTGCAAGGGCCGCACCAGATCCTCGGCCGCATCCATCAGGGCATAAAGATCGCAGCCGTGGTTCCAGCCGTAGCGGTCCGCAGCGGCGATAAACACTTCCAGCGGGGCATTGCCTGCGCCCGCACCCATTCCGGCAAGGCTGGCATCCACGCGCACGGCACCGTTCTGCACAGCCACGATCGAGTTGGCGACGCCCAGCGACAGGTTGTGGTGAGCATGCACGCCGCGCTGCGTCTCGGGCTGGAGTGCGCGGTCGTAGGCCTGTAGGCGGGCGGCATATTCGTCCATGTTCATGGCGCCGCCGCTGTCCGTGACGTAGACGCAGTGCGCGCCGTAGCTTTCCATCAGCACTGCCTGCTTGGCGAGCGATTCCGGGTCGGTCATGTGGCTCATCATCAGGAAGCCCGACACGTCCATCCCGAGCCCGCGCGCGGCCTCGATATGCTGTTTGGAAACATCGGCTTCGGTGCAGTGCGTTGCAATGCGCACCGAGCGCACGCCCATCTCGTAGGCGTGCTTCAGGTCATGCACGGTGCCGATGCCCGGCAGCAGCAGGGTGGTGAGCACCGAGTGTTCCAGAACCTCGGCCACGGCGCCGATCCAGTCCCAGTCGGTATGGGCGCCAAAGCCATAGTTGAAGCTGGAGCCCTGCAGGCCGTCGCCATGGGCTACCTCGATGGCATCGACCTTCGCCATGTCGAGCGCCTTGGCGATCGCGCGAACGTGGTCGAGGCCGTACTGGTGGCGAATGGCGTGCATGCCGTCGCGCAGGGTGACATCCTGGATGTAGAGCTTGGTTTGCTTTGGATCGAAGGTCATGCCGCTTCTCCCTGGTGCATACGGACGGCGATTTTCTCGGCAGTCTTGAGCGCGGCCGAGGTCATGATGTCGAGATTGCCGGCATAGGCGGGCAGGTAATGCGCCGCGCCTTCGACTTCGAGGAAGACGCTGACTTTCAGTCCAGTGTATTCGGCATCCATCTCGGGGATGCGCAGCGGGCGGTTGGAGCCGATGTGTTCGAACTGTACCGCCTGCTTCAGACGATAGCCGGGCACATAGGTCTGCACTTCGGCGACCATGTCTTCCACGCTCTGGCGGATCGCCTCCTGGTCCGCGTCCTCACACAGGCAATAGACCGTGTCGCGCATGATCAGCGGCGGTTCGGCGGGGTTGAGGATGATGATCGCCTTGCCGCGCGTGGCGCCGCCGACGTCCATGATCGCCTGGCTGGTGGTTTCGGTGAACTCGTCGATATTGGCCCGTGTGCCGGGGCCGGCGCTCTTGCTGGCGATGGAGGCGACGATCTCGCCATAATGCACCTTGGCCACGCGGTTGACAGCAGCAACGATCGGGATCGTGGCCTGTCCGCCGCATGTGACCATGTTGACGTTCCCGGCATCGAGCGAGCTTTCGCCGTTGACCGGCGGGATCACATAGGGGCCGATTGCGGCAGGCGTCAGGTCGACCATGCGCTTGCCCGCGGCCAGCACCACTTCGCTATGGCGCTTGTGCGCGCCGGCACTGGTGGCATCGAAGACGATTTCGACCTCGTCCCATTCGGGCATGGCGACAAGCCCGTCGATACCTTCGTGGGTGGTGGCAGCGCCCATGCGTCTGGCCCGCGCAAGGCCATCGGACTCAGGGTCGATACCCACCATCACGCCCATTTCCAGCACGTCGGAAAGGCGTTTGATCTTGATCATCAGGTCGGTGCCGATGTTGCCCGAACCGATGATGGCGACTTTTGTCTTCTTGCCACTCATTGCGCATCTCCGTAGGTAAAGCTGCAGGCGCCGATGCCGCCGACATTGGCGTGCACCTGGTCGCCGGGGGTGAGGGCCACCATCGGGCCGAGCGCGCCGGCCAGCAAGATGTCGCCCGCCTTCAGGGGTTCGCCGCGTTCAGCCAGCGTGCGAGCCAGCCAGGCGGCGGCATTGAGCGGATTGCCCAGCGCGGCCTTGCCGACGCCCGTGGATGCAACGTCGCCGTTTACGCTCATGTCCATCGGCGCGCCTTCGAGGTCGAGACCTTCGAGTGGCAGGCCTTCATCGGCCAGCACGAAGAAAGCCGAAGAGCCGTTGTCGGCCACGGTGTCGGCAAAGGTGATCTTCCAGGCGGCGATGCGGGAATCGACGATTTCGATTGCGGCATGAACGCTGGCGACGGCAGCGGCGACTTCGTCCGCCGTGGTTTCGGCAGAGGGCAGGTCCGCGCCGAGGATGAAGGCGATTTCTGCTTCCGCCTTGGGCTGCAGGCATTTCGCCGGATCGAGATTGCCGCCATCGGCCACGCGCATGTCATCGAACAGCACGCCGAAATCGGGCTGGTCCACGCCCAGCTGCTTCTGCACGGCTTCGGCGGTAAGGCCAGCCTTGCGACCGACGATGCGGCGGCCCTGCGCTTCCCAATAGCGGGTGTTCACTTCCTGAACGGCGTAGGCACCTGCGGCATCGGTCGGCTCCAGCCAGTCGCGCAGCGGGGCGATGGCGGGGCCGCTGTAGGCCTCGCGTAGCAGCCGGGCCGGCTCGTCGTAATTGGTACTCATGCATCTCTCTCCTTGGAGCATTGCAGATACGCCCTCACGCCTTCGTGCGCCAACCGGGGTCTTCTGCAATTCTTGCATAGTGAGAAATACTACGCGAGAAGGCACTGTGCCCACTAAGCAATCATCCACCCTCGCCAAGGGGCTGCGCCTGTTGCAGGCGCTGGTTGCCGATAGCGGACGCTCCACGCTGAGCGAGATTGCCAGTGCGCAGGGCATTCCCCTGCCGACCGCGCACCGCCTTGCCCTGACGCTGGAGGGCGAAGGCTATATCGAGCGGCAAGCAAAGGGCTGTTACCTGCCGGGACGCGAGCTTTCGCGCATCATGCCGCTGATCCCACAGCCGGAGGACCGCATCGCCGTGCGCCTGCGCCGACCGATCAAGCAGTTGGCGGCCAGGCATGGCGTGCTGATGCATTTCGGCGTGCTGGACGATGGCATGGTCACCTACCTGGTGAAGGAGAACGGCGGGGAGCAGGAGCTTTTCACCAAGGAGCGCATGCAACTGGAAGCCTATTGTTCTGGCATCGGCAAGATCCTGCTGGCAGCGCTGTCCGAGGATGAACTGGATGCCTATCTCGCCAACGGCCCCTTCGTTGCGCTGACCCGGCGCACCCTGACCCGGCCGGAAGCGATCAGGTCGGAACTGGCCACTGTCCGCAAGGAGGGAGTGGCTTTCGACCGCTTCGAGATCCGCGACGACATTTTCTGCATGGCCCTGCCGGTCGTCGATCCGGCGGGCCAGACCATAGGTGGGCTCTCGGCCAGTTTCATGGGCCAGGTGCCGGACACCGCCTTGCTTGCCACCATGCGTCGTTCGATGACTGCGCTGGTGGCCGAGGCCGTGCGCCGGGAATTTGCCCGCGAACCGGATTGAACATACGGAAGCGTGTGGTAACCTGTAGGCAAAGCCCGCCGTTAGGTGCGGTTCGAACGAGAGGATACCACCGTGAAGACGATTTCCACGACACTTGCCGTCGGCGCGAGCGCCGCCATTGCGCTCGCGGCGCTCGGGCTGGGCGTAACGGCAGTATCGGCACAGGAACGCATGGTTACCTGCGCCAATGCCAACACCGAGCGCCCGCTCAACACCTATGACGGATACGAGTTGCACGCAGATGGCCGCGTCCTGTTCCGCCTGTGCGCGCCCGAAGCGGAAAGCGTCACGGTGAACCTGCGCGGTGATCGCGGCGCGGCCAGCCAGAGCCTTGTGCTAGAACGCGACGACATGGGCTACTGGACCGGAACCACCGCCGACCCTGTGCTGCCCGGGGTCCACCGCTACAGCTTTCGTGTCGCCGGTCTCAACGTCACCGATCCGATGAACTACACGATCGAACAATCGATCATGGGCCTGCAGAGCGTGATCGAGGTGCCCGGCTCTGAAACCGCATTCTATGCCTACGACCCGGACATTCCCCACGGCGCGATCCAGATCGTCGAATACTGGTCAGACACGCTTGGCACCAAGCGCCGGGCGCGCATCTACACGCCGCCGGGCTACACCGGCGACGACACAAACGACTACCCGGTGCTTTACCTGATTCACGGTGGCGGTGGCACCGATGACGTGTGGGCCACGACCGGCCGCGCGCACTACATCCTCGACAACCTGATCGCATCGGGCGAGGCCGAGCCGATGGTCGTGGTCATGCCAGAGGCGCACACCCCGATTACCGAAGACCTGGAAATCCGCTACAACACGCGCTTTCGCGACGACCTGATCACCGATCTCATTCCCTACGTGGACGCAACCTACCGCACACAGGCCCGGCCGGAATCGCGCGCGATGGCGGGGCTTTCGATGGGGTCGGCCCATACCTGGCTGTTCGGTCTGCCGCGCTCGGACCTGTTCCGTTACACCGGGCACTTCAGCATGGGCCTTGGCGGCGGCAACCCGATGGCTGACCCTGACATCGATGCCATTGCCCGCTACGAGGATGAGAACGTGGATGCCCTGCGCCGCTCCGCGCAGGAAATGGAACTGGTCTATTTCGCCTTCGGCAGCGCAGACCCATGGTTGTACAGCGTGGCTCCGGCCCGTGACCTGGCAGAGCGTCATGGCATCGAAAACTTCGAATACCACGAAACGCCCGGCGCAGCGCATGACTGGCTGTTCTGGCGGGAGCGGCTGCGCGACTTCGCCTCGCGCATCTTCAAGTAGCAGCTAGGGCAGGGCGGCTTGCCGCCCCCTGCCTGCCGGCTTGTCAGGCCGCGCGGCTCCACATCAGCGGGAAGAACGGGTCGCTGAAGTGAATTCTTGCACCCTGCTCGAACTGCGGGAAGGGTAGGCCTTCGCGCTTGCAGATCATGCGCAGGAAATTGGGACGGCTGTCATCCCACGTGGGATCATCGCCCAACCAGCGCAGCGCCAGCGCGCGGCGACGTTTACCGGCGGCTTCGTTGCCGGGTGCGCCGTGGACTACCAGCGGGTGATGTACCAGCACGTCGCCCGGTTCCACGCACCAGGTCAGGAACTCGTAGTTTTCCGGATGATCGCGCACGTCGGTCAGCGTGCGGCCCGGGCCATCCGGCCGGTCGTAAGGCGAGTCCGGTGACCATTCGTGCGCGGGCGGGCTGCCTGGCCCTTCGGAGAACGGCTGCGAGGGGAAGAACTTGTCCCACCTGTGCGACCCCTTCACGTAAGTGACGACTCCGTTTTCGGGCGTGGCGGCATCCATCGGCACCCAGGTCGATAGCACCTGTTCGCCACGAAACGGCCAATAGGGCAGGTCCTGGTGCCACGGAGTTCGAGCGGAAGTTCCCGGTTCCTTGACCAGCAGCTGGTCATAGAAGAAGCGCACTTCGTCAGAGCGCATGATCCTGCCGGCGATTTCGGCCAGGCCGGCTTCCCGCATGAATTCGGCAAAGGCCGGCTGGGTGAGGGTGGAATAGAGGTCACGGAAGAAACGCCCGCCACCGGAGCGGTCGTCGTTCCCGTGCTCTCCGGCATCCATCATCGCGTCGACCGCATCGCCCAGCGCCTGTACCAGCGCGAGCGGAAGGACGCCGCGCAGCACCGTGGCGCCGTCCTCGTCATACTCGCGGATCGCGCGCTCCAGCTGGCTTTCCAGCGCGTCGGTCAAGCCTGCTTCTCCCGCCCTGGCGATATGCTCTAGTCCTCCTCGGCCACCGTTACGACCATTCCGTCCAGTTCCGCGCTCATCGGGATCTGGCAAGACAGGCGCGAGTTTTCGTCGCGGTGGTCGGAGCTGTCGAGCAGGTCGTCTTCGTCCTCGCTCATTTCCGGCAGCTTGTCCTTGAAGGCCGGGTCGATATGCACGTGGCAGGTCGCGCAGGAACAGCAGCCGCCGCACAATGCCAGCACTTCGTCGATGCCGGCATCACGGATCGTTTCCATGAGGCTGAGGCCGTCCTCGATTGCGATTTCATGTTCCTGACCGTCGCGGGTCGTAACCTTTACAGATGCCACTTTTCTATTTCCTTGTTTGCTAGAGATGCTGCCCGTCACGCCGCGTGCGGCCAGCTGTTCAATGCTTCCGCCTCGACAGAAGCGATGCGATATTCTTCGGCGAGTTGGTCAACCACGCCCTGCACAGTCTGGATTTCGCGGGTGTTGCCAATGCCATGCCCCGCGCCCCAGATGTTCTTCCATGCCTTCGTGTCCCCGTGGAGGTTGCCGAAGTCGATCTTCTTTTTCTCTTCCAGCATTTCCGCCGTGAAGCCCGCTTCATCCAGGCTTTCCTTCATCCAGTTGGAGGCGATGCCGGTGATAGCGGTGGTGGTGACGATGTCGGTCATCTGAGATCGCACCAGCATCTCGCGGTTGCGGTCGCTGACCTGGCTTTCGGGCGTGGCGATGAAGCGGGTGCCCATGTAGGCGAAATCCGCGCCCAGCGTCAGCGCCGCGCGCACCGCGCGCCCGCTGCCGATGGCGCCACCCACGATCAGCGGCCCGTCCCAGAAGCTGCGCACTTCCTCGATGAAGGCGAACAGGCTGTACTGCCCGGTGTGGCCGCCCGCGCCGTGGCCGACCAGGATCAGGCCGTCGGCACCCGCATCAGCAGCCTTGCGCGCCTGCTGCGGATTGATGACGTCGGAAAAGACTGCGCCGCCATAGGCATGCACGCGCTCCAGCGGCCGCTTCGGACTACCCAGCGCGGTGATGACGATCTTCGGCTTGTATTCGCAGATCAGGTCCAGTTCCGCGTCGAAGCGTTCATAGGTCTTGTGCACGATCATGTTGATCGCCCACATGCCATCCTTCCCGGCATCGGCCAGTTCGCCGGTAATGCGTGGCAGCCAGGCCCGCAGGTCCTCGATCGTTCGCGCGTTGGGTGCGGGGAAGGCGCCGATGATACCGGCCTTGGCAGCCGCGATTACCAGGTCCGGCCCGGAGATCAGGAACATGGGCGCAGCAAATACGGGAAGGCGCAGCTTCCCGTACAGCTCGTCCACCAATGCGCGGCTGGCCACTGCGGCTACTCCGGCTTCGGCGGGCGCGGCGGCAACTGGAACTTGTGGCCCCAGGCCGAATTCGTGTCGTGCGTCAGGACGTGCCAACTTTCGTCATGCACTTCCAGTCCGCCCCAGCCGTATTCGAAATCGAAGCCTGATGGGGTGAGGGGGTAGAAGCTTATCATCTCGTCGTTCGAGTGGCGGCCCAGGGTGAAGGAAAGGTGGCGCTTTGCCTTCAAGCAACGATCGAGCGCACGGCCCACGTCGTCAATGGAATTGGTTTCCGCCATCAGGTGCACGATCTTTTTCTTGATCGGCACAGGTGCCAACGCAAGCGTATGGTGGCGTCCGTTGCAACGCAGGAAAGTCAGCTTTAGCGGACGCCCCGGCACCACTTCGGTATTGATGTAATCGGAAAGCTTGAAACCCAGCAGGCCGATGAAGAATTCGGTCATCACCTGCGCATCGCCACAGCTGAAAACCAGGTGGCCAAGGCCCTGCGTGCCGGTCTTGAAGGTCACGCCGCGCGGGCTGACGAAAGGATCGTTGGTCTTCTGCAGCGGGCCGTAGAAAGCCTCGTGCCGGTTGCCTTCTGGATCCTTGAATCGAACGAGCTTGTGCACGCGGCGATCGGCGGCCAGTTCGTCGTCTCCCGCTTCCACTTCCACACCTGCGGCCTCCAGCCGCTCGACCAGGCCGTCAAGCGCGGCAGGGTCTGCCACCTCCCAGCCGGCGTAGAGGTAATCGTCCAGCGGGCCTTCGTGCAGGCGAATGCGATAGGCATAATTGTCCATCCGCAGATCGACCGACCCGTCCTCGCGCTCGCACCACTGGAAGCCCAGTTCGGCGCTGGCGAAGGCCTTCCATGCGGCAAGGTCGGAAACCTCGATACCGACATAGCCCAGTGCTTCGACTGCGGCGGTCATGATGCTGCTCCCAGGTGGCGGCGCACAAGCGCGATGAACTGTTCGGGGCGTTCTGCCTGCACCCAGTGGCCGCACTTGCCGAACATGTGGAATTCGGCGTTCGGCATGTTCATGCCAAGGCGCAGCCCCATCTCGACCGGGATCACCTTGTCGTCCCGGCCATGCAGCACCAGCGTGGGGTGCTCTATCTTTGCCGCGACATGTTCGGGCATGCCGGAAAGCGGCGTGTCACCATCGGGGTTCGGTTCCACCAGCAGCTTTTTCAGGCCTTCCTGCGCGCCGGGGATCAGGCTCGCCTGATAGCGGTCTTCGACCAGCTCATCGGTGATGACCGAGGGATCGTAGGGGAAGTGCGCCATCGTTGCGCGCATGTTCTCTCGCGAGGGGGTGTAGTTCCAGCCGGCCTTCAGGCCATCGGTCATCATGAACTTGTCGCACGGCGTGCCCATCAACACGAGGCGATCGAACCGCTCCGGGAAGCGGGCGGCTGTGGCCAGCGCCAGCGAGCCGCCGAAGCTGTTGCCCACCACGTTGGCCTTTTCGATTCCCAGCGCATCGAAGATAGCCAGCAGGTGCTTGCCCCACAGCTTGATGTCGTAGGTGAGATCGGGCTTGCGTTCGGTGTAGCCGAAGCCTGCCATGTCCGGCGCGATCACGCGGAAATCCCGCGCCAGTTCCGGGATTACGCGCTTCCAGTTCGTCCAGGCGGAAACGCCGGGGCCGGAACCGTGCAGCAGGATCACAGGAGCGCCCTCGCCCTGTTCGTGATAATTGGTTTCAAGGTCCAGCGCGCGGATCGTTTTACCGCGCCCGGGTTCGCTGTCTTCAGACATTCGGATACCTCCGTCTCTCCGCGCGCAACTTGGTCGCTGCGTGCCAAACTGTCAATGCGGTACAGTATGGTTTGGGAGGGGAGTCAACTGATTTGCTCCATACGGCAGTTGACAGCGCGGTAAAAAACTCCCGATGGGTTTAACCCATGAACAAGGTAGACGCTACAAAGCCCGATGCCGGGCGACTCGACATAACAGCCTGGACGGAAGCGGCCCTCGAACTGTTGGGACTTGAGGGGATCAACGGCGTGCGGGTGGAAGTGCTGGCCAAGCGCATGGGCGTGACGAAGGGCAGCTTCTACTGGCACTTCAAGGACCGCCAGGCGCTTTACGACAACATGCTGGCCCACTGGCGCAAGCTGGCGACACTGTCGCTGATCGAACGCCTGAACGAGCAGGAGAAGGATCCTGTCGCACGTTTCCGGCGCCTGACCCGTATCCCGGTCGTCCACCGCCGCGGCACGCAGGTGACGAACGTGGAACTGGCCATCCGGCTATGGGGCCTTACCGACGAGAAAGCGCGCAAGGCGCTGGAAGAAGTGGACGACCTGCGCCTGCGTTATATTGCCGGCCTGCTGAAGGATTGTGGCGTTTCCGAAGAGGAAGCCGAAGCCCGAGCAATGCTGGCGCACAGTTACATGCGCGTCGCGCCTTCCATCCTCGATCGCGACCAGGATGCCTTCATGCAGCAGTGCGAAGACGCCATCCTTGGCGACGTGGTCAAGAATTGACGGTCAGAAATCGGCGGCGCGCGCGTAGAGGTCCTCGACGATCCCGGCGCGGCGCGACAGGACGCGGCGCTGGTTGATATAGCCCTTGTCGGTGATCTCGCTCTCGGCAAGGCTGGGTGGCTCTTCAAGCACGGTAAAGCGCCTTATGCGCCTGCTGGAGCCCATTTCCCCGGCGTTGAAAGCCGCCAGCAATTCGCCGATCCGACGATGCACGGCAGGATGGCTGGCCAGCGGGGCATTACCCAGCTTGCCGCATTCCTCTTCGCCCAGAAGCTTGCGGCACGCCTTCTCGCCGGGAAACACCAGCAGGCCCAGCTCGCTGCGGCCCTCGCCGGCAATCACCGCATCGGAAATGAACCCTTCGCCTGCACTGATGACGGCGAGGCGCAGGGCGCCGACATTGACCCACGTCCCCGATGACAGCTTGAAGTTTTCCGACACGCGCCCGTCGAATAGCAGGCCCTTGGAAAGGTCATCAGGGTCGGCCGGCTTCACCGCATCGCCGATGCAATAGAAGCCTTCCTCGTCGAAGGCGTCCTGCGTTGCCTGTTCGTCGCGCCAATAGCCGGGCATGACATTGGGCCCCTTGACCCGCACTTCATAGCGATCCTCGCTCGGCACGAGCTTCAGCGTCGTGCCGGGCAGGGGCAGGCCCAAGTTGGCGGCGTGAGGCTGGTCGAAATAGAGCACGCTGGAAAAGGGTGCCGTCTCGGTCGCGCCCCAGCCACCGACGAAATTCGGCGTGCTGCCGGTGGTTGCCAGCGCCACCTCCTCCAGCCGCGCGCGGATGGCATCGGGCAGGGCGGCGCCGGCGTTGAAGACGAATTTCACATTGCCAAAAAACGTCCGGGCGAACTCGGCATCGTCCTCAAGGTAGGAAAGCAGCAGCTCGAATCCCGCCGGGACATTGTAGTAAAGGCTTGGCTGCCAGTGCTTTAATGCTTCCACGCTCTTGCCGAACAGGGCTGGGGCGGGGCGGCCGGCATCGATGTGGGAATGGCCGCCGAACCACAGTGTTGTGTGGAAGCAGCAGTTGCCACCGAACGTATGGTTCCACGGGAGCCAGTCGACCGATACGGGCGGTTCTTCGAGCAGGAAGGGCCAGATCACCTCCAGCGCACGCATGTTGGATACCATCATGCGCTGCGTATTTGGCACCGCTTTGGGATAGGCGGTGGACCCCGAAGTGAAGAGAAGCTTGGCCACGGTATCGAGGTCGACCGAGGCCTCTGCCGCTTCTACTGCTGCAGCATTGGCCGGCGGATAGGCGCGAAGCCAGGAGAGATCCGTCAGCGGTCTGATCGCCGGCGCATCGGGATATCGTGCGATGGCATCGGCTATCCCTTCCGGATCGTCCGAAATCAGCAGCGATGGCGAGATCTGCGACAGCACGCGGTGGAACTTGTTCCACGGCCGTGCGCCGGGCGCGATGTAGCTGGGCGAGACGACTGCTACCGGAATGCCTACGCTGGTTGCTGCCAGCACGATCAGCGCGTGCTCGATCCCGTTTTGCGCCACCAGCATCAGCGGGTGTTCGGCATTCGCGCCAATGGCCAGCAAATGTGCGGCGATTTCGCGGCGGCGTGTCTCCGCCTCGGCATATGTCAGGATGCGTTCGCCCTGGCTGAGGAAATAGGCGTCGGGCTTCTCTTGCGCCCACTTCTTCAGGCGCGCCGGCATGGTCCCTTCCACGGGCGGAATCTGCACCGCGTTGTCGAGCAGGATGGTGCCGTTCTGGCGGCGATCTTCCCTGATCGCGACAGGCGCGGAGGTCGGCGCGCTTCTGGACAAGGTATCCTCCCCAGGATGCATGAACTGTCCGCGTCAGACAGAGATCGTCAGTCCGCCATCGGATTTGAACATTGCACCTGTAACGTATGAACTTTCCTCGCGAGAGGCGAGCAGGACGTAGAGCGAAGCATGATCCTCTGGCTGCGAGACGCGGCCCAGCATCATGTATTCCTCCATCGTCGCCATGCGATCCTTGTCGGCATTCATGTCGCGCGTGTCCTGCCCCAGGGCTGCGGGGCCGGAAATGCCGGTATCGGTTGCGCCCGGTGCCACGCCGTTCACCCGCACATGCGGCGCAAACTCCTTGGCCAGCTGCATCACCAGCCCGCGCAGGGCAAACTTGGATGAGGTGTAGAGCGCACCGCCGCCGCCCGCCAGGAAGCAGGCATTGGAGCCGGTGGCGATGACGGATCCCTTGCTGTCCCGCAACGCCGAAAGAGCTGCGCGCGCGCCATAAAGGGTGCCCAGCAGGTTGACTCCGAAGATCTCTTGAAAGGCCTTCTCCAGCTCTTCGGGAGACTGCCTCTCCACGCGCTTGTAGAAGTCCCACAGGCCGGCATTTGCGACATAGGTATCCAGGCCGCCCCAGGCGTCAACTGCCGCCGCAACCGCCTGCTCTGCGGTCTCGTAGGTCGTGACGTCGCCCTTCAACGGCAGCGCGCCCATCGCCTTCAGCTCTTGCAGTTGAGTGTCCTTGCGGGCCACGCCGACAACGCGCGCGCCTTCGGCCAGGTAACGCTCGACGATGGCCTTGCCGATGCCGGCGCCCGCGCCGGTAACGACGGTGCGATAGCCCTCGAGGCGACCCATCAGAAGAAGACCGAGAGGTTCTTGGTCTGGAGTACCGATTGCGGCAGCAGGATCAGCCGCCTGACCACCTGGAAGCTGCCATCGACCTCGCGCAGCAGGTCACGTCGACGTCCGTGCAGAGTCGCCTCGTCGTTCTCACCCCGGTTGCGGTACTGCGTGAAGGTGGAGTGGACTTCGTATTCGCCCGGCACGCCGGTCTCGAAGGCTTCGATGCCGGCAACGATATAGACGTGCCGCGTGGGCGGGTCTTCGGTCCATACCAGGTTCGATGCGATCCGGCCGATCCGCACGGCGATATCGGCCTTGCTCTCGTCGAAGTAGGCCATGTGCTCGGGCGACAAGGTCGGGCGCGGGTCGCGGCGGAAGCGGCTTTCCGTCAGCGGCATCCAATAGAACAGGTCGTCGGCGAGCAGGTCGTACCATTCCTGGTAGCGCTCCTCGTCGAGCATGCGGGCTTCCTTGTAATAGAAGCGCTCGATCCGGTGCAGCAGGTCAATGCCGACATCCGCCCCTTCGCCCTTCATCGCCAGCAGGTGGTAAGCGGCCTCGCGGGCCTGCTCCATCGTTAGCCGCGGAAGGCTGCCGTAGTCGGGCTTCTTGTTTGCCGTGGCATTCATTCTGCTGCCTCCCGGTCAAGCGTGTTTTCGGCCAGCGGAATATCGGCCCAGCTCTCGGCTTTCATCATTTCCGCCCAGCGCTTGAAGAACAGGCGCTGGTTGTGGTCGGACACCTGGCCGGCGTTGACCTTGCCGGGCAGGTCTTCCTCCACCGCGGTATCGGCCCCCATGGCGTAGCACAGCTTCTGGTGCCGGGTGACGTAGCCGCGATTGATCGTCGTGGAATGTTCCCAGTTCTCGCCATCGTCCATTTCCAGGATGCCGGCCGGCGAGAAGGTGCGCATGGAACCGCGCCGGAAGCGGTCCTTCACCTCGTCGGGCATGTTCTTGGGCACCAGCGTCCAGGCGTGGATCTCGGTCTCCAGCGGGCCGCGGGGCTGGTAAGTACGGAAGGTGAAATAACCCGGAAGGAAGGAGAAGTTGGGGAAGATCGTGGCGGACGATACCGCGCCCCACATCTTTGCCCGGAACTGGCCAAGGCGCGCCGTGATCGCCTCTTCGCGCGACTTCATGTAGCGGATGATTTCCTTGTCGCCCATGGTCGCGGCATTGCCGAAGAAGCTGTGGTTGAATTCCCAGCCGTGGCCATTGACCGAGACCTGGTAGCTGCCTTCGTTGTCGACCACCACGCCGCCGTGCGGGCCAAGCGTGGGCTCAGCACCGCCAAGGTGCGTCCACAGCGCATGGTAGATGTCGCCCACGAAGTTGTCGGCGGGGAATTTCCAGTTGCATTTGAGCACGGAACGCGTGGCGCCGCCCGGCAGGAACTCGGTGCCGCCCGGTTCCACGTCCAGCACAGCGTCGAGGTACCAGCGGAAATCGCCCAGCCAGTCTTCCAGAGAGGGCGCGTCTTCGCAGAAGGTGGCGAAGATCAGCCCTTTGTAATTGCCCACGCGCGCGCGCTTCAGGCCCCAGTCCTCCATGCGGAAGCCCGGGGTGTTCTTGTACAGGCCCATTTTCGGCATCTTCTTGAGATCGCCGTTAAGGCCGAAGGCCCAACCGTGATAGTTGCAGGTGAACTGGCGCCCCTTGCCGCTGTCGGCAAAGCACACGCGATTGCCGCGGTGCGGGCAGGAATTGAGGAAGACGTTGATCTCGTCGTTGTCGCCGCGGGCGACGATGACCGAATCCTCGGCCATGTAGGTTGTAACGAAGGCACCGGGTTCGGCGATCTGGCTTTCATGCGCCACGAACAGCCAGGAACGCGCGAAGATCCGCTCTTGCTCGAGTTCGTAGATGTCCTTGTCCCAGAAAATCCGGCGGTCGACCGTTCCGAATTCCGAATCGACCAGACTGCTTGCATCGAAGTTCATGTTTGCACCCTCTTTCCATACGCGGGTGTATGGAAATGGTGTGGATTTGTCCATATCCAATTCGCACCGCCTCCGCGGTCAGTCCCAGCCTTCGCTTGAAACCCCGCGCGTATCGCCCTAGCAGCGGTGCAAGACAGTGCGCCGGAGTACTGTTTTCGGACCTTCGAGAATTGGGGAGATGCTTGTGTCGGATCAGGAAATCCAGTTGCTGGAAACGCCGGGATGCCTGGAAATCCGGCTCAACCGTCCGGACCGCAAGAACGCCATTACGCTAGCCATGTACGGCCAGATGATCGAGGCGCTGGAGCGTGCCTCGGCGGCGGATGACATTCGCGTCGTTCTTTTCACCGGTGAAGGGGAAAGCTTCTGTGCCGGTAACGACCTTAAGGATTTCATCGCGGTTGCCGAAACGGGCGCAACGGAAGCGATCGACTTCATCCGTGCCGTCGCCAATTTCGAAAAGCCGCTGGTCGCCGCCGTGCAGGGCGCAGCGGTAGGCGTTGGCACCACGATGTTGTTCCACTTCGACCTTGTCTATGCTGCGGAAGACGCGCAGTTCATCATGCCGTTCGTCAACCTGGGCCTGGTGCCAGAGGGCGGATCCAGCATCGCGGCGCCTGCCGTCTTCGGTCGGGCCAGGGCGGCGGAACTGCTTATGCTTGGCGAACCGCTTTCGGCGAAGGATGCCGCAGCCAGTGGCTTCGTGACGCGCACGATGACCGCCGCGGAAGTGCAGGATCATGCCCGCAGCCGTGTTGCCGACCTGCTCAAGCGCCCGCCGCAGGCCCTGGCCAAGACCCGCAAGCTGTTGGCTGACAATCGCGAGGCCGTATTGCGGCAGATCGAGGTGGAGGTAGAGGTATTCGCAGGCGCGCTGAAGGGCCCTGAAGTGCAGCAGGCCATCGCCGCCTTCTTCGCCAGGCGATAAAGCGCCCGGCTGCCGCGGACAATCCCGCTGCGCGCGCCTTCATTCGACGGGTGCGCATGCCCCTTGCCCGGCAGCTTCTGCATGCCGCCGGGGTCGCAAGGCGACGGGCGGCCCTAGCGGACGAATTCGAGATCCAGTTGCGCGGGCTGATTGTGCGGGAAACTGGCACGCGTCTGCACACCGCCAGGCGCGAAGCGGAAAGAACTCGTGCGTTTCAGCAGTTCCTCCAGCGCCACGCGCACCTCCATGCGACCGAAGGGCGATCCCAGGCACTGGTGAATGCCTGCGCCGAAGGCGATGTGGCGATTGGGCTTGCGGGCGAAATTGCACTCGGCAGGATTGTCGAAAGCGCGCGGATCGCGGTTGGCGGCAAGGAAGTTCAGCCAGATGGTCTCGCCTTCCTCGAAATGCTGGTCCCCCACTTGTGCCGGGCACAGGGTACGGCGCGGCATTGCCATCTGCGGTGCGTCGTAACGCAGCATTTCCTCGATCGCGAGGGGCAGCTTGTCCGGGTTTTCGCGCAGAAACTGTTGCTTCTCCGGGTTCTGCGCCAGGTACTCGGCCATGTTGCCGATAGCGGTGGTGGTGGTGCCGTGTCCGGCGACCAGGAGCAGGCGTAGGATGGAGATAATCTGCTCGTCATTGAGCACGGTGCCGTCTTCGCCAAGCTCGATTAGCCAGCTAGTCACGTCCTCGCGCGGTTCGACCTTGCGCGCCTCCAGCACTGTGCGGATGTAGTCGCGCCACATGTTGAACAGGGCATCGGCCTCCTCGCGATTGCCGGCGGCGCGTGCCCTGGTCAACTCGCGAGACCAGCGCTTGATGTCGGCCCAGTTCTCGTCCTGCCAGCCAAGGAAGGTACATAGCGACTGTACGGGATAGGGGTCACTCAGTCCCTGGACGAGATCGGCGGTGCCCGCCTCCACCAAGGCGTCAATCAGCCGGGAGGCCTTTTCGCGCGCCTGATCCTCGAAAGTGGCAACGCGTGCAGGGCGGAACAGCGCCTTCAGCAGGTTGCGATACTGCGTATGCTCTGGCGGATCGAGCGAGAGAGGGATGGCCCGCTCGTCCTTCTTGAGGTCGGGGTCGATGGCCTCCCAGGCTGCCGCATTGCTGAACACGGCGGGGTTGCGCAGGATCTCCACCACATCGTCAAAACGCATGGCCGTCCAGCCCATGCGCGGATCGTGGGCAAAGCCGGTTTCCTCGCGCAGTGCATCGTATCCACCGCGCTGATCACCCGCCAGCTGCGGGTCCATCGGGCACCAGGCGTGCTTTTCCTCTGTCGTCATTTCTCAGCTGTCCTCTCTTGCGGGCGCATCCTGCGTGCCTGCCCGTTCCACGCTTCTAAAAACAAACTCTACCGTATTGTAGCGTTGCAATCAAAGCCAAATCGTGCCTATTAGGCGAGTGTAGGCGCCAAAATTTGATCTGATTAGATGCATACGCATCGGTATGCAGAGGCGATCGAGAGGCATCGCCCGCGAACGTCGGGCGAGATAACAGAACAACAGCCTCAAGCGTCGTCGGGAGAAGGAATTTGCATGTCTAGTCAATCGGCCGATTCGGTGCAGGACGCTGAGCCCAAGGCGGAAGCCGCGAAAAAGGGCTTGTGGTCGGGTCGCCAGATTTTCGTCATGGTCATGCTGATGCTGATCATGCTGTCGAATTATCTCGACCGCCTGATCATGACGATCGTGCAGGAGCCCATCAAGGACGAGATGGGGCTGACCGACCTGCAGCTGGGCCTGCTTACCGGGCCTGCATTCGGCATTCTCTATGGCCTTTCCGCAATCCCCATCGCGCGGCTGGCAGACCGCTATGATCGGATCAACATCCTGGCTGTCAGCCTCACGGTCTGGTCGGCCTTCACGGCCTTGTGCGCAGCGGTCGGCTCTTACGCGCAGTTGTTCGTCGCGCGCATGGGCGTGGGCGTTGCCGAAGGGGGCGGGGCGCCCTCGATCTACTCGTTGATTGCGGACTATTTCGCTCCACGTCAGCGCGGCTTCGCCACTGCCGTTCTTGGCATGGCGACGCCGCTGGCAGGCTTTGTTGCGCCGCTGGTGGGGGCCTATGTCGCCACGGAATTCGGCTGGCGCTGGGCCTTCGTGGCGGTGGGCGTGCCGGGCGTGCTGATTGCCATCGTCTTTCGCCTGACGGTGCGCGATCCGCGCAAGACGGGGGAGAGCAACGACAACACTGCAGCGGCGGGCGATACGCCCAAGCCTTCCAAATTCCTCGAAGACATGAAGTGGCTGTTTACCAGCAAGCCATTCGTGCTGATCTTCATGTCCACGATGACCTCTTCACTGGTCATGACCTCGACACTGCTGTTCACGGCATCGTTCCTGCTGCGCAAGTTTGGCATGACCTTGCAGGAGGCGGGCATCGTGCTTTCGCTCGGCCTTGGCCTTGGCGGGATATTCGGGGCGCTACTGGGCGGCTTCGTGGCCGACAGGTTCTCCGGCGAGCATGGCCAATCCTACATGTTCGTGCCCGCCGTCGGTGCTGCGGGGGCAGGTATCTTCTTCTTCACGGCCTATTCGGTCAGCTCCTGGGCGCTTGCCGCAGCATTCGTCATTGCCGCCAGCGTTTTCCAGGCGATGAAGAACGGTCCCAACTTTGCGGCCATCCAGACGCTGGTCCCGCCGCACATGCGCGCAACCGCTTCGGCTGTCATGCTGCTGGCGGTTACCATGATCGGCAGCTCGGTCGGGCCGCCACTTGTCGGTGTGCTGAGCGACTGGGCAGCAGGTGGCGCGTTCGATGCCACGCTGGGCACCTATTCCGATGTCTGCTCTGGCCCCGCGGCACAGCTTTCCGCGGCCTTGCAGGGACCATGCGCGGCGGCCTCGTCAAAAGGGCTGGAGACCGCGCTGCGCATAATCACGGTGCTCTATATCGTTCCGGTGGTGTTCTATTACCTCGCCTCCAAGCACCTTCGCCTCGTAATGGATTGATCAACCCCAAAGGGAATGAAATGACACAAGCTGAAACCCTTGAGCCTCGGGCCACATCGGCAGATGGATTGCGCGGCGAGATCCGCGCCTGGCTGGAAGAGAACTTTCCCAGGGAGCTGGTCGATCCTGCCGTGCGAGAGGCGGACGCGGACCTTTCCCGCAAGTGGCGCCTCGCCATGGGGCACAAGGGCTGGTGCTTCCCGCAGTGGCCGGTGGAATACGGCGGTGCTGATTTCTCCAGGGACGACATCAAAGTCCTGAACGAGGAACTTACCCGAATCGGTGCCTACAATCCGGTCGGCACGCGCGAACAGGTCTTTGGCGAGACCATGAAGCAGTATGGTACGGAGGAGCAGAAGCGCTATCACCTTACCAAGATGGCGCAGGGCGAGATCCGCTGGTGCCAGGGTTTCTCCGAACCAGGCGCGGGCAGCGACCTTGCGGGCCTTTCTACCAAGGCAGAGGATGCCGGGGATCACTACATCCTCAACGGCCAGAAGATCTGGACTTCCGGCGGGATGGAATCCGACTGGTGTTTCTGCCTCGTGCGCACCGATACCAGCCAGAAGCACGGCGGCATCAGTTTCATCCTCGTGGACATGGCATCGCCGGGCTTCGAGGTCCGTCGCATCAAGCTGATCGACGGCACCTCGCCATTCTGCGAAACCTTCCTGACCGACGTCAAAGTGCCCAAGGAGAACATCCTGGGAGAGGTCAACGGCGGCTGGGAAGTGGCACGGTACCAGTTGCAGGTTGAGCGCAAGTTCGTGGCCATGAGCAAGGGCAGCCATGGCGACCTGCCGGGCCCCGGCCTCGTCGCACTGGCGCAGGAGCATGTCGGTCTCGATGACGACGGCAAGCTGGCCGATGCTGATCTGCGCGGACGGATTGCCGCCGCGCTGATGGAAGAGCAGGCTTTCCGCCTGACCTCCCGGCGTACCGCAGAGCCCGGCATCTCGCCGCAAGTGCGTGGCGCGGTCGCTTCGATCCTGAAGAATGCCGGCTCCACGGTGAAGCAGGTGCGGGCGGAACTGGCGCTGGAAATCATGGGTCAGCAGGCCATGGGGTGGAGCGGCGATGCCTTCAGCGAAGACGATCTGGGCGTCGCCCGTGCCTTCCTGTCGGGCAAGGCGATGTCGATCGCTGCCGGCAGTTACGAAGTGCAGAACAACATCATTTCCAAGCGTGTGCTGGGCTTGCCCGACACCGTCTACAAGGCCTGAGGAGAACGACGATGGTAGCATTGTCCGAAGAACAGACCATGCTGCGCGACATGGCCCGGGACTGGGCGTTCGAGCAAAGCCCCGTTTCGGCTTTTCGCAAGCTGCGCGATGCCGGTGAAGCGCGCTTCGATCCCGCCGCGTGGGACCAGATGGCGGAAATGGGCTGGACCGGGATCATCATTCCCGAAGACCACGGTGGCCTGGATTTCGGCCATCGCTCGCTGGGCGTCGTGCTGGAGGAACTGGGCCGCACGCTTACGCCGTCGCCGCTCCTTTCAACGGCGATTGCCGCCAATGCCATCGTGCTGGGCGGAAGCGGTGCGGCGCAGGTCGAATGGCTGCCGCGATTTGCCGAAGGGGCAGCAACCGGCGCGCTGGCGATCGACGAAGGCCCGCGGCACGAGCCGGCGAAAGTCGATGCCGGCGTCGAGGACGGCAAGCTGTCTGGCCGTAAGCAGTTCGTGCAGGATGGCAGCGTTGCCGACGTGCTGATCGTCTCCGGCATGGAGAGCGGCGCGGTCCAGCTTTTTGCCGTGCCGGCCGATGCTGAGGGTGTCAGCCGCCAGGCGCTGAACATGATGGATAGCCGCGACAGCGCGCACGTGACATTCGACAGCGTCGTCATCCAGCCGGACTGGTGCCTGGAAGGTGGGGCGCAGTTGCTGGAGGCCGTGCTCGATCGTGGGCGCATCTACCTTGCGGCGGAGATGCTTGGCATTGCGCAGCAGGCTTTCGACACCACGGTGGAATACCTGAAGGTGCGCGAGCAGTTCGGACAGCCTATCGGTGCGTTCCAGGCCTTGCAGCACCGCGCGGCCGAAATGTTCCGCGAGATCGAACTGACACGGTCCTGCATCGAGGCCGCACTGGATGCCATCGACGACGGCGCCGACGAGCTTTCCCAGCTGGCCAGTCTTGCGAAGGCGCGTATCTGCGAGACGCTGAACCTCGTGTCGCGCGAGATGATCCAGATGCACGGCGGCATCGGCATGACCGATGCGCACGATGCAGGCTTTTACCTCAAGCGCGCCCGCGTGACCGAGGCGATGCTGGGGAACGCGGCTTATCACCGCGACCGGTACGCCACGCTGCTTGGATTCTGAGTGGAGCTTTTGGGGAGAAGATACATGAAGCCGTCAATGGCCTTGGCATTGCTCGCCGGCTCTGCCGGACTGTTCGTTGCTACCACCGTCAACTCGCAGGACTCGCAAGAGTCCGAATGGTGGTCACCCGGTGATGTGCACGAGCTGCCCGCGCAGGTCGACTATGCCAACGACAGCGGCGTGCTGCGCGTTCTCTTCACCGATGAAGAGGTGCGCACGACGCAAAATGCCTTCTTCCAGCCCATCGGTGCGAACGGCCGTGCTTGCGTGAGCTGTCACCAGCCATCCGACTCCATGAGCCTTTCGGCGGAAACGGCCCGCGAACGCTGGGATGCGACAGACGGGCGCGACCCGATCTTCGCAGCCGTCGATGGTTCCAACTGCCCCAGCATGCCGCAGGGCGAGCGTGCCTCGCACTCGCTGCTGCTGGACTACGGCCTGTTCCGCATCGAACGCCCCTGGCCACCGCGCGATGCCAATGGCGCTCCTGTCGAAACCGATTTCGAAATCGAGGTCGTGCGCGACCCGTGGGGTTGCAACATCGGCGACCGTGGGCCGGATGCCGGGAATATCTCGGTCTATCGGCGCCCGCGTCCGGTCGCGAACATGAAGTATCTGCTGGCTATCGGCTTCCCGCAGGATCCCAAGCTGGGTCGTCCGGTGCCGGTGGATCCGCGCACGGGTGAACCCACCTCCGGCAACCTGCTGGCAGACCGCCGCGCGCTTACGCTGGATGCACAGATGGACGATGCCGGCGCGGCGCATCTCGAAATGGCGCGTGCCATGACGCCGCAGCAGCGCAGCGAGATCACGCAGTTCCTGATGAGCGTCTATGCCGCGCAGCAGCGCGATGCCTCGGGCACGGAACTCAATGCCAACGGTGCCGAGGGCGGGCCGCAGTACCTGGCGGATTCTCCCGCCGGCATGCTGGGCGCCTATGGCAAGCGCGTGTGGAGCGAGTTCGAACCGTGGGAGCAGATGAGCGAGGAGCAGCTTGCCGAATTGAGCGAGGAAGAGCGCGAATACCGCGCCTCCGTTGCCCGTGGGGCGCGCATCTTCCGCGACGAGACTTTCCTCATCACCGATAGTGCGGGGATCAACTTCCCGACTTTCGGCAATCCGTTCCGGCAGGCCTGCACCATGTGTCACAATATGACCAACATGGGTAACGACGTTGCGCCCGGACAGATCGATCTTGGCACGCAGAACGCGCCATTCGCCGATCCCGCGCCGCACTTGCCGCTGTTCCGTGTCACCTGTACGGGAGAGCCGCATCCCTACTATGGCACCGAGATACTGACGCACGATCCCGGCTTCGCGCTGACGACAGGGCGCTGCCTCGATGTCGGCAAGATCACCGCGCAATCGCTGCGGGGCCTCGCGGCGAGGGCGCCCTATTTCTCCAACGGTTCGGCAGCGACGCTGCGCGATGTCGTGGATTTCTATGATCGCCGTTACAACCTGCAATATACCGAGCAGGAGAAGATCGACCTCGTGAACATGATGGGGGCGCTGTGATGAAAGGCCTTGTACTCGCGCTGGCCGGGATGGTCGCATCGACTGCTGCTTCCGCGCAGGAGGCGCAGGAAGTGCGCTTCATCTCCTGCCCGGTGTTCCGCGACGTGGACAATGGCAAGCGCGGCGGCTGCTGGCTTTCCACCGATCCCGAAAGCGGCATCCGCTACGACGTGACGAACAACGTCTATCCGCCCGACTGGAACCACCCGGTGCTGGTGGAAGGCGTGGCCAATGGCGAGGAGCAGTGCGGCGGCGTGCGGCTGGATCCGGTGCGCACATCGGTGCTGCCCGGCCATTGCCCGCGCCACATGTTGCCAGCCGAGGGATACGAGCTTGAGCGGCCCACGCTGCCGGTCCGCAATGTTCGCCCGACGAGCGAGGAGCGCACCGTCCCCGACTGGCCGCTGACTGATCGCACGATGTCGATCTTCTTCGAATTCGACAGTGATTTCATCACTTTCTACCACTCGGATTCGATGGTCGACCAGATGGTGACATGGCTGCGCGCGGTCGAGCCGAAGCGTATCGTGATAACCGGATACGCCGTCACCGAGCCTGCCGAGGTAACCGGGCAGGTCATCGCGGAGAAGCCGGAAATGGCTCAGCGCCGGGCGCAACTTATGTTCGAGGTGCTGCGCGATTACGGCATCGATCCCGACATCATCGAAACGCACTGGGCCTACAACCCGGTGGCCGTGCCCGATGACATGTGGGCCGATGGCCTTGCCGAAACGTCCCGGCGGCGCGTGGAAATCAGCGCCGAGTTCTGATCCGGGTCAGACCCCAGCCAGTCGGCGTTGGCGGCGCGGTTCGACTTCGTCCTCGATAAAGCGGCCCATGGCTTCCTGCACGGCTTTTTCGTCCCAGGTGCGCGCATCGACCAGGTCGATATCGAGCACCAGCAGCGGCAGGTCGGCGTCAGCCAGCACCTTGCGCAGCAGGCCGGAGACGCTGGATTTGACCGTCACGATCCCGTCGCAGCGATGCGTCAGCGCCTCGTGCGCCTGCCAGTCGAGCGTGCCGATGCCGAAAGCGCAATAGCGGCTGGCCAGCGCGCGTACGGGGTCTGCGCCGTATCGTGGATAACCGTCGATCGCGAGCGACATGTACATGGACTGCACGAAGACGGCGCCGTGGCTGTCCTCGAACATGCGATAGAACGCGGTGTTCTGCCACAGGCCCGGGCCGACCCATGCGAAACGATACTTCTCGTTCGGGCAGGTCCACTTTTCCGCATCGACGCGCGCCTTGATCTCGTCGCGCAGCTGGATCGCCGCTTCCAGCGCCCAGGGCGTGCCGCGCTGCCACTGGATCGCCATGACATTGCCCAGCATTTCGGACAGTGCCACAGGAGCCTTTGGCGCAGTGATGATGAGGTCGCGCACTTCCTCGAACACGGCCTGCTGCTGGTTCGAGATGCCGTTCACCTCGCGCAATCGGTCCATGTCGAACCCGGCACCGAAAATGTCCTCCAGCTGGTGGATCATGTCCCAGAACTTGTCGGTCATGTAATCCAGCTGCCAGGTAGGGCACAGCGCCTCCCAGCCGTGACGGGCAACTTCCCACCAGCGCAGCGGCATCGGCTGGCCGGTCTGCGGTGGCGACAACGAGATGAAGGGCACGCCGTGTTCGATTGCGTTTCGCTCCCCGAACTCAACGCGCGTCGCCTCGGGCATGCCCTGTACGAACAACGAGGGTTGCGGCAGCCCGCCCCACGCGGGTTCGGGATGGGCCCCCTTGTCCAGCGCGCCCGCCAGCGACAGTGCACAATAGCGTTCAAGGCCGGGCGAAAAGCCCTTCTCCTCCAGCAGGTCGAAGTAATAGGGCGACTGCCTGTGCGCGGTGACGATGCCCGACCACCATTCGTTGGTAACGAAGGGAATATCCATCGCTTCCAGAATCTCGTGCGGCGTCATGGCTTCGGTCAGGGCGAACTTCTCGCCGCCTTCGACCACCCGCTGGCGCAGGTCGGCATACCATTGCTTTTGATAGCCGCGGATTTGCGGGGAGCATTCCAGCTCGAAACGCGGCTTCTTGCGAGCTGCGGCGGACTTGGCTTCGGTGGTGCTCATGCGTTGGTCTCCCCAGCCAGCGATCGGACAAATTCGGATAGCTGCGCCAGCGCCTTTTCCGGCTTCAATTGCACGTCCAACAGCAATGTGGTGGTGGGTTTGCCTGCTGCTGCGGCAGCGGCGCGCATGGCGGGTACGTCCCACCCCCAGATCGGGTCTTCGGCGTAGAATACCACGCCGTCGACATCGGCGCGGCGCAGCTGTTCGTGATACCAGGCGCGGCGCAGCTCAGGTGGAGATGTGCGCTGCATCGGCTGGTTGTCGTGGATGAAGCTGCCGATGGCTTCCAGCGGGTCGCCGGTGCCTTCGGCAATCTCTTCGGTGGCGAAATGCGAGCCATAGATGTCATCCTCGGCCACGATGTTCGCGCCCGCTTCTTCCACCAGGCCATGCACGCGTGAATTACCCAGCACGCTGCTGCTGACAAGCACCAGGCGTGGGCCGTTGCCTGTCGGTGCGCCAAGCCCTTCGATGGTGGCCACATGGTCGGCCGGGGCAAGCCAGTCGCCCGCGCCCAGAGCATCCATCACCGCGCTGCCCTTGGGGGCGCTGGTGGTGCCGCGGGTTTCGAGCAGGGCCAGGGCACTGCGACGCACTGCGTTGGAAGCGACAACTTCCGCTTCCAGCGCTTTACCCGGAATCGGCTGGCCATCCAGCGCGGCGAGGCGGCGGGCGAACGCTCGCGTGCGTTCGATTGCGAATTGGCGCTGGCGTTCCCCACGCAGCATCATCGTCTCGAAGTAATAGGTCGGCGGTACGCTCTCACGCAGCAGGCCCATGCGTCGAAGGTCTTCCAGTTGCACCGATACCGGTGCGAAGGGCGGGGCGAAGACGATGAGTTCGGCAAAGTCGAGGTCGCCGCTCACCAGCGTCTGGATAAGGGCGCGCAGCGGGGGCTTCGCTTCGGCGGAAAGCAGTTCGTCGGCGTCCGGTGTGGGCTGCGAAAGATCGGGCGCGATGTGAACGGGACGGAGACCTGCAGCGCGGACAGGTTCGGTCGGTACGCGCCAGCCGATGATCGCCACCACGCGCTTTCCAGCAGCGGCCAGCTTGCGGGCTTCCTCCATCGCGGTGCTCTTGCCAGCCATAATCGTCCTCTCAAACCTTGCATTCGATTCGACATACGTTACCGTATGCTCTAGCCAAAAACCACAAGCGCAGATTCGCGCAAAAGGCAAGCGTACGGAGAGAATGAAGGCATGGCACCGCTTGAGGGCATACGTGTTGTCGACTTTGGCAGATTCCTGCCTGGACCGTATGCTACGTGGCTGCTGGCTGACCTTGGCGCCGAGGTCATTCGCATAGAGAACGCGCGCGAGCAGGCCAAGTTCGACGCTATGTTCCGCCTAAGCGAACTCTCCGACGAAGAACGCGCTCGTTACGATGCGGCGCAAGTGTTCCTGCGCGGCAAGAAGAACGTGCGGCTTGATCTTGCGGACCCGGAGCACCGCGAAGCAGCATACAAGCTGATCGACACTGCAGATGTGCTGTGCGAGGATTTCCGTCCGGGCGTGATCGCCGATATCGGCTTTGGTGCAGAGGCGATGATGGCTCGCAACCCGAAGCTGGTCTATTGCTCTGTTTCCGCCTGCGGGCAGACCGGCCCCTATGCCCAGCGACCCGGGCATGAGCCAATCGCCCTTGCGATCTCAGGCCTGCTCGATCGTCTTGGAACGACCGAAAAGCCGATGTTCGCCGGCGTGCCGTTCGTTGACTTGCTGACCGGCAGCAATGCCGCGATTGCCATCATGGCGGCACTGACTGCACGCGGCACCACCGGACGCGGACAAGTGGTGGATGCGGCGATGACCGACAGCGCAATGACGCTGCTGGGCATGGTCATGTCGCGCAGCGCCGATATTCGTCCGGTTCCCCCGCGCGGGTTTCACGGCATGCATGGCGGCATCTGGAAAACGCGCGACGGCCGGTTCATCGCCAGCAGCGACATGGAGCCTCGCTACTGGAAGGCTTTCTGCGAGGCGCTGGGCAAGCCGGAATACATCGACAAGCAGCACGACAAGTCCTTGTGGGAGCAGATGCGGGCCGAGTTCGACGCGGTGTTCGCGACGCGCGATGCCAGCGAATGGCTGGATATCCTGGGCGCGGCCGGCACGCAGCATGCGTTGGTCTATCAACTGGATGAAGCGCTGGCCGACCCGCACAACCGTGCGCGCGGCATGGTGGCCGAAATGGCCGGACCCAACGGTTCTACCATTCGCCACATCGGCTCTCCGCTGCACTTGTCGGATACACCCGTGGTCGATCCGCAGCCGGCACATGGTGCGGGAGCGGACACGCGCGAGGTGCTCGCTTCGATCGGTATGGAACACTTGCTTGAAGGGGCGGAAGCCTGACGGTTCCGTCGCGCCTGATTAATTCAACTAGAGGATAATGGCCATGGCTACGCAGAAGACCCCCGACCGCGAAGAAGACTGGTTTCCGCGCGGCGAATACGAGATCGACCACCAGCTGGAAGTCGCGCAGGAGATGCGCGAGAAATGCCCGGTGGCCTACAGCAAGTTCCTCGGCTGGTCGGCTTTCCGCTATGCCGACGTGGTGGAGGCGAGCAAGAACGCCAAGGTGTTCAGCAGCGGCGTGGGCACGCTGGAGGAAATCGATGAGTATGTGGAAGAGCATGGAGAGGCTCCGGCAATTCCGCTGCGCCTCGATGCGCCAGCGCACACGGCCTATCGCCAGATCATGAATCCCTATTTCTCCAACAAGGCGATGAAGGAATTCGAACCGGCCAGCCGCGAGTTGGCGACCAAGCTGCTCGACGACCTCCTGCCAAGGGGCGAGGGCGACGTGGTGGAGGCCTATTCCGATCCCTATCCGGTGCAGTCCCTGTGCGCGCTGATCGGCTGGAAGGCAGAGGATTGGCAGCAGATCAAGACCTGGACCACAGCCAACGAACGTGCGCGCATCCGCAACGACTTGGAAGCGCTAAAAGCGGTCAACAACGAGTGGGATGCCTACATCATGGATGTTGTCCGCGAGCGCCGGAAGAAGCCTGAGGCGGACATCACCAGCTGGATGCTGGCGCAGGAAGACGAGCGCGCGCCGTTCGGCGATGCCACCATTACCGGCATCCTCCGCCTGCTGCTGCATGCCGGCCACGGCACCACGACCGCATCGATCAGCATCGTGCTCTATCACCTGGCCATGAATCCCGAGATGCAGGAGCGCCTGCGGGCCGATCCGGCGATCATCCCCAAGGCAAGCGAGGAAATCCTGCGCTTCGACGGGCCACTCGTTTCCATGCCGCGCTTCGTCAAGGAAGAGACCGAAATGGGCGGCCGCACGCTGTGCCCGGGCGAGACTCTGCACATGATGTATCTCTCCGCCAATCGCGACCCCGAAGTGTTCGACAACCCGGACGAGATCGACATCGATCGCAAGGTGAACCGCCACCTGATCTGGGGTACCGGGCCGCACACCTGCCTCGGCATGCCGCTGGCCAAGCTGGAAGTGCGCATCGCGCTGGAGGAAATCCTCAAGCGCACCAAGAGCTTCCGCCTGCAGGACGGCGTCGAGCTGCGCCGCCTGCGTTATCCGGGCAACAGCCACAAGGCCCTGCCCTTCACCTGGGAAATGGCCCGACGGAACGCCTCCGCATGACGGATCAGCCAGCATCGCATTCGGTTGCGCAGGATCTGCTCTCGCACCTTCACGTGATCGACGTCTCCACGCCGATTGCACGTGACTGTGCGCGGTTTCTGGCATCGCTTGGTGCCCGTGTGACGCGCTTGGAGCGTGAAGCGTTGTCGGCCGATCCCGACAGCTTGCGTGATCAGGTGGCAAAGGCCGATATTCTGGTGGAATCCTTCATGCCGGGCGATATGGCCGCGATGGGGCTTGGCTACGAAGCACTGTCGCAGGTCAATCCCGGCCTGATCCAGGTTTCGATCACGCCCTTCGGCCAGTCCGGTCCCTATGCCCGCTACAAGGGTGGCGAACTGGTGGCAGCGGCACTGGCGGGCACGCTCTACCAGATGGGTGAGAAGGACGGCTCGCCGGTGCGGGAGCCCGGCGATGCCAACTTCTTTCATGCCTGCGGTGCGGGCGCGGCCGGTGCGATGCTGGCCGAATTTGCGCGCAGGAAGACGGGGCGCGGGCAACTGGTCGATATCGCGGCGCAGGAAATGGGCGCCGGGCGCGCCACCGTGGCGTTGGTGAAGCACATGCTGGGCGACACGGTACCCGGCCGTAACGGCCAGGCCATCGACATGGGCAACGGCCCGAGCCGCGTGCTGTGGCCGTTGAAGGACGCGTTGGCCTTCTACATGGAAGGCAAGCCGGGCACTCCGCCTGCCGAGCAGATGGACGACTGGATCGAGGAGGAAACCGGCAAGCGGCCCGCGCCCTCGCACGACATGGATACCGTGGCGGCCTTCCTCGCATCGATGACCGAGGAGGAAGCCATCGCCAAGACGCGGGCGCGCAAGATCCGGCTGATGTCGGTTTCCAGCCCGCAGGACGTGGCCGAAGACGTGCAACTGGCCGCGCGGGGGTTTTTTACCCAGGGTGAGAGCGGCAAGCAGCCCGGCTATTTCATCAAGGCCATTGCGAGGGACGAGGCATGAGCGACACCCGCCCTCTTGCCGGCATCCGTATCGTCGATTTCTCCTGGGCCATCGTTGGCAACACGACGACGAAGCTGCTGGGCGATTTCGGTGCCGAGGTCTGGAAGATCGAAAGCTACAGCCGCCCCTCGATGGAGCGGTCGCGTGATATCGTGAAGAACGACGATCCGGCCTCGTTCGACAACAAGCAGTGGTTCGCGCAGATCGCGACCTCAAAGAAGAGCCTGACGCCCGAACTGAAGGACTCGCGCGGCCGCAAGTTCATCGAGGACCTGATCCGCGAGGCAGATGTAGTGGTGGAGAATTTCTCTCCCGGCACGATCACGCGCATGGGTTTTGGCTACGACCGCCTGCGCGAGCTCAACCCCGGCATCATCCTCGCCAGTGGCAGCATCTTCGGCCAGAGCGGCCCGATGTCCTCGTTTCCCGGTGTTGATGCGACCGGCGCAGCCCGTTCGGGACGCATTGCCGCCAGCGGCCATCCCGACGGGCGCGAGGTGTTGCCGGGCCTGACCTATGGCGACAGCGTGCTGCCGTTCTTTCTCGTTACCGGCATTCTCGGCGCGCTCGACCGGCGCGAACGTACGGGCGAGGGGTGCTGGATCGACGGCGCCATGCAGGAAGTACTGGTGCAGCAGATGTGGCCGCTCGTCTCGGACGCGTTGTCTGGCAAGCCGGAGAATTTCCGCACCGGGAATCGGCATCCCGACGCCGCCCCACACAATATCTATCCCGCCCGCGGTGAAGATCGCTGGATCGCCATCGAGGTGTGGAACGAACCGGAATTCGCGGCGCTGTGCAAGGCAATCGGGAGGCCCGAGCTTGCCGGGGATGCGAAGTTCGCGACGCTTGCCGCGCGCAAGCGGAACGAGGATGCGCTGGACGCAATCATCGCCGAGTGGACGCTCGACAAGGATGCCGATGCTTCTATGGAATTGCTTCAGGGCGCAGGCGTTGCCGCAGGAACCGTGCGCACCGTGCCCGAAATTGTCGACCACGATCCGCAACTTAAGCATCGCGGATTTCTGGAAGAGATCACGCATCCGGTCATCGGCACTTTCGGCCACCAGCGCACGCCTATAGGCATGGGAGAAGGCATGCAGCGCATGGTTCACGCCCCGCTGATGGGGCACGACAACCGCGAGGTGTGCAAGAGCGTGCTGGGCATGGATGACGCAATGTTCGATGCGCTTGCAGCAGACGGCGTCTTCGGCAAGCAACGGTAAAGGGAATGAGGGAGCAGTAAGCGTGACAGGCGACAATACCAGGGACGATCGCGAAGGTCTGGTGAAGCGCGAGGTGCCACCGTTCGGCGTGCAGCAATTTCTGGAACCGCAAGCCGAGCTGACGCCGATCGAGGGTGGCTACCTGATGACTTCGCCGCGCCCGCTTCCCGAATTGACGCGCACCACGGTGGATTACCTTCGCCGCAGCGCTGCCGGCCATCCTGACCGGGTGGCACTGGCCGACCACTTTACCAACGAGGATTGGCGCAGGATCACTTATGGCGAGGCGCTGGCCAAGGTGAACTCGATCGCGCAGGCGCTGCTCGATCGCGGAATCGGCCCGCATGACGTGGTAGCCATCATCGGCCCGAACAGTATCGACCAGGCGCTGATGATGTTCGGCGCGCAGACGGTTGGTGCGGCTGTTGCACCTATTTCGCTGGCCTACGCCATGTTCCCCGAAGCGCGCGAACGCCTGCACGGCACCTTCGCCAAGGCCGCGCCCAAGCTGCTGTTCGTGCAGGACGGACCCTCGATGGCAGCAGCGCTGGCCGAACTCGATCTTGCTGGGGCAGAGCTGGTTTCGGTCGCTGCATTCGACGGCGCAACGCCCTTTGCCGAGCTGACCGCAGTCGAGCCGACCGAAGCGGTCGAGGAGGCTTTCGCCGCGATCGAGCCGGACTGGGTGGGCAAGCTGCTCTTCACCTCCGGCTCCACCGGCATTCCCAAGGCCGTGCCCAACACCCACCGAATGATGACCGCCAATCTCGAACAGATGATGGCCGTGCGCATGCGCGACGCGAACGAGCCGGGCATCATCCTGGACTGGTTGCCCTGGCACCACACCTTTGGCGGCAACGTGGTCTTGGCCGAGTCCATCGCCGATGCCGCGACGCTGTATATCGACGACGGCAAGCCGGTGCCTGGGCCGATGTTCCAGAAGACGGTGGACGCAGTGAAGGAGATTCGCCCGACTTTCTATAACTGCGTACCCGCCGGGCTCGGCATGCTGGCCGATGCGATGGACAACGACAAGGAACTGCGCGACGCCTTTTTCGAAAGGCTGACGATCATCCGCTATGGCGGTGCAGGCCTGTCGCAAGCTGTCTTCGACAAGCTTGAAAGCCATGCGGAAGCGGCCACGGGCAAGCGGGTCCCTGCGCTCACCGCCTATGCCATGACCGAAGCTTCTCCGGGCGCGACGCTGGCGCACTGGCCGGTGAACAACAGTGCCAACTGCGGGGTGCCGTTGCCGGGGTGCGAGCTGAAGCTGCTCGACCTTGGCGAAGATCGCTTCGAGGTGCGCCTGCGCGGACCGAATATCTTTCCCGGCTATCTCGATGAACCGGCAATCAATGCCGAAGCCTTCGACGAGGATGGCTTCTTCAAGACCGGCGACGTGCTCCGCCTGATAGACAAGGACAATCCATCGGCCGGCGTTGCCTACGACGGCCGCGTGAGCGAGGATTTCAAGCTGGAGACCGGCACCTGGGTCAACGTAGGCCAGATCCGGGCGGACCTGCTCGAAGCTTTCGGCCCGCAGTTCTGGGACGCGGTGATCACCGGTGATCGCAAGCCGTTTGTCGGGGCGATGGTCTGGCTGCGCAAGGTGCCCGAAGGCGTCGAGGTGCGCGACGGGGTGATCGTGCCCGATGCTGCCCTGCGAGAACGGGTGCTGGGCCTGCTTGGCGAATTCAACGCTCGCAATACCGCCTCCAGTCGCCGCATCGGCAAGCTGGTCCTGCTGGCAGATCCGCCGCGCCTCGAGGCCGGTGAAATCAACGACAAGCAGTACATCAACCAGCGTGCCGTGGTGAAGCTGCGTGCCGATATCGTTGCCCGCATCTATGATGACGTGGAAGATGACGCCTGCCTCAGCTGCTGAGGCCGGTTTCTCCGAGGCAGGCCTCCATCATGTCGTTCAGCGTTTCGCGGTGACCGCAGGCAGCACCTCGTCCTGCATCCAGGCATCCAGCTTGGCGCGGATCTTGTCACTATCGGCCAGAACGGGCGAATTGAAGTAGGGTAGGCCTGCCTCTTTCGCTGCCTTGGCGAAGGGCGTTTCCACCTGCCACGGGTACTCGAAGCCGACAATCGCATCGACCTTGTAGAACTCGGCCACTTCCAGCATCCATTGCGGATTGTTGAGCTGGGCCAGCAGGAACAGGCTGCGCCCGGCCAGCGCCCGCAGCGGGTCTGCCGGATCGTAGTCGCGAGCATAGAATTCGGGCGTAACCGAGTACTGGTTGGCCACGAAGACCGCGCCGTATTGCTCGTTCAGGTAACGGTGCCAGCGCGGCTCGGGCATGGCCGTCCAGTACAGGATGCGCACGTCCTCGCGCTCGTAGCCCTGCACGCCTTTCTCCACACGCTCGGCCACCTGGTCGCGGAAGCTGCGAGCATAGTCCAGCCCTTTGGGCGTGCCGCGATGCCAGAGGGTGACATAGAGCGCGAGCTGGTCGCGGATCGTCACCGGGCAGCGTTCGGCCTCGCCAATCAGGCGCAGGCCTTCCATGAACAGGTCGATCTGTTCGTTGCACATGTCCAGCGAGCGGGCGATATCTGCCGTAGTGATGGTCTTGCCTGTCTCACGTTCCAGGTGGGCGATGACGTCCAGCGATTGCGCCACGCGCAGGTCCAGTTGGTCGCTGTCGATGTACCTGGGCCAATCGCGGCGGATGTGGTTCCACCAGTCGTCGGTTGGCAGCGTCTTGTAGAAGCCGGCCAGATTGTAATCGAGCGGGATGAACGGGCAGTCCAGCTGCTTGGCCCACAGCTCCATGAAGTGGAACTCGTTCTCGTCGCGTGTGGAACCCAGGAACAGCGTGGGCTTGGGCAGGCCGCCCCATGGTGCCTTTTCCGGTTCCAGCGCGGCGGCATAGCCGAGCGGCCCCATGGTAATGGCGTCTACGTCATATCCGCGGCTGTTTAGCACTTCGGCGAAGTGATCGCCTTCACCGGTCGCCAGTACCAGGTTGTGCCAGTAGTTCACCACCACCACGGGAATGTCGAAAAGGTTGAATATCTCCTCGAACTCGTCGCTGGCAGAGATGGCGAAGCGGCCGCCTGTCTCCACCCCCGCTTTCAGTCCGGCGAGCCATTCCTTCTGGTCGGCGCGTACGCGTTCGACGATAGGAAGGCGTTCGGTTTGCGGTATCCAGTCGGCCATCAGTTTGCCTCCCCAAGGTCTGCAACAAAGGCGGATACCTGCTCTGCAACCGGTGCTGGGTCTTCGATACGATAGGGCACGCGTTTCAGGTGCAGGCAAGGCATGCCGCGATCTCGCAAGGCATCGAGCTGCGAGGGTGCTTCCCACATTTGCGGCGTATCGCCCTGCATCACGTTATAGATCGCGCCCTGCGCACCGGATCCAGCCGCGCGGGCGACGTTGGCGCGGGTGATATCGTCGATCGAGGCCCGCAAGGAGCACGCCGGTTGGGCGACAAAACGCGCGGCCAATGCCTCGAACGGGTCGTCATGCCCGTCGATATCCAGCTCGGCGCAACGCGCGCCCCAGCAATGGTCTTCGGCCACGATCACCGCGCCCGCGCTCTCGACGATCTCGTAGAAGGCAGTGTGATCCAGCGGGCTGCCGCCAAGGTAGATGCGCACGCCTGGCAAGGGATCCCGCGCCCTCGCCTCAATAATGAATTCCGCAAGGGCGGCCTGGAATGTGCGCGGCTCCATGAAATGTGAGGCGCCGTAGATCTCCAGTGCTTCCACGCCGGAAACCCGCGGCGCATCGCCCTGGCGCAGCGTATTCAGCTCGCGCAGCAGGCGGCGCGTTTCCGCAGCCTCGGCAATTGCGGCGCGCATGGCATCTGCCGAAATTGCCGCGCCGGTCCATTCCTCCAGCTTGGCGCGCAGCTGCATCAGGCACTTCCGGTTGTATCCGCTGGTCAGGAAATCGCGGACATAGGTACGGTCGAGGTAATGGAAATCGGGCAGCGCCACCTCGGGCTTGTTCACCCGGATTGATTCCAGGATCACGCCCAGTACCTGCACCTGCTTGCGATTATGCGGCACGACCAGGTAGTCGACGAAATCGAGATCGCCGGCGACCAGCCGCGCGGTTGTCGCGTCCATGAACTCCAGCCCTACCAGCCGGGTGGTGTGGACCGATCCGATCAACGCACTGATTTCCTTGCGGCTGCGGCTGGCGTCGCCGCTGAGGCGATAAGGCATCACCCCCGCCGCACGCAGCATTTCGGCCGGCACGTTGTCGCACATGTAGGCGGCCACCTTGCCGCCTGTGGCATGGTGCTCGCGTGCCAGGTTATCGCGGTTGCGATAGGCTGCCTGCATGGTTTCGAGCGCAGTCATGCGGTTCTCCCGGTAGGTTGTGTTGCAGTCTGTCGATATTTCATCACGCGTCGCTCCCGTCTTTCAGGGTGTAGACCGGGCGCGGTTCGCTCTCGCCCCGGTGCATGGCCTTGAAGCTGTCGACGATCTGCTTCTCGCGCCGCGTCATGCGCGGCAACTGGCGCAGCAAGTCGCTGGCCGACGGGCGTTCGAACTCTTCGAGCCACACACCCTCGCGGTCGGGGTCGCGCTCCAGCTTCCAGTGACGCACACCGTGGCTGAGGCGGAACACCCGCCACTCGTTCATCAGTTCGCGAAAGCGCGGCTCGTCCTCCTCGGCGATCTCGTATTCGCAGGAGATCGTAACCGGCAGGTGGTGCACGTCGGGACCGAATTCCGGTGTCTCGAGCGGGCTGTCGACGATTTCCAGCCGGGACGGATCTGGCCGGGTGAGAGGCGAGATCCAGCCGATGACGAAGACAAAGACGAGCAGCGATGCACCGGCGAGGTAGAAGGAGTTCGCAAGGCCGATCATGTCGGCCACCGTGCCCCACAGCAGCGCGCCCACTGCGAGGCCACCGAATGCGCCCATCTGGAAAACCGACAGTGCGCGGCCCACGACCCATGCGGGAGATGTGAGCTGCATGTTCACGTTGAAGGTGAGCATCATCAGGGCCGCCCCCGCGCCAAAGACCACCATCAGCGCGCCGGTCAGGAACGGGCTGGAGCTGAGCGGCGTGCCGAACAAGGCAACCGCCATGCCGATGTGGGTCAGGCGCAGCACGCCTTCCGGCCCCATCCAGCGCGAAAGCCGTTGCCCGCCCATCACGCCAAGGAAGGCCCCGATCCCCGTGCAGCTGAGCAGCAGGCCGTAGATTTCGGACCCGCCATCCAGCCAGCGCGTAACGCCCAGCGGAAGCAGCGAGATAAGACCGATGTAGCCAACACTGCCGAGGGCTGCGCGGAGCACGATACGGCTGAGCGCGCCCGAATAGAATGTGAAGCGCAGTCCACCGCCGATGGCGGAACCAAGCGTCTCTCCCGACCGCTGTGCCCGCGATGGCTCTTTCCACCAGCGCCGTAGCGATAGCATCATCGGCAGACACGACAGCGCGCCGATGGCAAATGCGGCCGACACGCCGCCAAGAGCCACGACGGCGCCGCCCAGGCCGGGGCCGGCGGTACGGGTGACGTTGTTGCCTACCGCGTTCATCGACACCGCAGAGGATAGTTCCTTCACCGGTACAAGTTCGCGCACCGATGCCTGCCAGCTCGGCATGTTGAGAGCAAAGCCTGTGCCCATGACAAAGGTGAACAGCAGCAGCAGCCATGGGCGCAGGTTGCCGGTGTAGCCGAGCACCGCCAAGGCCAGCGCGCCAGTGAACATTATGGCATAGGCGGCAAGGATGACTTTGCGTTTGTCATGCAGGTCGCTGAGCGCGCCGAACGCCATTGAGAACAGCAGCAGAGGGGCATTGAGCGAGAAGGTGACGAGCGAGACCATCTGCGGCGAATGGGTCATCTCGGTCATCGCCCAACTGGCGCCGACCAGCTGTATCTGGTTGCCGAAGCCGAGGCTGACCGAACCGATCCACACGCCCAGGAACAGACGGTGCCGCAAGGGCGAATTGGCCAGCCAGGCTTGCTCCGAGAGGGCTTTCATCGGCAATTGCCCGATCCTGTCGAGGCGGAGCCGGCAGCCGCGCGGTACGCGGCCAACACCGTTGCTGTCATCGCCATGATGCCTTCGATCGCCTTTCCCAATGCCTGTGTTGCGCATGGGGCAAAGCAAGGGCGCAAGTCAATACGTTAGCGTATGCTGGTCCTGGTGCAACTTGGCGAAGTCAGGCGCTTTCGCGGGCAAGGATCGAATAGCCCACGTCAATCTTGTTCTCCGCGATTTCTTCCTGGTCCAGCCGCTTCTGTAGGACTTCCACTACCGCACGGCCGATCTCCTCGGCCTTGATTGAAACGGTGGTCAGCGAAGGGCGCATGTTGGCGGCGATCTCGCTGTCGCCGAAACCGATCACGGCCAGTTGGTCCGGTATGGCGAGGCCTGCGTGCATGGCTTCGATGGCAATACCCTGGGCAAGGCCATCCGAACCGCACAGCACCACGTCCGGTCGCGGGTCCATGTCGCGCAGCGCGCGGAACTGAGCCCGGGCATGGATGAAGCGCGGCCTGTCCACTTTCAGGAAGGTGGGCTCAGTCTCGGCAAGTTCCTTCCAGCGTTCGGCAAAGGCCAGCTGGCGAAGGCCGGGCCGTTTGCCCGCGGCATCAATCAGCAAGGGGCGGCGATATCCGCGGGTATGCACGAATTCCGCCAGTTCTGCGCCGAGCGCGGTGTTGTCCATGCCGATGGCGATATCGATCGGCTCATCAGGTATGTTCCAGCTCTCGATCACGGTCACGCCTTCGGTGCCGAGGCGCTTCTTGATCCCCTCGGGCACTGGACCCGTCAGTACGAAGGCATCGGCGCGCCGGGCCAGGGCAGTCTGGATCGAGGACTCCATCTGCTTGTCGTCGATCTCGATGAAATAGGTGATGGCAGTATAGCCGGCATCGGTCAGCGCCAGCACCAGTTCCTCCACGAAGGTGTTGAAGAACGAGCCGGCCAGACGCGGTGTGAGTACGGCAACCAGCCTGGTGCGGCGAGAAGTCAGGCTGCCTGCCGCCAGGTCGGGCACGAAGTCCAGCTTGTCGATGGCCTTCTTCACCCGTTCGCCGGTGGCGCGAGCGACGAAGCCGGATTTGTTGATGTAACGCGAAACGGTGGCCGGAGAGACCTTCGCGAGTTTGGCGACATCGGCAATGCGAGCGCGTTGGCGTCCATTCTTCATGCCAGAAGGCCTATCCAATTCGCGGGGGCAAGGGAAGCGCCCCGTGGAGCTTGATCAGTCGGGGCGACTCCGCCTTGCCTCGCCTGACCGGCGACGCGCGTGCCCGCGTGAGAGCGGGCTTTCCAACTCATTGCCGTGCGGAAGCGTATTGAAAGCTGGACGGGACGGTTGTTTTCCCTCTATGCAGGACGACGAAGGGCCGGGCGATGCGGATCGCCCCCGGTGCAGGCGTCGGCGAGAGAGATCGGCGCAACCGCAAGGCCCGTCCAATGGCAATCGAGAAGGAGTCCATAGATGGCGCAAAGTACGGAAAACAAGATGGAATTCGATTCTGTCGATCGCTGGGACGACGTGCGCCAGGGCAAGATCACGATGACCGAGTTCTATGCCGAGCAGCGCGAGCGCTGCCCCGTCAGCCGTACGCCGGGCGCGGATGGTCACGATATATGGCACGTCTTTCGGGCGGAGGATGTCGCCGCCGTACTCAAGGATACGGAACTGTTCTCCAGTGTGGCGCCCGTGGCCCGCTACGGTGCGCGGATGATCCCGATCGAGACCGATCCGCCAGAACATGGCGAATACCGGAAACTTCTCAACAAGCTGATGTCGCCGCGCCGCCTGCTGGAGTACGAGCGCGCGGTGCGCGAGATCATTGCCGATGCGCTGGACGACCTGGTCGCGCAGGGCGGGGGAAACATCTCGCCGCTGACCTACAAGGTGCCGTTCCAGACCTTCTGCATGCTGTTGGGCGAGGAGGACACGAGCTTCTACGAAGCTGATCAGCAGCGCGCCAACGATGCGCCCACCATTTCCAAGATGGACCCGGAATCGGTCGCCAGGCGCAATGAACTGAACAACCCCCTGCGCGAATTCTGCCTGCGCCGCTTGCGCGCCTGCCGGGAGCAGCCGAACGACACACTGGCCAGCGACATCGCCAATGGTACGGTGAATGGAGAGAAATTGAGCGAGGAAGAGGCCGTCTCGATCCTCAATTTGCTCTACATGGCCGGACACCGCAGCACGGCAGGCGGGATGCAGGCCGCGGTGCTGGCGCTGGGCAAGTCACCTGAATTGCAGGCGCAACTGCGCGCCAATCCCAAGCTGATCCCCACTGCCATCGAGGAAGCCTTGCGGCTGGAAGCCCCGGTGCAGACCCTGCCGCGCCACGCGACGCGCGACACCGTGATCGGTGGGCGACAGATCAAGGCAGGCGACCAGGTATGCCCGGTCTATGCGTCGGCCAATCTCGATCCCGAAGCCTTCCCGGAACCGGGCAAGTACGACATCGATCGCCGCCCCGCGCATTTCACCTTCGGGCGCGGCATTCACCAGTGCGCAGGCGCACAGCTGGCCCGCATGCAGATCCGCGTGCTGGTGGAAGAATTGCTGGCGCGCACATCGGCCATCCAGGTGCTGGCGCCGCCGCAGCGTCGGCACTATCCGCACAACAACAGCACCACGCTGGAGGTCGCTCTCCAGCCTGTCGAAGTCGACGCCTGACGCGCGCGGCGCGATAATCATCTGACAACAAGGCGAATCTGGGGAGAAACTGCCGATGCAAGGGCAGGATGGTGCAGGTGAACTGAAAAGCGGCTGGCCGGTCATTGCCGGATCGACACTTGGCATGTCGATCGGGGCGGCATCGCTCATGGCGCCGACGTTCGGGATCTACTTCGCGGCCATATCCGACGAGCTCGGCTGGTCCATGAGTACGTTCTCGGCGATGATGATCCCGTTCGGGCTGGCAGCATGTGCAGCGTCGATCATTTTCGGCGTACTGATCGACAAGCTCGGCGTACGGCCCATTCTTGTCGCCGGTTACCTGCTGTTCCTCGTCACGATGGCGGGCCTGGCGCTGATGCCCGAGATCGCCTGGGTGCTGGGCTTCTGGATCGCCATGACCGGTGTCAGTGGCATGGCCAATGGCTCGATGGCCTATGCCCGCATCATCAACGCAAAATTCGCGCTGCGGCGCGGCACGGCGCTGGGCATCATGGCGACTGGCGTCGGCATCGTCGGCTTCGGTGTGCCCATCGGAACGGCCCTGGTGATCGAGCAATACGGCTGGCGTACAGCCTATGGCGTTACCGGCGCGGTAGTTGCCGTCCTTGCTCCACTCGCGTTGCTGGCTGTCTGGCGATCAGCCGGAAAAAGCCCCGCAGCCGCGCAAGCGGAGGTGCGTGAGCAGGCCGGCGCGCCGCCCATTGCGGCAGACGAGAAAGGGCACAGCTTCGGCCAGTTGCTGAGCACGCGGGCGATGTGGACGATCATCTTCGGGATCGTGCTGGTCTCGCTCGGCATCAATGGCTGGCTGGTCCACATCCCGACAATGCTGGAAGGCAAGGGCTTTGCTCCGGTGGAGGCGGCGCTTGCCGTCTCCTTCTTCTCGGTGGCGATGATCGTCAGCCGTCTGGTCACGGGCATGGCGATCGACCGCATATTCGCGCCCTTCGTGATCGCGGCCACCAGCCTTGGCGGAGCGCTCGGCATGTTGCTGGTGATCTGGGTGGGGGGTGACTTGCCCGCACTCACCTATCTGGGAGTGGCCATGCTGGGCATTGCCTACGGCGCCGATGCCGACGTTCTGGCCTACATCATGTCGCGCTATTTCGGGCTGGCTTCGTTCGGGCGTGCCTTCGGCATGCTGAACGGCTTCGGGCTGATCGGCGCGGGCATGAGCTCGCTCGTCATTGCCTGGGCATCGAAGGACGGTGCGGACTACGATGCCGGTCTCTACATCATGGCGGGCGTGGTGGCGCTGGGCGCAATTGGTTACATGACCGCGCCGCGCTTCAAGTCCAGCGTGCTGGAACCGGCGCTGGACGATCGGGAAATCGTTGAGGAACTGCATCCTCGGGCAAGCCCCGCGCAGTGATGCGCAGGGCTTGCCGGATCAGGCAGGCGTTACCTTCAGTGGCACCTTGATCGGGCCGATTTCGGGCATGGAGGTGACCACCGGCTCGCCGTCCATTTCCACGCTGGACCAGCGCTGGGTCATCGCCTTCAGCGCCGCGCCCAGAACGACGCGGGCGATCGGCATGCCGGCGCAACGGTGCGGGCCGAGGCCGAAGGCAATATGCCTGGAGATGTTGGGGCGATCGAGCTTGAAGGTGTCAGGGTCTGCGAACACGGTCTCGTCACGGTTGGCAGAGGCGAAGGACATGGCAATCGCTTCCTTGGGCCGGATCTTGCGGCCGTGGATTTCCACTTCCGTGCGCGACGTGCGGGCAAAGCCGCGATAGGGCGTGAACAGCCGCAGGAATTCTTCCAGCGCGGCGGGCAGGAGTTCGGGCTGTGCCCGCAGTTGCCGGAACAGGTCCGGATTTTTCGCAAGATAGGTGACCATGCTGCCCAGCACCATTGGCGGTGCGGCAAGGCCGATCACCAGCGACTGGCGGATCGCGCCGTGCAGGATGTCGGGTGGGATCTTGTTGCCGTCGGGCAGCACGGTGGTCATCAGCGAACTGGGCGGATCGATTTCGGGGTCGCGCAGATTTTCGCCGCGATCGGCCAGGATCTCCTTCGTGATCTCGTTGAACCCGTCGACGCATTGCATCACCGTGTCCTTGTCGAAGGCAACCCAGGCCCGGGTGTAGGCGCAATTGAGCTTCCACAGCCGGTCTGCCTGTTCGTCGGTCAGGCCGATCCATTCACCGATGGAAAGCACCGGCAAGCGCGTGGCGATGCTCTGCGCGAAATCGCCGCCGCCTCTGGCCGCGAATTCGTCCATCAAAGTTTCGGCATGGCGTTGCACTGCCGGCGTCAGCTTGGACACGCGGCCCTTGCTCAGCGCGCGTTCCAGCGCCTTGCGATAGGGCGTGTGCTGGGGAGGATCGAAATGCAGCGGCGGCGTGCGTGCAGTGCTCGAAGAACTGGGCACGATGTTGCGAATGGAGGTGATGTAGTTTTCGCCATCGGACAGCATGGAAACCACGTCTTCATAGCGCGTGACCATCCAGAAACCGCCGAAATCCGTACTGTGCGCCACCGGGCATTCACGGCGCATACGGCGAAATTCCTCGTATGGGCTGGTGAAGGTTTCTTCGGCAAAACAATCGTATTCGTTTTCCGTAATATCTTCCGCTGCCTTGCTGGCCATTATCTTCCTCTCGTGCGCCGATCGGTATATGAAATCGTTTACATGCATTGCATAGAGTCGCAATCGACCTTCGGCAAGCCGCATTGTCCGATATGGTGGGGCCTGTGGCACCAATCCTCCCTAGGGCCTAGCGCTTCCGGGTGAATGGCATCGATCCGCGGGCTCGGTGTGTTGACGCTGAAAAATGCTGGTGGTAGCGCTTTCATAGAGGGCGCCATGCGAAGTGGCTGCGGATCGGAATTCGCGAGAGGAAATGCATCATGGAAAAGCTGGGTGAGAAGGCGGAGGCGGTGGACAACTCGGACATGCCGAGTTTCAGCATCGCAAAGGCGTGGGCCAGCGATCCGGACCGGTTGAAGTTTTCGGCAGATGCCTATGCAGAAAACCTCAGTCAGTGCCCGGTCACGCGTACACCCATGCCGGGTGCGGCCGATGTCTATCACGTGTTCCGCGCCGGTGACGTGACGCAGGTTTGCCAGGACTGGCAGTCCTTCCCCAGTGGTTCTGAAAAGCCGCGCTTCGGCCAGGCAGTGATCCCGATCGAGATCGATCCGCCGATGCACACGCAATATCGCAAGTTGCTGAACGGCCTGATGAGCCCGCGTCGCCTGATGGGTTATGAAGCCGACGCGCGCGAATTCATCGAGGAAGGCGTCGCCAAGCTGGTGGCGCATGGCGGTGGCGACGTCAGCCAGCTATGTCGCGAACTGCCGCTGAAGGCGTTCTGCCTGTTGCTGGGTGAAGAGGACACTTCCATCCTGGAGATCAACCGCAAGCGCCGGGAAGCCTCGCCGGGCCTCGATGATTCCAGCGAGGAGGCGACGCAGGCTCGCAAGGAGCAACTTGCTCCCGTGCGTGCCATGGTGCGCCGCCGCGTGGAGGCCGTTCTGGCCAATCCGGGCGACGACCTTGCTTCCGAAGTCGCCCACGGCGAGATCGACGGGCGGAAGATGACGCCCGAAGAGGCGGAGAACATGCTGACCATCCTGTACATGGCGGGCACCGGCACCACCACGGCGGGCATGCAGGGCACCTTGCTGCGTCTTGCCATGCACCAGGATGCGCAGGAGATCCTGCGCAGGGAGCCGCGCAAGATTGCTGCCGCCATCGAGGAATGCCTGCGGCTGGAATCCCCTACTGCGATGATGCCAAGACACTGCGCGAAGGATACCGAGGTGGATGGCCACGTGATCCCCGCAGGTGCCAACGTCTTCCCCGTGTTCGGGGCGGCCAACGTCGATCCGCGCGCCTTTCCCGAGCCGGAAAAGTTCGACATCGATCGCAAGCCGCGCCATTTCGCCTTTGGCAATGGTATCCACCAATGCGTGGGCGCGCCGCTTGGCCGCATGCAGATCCGCGTGCTGGTGGAATCGATGTTCAAGCTGACCGCCAATTTCACCCTGGATGGCGTGCCCCAGCGTAATATCTGGCCGCATTCCGGCTTCTCCGAACTGAAGCTCTTGGTAACACCTGTATGATCAAGTTCGGCGACAAGTCGCGCTGGGGACGCATCGCGGTGCTGTTGGCGGCGGGCGCGCTGGCTGCCTCTGCGACCTACGCCAACGAGAGCGGCGAGGCAGACTTCTGGTGGTCGCCGGGGTCGGGAGAGACCTTTCCCGCGCAGCTGGACTATCCCAACGATCTGGGCACCCTTCGCCTGGTGCTCGACGGTGGGCCGATGGAAACTGCCGGGCATCCCTTTTTCGAGCCGCTCGGTCCCAATGGTCGCGCCTGCATAACCTGCCACCAGCCGCGCGACGGCATGAGCCTGACGCCCGCAACGGCACGGGCGCAGTGGGATGCTACGGGCGGTCAGGACCCGCTGTTCGCCGCCTACGACGGTTCCAACTGCCCTACCATGCCGCAGGGCGAACGCGATTCGCATTCGCTACTGCTGGACTACGGTCTGTTCCGCATCCAGCGCGCATGGCCACCGGTCGACCTGCATACAGGGGAGCAGGTCGAGCCCGATTTCGAGATCGAGGTCGTCCGCGATCCGTGGGGCTGCAATACTGGTGAACACTATGGCCTGGATGCCGAGAACCCCAGCATCTCGGTCTATCGCCGTCCGCGGCCGGTGGCGAACCTGCGCTATGTGATGACCTCCACCTTCAACATGGATCCGAAGACGGGCATGCCCTATCTCAACGATCCGGAGACGGGGGAGCCGATACCCGGCAACCTGATGGCCGATGCCCGCACGGGAACACTGCGCTGGCAGATGCGCGATGCCGCCAGATCCCACCTGGAAATGCTGGACGAGCTCACCGAGGACCAGTTGCAGCGCATCGAGGAGTTCGAGCGTCGCATCTATGTCTCGCAGCAAACCATGCACACTGGAGGAAACCTGGCGGCAGCCGGCGCGCAAGGCGGGCCGGAACCGATGGTGCATTTCGAAGCCGGCCTGCTCGGCACGCTGGGCAAGCCGCTGTGGAGCGAATTCGATGCCTGGCGTGAGCCTGACCCCAATGCCACGCCCGAGGAACTGGAATTCCGCGCTTCCGTGGTGCGCGGGGTGGACCTGTTCCTGCACGATACCTTCCTGCTGACCGATACCGCCGGCATCAATCACCGGCTCGGCTTCGGCAGTCCCTACCGGGTGGCCTGCGTCACCTGCCACAACATGGAACACATGGGGCTGGACGCAGGGGCGGGGCAGATCGCCATCGGCACCAACAATTCGCCCTTCGCCAACCAGAACCCGCACCTGCCGCTGTTCCGCATCCGCTGCACCGGCAGGCCGCATATCGACCTCGGTCGCGAGTTCCTTACCACCGATCCGGGCTATGCCCTGACGACCGGTCGTTGCCAGGACGTGGGCAAGATCACGGCACAGACCATGCGCGGCATGGCCTCGCGCGCGCCGTTCTTCGCCAACGGCTCTGCGGAAGACATCGGTGCGGTCGTCGACTTCTACGATCGCCGGTACGACATCGGCTACACCGAGCAGGAGCGGCAGGACATGATCAACCTGTTGAGTGCGCTGTGAGGGGGCTGCGTTTCACGGCCTTCGCGCTGTCCGCCAGCCTTGCGACGCAGGCGGCGGCGGAGGACGTTCGTTTCGTCACCTGCCCGATCTATCGAGACACGGATTCGGGGCGCAAGTCAGGCTGCTGGCTGGCAGACGATCCCGAAACCGGCGTGCGCTATGACGTCAGCCAGTCGATGGCCCGCCCACACTGGGCCTATGGCGTGTTGGTCGAAGGCAACGTGTCGGACGACACGGAGGATACCTGCGGCGGCATCCGCCTGCTGCCGGTGCGCACCTCCGTCCTCTACGACATGGAATGCCCGCGCCACATGATCGCGGCTGAAGGCTATCCCGGACGCCCGCTGCCCTTCGCCGAGCGTTATGTGATGCCGGTGTTCGTGGAACGCGACCTGCCGGAGCCGCCGTACGAGGATACCAGCTTCAGCCTGGTCTACGACTGGAACGACGATTTCATCACCTACAACCACAGCGACTATTTCTTCGATATAGCTGCACTATGGATCGAGGCCGCTCAGCCCGCCCGCGTGATCGTGACCGGCTGGGCCGATACCAAGCCGGTGGAGATTTCCGGGCGGATGATGGCGGAAGATCCGGATGTGGCCCGCAGGCGGGCAGAGGTCGTTTACGAAAGCCTCCTGCGCCGCGGCGTGCCGGCTGACAAGATCGAGGTCCGCTGGGAGACGCATGCGCAGCCCGCCGACGTAGAAGCTGCCGACGGCCTGACCGAAAGCTCGCGTCGTCGCGTCGATATCCAGGGCATCATGGAATGACCGGCACTTAACAGTGAGACAAACTGGAATCCGCCCGGTTGCACCATTGCGCCCACCTGCATACGGAAGCGTATTGCGTGGTGATCGAACAGTCTCTGTTGGCGGATTGCCAGCGCGATCGAGCCTGCAGGCCAGCGGCATTGCAAGAGGCAATTTTGCGTAAGTTCAAATACCTTTCCACGCTTGCGGCAATCGGCACGCTGGCACTTCCGGTGACGGCGCTCTCGCAAGAGGTGGAGGAAAACGCCGTCACTGAAAGCGACAATGCCTTCGGTCGCAAGGTCGGCAACGATGAGAGCGGGCTTTACTCGGTCAGGGACGTGCGCGGGTTCAACCCGGTGGATGCCGGTAACGTGCGCGCCGACGGCCTTTATATCGACCTCGTAGAAATCGCCCCGCGCGAACTGTTTGCAGGCAGCACCGTGCGGGTGGGGTTTTCCGCTGCGCAGTATCCGTTTCCGGCACCGACCGGACTGATCGATTTCAACATCGTCCGGGCCGATGAAACTCCGACCCTGAATTTCGTCGCCGATACCGCGACCAACGGTTCGCGCGGTCCCTCTGTCGGGATGCGCGGCCACACCCCGCTGGGGGACAGCGGGGTGGGTGTCGCGGGCCGTTTCAGCCTGCGCGACGTGCTGCGGCGCGATGGCGGTCGCCATGTCTATTTCACGTACGGAACCTCTGCAAGGTATCGCGACGACAGCGGTCTGGAAGCGATGGTGCTGGCCGGTGGCGCCTTGTTGGACAGTTGGGAAGCGGCGCCGACTTACTATTCCTCCGGCGATGCTCCCTTGCCAGAAGTGCCACCGTACGAGTTCTTCGGACAGGACTGGGCGGAAAAGCAGCTGGAGAACCAGGTCCAGGGCCTGATCGTGAAGGTCCCGCTGGGCGATTGGGGCGTGGAAGCGGGTCTGTTTCGCAATCACGCCCACTACGACAACTTCTATGCCGACCTGTTCATCCGCGTCGATGCCGATGGCAATGCGGCGCGGCACATCGTCACCGCTGACCGGGACATCAATCGTCGTTCCTATTCGGGCGAACTGCGGGTGCTGCGCGATTTTCGCACTGGCGATGTCCAGCACTTTGTTACCGCCAGCCTGCGTGGGCGCGATCGCCGGCAGACCTTTGGCGGCGGCGACCGCGTGGACCTTGGCCCCGCAAACGTCTTTGTCGAGGATCCGCGCCCGGAACCGCAGTTCACGTTCGGAGAGAAGAACGTCGACACTTCGCGCCTGATCAGCGCGGGCCTGTCCTATTCGGTCCTGTGGGACGATTTCGCCGCGCTCGACCTGGGGCTGTCGCGTTCGGACTACCAGAAGCAGGTGGATTTCGCGGACCCAGTCCTGGCGGATCCCGAAACGCTGGACCAGGCGTGGTTGTGGAATGCGATGGCATCGATTTCTCCCACCGACTGGCTGTCGTTCTACGTCGGCGCGGCAACGGGCATCGAGGATGCGCTGATCGCGCCTGACATTGCCGTGAATCGGGCAGAGGCCCCACCGGCAATCCACACGCGTCAGTACGAAGGCGGGGTGAGGGTGCGGCTGGGCGACAGCTTGACGCTGATCGCGGCGGCCTTCCAGATCACCAAGCCTTACTACAACCTCGATCCGCAATTCCTCTATCGCGAGCTTGGCGAGTACGACAATCGCGGTATCGAGATGTCGCTCAGCGGGACTCCGCTTCCCGGCCTTACGTTGGTGACAGGGGCGGTTTTCCTCGACCCCACGATCACCGGCGAGGCGGTCGACACCGGTCTGATCGGGCCGAGGCCGGTCGGCCAACCCCGCCGTCATGCCATCGCCAGTATCGACTGGCGCACTCGGGGCGGGGCAGGGCCGTTGTCTATCGATCTCAGCATCCAGAACTATTCCGGCAGCGCGGGAAATGCGATCAACAGCTTCGATTCACCGGGCTACACGTTGATCGACCTGGGTGCTCGCTATCGGCTGGACCTGGGCGGGACGCGCGTGATCATCCGCCCGCGTATAGAGAACCTGCTCAATTCCCATCATTGGCAGATCTCCTCCAGCGGCGGCTTCCGGGTCGATACCGGTCGCACTGCGATGGTGCAGGTTACCGTCGGAATCTAGGCGAGGACACGCGCTGGGGCGCCTGAGCCTGCCGATACCCGGTGCATGGCGCGATCGCCTTGCACATTGGCGCAAACCTGTGCAAACGGTTTCATATCAACACGGCAAGCCCGTGTGAGGGCGAGGAAATTGGCACAGGATTACGATCCGACACAGCCGGAAACCTTTGAAAGTCCACACCGGGTCTTTCATGACCTGCGTGCGCGCTGCCCGCTTGCCCGCAGCGATGCTTTCGATGGCTTCTGGATGCTGACCCGCTACGCCGACATCGTGGAGGTATTGAGGGATCCCGACAACTTCATCACCTCGGTTCGCAACGTGGTGCCGGGTAGTTCCACCACCGGGCGCAGGCCGCCGCTGCACCTCGATCCACCAGACCATACTCCCTATCGCAAGGCGCTGGAGCGGGCGCTGGGCCGCGGGCGCGTCGCCGCGCTGGAACCTGCCATCAAACGCCATGCCGAAAGCCTCATCGGCGCCTTCGTCGAAAAGGGCGAAGGCGATTTCGTGCAGGAGGTTTCCAGCCCGCTGCCGGCGTTGGTCTTCGCCGAATGGATGGGGCTGACCGAACCACAGACCGGGCGGCTTTGGCTTGCGGCGCGTGATTACGTGAAAGCTTTCGAGGCTTTCGACAAGGACCTAGTGGTTTCGACCGGAGAGAAACTGGCCGAACTGGCGCGCGAGGTGCTGGCCGATCGCCGGGCCAATCCCCGCGATCCCAAGGTCGATCCGACCAGTTCGCTGCTCGCGTCAACCGATGCCGATGGCACGCCGTTCCCCGAGCACCTGCTGGCCGGCTGCGTGCGACAGGTGCTGGTGGTGGGCCTTGTCGCGCCGTCGATCCTGTTTGCCAGCGTGGTCGCCCATTTCGCCCGCCATCCGGAGACACTGGCGTTGTTGCGTGCCGACCCATGGCTGGTTCCGGCTGCGATGGAGGAATTCTTCCGCCTCTACACCCCCTATCGCGGCTTTGCCCGCACGTCGCGGACAGAGATCGAGATGCATGGGCGCATGATCCGTCCCGGCGAACCGATTGCCCTTGCCTATGCCGCCGCCAATCGTGACGACACGGTGTTTCCCGATCCCGACGAATTCCGGCTCGACCGACCGAACATCAGCGATCACCTCGCCTTCGGCATGGGACCGCATCGCTGCGTCGGCATGCCGGTTGCGCGGCTTGAACTGACTCACGCGCTGCGTGTCTTTGTGGACAAGGTGCAGTCGGTGGAGATCATCGGCGAAATCGGCATGAGCAACATGCCCGAAGTCGGCCCAGTGGCGATGCCGGTAAGGGTCAGGGCGAGATAGCAGATGCAGGCGCAGAACAGGACGAAAGCGAGGACGATGCGAGAAAGGACACTGGGCGGGAACCTGGCACTGGGCGCAGCTGCGGGGGCCGTGCTGCTGGCCTCGGCCTATGCCTCTGCTTCGGAAGAAGGCGACGGGCTCGATCGCTGGTGGGCACCGGGCGAAGGGCGTACTTTCCCCGAATTGCTGGATTACGACAACGAGCACGGCACGCTGCGCACGCTGCTGGTGGGCGGCCCGCTGGAAACAGATGGGCATCCCTTCTTCGAACCCATCGGCCCCAACGGTCGCGCCTGTGTGACTTGCCACCAGCCGGCCGACGGCATGAGCCTGTCGACCGCATCGGTGCGGGCGCAGTGGGATGCCACCGGCGGTGCTGACCCGCTGTTCGCAGCCTACGACGGATCGAACTGCCCCACGCTGCCTCAGGGCGAACGTGCCTCGCACTCGCTACTACTCGATCGCGGGCTGATCCGCATCGAACGACCGTGGCCGCCTGCGCAGTGGAACGGTGCCGGTGTGGAACCCGATTTCGCCATCGAGGTCGTTCGTGATCCCAATGGCTGCAACAGCGGCGCCGAATACGGGCCGGAAGCCGGCGTGATTTCCGTCTATCGCCGTCCGCGGCCGATCGGGAACATGAAATACCTGCTGGCGGTTGGCTTCGATCTCGATCCCAAGCAGGGCGTGGCCTTGCCGCGCGACCCGGAAACTGGCGTCTACCTCAGCGGCAACCTGATGGCAGACAACCGGGTCAGCACCTTGCGCGACCAGATGTTCGATGCCGGTTCGACGCACCTCGGCATGCTTGACCGCATGAGCGACGAGGATCGCCACCGCATCGAGGCTTTCGAACTGAGCATCTTTGTGGCCCAGCAGCGTGGCGGAGGCGGCGAGGTGGATGACGGCGGCGCGACAGGTGGCCCTGCCACGCTGCGCGATTCCGAACCGGGCGAGCTTGGTGCGTTGGGTTTTCCGGTCTGGGGCGAATTCGCCGCCTGGGAGGAAATCGACGAGGAAGACCGTGCCCGCCTGACACCCGAGGAAGTGGCCTTCCGCGAATCCGTGGCGCGCGGCGCCCGCATTTTCCGCGAGCGCACCTTCCTGGTGTCCGACGCTGCCGGGCTGACGACGCAGATGGGCTTCGGCAATCCCTTCCGCGTGGCCTGCAAGATGTGCCATAACATGACCCGCATGGGTAACGACGTGGCGCCCGGACAGGTGGACCTTGGCACCACCACGCTGCCCTTTGCCGACCATTTCGATGACTTGCCGTTGTTCCGGATCACCTGCCTGAACGATCCGCATCCTTATTACGGGCGGCAGATCCTCACCTACGATCCCGGCTTCGCGCTGACCACGGGCCGCTGCGCGGACGTGGGCAAGATTACGCTGCAATCGATGCGCGGCCTCGCCGCGCGCGCGCCTTATTTCTCCAACGGCTCTGCCCAGGACCTGCACGCCGTCGTCGACTATTACGACCGGCGCTACAACATTGGCTATAGCGAGCAGGAAAAGCAGGACCTGGTAAACCTGATGAGTGTCCTATGAAGAAGCTCCTGACCCTGCTCGCCTTCACCGCGCCGCTGTCCGCCCAGGCACAGGAGGCGGGTGAACTCGTCTCCTTCGTCTCGTGCCCGGTCTATCGCGATACGGACCAGGGGCGAAAATCGGGCTGCTGGCTCACCACCGATGCCGCCAGTGGGCAGCAATGGGATGTCAGCCATTCGCCCTACAAGCCCAACTGGGACTATGCGATCTTCGTGGAAGGCCGCGTGTCGGAAGAGGGCGAGGATGCTTGCGGTGCGCCGGTGCTGGAGCCTGTGCGGACATCGCGACTGCTGGATATCGACTGCACCCGGCACATGATCCCGGCAGAAGGCTATCCAGGCCGATTCTTCATCGCCCCCGAGCGGTACATAACCCCGCTGGCCAGGCGGCCGGAGGCACCCGAAGGACCGTTCGAAGAGCGCACCTTCTATGCATTCTTCGAGTTCGACCGCGATTTTCTGGTTTACCAGTACAGCGACTTCATCGTTCAGCAGGCAGCCTACTGGATCGAGGCGGCACAGCCGCGCCGCCTGGTGGTAACCGGCTATGCGGCAACAGATCCCATCACCGTCAGCGGTGTCGAATTGGCCGAAAGCCCGGAAATCGCGCAGGCCCGGGCCGAAAACGTCGCGCTCACCCTCAGCCGCCTGTTGCCAGGCATGGAGATCGTCACCCGGTGGGAAACGGGGTCGCAGCCGATGGACCTGTCCGATGCCGATACCATTCCCGGCCAGTCGCAGCGCCGGGTGGAGATCAAGGTGGAATTCTGATCCAGTAAAGACATTCCCTTATGATTGTGGCAGGCACGAAGCCGGGCAAGCGAAAGGCACGCCTCTGCCCGGTTGCAATGGCGCCCACCTTCGCGCCAACTCAGAAGGTTGGAAAAAAGGGCCGGCCCCCGGGCCGACCCTTTCGTTCTTCACATCGGGAGGATGCGATCAGAATTCGCCGATGAAGCGCACGCCATAGGTGCGCGGGGCACCGTAGACATAGCCACCATCTGCCGAAGTCGTCGTCTGCAACTGCGCGGCGATATAGGTTTCGTCGGTCAGGTTGTTGACGAATGCGTCGATCGAGATCGCGTCGTTGATCGCCCAGGTCAGGCGTGCATCGATCACCGTGCGTGCGGGCAGGGTCGAATAGATCAGCGTCGGGAACGGCTGCGTCGTCTGCGAAGACTTGTGCGATAGCTGAACACGCGGGGTCAGCGACATTTCGTCCGACAGCAGGAATTCGTACTGCAGGCCCGCGTTCACGGTCCAGTCCGGAGCGTAGGGACGCGGGAAGCCTACCTGCACCAGTTGTGTCCGGCCGGCGCAGGAGGGATCGGAGAAGTCGACCGGGATCGAGTTATCGATGCACGAGCTCTCGCTGTACTGCGAATCCAGCCAGGTCACGCCCACGTTGCCGCTGAAGCCGCCAACGTTAAGCATGGCTTCGACTTCCACACCGTAGGTGCGTGCAGCACCGGTGTTTTCGACCTTGGGCAGCGGCGGGAAGCCGGTGGTGGCCTGTGCCTGCAGGTTCTGGTGATCCGAATAGAACACCGCGGAGTTCAGGCGCAGGCGGCGATCCCACAGCGTAGTCTTTGCACCCAGTTCGACCACGTAGTTCACTTCCGGGGCGAAGCCCGGCTGGCCGGCCACGGGGTTGTTGCCGCCGGCGGCAAAGCCCTTGGACCCCGTGATGTAGAGCATCACGTCGTCGCTGGCGAAGTAGTTGATACCCACCTTGCCGGTCCATGCCGTGGAGCTGGTGTTGTTGACGCCGGTGAACGGCGGGGTGGTGAACCCGGCGATGGCCGCGGTGGTCAGTTCCTGGTCGTTCCAGCTGTGGCGGAGGCCGCCGATCAGCTCGACATTGTCGGTGACGAACCAGCCGAACTGGCCGAACACCGATTTCGATTCCGACACCGTCGAAAGGTCGAACAGCGACTGTCCCGAGATGTATGAGGTGTTGTAGAAATCGGTGTTGAGGATCGTGTCCAGCGTATCGTGCATGTAGAATGCACCGATAACCCAGGTGAGATCGCTGTCAGAGGGGGAGATCAGGTTGACCTCGCCCAGGTAAGTACGGTTCTCGTTGAAGTTGATGCCTGACCGCCCTGGGTAGAGGGCGCGGTTCGCGCCGGTGGGCGGCAAGCCGGCCGGGATCGGGCTGGCGGTGTCGGAACGGTCGCCGTCGCCGGTTTCCCGCGTGCTGCCATCCTGCAGCGAACCGATCACGCGCAACGTCATGTCGTTGGAAAAGTTGTAGTTCGCTTCCAGCGACAGGCGGTAGCCATGCTGATCCTGGAACGAGATGGCGTCCTCGCTGATCTCGTAGGGATCGGAGGAAACCGGATCGAAGCGGTTCTTCACGGCGATGTTGTCGTTGTAGGAATCGAAGTACTCGCCGCGCAGGTTCACATTGAGTTCGTCGTCGTTGGAGCGCAGCGCGATGTTGATGCGGGCGCTGTCCATGTTGACGTTGCCGGGCGTGCTCGGGCTGGGGCCGAGGTTCGTCGTAAAGGAATCCCGTTCGTCGTGCATGCCGGCGATGCGAATCGCGACATTGTCGGACAGCCCGAGGTTGAGCGCGGCGACGGCGCGATAGGCGTCGTAGTTGCCGGCGGTGAGTTCCAGCGAACCGGAGAATTCACCAAATTCAGGTGCGGGCGAGCGCAGGTAGATTGCACCGCCCGTGGAGTTCTGGCCCGTCAGCGTGCCCTGCGGGCCGCGCAGCACTTCGACGCTGCCGATGTCGAAGAAGCTCTGGGTGATGAAGAAGTCCTGCTTCAACAGCACACCGTCGAGATAGATTGCCACGCCGGAAGAACCGGTGGGGTTCGAGTTCGAGGTGCCGACGCCGCGAATGTTCACGAAGGTGGAGCGCAGGTTGTTGTTGATCGACAGCGACGGAGCAACCTGCTGCAGTCCTTCGAGAGTGGCGGTGCCGGTTTCCTGCAGGCTTTCCGCATCCAGCACGGTAACGGCGATCGGAATGTCCTGCACGTCGGTCGCGCGGCGTTCCGCGGTAACGACAATGGTGCCGTCGTTGGACGAGGCAGCGCCATCCTGCGCAGCAGCGGGGACTGCGACGGCGGATGCCAGCGCAATCAAGGCACAAGTGTTCAGCAGATCCTTCATGTATCCCTCCCAGGTAATAGCGTTTATGAAACCGCTTGCTTGCTGCTATCGCTCGGAGGGGATGGCGATGTCAACAGGAACATACGTTTTCGTATGTAGAGATTTTGCCTGTGGCAAAAGCGCGACTCGTGACCATGCAGGACACCGGTTGAGGTGCATCGGGCGATCCGTTCGCTCGATGCGTCAGCACGGCGATGGCGTGCCAATGCGGGTGCGAATGGCCATGACTTCAATGCCGAGGTGCAGGCACGGGCACTTGCGGTGCTGGCTGCAATGCCTCGCCCATTGACTTGAATCGGTTCGGACAGTTAGCTTATGAAAGCGCATACACATTTGCGTGATGCGGGCCCTGGGACGCAGTCGTGCCGAGCCATGGCGGACCGTTACCGGCGCAAGGAGAGGTCTTTATGAAGATGGCAGCGAGTCGGTTACGCTTGCCGAGACTGGCGGCCCTGGCGTCGGCGACAGCGCTGGCGGTTACGGTCGGCATGGCGCAGGCGCAGGTCGACGAGGAATACTGGTGGACGGCAGGTTCGGGAGAAGTCTTTCCCGAGGTGCGCGACTATCCCAACGCAGCAGGCGCGCTGCGCGTTCTGGTGGAAGGCGGCCCGGTGGATACCGTAGGCCATGCCTTCTTCGAGCCGATCGGTCCCAACGGCCGCGCGTGCGTGACCTGCCATCAGCCGCACGACGCCATGAGCCTGACTCCCCGTACCGCGCAGGAGCGATGGGAAGCCACCGGCGGCACCGATCCGCTGTTTGCGGCGTGGGACGGATCAAATTGCCCCACCATGCCGCAGGGCGAGCGGGCATCGCATTCGCTGCTGCTGGATCACGGGCTGTTTCGCATCGAGCGTCCCTGGCCACCGCGCGATCTTCAAGGCAATCCGATCGAGACCGACTTTACCATAGAGGTCGTGCGCGATCCCTGGGGGTGCAATACGGGAAGGGCCTATGGTCTCGATGCCGAGGAACCGACGGTTTCGGTCTACCGTCGTCCGCGCCCGGTCGCGAACCTGAAGTACATTCTCGCTGTCGGTTTCGACTACGATCCGAAATCGGGGCTCGCGATGGAGCTGGACCCGGAAACGGGTGAGCCGATGTCGGGCAACCTGATGTCCGACCGCCGTGCGCAGTCGCTGTCGTTGCAGATGCGCGACGCGGCAGCGAGCCACCTGGAAATGCTGCGCGACCTGACCGACGCCGAGCGCGCCCAGATCGCCGATTTCGAATCCCGCGTTTATGCCGCGCAGCAGACCATCGGCGACGATATCGCGCTCGACGAGGTAGCCGAGGGCGGTGCCGAGCTGTTGCAGCGCTCGGAGGCGGGCCTGCTGGGGATTTTCGCCAGCCCGGTCTGGAGCGAATTCGACGCCTGGGCCGAGATGAGCGAGGAGGAAATGGCCGCCCTGCCGCCCGAAACACGGGCCTTCCGCGAATCCGTGGTGCGCGGACTGCACCTGTGGCGCACGCGATCCTTTCTGGTGAACGACAGCGCGGGCATCAACCAGCCGCTGGGCTTCGGCAATCCGGCGCGCAACACCTGCCAGTTCTGCCATAACATGAGCCGTACCGGCATCGATGTGGCGCCGGGGCAGATCGATCTGGGCACCAGCAACCAGCCCTTTGCTGATCCGATGCCGCACCTGCCGCTGTTCCGCATCACCTGCACCGGCCGATTGCCGCATCCGCACTATGGGCGCGAGATCCTGACGAGCGATCCGGGCTATGCGCTCACCACGGGGCGCTGCCTCGACGTCGGCAAGATCACCACCCAGCAGATGCGTGCCATGGCCGCGCGCGAACCGCTGTTCCACAACGGCATTGCCGCCGACATCCCCGGCCTCGTCGATTTCTACGACCGTCGGTACAACATCCAGTATACCCCGCAAGAAAGGCAGGACATGATCAACCTGTTGACCGCGCTGTGATCGCGCTGCGCATCATGGGCGGCGCGCTGGCGCTGTGTGTTGCCACCACGGCCACGGCGCAGGATGTGCGCTTCGTGGCCTGCCCGATCTATCGCGATACCAATTATCACGAGAGCAATCCCGACCATCACGGGCGCCGCACCGGCTGCTGGCTGGTGGACGATCCAGAGACGGGCATCCGCTACGACGTGAACGACAGCTGGAGCAAGCCCGATTTTGCGTATGGCGTGCTGGTGGAGGGCGACATCAAGGAAGGTGCCGAGGACACCTGCGGCGGCATCCAGCTAGGCCCGGTGCGTACCTCGATCCTGTACGATCGCGAGTGCCCGCGCCGCAGCCTGATGGCCGAAGGGTATACCAGCCGTCCACCGCTGTTCTCGGAACGTTACGTCATGCCCGGCTTCGTCGAACGCGATCTGCCCGATCCGCCCTACCGGACGATGACCTTTAGTCCGACGTTCGATTTCGACAGCGCCTTCATGACCTTCAACCTGAGCGACTATGCGCTCGACCAGGCGATCTACTACTACCGCCAGGTTGGGGCCGATAATGTCAGCAAGGTGATCGTCACCGGCTGGGCGGCTACAGAGCCTGAAGTGATCAGCGGCGTGACGCTGGCAGAGCGGCTTGAAGTGGCGCAGGAACGGGTAGACGGCATCGTCACAACCCTGCTGCGCATGGGCATTCCCGAAGACCGAATCGAAACGCACGCCTATGGTAATGCGGAAGTCTCCGACACGGAATATGCCGACGGGCTGGAGGAAACCTCGCGCCGCCGGGCGGACATTACCGTGGTGGTCGATTGACTGCACGCCGCACCGCAGGAGCAAGCGATGGCCTCGAAGTCCAAGGATGCCGACAAGCGTGAGCCCGATTTCCGACCGCTGGAAGTCTGGCAAGCAGTAGAGAGCGGCGAGGTTTCCGACCTTGCGGACATTGCCGCAATTTACGACGAGCAGCGTGCCGGATGCCCGGTATCCTGGACTGATCCGGGACATGGCGAAGGCTACTGGACCGTACTCGCCCATAAGGACGTGACCGAAGTGGTGCGCGATCCACAGCGCTTCTCCAGCGCCGTGCCCAAGTACGGCGACCCGCTGATCCCGATCGAGATCGACCCCCCGCTGCACACCCAGTATCGCGCGCTGCTCTCGCGCCTCATCAATCCCAGCAAGATGAAGGTCTTCGAGGCGGATATCCGCGACTACGCGGGAGGGCTGCTCGACGAGGCGCTGGCCGCGCCGGAGCCGGACCTGCTTTCGGTCACCAGCACGATTCCGCTGCGCGTTTTCTGCCTGCTGCTGGGCACGCCCGACGACGAGGAGTGGCGGCGTATCAAGGAGATGACCGAGGACCTCCACAATCGCCGGATCCCCACCTTTTCCACCGACCCCGAACATATCGCCGCGCGCGAGGCGGCCAGCGTGCCGCGCGTCGAATACTGCAAGAAGCGCATTGCCCACCGCCGGGCCGAACCGGGTGACGACCTGGCGACCGATATCCTCGCGGGACAGATAGACGGCCGCGACGTGACCGACGACGAGGCGCTTCGCATACTCTCGCTGCTCTATCTCGCTGGGCACCGCACCACTGCCAATTCCATGGCCGGCATTGTCGTGGAACTGGCGCGCAATCCCGAAATCTTCCAGCGCCTGCAGGCCGAGCCGGAGAAGATCCCCGCCGCCGTCGAGGAATTGCTGCGGGTGGAGACGGTGCTGCACATCATGCCGCGCTATTGCACCCAGGATACCACGCTTGGCGGGCAGCAGATCCGCGCGGGCGAGCAGGTCTATCCCGCCTTCGGCGCGGCCAATCTCGATTCCACTGCGATCAGGGATGCGGCCACGATCGACATCGATCGCAAGCCGAACCGGCACATGGCGTTCGGCCTCGGTGTCCACGTATGTGCAGGCGCTCCGCTGGCGCGACTGCAACTGCGCGTGTTCATCGAGGAACTGTTGGCGCGGTTGGAGAGCATGGAGCTTTGCGGCACGGTAACGCGCGAGAAATGGCCGCGCTTTGGGCCGACGCAGCTGCCGCTGAAGGTCAGGCTGAAAAGCTGAACCGCTAGGCTTTACGGGCGCGGGGCAGGGCCAGAAACCGCAGCGCCGCGGTGGAGCAGCACACGGCAATGAACATGGCCACGCCCGTGGGCCGCGCGGTTCCATCGTGCAGCACGCCGGTCAGGGCGGCAGCCAGCGCGCCGGAACCGAACGAAGCCGCCCCCATCAGGGCAGAGGCAGAGCCCGCGCGCAGCGGATCGACGCTCAGCGCTCCTGCCATCGTATTCCCGCCAACGAAACCGTAGCTGCCCAGCACGAAGAAGATCAGCGGCAGCACCGTCCACGGGCCGCCAAACCCGGTGGCCGCTGCCAGTGCCAGCACGGCTGTCAGTCCGAGCAGCACGAGCGTGGCTTTCTCCAGCACCTGGTCCGGATGCACGCGGGTGAGCAGCTTGCGGTTGAAGTGATGGCCGATCAGGATCGCGAGCGCGTTGATGGCGAAAATCACCGGGAACAGCGCTACCGGCATGCCGTAAGTCTCGATGATCAGGCCGGGCGCGGAGGCGACATAGGTGAACAGGATCGCCCCGTTGGCCGCGCCTGCCAGGACGTAGCCCAGCAGACGGCGCATTCCCAGCAGCGCCAGGTAGGCGCGGAAGGGGTGCTCGCTGCGGGCACGTTCTGCCGTGGCTTTGGATCTGGTTTCCGGCAGGCGGAAGGCGATAAGGTACCCGGCATAGATGCTGTAAGCGAACACCAGCCAGAAGATGACGCGCCAGCTGCCCGCCAGCAGCAGGGCGCTGCCGACGATCGGTGCGACGATGGGCGCGAGCGCGACGATCAGCATCATCAGGCTGAGCATGCGGGCGGTTTCGGTGTGGTCGAACATGTCGCGCACCACCGCGCGCCCGATAACAGTGCCGGCGGAAGCCCCCAGTGCCTGCAGGAAGCGCGCCACCAACAACTGGTCGATATCCTGCGCGCTGGCGGCAGCAAAGGATGCCGCGATGTAGAGAGTTACGCCGAGCAGCAGCACCGGCCGCCTGCCAAACCGGTCCGACAACGGTCCATAGACTGGCTGGCCGATCGACAGGCCCGCGAGGTAGGTGGCGATGATCGCCTGTGTGCGCGCTTCGTCCACGCCGAAATAGCGGCCCATTTCGGGGAGGGCAGGCAGGAAGATGTCGATCGCCATGGGGCCCATCAGCGTCAGCGAGCCCAGCATGACGACGAGCCGCCAACTGATGTGCCACTGCTTTTCTGTGGCAGCGTCGGGAGGTGCATCGGCGTTGTCTGTCATCGCATCGTCCGGTGGCAATGCGGGCTGATATCTGCCCGCTGACTTGCCAGTTCCACCCCCTTGAAGCTCTATCGCATCCATACGCTAAGGTATTTGATTGCAGCAAGCGTTTCAGGCGCTTTTTTGCTCGCATATAGCACCGCGGTGTGTAAATTCGCCATGCGGAACCGAACGCCAAAAAAGCTGGGTCCGGGAGCAGGGAGAAGGAAGGCAATGGCCACGCAGACATCCGAAACGCCGGAGCAGGAACGCTACCGGATCTATGTGTTGGGCATGTTGTGCCTGGTCTATGCCTTGAACTTCCTCGATCGGCAGCTTCTGTCCATCGTGGCAGAGCCGGTGAAGCAGGAACTGGCGCTCAGCGACACCCAGCTCGGCCTGCTGACCGGCCTTGCCTTCGCGCTGGTCTACACCCTGCTGGGCGTGCCGGTGGCCATGCTGGCGGACCGCACCAATCGCGTACGCATCGTCAGCGCGGCCTGCGCGATCTGGAGTACTTTTACAGTGCTCTCCGGCATGGCAGGCAGCTTCGTCGTACTCGCCCTGGCACGGGCCGGCGTGGGGCTGGGTGAGGCAGGCGGATCGCCCCCGTCCTATTCGATCGTTTCGGATTATTTCCCCGAGCAAAAGCGCGGCATGGCCGTGGCCGTGCTGACATCGGCGATCCCCATCGGGGTGATGCTGGGCTCGATCATCGGTGCCACCATCGCTGCCATCTACGGGTGGCGTTATGCCTTCGTGGCGCTGGGTGTTGTCGGGCTGATTGTCGCCCCCTTGTTGCTATTCACCGTGAAGGAACCGCCGCGCGGGCAATATGACAAGGCATCCGCCCCGGCGCCTGCGGGCAATCCGTTCCGCAACCTGGGCTTCTTTTTCAGGAACAAGGTGCTGGTGATGGCCGCTGCCGCCTCCAGCCTGACGACCACCGTGGGCTATGCCCTGCTCGCATGGGGCCCGGCCATGCTCATGCGCGAAAAAGGCGCGGATTTCGGCGATCTTGCCCTGTTCTACAGTTTTGCCATTGGTGGCGCGCTCTTCGTGGGCACATTCGGCACTGGCGTGCTGGTGGACCGGCTGGGTAAGAAATCGCTCGCCTACTACGCGCTTGTTCCCGGACTTGCAGCGCTGGCCGCCGCACCTTTCCTGGCAGGTTTCGCACTCGCGCCGGGCTGGCCGCTGGCGCTGGCGTCGCTGATGGCGGCCACGGCATTTGCGACCAGTTATTTCACCGCCAGCATGACGATTGTGCAGAACGAGGTGAAGCCGCACCAGCGCGCCACGGCCAGCGCCCTGCTGCTGTTCTTCACCAACCTGCTAGGGCTGGGTTTTGGCCCGCTTATCGTGGGCGCGGCGAGTGATGCCTATGCCGATACCGGGCATGGCCTAGTGTACGGCATCCTTGTGCTGGTGCCGCTGTCGGTGGCGGCATTCCTGGTGCAGTTCCCGCTGATCGGCGTGCTGCGCCGGCGCACTGGCTGGGGCGAGTAAGGCGCGTCTCAGGCCGGTGTGAACAGCAGCGGCAAAGTCACGTGCTCGTTGCGGCTGTAGGTCTTGCGGGTGATCTCGCCGTCCGGATCGACAGTGAAGGAACTGGTGGCCTTCAGCAGCTCTTCCAGCACGACCTTCAGCTCCAGCCGTGCCAGCGGTGCGCCCAGGCAGGTGTGGATGCCCACCCCGAACAGCAAGTTGCGCGGCTTGCGGTCGAGCAGGCACTTGTCTGCATCGGGAAAGCCGCGCGGGTCGCGATTGGCGGAAATGTAGTTGATACCCACTTCCTCGCCTGCGCGGATCAGCTTGCCGTGTAGCTCGACGTCCTTCGTGGCCACGCGCTGCATGCGCACCAGCGGATTGTCGAGCCGCAGGATCTCTTCAGCCCCGCCGGGGATGAGCGAGGGATCGTCGCGCAGCGCCTGCTGGTCCTGCGGGTTCTGCGCCAGGTGAGCCACCGCATTGCCCACGGCAGCGGTCGTGGTGCCATGGCCCGCTTGCAGCATCAGCCGCATGATGGAGCGCATTTCGGCCTGCGTCAGCGGCCGCTCGTCGAAGGTTTGCTCAAGCAACCAGGCGGAAACGTTCTCGCCCGGATTGCGCCGGTTTTCCTCGAAGAAGTGGTCGATGTAGTCGTTCCACACCGCCGCCATTTTCCTGAACGTCGCGATATCGCGCCGGACGCGGGCGGATACGATGGTTTCCGACCATTCCTGGATCTGCTCGGCATCCTCCACCGGCCAGCCCAGGAACTGGCACAGCGTTCGCACGGGATAGGGACCGGAGAACGCGCTGACCCAATCGCCCTTTCCTTGCGCCAGCAGGGGGGCAAGCATCTCGCGCGCCATGACGCGGCATTTTTCCTCGTGTGCCTTGATCCGCTTGGGCGCGAACAGCGGCATCAGCATCTTGCGATAGCGGGTGTGGTCGGGCGGGTCGATCCGCAACGGGATGGCGCGGTCTTCGGGGTCGATCTCGTCCCAGGCATCGTCACTGGACCAGGTTGCCGGATCGCGGCTGATGTCGACCACGTCCTCATAACGAAACACGCTCCAGCCGCGCCAGTCTGCCCACGCGACCGGACATTCCTCGCGCATGCGATCGAACAGCTCGCGTGGGCGGGTAAGGGCTTCCTCGCTGCGCGGATCCCAGTCTTCGACGTGTTCGCTCATAGCTTTTCCGCCTCCAGTCGTTCGGTCATGAAACGGTCGATCGCCGCGCGGTTGGCCTCATTGTCGCGTGTGGTCGGCAACTCCAGGAAGGGGATGCCCGCTTCCTCTGCCATGCGACGGGAATCGCAGGGAATGTCGTCGGTCTGCGGGGCGATCACGATGATGCCGTCGGCCATGTGATCCTTCGCGGTTTCCACCATCAGGTTGTCGTTGAAGCCGAACAGGAACAGGTGCCGGCTGGCCATGGCGCGCATGGGTTCTGCCGGATCGAAATGACGCACGTAGTAGCGCGGCACCACCGAGTAATTGTTGCCTACCAGCACCGCGCCGTAGGTTTCTCTCAGATAGCCGTGGAAGGCCGGTTCCTCGGCCATCGACCAGTACAGGATGCGCTTCTTTTCAACTGGATAGGCGCCTTGTCCATCGGCCACGCGCTGCTTCACTTCCTCGTAATACTGGCGGAAGATGTCGCGCCCCCATTCGGTGCCGCGGTGCCACATCGGCTGGTACATGGCCAACTGGTCGCGCAAGGACACGGGGCAGGGGCTGTTGCGGGCAATCAGGCGGTGAGCCTTCTCCCAGTATTCCATCTGCTCGTTTTCCAGCTCTGCCGAGCGGATGAAATCGGCATGGCTGAACGTGCGCCCGAATTTCTTTTCGAGGTGTGCGATGAGGTTGTAATTCTGCTCGATGCGGTATTGCAGCCGGTCGGCATCGACCAGGTCTTCCCAGTCGTCCGCGGTGCGGTTCCACCAGCCTTCGGGCAGGATTTTTTTGTACGGCGACTGCATGTTGAAATCCATCACGTAGAATTCGCAGTCCATCTCGCGCGCCCACAGCTCGCCCACGCGCATTTCGTATTCGGTACGGGTGGAGCCAACGATGATGGAGGGCTTGGGCAGTCCGCCCCAGGGGGCTTTCTCCGGGTCGATGGCAGTGGCAAGTCCCAGCGCCACGAAGTGCGGCCCGGGATAGCCGCGCGCTTCCAGCACATCGTTGTAGTGCTTGGCCGCGCCCTGCTTGATGGTGAGGTAGTTCCAGTAGTTGATCACCAGGACAGGTACGTCGAGCAGCGAGAATATCTCCTCGAACTCGTCGCTGGAGCAGATGGCAAAGGGTTCTCCTGCCTCGGCTCTGGAGCGGGCGTCGGCCAGCCATTGGCGCTGGTAGGCGCGCACGTCATTGGCAGTTTGCAGCCGCAGGGGATCGTTCTTGTCTGTCATGTCACGACCTCCCCTCGCTTGCCAGCGAGGTTATGAAGCTCGCGATCTTTTCCTCCATCTCCGGCTTGCAGTCGCCCGAGTAGGGAAAGGCGTGCAGGTGCAGCACGGGCATGCCCGCTTTTTCCAGCACGGCCACCTCGTCTGGCGTCTCCCACAATTGCAGCTGGTCCCCCGGCTGAACGAGAAACACCGCGCCGTCAGCGCCCGACGCCAGCGCGCGGTCCGTCGACAGCTTCACCGTGCGTTCCAGCGGCAGGGCGATCGAGCAGGCGGGTTTCTCGTGATAGCGCATGGCCAGCATCTCGAACGGGTCTCCATCCTCGCTGACGGCGAAATCGCCGCAGCGTGCACCCCAGCAGTGGTCTTCCGCCACGACGACGGCACCGTGTTTTTCCAGCACCTCGTAGGCACCGGCGTGGTCGAACGGGCTACCGCCAACGAACAGGCGCTTCCTGCCGTCTTGCGCGGGCAGGTCAGGCTTGTTCGCCAGTACGTCGCGCAGCAGTTCGACGAAGCGGGCCTTGGGCATGATCATCGAACAGCCCATGATGGCGACGGCATCGTACCCGGTCACCGGGCTGCCCGGTTCCTGCCGCCAGGCGTTGAATTCGCGCAGCAACGCGCGCGCCTCGTTGGTGAGTGCAATGGCAGCGGAGATCTTTTCGTCAGACAGCTTTTCGCCGGTCCACTCCTCCACCTGTGAACGGAACAGCGCCAGCTGGTTGCGGTTGAAGCGCGAGGCGGCGGAATCGGGGCCATAGGCGCGGTCGAGGAACCATACCCTCGGCACGTTGAGCTCGGGATTGTCCCGGCGCAGCTTGGCGATCAGGCCGTTTAGTTCCTGCACCGCCTTGCGGGTGTGCGGGATCACGACGCGGTCCATGTAATCGCCGGTTTCGCCCATCAGGGCCTCTGCCAGCGGGGGTACGAATTGCGGGGAGATCACGCGCGAATTTCGCTTGGGATCGAGAAACTGCTTCACCAGCGGCAGATCCAGGCTGCCGGTACCGCGCACGCGGATGGGCAAAATGTCTGCCGCGATCAGCAGTTCTTCGGGCAGGTTGTCGCACAGGTAGCCGACGACCTTGCCGCAGTTTTCGCTGTATTCGCGGCCAGGCACGGTATCGCCCCGCCAAACCGCCATCAGCTCGTTCCAGGCTTCGCTCATTATCGTTCTCTCGAGTCTCAGATTTCGCCGGCCGTGGCGGCCGGGGCTTTCACCATGCGTGCCTGTGCATCGGCACGTTCGTGTCCGTAGGAAATGAAGGCGTGGATCAGCGAGCCCGTCATCAGGATCACGGCGCCGACAATGGCGGGCAGCACGAAGCTTTCACCTTCGCCAAGCAGCAGATCGGTGAACAGCGGGCCAACCACGCCGCCAAGACCCACGGCAACGGTGAACATGGCGTTGATCCCGCCCGACTGGTCCTGCCTTGCGCAGGTGCCGTAAAGGAAGGGAATGATCGCACGGAACGTGCCCATCATCAGGATGCAGGCAAAGGCGAAGGATAGCAGATCATCCGCCATGCCCAGCAATACCGTGCCGACCGAGCAGAGCGCACCCAGGATAATGAGCGGCCACATGCGCCCAAAGCGGTGGCCGATAACGGCCGCGACGAGCGCGCCCAGCGTGGCGGCGAAATAGGCTGCGCCGACTACGCCGCCGATCTGCTCGCTGGTCAGGCCGGCCTGATCGCCGATGATGCCGTTGAAGAACCAGACCATCGAATCGCCCATGGCCACGAAGCCGCCACCCATCAGCAGGAAAATGCCGATCCAGCTGCCGAAGGCGCTGGCAATGCGCTGCAAGCCGCGCACTTCGGGCGGCTTGCGGTGCTCCGCAGGCAAGGTGTAGCGCGGAATGAGGAGCATGAGCGGCAAGGCAACCAGCCCGGCAAGCAGCAGGCCGACAAAAAGCGCATCGTCCCCATAGGTCATCAGCGTGATGCCCAGACCATAGCTCGCCGCAGAGGTGGAGAGGCCGGTTACGACGCCCGATATCCCCCAGTTGCGGGTGTTCTGCTTGCTGCGTCCCAGCACCGCGTTCGATGCGGACAGGATCGTGCCATCGCCGATCGCGCCAAGCACGCGGCCCACGATGATGAAGGCCCAGCTGCCGGCAAACAGCGAAACCAGGCTGCCGATGATATGCAACACCATGCCCACGCCGCAGGCGGTGCGCATGTCGAGCCGATAGACATTGAAGCCGACCAGCAGCGAGGCCAGCATGGTCATGGCCATCCCGGACGACACCAGCACGGCGATATCGCTGGTCGTCACGTCATAGGTATCCACCAGCACCGGCGCGGCGATGGCATAGAGCGTGGAGGGTACCGCCGCGATGATATGCGCCACGACGTTGGCGATGATCGCACCGGGCCTGTCGAACTGGGCGAGGAATTCCGGCGATCCGACGCGTTCCTGGGCTTGGCCTGCCATTGCTTTTCCTCCTCAGCCGCCGAAGCCGTCAGTGCTGCCAGTCTCGCCTTCGGCGCTGCCGGAAACGAAGCTGTCCACCAGCGCGTTGAATTCGCCCGCATGTTCCACCTGCGCCCAGTGGCCGCAGCGGTTGATGATCGTGGCGCGCGAATTGGGCACCACGGCCAGCGCGCGCAGCGAGCTTTCGAACGAGACCACCTTGTCGTCGCGCCCGTGGATAAACAGGGCGGGCTTGTCGAAGCTGGAAAGCTTGCTCACGAGTTCGGTGAAAGTCGCACCCGGCCTGAAGCCGTCCTTGCGGATTTCCAGCCAGTTCTTCAGGTGCTCAGGGTTGGCCAGTGCCGCTTCCGAGCGTTGTTGCATCAGCGCATCGGTGGCGAAGCTGTCATCATAGACCATGACCTTAACGAGGCGGCGGAAGTTCTCCGGCGTCGGGTCGCGATAGGTCTCGAAGATGACCTTGCCCCCTTCCAGCCCCTTGGGGGTGAACAGGTTGGGCGCCTGCAGGCCCGATCCCATGGTGATGAGGTGCGATACCCGTTCCGGATAATGGGCAGCAAAGGCCAGGGCGGTGCCCCCGCCCATCGAATTGCCTACCAGCGCCGCTTGCTCGAACCCGCGCGCATCGAGCATCTGCTTGAGCGCCTCTACATGCGCGCCGCCGGGGAAGGCTTGCCACAGGTCCGGCCCCACAGGATCGGACTTGCCCCAGCCGGGTGCGTCCCATGCGATGACACGGTGTTTGGCAGCCAGCACCTTCAGGTTCTGGTGGAAATTGCTCCACCCCGTCGCGCCGGGCCCCGTGCCGTGCATCATGATGATCGGGTGCCCTTCGCCAGCCTCGCTTACATGGATCTTCCACGTGTCGGTCTGGATAAAGCGCGAGGTGCTTTTCTCAGTGTGGTTCGCAGTCATCTGGTTGCCCTTGTTTTCCTGGTATCTCTTGCTCACGACCAATGGGTGAGCCTTGTCTTGCCGATGGCGTCCACGGCTTCGAACAGCTCTGGCGACAAGGCCAGGTCCGCTGCGCCGAGGTTCACGCCGAGTTCGCTGACGCTTTCCGCGCCGATGATGACGGAGGCGACGGGCTTGCGAGCGAGAACCCAGCCCAGCGCCAGTTCGGAAGGGGCGTGTCCGCTGGCGGCAGCTAATGTTTCCAGCTGTGCGGCGGCGACCTTTTGCTCTTTCGGAAAATCCGGCCCGCCCCAGCGTTTCGAGCCGACATATTGCCGCTCGCGCGCCTGTCTCCCGGCAAGCAGCCCACCTGCCAGTCCGCCAAACACGGTGGCGGACATGCCATGCCGCGCGCAGGCGGAAAGGATGTCTCGCTCCGCCCCGCGCTGCACGAGGTTGTAGTTGATCTGGTCGCACGCGGGCTTGCTCAGGCCGTGCCTTTCGCAAAGCCATGCCGCCTCGACCAGTTGCGAGCCGGGATAGGTGGATAGCGCACAATACCGCACCTTGCCTGCGCGAACCAGTTCGTCGAAGGCGCGCAGCGTTTCTTCCAGCGGCACCTCGGGATCGGGATGGTGCGCGTGGTAGAGGTCGATATAGTCGGTGCCCAGTCGGCTCAGGCTGGCCTCTGCCTGCTTCATGATCTGCCCAGCGGACAGACCCCGGTCCGCCGGATCGCTGCCGACCGGCTCACCCACCTTGCTGCCGATGATCACTTCACTGCGGCGGCTGGCGAGCATCCTGCCCAGCATTTCCTCGGCGGACTCGCGTTCGTCTGCGGCGGGCGCGCCAGCGCGATCGAACCGCGCCTGGTTGCCATAACTATTTGCGCAGTCGAAGAAATTGATCCCGGCATCCAGCGCGGCGGCGACGACGCGCTTGGCCTCGGCCGCGTCGGGCGCGACGCCAAAGGTGGCTGTGCCCAGCGCAATGGTGGAAACCTTCAGGTCGCTCTGGCCCAGCTGCCTATAGTGCATCGCTGGCCTCCCTTGGCGCAGCGACACGCAGCCTTTGCTCGCGGGGTGCGGGGGCGCAGTCCAGCTGCTGCTGCCACCAGCCAAGGAAGGCGCGCTGCCCGGCATCGCTTTCCGCCGGGAACACTGTGCCGGGCATGTTGCGGGTCATCGCTACGGCATCGGCGAGATGGACTGGTCGCGGTGCCAGTTGTGCGTTGCGTGTCGCTGCAGTCCAGCAGTCTGCATCGGCCATGCTGGCAAAGCCGGTCGGGCCGAAGAGCAAGGTCATGCGGCGCAAGGCAGCGCGGCGTTCGCATGCGTCGGCGGCGGGCGAGACCAGGCTGAAGCTGCGCACCTGTGTCAGCGCCGGGTCAAGCGGATTGAAGAGGTGCACAGAGCAGGTGAAACCGTCGATGCACAGGTTGGGGAACAGCGTGCCCGTCAGTATGCGGGGCAGGGCCGGCTCATCCGCCAGCAGCGCCGCGCCCGCAGGCGTGGTCAGTTGCAGAGCTGGCGGATCGGACCATGCAGGCGGCAGGTCCAGCACCTCGTGCAGGTCATCGGCCATCAGTCGCCGCCGTGCCATGTCGCCGCAGAATTGCTGTGCTGCCAGCTTCCAGTTCGCGGCCACGCGCCATTCCAGCGGCTGCTCACCGGCCAGCGTGACAGTCTCCGCGATGCAGTCCAGCATGGCGCCCAGGTGCCAGCCGAAGGCGTCACCGGTGCAAGGGAAGGGTGGCGGATCGGTCGACAGGCTGGCGAAAAGCAGGCCGCGATACTCGCGCAGTTGTCCGCCGGGCCCGAGCCGTTCCGGCGTGTGACGCCAGCCGTGGCAGGCGCAATCGATCGTGAAGGCGCTGCCGCGTCCGGCCTTTGCCAGCGGCTTGCCACCGATCCCCGGGCACAGGTTCTCTGTCACCCGCGCGATGCCATCGCGTCCGCGCCACAGCAGCACGGGACGAGCGCCGAACCTGGTGTTTACGTAGTTACCGGGTGAAGCCAGCCACTCGGCAGGGCCAACCAGCTGCCACGCCGGATCGAAAATCGCGTGCTGTTCGCGCGCAAAGGTATCCGGGCAGGCATAGGCCGCCGCAGGATCGAGCCTGCCGCTTGCAGCATCGAATGCCTGTTCCCCCTCCGCCACGGTCGCTCAGCCTTCGGCCGGGTAGACGACGGGTGTGTGGCCCCACAGCGTTACCGCGCGGTAGTGCTGCACCTGCCATGTGTCCTCGTCCTCGATCCGCACGCCGCCGCAGCCGATCTCGATATCGAAACCGGACGGCGTCCTGCCGTAGAATGACACCATGCGATCGTTGGGGTGCTTGCCCAGCTGGTTGCAGGGGATGCGGTCGGCCACGAACAAGGACTGCGTGGCGCCGACATCGTCGAGCGTCTGCATCTGTATCATCATGTGGCCGAGGCGCCGCCACGGCTGCCCTTCAGGCGTACCGGGCGGTTTGCGGTTGATGACCAGCGAATGATGGCGCGGGTTCACGTGGAAGAACGGTAGCTTCAGCTCCACATCGCCCTTTTGCAGCACGATGTAGTCACTGATCCGCGCGCCCAGCACTTGCGTGTAGAATTCGATGTACCTGGCCGGATCGGCAGCGGCGATCGTGAAATGGCCAAGGCCCATGTCGCCTGTCACGAGAGGCCCCAATCCCCGCGGGGAAACGAAAGGCTTGTGATCGCGGCTGGCGCCGAAATAGACTTCGCCCGAAAGGCCTTCGGGATCGGTGAATTTTACCAGCCCCAACACCATGCGCTCGGCACAGTCTTCCTTCGAACCCTCGCTCACTTCGATCCCGAAGTCGCGAATGCGCTGGGCAATGGCGTCCAGTGCGGCCTGGTCCTTCACTTCCCAGCCATAGAAGGCGATGTCGTCCGCGCCGTTGTCCACCAGTACCAGCCGATGATGGTAATCGTCCGTGCGAAGTAGCAGGTTGCCCGTCGGCGAGCGTCCGTTGACCTGCAGCCCCAGCAGCCGCGTTGCGAAGTCCTCCCATGCGGCAATGTCGGAAACCCCGATGCCGAGATAGCCCAGCTGGGTTACGCTGGTTTGCTCCGGTGCGCCCATCAGAACAGGATCCCCATGTTGGCTGCCTGGATCACGGTCTGTTCCAGGAAGATGTGCCGCTGCGCGATCATGAAGCTGTCGCCGTCCGGGCGCAGCAGGTCTTCCCGGTGACCGATGAAATTGTCCTCGTCATCCTCCTGTCGCGAGCGATGCAGGTGGAAGTTCGAGTGGACTTCCAGCGTGCCGCCTTGCTGCGCCACCACGCGTACATTGGTAATGAGGTAGCGCGTGCGCGAAGGCGGTTCTTCCGACCAGTTGAAGCCCGAGGTCATCTTGTCGACGCGCTTCTTCAGGATGGAATGGTCATCATCGAAGAGGGCGATGTCGCTCTTGGCCGTGAACTGCTGGTCGAGATCTTCCACGGTCTTGATGCGGCGGATCGGCATCCAATAGCTCACGTCCTGGGTGAACAGTTTCAGCCAGTCGCCGAACTGACGAGCGTCCAGCAAGGCAGCTTCGCGGTAGAGGAATTGCTCGACCCGGTGTTGCAGCAGCATGGCCTCGATTTCGGAGGCAGGGGCTTGCATGGTATCGCTCATCACACCGCCTCCGTGGGGACGGGGGTGGCATTGGCCTTCAGGTCGGCCCAGCTTTCCGCGTCCATCCAGTCTGCCCAGCTGCGGTAGAGCCACAGGTGCGCATGTTCATTGGTATGGTCGTCGATATAGACTGATCGGCCATCGATCGCGTGCGGCTGGCCGTGGCCAAGGTTCATCTGGTAGTTGAACGGCAGTTTCCGGGCCAGCACGCCCCTGGTGCGTTTGGTGCCTTGGATCCAGTTGTCGCCATCGTCCTGTTCCAGCAGGCCCGCTGGGCCGAAGCTGTGGGTTCCGTGCGAGGCAACCTGCGCGCGGTATTCGGGGGTGGCGCCGCGATCCACGAAGGTGAACCACCACAGCTCGGTCTTCTCCGGTCCCTTGGGCAGGCGCAGGCAGATCTGCCGCCCGCTGGCGGTGATCCAAACATTGGGAAAGACGTTGGGGTGGCCCTTCACGTCCCGCCCGATGGGGCCCAGCATCTCGCGTGCGCGCTCCTCGTTGCGCCAGGCTTCCGGGAAGCGCACTTCCTTGCTGGTCTCGCCCCTTTCGGCGGCGGCCCAGGTTTCCTCGGTCATGCGCGGGCCGGAGAGCGCGTGGCCGTATTCCCCCAGCATGGTGCGGTGCCAATTGTGGCTGGGCGGCTTGCCGATAAAGCCCGCCATGGTGGCGGAATGATGGGTGATGTCGGCGTGATACCAGTCCAGCAGGTTCTCCACCGCCAGCTTCCAGTTGCAGTCGAGCACGTTCTTCTGCACCCCGTCGATGCAGACCATGTCGCCGCGCGCCGCAATCAGGTTGAGCGACAGCTTGCCGACCTCGCCGAGGAATTCCTCCAGTGGCGGCGCGTCTTCATCCATGCAGGCAAACACGAAGCCGCTGTAAGTGGCGACGTGCGGGGCGCGCAGCAGGCCCCATTTCTCGCGGTCGATCTCTCCGTTGTAGAGGTCCTTGCGGCCCGGCACGACCTTGAGTGAGCCGTCCAGCCCGAAGGCCCAGCCGTGGTAGGAGCACAGGAAACCGCGCGCTTTGCCCGATTCCGCGCGGCACACTGTGTTGCCGCGATGCGGGCACGAATTGAGCATGACATGGATCGAACCATCCCTGTCGCGCACGCAGATCACCGGCTCGTCCCCGATATAGTTGGTGAAGTAGTCGCCCGCTTCCGGGATCTGGCTCTCGTGGCACATGAAGTTCCAGCTGCGCGCGAAGATATGTTCCAGTTCCCGCTGGTATATGTCCGGATCGCTGAAGATGCGTCTGTCCACCGTGCCGCCCTTCGGGTCGACATACCGGTGGTACGAGAATTGTGCCTTGTCCTGCATCCTGTCCTCTCCGCGGCCTATGTTCGCGCCGTTGTCCGGCGTCGCCACATTCGAATCGCATACGGAGTAGTATGGACGCATGTTCGGGCCCGGGGCAACCGCTTTCTGCGCGAGCCGGGCAGCCCGATTGCACCGATGAAAACCGCAGAAAACTTGGATTCACAAGTGATTCTGACAAGACTGTTGGCCTGCAATTGTGGAAGCGCTACCATACGTAAGCGTTTTTCACGCATCCAGGACAATAATCAAGGGTGAGGTTTGGCGATGAACGAGCAGGCACCGGCAGAGGATTTCGACGTCTTCGCCGAGGAAACCTTCGGCAGCGCCTACGAGGAGTTCCGCCGGCTTCGCAATGAATGTCCCATGGCCCGCAGCGAGGGGTTTGGCGGCTTCTGGATGGCCACTCGCTATGAAGACGTGGCGAAGATGCTGCGCGACGACAACTACATCACGTCCGTCCGCAATATCGTGCCGGGCAGTTCCAATCTGATGCGCACGCCGCCGCTGCGCTATGATCCGCCTGAACACACTCCTTATCGCCGCACGCTGGACCGCGCCTTGTCGAAGGGCCGCGTCGAACGGCTTGGTCCGTCCATCCGCAGGCATTCCGAAGACCTGCTCGATGAATTCATCGCGCTGGGCGAGGGCGACTACGTCGAACTGGTCGGCAGCAAGCTGCCCATGCTCGCCTTTGGCGACTGGATGGGGATGACCGCCGAGCAGACCCAGCGCATGTGGGAGCTCAGCCGCATCTACATTCGCGCGTTCGTGGCTTATGACCGGCCGACGGTGGCCCAATGCGTCGAGGGCTTTATCGAGGTTGCGCGCGAACTGATCGCCCATCGCCGCGCCAACCCGCGTCCCGCCGCCGAATGCCCGGTCGCATCGCTGATGGAGGCGGAGCGCGATGGCGAAGTGCTGATGACCGAAGACCTGCTGCTCAACTGCGTGCGACAGGTGCTGGTGGTGGGCATGGCCGCGCCGCCGATGATCTTCGCCAGCATGATCGTGCACCTGTGTGAGCACCCCGAACTGTTCGACCGGTTGCGCACCATGTACCGCGAAGACCCGACCGTATCGGCCCGGGCGATGGAGGAATTCGTCCGGCTCTACACGCCCTATCGCGGCTTCGCCCGCAGCTCGAAGACCGAGGTGGAATGGCATGGCCGCAAGATCGTGCCGGGAGAGGCCATTGCCCTTTCCTTCGCCAGCGCCAACCGCGACGAACGCATGTTCGAGAATCCCGACGAATTCATCCTCGACCGCCCGAATATCCGCAAGCACCTCGCCTTCGGGGCGGGCGCGCACCAGTGCGCAGGGATGCCGATTGCGCGGCTGCAGATGACTATCGGGCTGGAAACCCTGCTCGAAAAGGTGGGGACGATGGAACTGGCGGGCGAGTTGAAGATGTCGTCGATGCCGGAAATCGGCCCGATTGCCGTTCCCATCCGAGTGACCGCCGCCTGACGTGGCGGGTCTGGGGCGGAGCCTAGCCCTCCGCGTAAACCTCCACCATGCCATCCGCGGCCTTGCGGTATTTCGCGTTGAGGCCTGCTTCCCCGGTAATCAGTTCCATGTAGTCGACCACTTCGCCGTGGCGCGGGTCTTCCTTGGGCAGGATGTGCGGCACGGAGTCTCCGCCAATGAAGATCGGCAGGAAACCGGCGCGCGTGAGTTCGCCGTTCTCGATCTCGAAGCGGGCGATCATCGAATGGCGGGAATCGTCGGGGAAGTTGTAGGTCTTGTCGGCCGAAGGATGCCACTTCGGATTGAGCACGAAGATTTCCTGGAATCCCTTCGATTTCACCAGGTCTGGCGGCATGCGCAGGTCCACCGCGAAGTTGCACAGCGAATAGAACACCGGCTTGCCGTCGATCACTTCCGCGCCCTTCAGGATATGCGCGTGATGGCCAAGGATGCAGTCGGCCCCGGCGGCAATCGCCGCGCGGGCGACTTCGCGCTGGTAGTCGGCCAATTGTGCCTGCACGAAGTGGATGCCCCAGTGATGCGAGACGAACACGACGTCCGCCTCTTCCTTGGCAGCGCGAATGTCGGCCTCCATCGCCGCCAGGTCCTCGCGGTGGGCATAGGTGTGGATGCGCGCGGGCGTGCCGGGTTGGTCGTGCTCCACCTGCTCATAGACGGTGAAGGCGCGCATCGGGGCGCAGCCGGGGCGGCGCTCGGTCGCCCAGTAATCCTGTGGCAGGATGGAGCAATAGGCGAGGAAGGCGACCTTGCTGCCGTCCTCCAGCGTGAAGTGTGCGGCCTTGCGGGCGCGGTCGATGTTCTCGCCCGCGCCGACAACGGCAATGTCCTGCACTTCCAGGTTCTCGACCGTTTCCAGCAGCGCTTCGTTGCCGTAATCCATGCAATGGTTGGAGGCGAACGAGATCACGTCGAAACCCGCCCGGCCGATGGCCTTGATATCGTCCGGCTTGCCCAGCAGCGCATGGCGCGCCTGGGGGAAGCGGGTGCCCTGGCTGGCGTAGTTTATTTCCAGCTGCCCGAAGGTGATGTCCGCCGCGCTCAGCACGTCGCGCGTGGTGTCGTAGATCGTGTCCGGATCGGGCCGGTCCATCGCCAGGTCGCCGGTGGCGAGCACTACACCTGTCATTGCTTGTGATCCTCTCAATGAACCCTTTGCGGGCTTCGATTACGAGACCGTGATTTCCAGTCTCGAGCAGCCGTTGTCGGGCCATTCCAGCCGCTCTGGCTGCCCGGCCAGTTCGAAGCGCTGCGTGCGCTTCAGCAGTTCTTCCACCAGCACGCGGATTTCCATGCGCGCCAGCGGAGCGCCGGCGCACATGTGGATGCCGCGGCCGAAGGCGAAGTGGGCAGGCTTGCGGTCGATATCGAATTTTCCGGGGTCAGGGAAAGCCGCCGGATCGAGGTTTGCCGCGCCATAGCAGGGGAACATCTGGTCCCCCTTCCTGATCGCCTGTCCGCCAACCGTGGTATCGGCCGTGCAGTGGCGGGGCAGGGCATGAAACGGCGTTTCCAGGCGCAGGGCCTCCTCGATCGCTGCCGGAATCTTGCGCGTGTTGGCGCGCAGTTCGTCTTGCGCTTCCGGGTGCTGGCCCAGTTGCAGGATCGCCGCCTGCAATCCGCCGGTGGTGGTGCGATGCCCGGCAATATAGACCATGATGTAGATCGACAGGATTTCCTGGTCGCTCAAGGGTCGCCCGTCGATCTTGCCGAAGGCAATATCGGTCGCCAGGTTCTCGCCGGGATTCTCACGCACGGCGGCCAGGCGTTCGCGGCAGAAATTCAGCAGCGGCTCGAGCGAATTGCGCCGTCGTTCGGCGGCTTCACCATCCAGCTTGCCCAGTTCGGACGCACCACGCTCCTCGCGCCGCCTGGCATCGATTTCGTGGAAGGTCAGGTTCTCTTCGCCCAGCAATTGCGAGAAGATCTGCAGCGGCACCGCCTCGGTCAGTGGGGCGATGTCGAACGTGCCCAGCGGGATCAATCGGTCTAGTTCCCTGCCCACGTGATCGCGGACCGTCTGTTCGAACTTCATCAGGCGGCGCGGCGCCAGCATGTCCTTGAACAGCGCCTTGTAGCCGGTGTGTTCGGGCGGATCGGTCTCGATCGGGATCAGCGCCATGCCGAACCGCTTTACCTCGCTGGAACTGGCGAAGGTTTCCGGATCGGTCAGGATGCGGGCGACGTCGGCAGCGGCGAAGCTGTACCAGATGTCGTGCTTTTCCTCCCCCGGCGCACGGGCGACCGGGCAGCGGTTACGCAATTCGGCATAGACCTCGGTAGCGGTGGCGCTGCCGTCCCTTACCGGCGCCCATGCCTGGGCTGCATTGAATTCGGCGGTCTTGGTGATTTCGGTTGCGGACATGGTCAACTTTCGCAGGTGATCTTGAGGACTTCGCAGCCGTTCTCCGGCCAGTGCATGCGCACCGGCGGCTCGGCGATGGAAAAGCTTTTCGTGCGGGACAGCAGTTCCTGCACCAGCACGCGGATTTCCATCCGCGCCAGCGGGGCGCCAGCGCACATGTGGTGGCCGCGACCGAAGGCGAAGTGAACGGGCTTCCTGTCGATGTCGAACTTGCCCGGTTCGGGGAAAGCCGCCGGGTCGACATTGGCCGCGCCATAGACCGGGAAGACCTGGTCGCCGCGGTGCAACTGCCGCCCGCCCAGCTTCGTATCGCGAGTGCAATGGCGCGGCAGCGAATGGAACGGTGTCTGCAGGCGCAGGCATTCCTCGATCGCGCCGGGTATCTTGCGCGGGTTGGCGCGCAGCACCTCCTGCGCATCCTGGTCGCGGGCCAGACAGGTAATCGCGGCGTGCATGCCGGCCGTGGTGGTGCGCTGTCCAGCGATGAAGATGAACATGACGGTGGAGAGGATTTCCTCTTCCGTCAGGGGCCTGCCGTCTACTTCGCCAAAGGCGATGTCGGTGGCGAGGTTCTCGCCAGGGTTCTTGCGCACGTCGGCGATGCGCTGGCGGCAGAATTCCTTCAGCGGCTCCAGCGTGTTCACGCGGTTTGCCGCGGCTTCCTCCCCCAGATCGCCCAGCCTGGAATCGCCACGGTCGCGGCGCCATTTGCTGGCCAGTTCATAGAAGGTCATGTCCTCCTCTCCCATCAGCAGGGAGAAGATCTTGAGCGGGATCTGCGTGGTGAGCGGGACGATATCTCCGCCGCCATCGGCAACCAGCGAGGCCAGCCCTTCCTCGACATGGGCCTGCACCACCGCCTCGTATTGCATCAGTCGGCGCGGGGCGAGCATCTTGGACAGCAGCGCCTTGTAGGCGGTGTGCTGCGGCGGATCTGTCTCGATCGGAATCAGCGGTATGCCATACCGGCCCTTACTGTCCGCCCCTTCGAGACCGGCGTTGGAGAAGGTCTCGTAATCTGTGAGGACCCTAGCGACATCGCCGGCATCGAAGGCGTACCAGTTGCAGTGCCCCTGCGACGCTTCGTTGCGGGCGACCGAGTGTTCGGCGCGCAAACGGGCATAGACATCGACGGGGTCTTCCTGGCCTGCGCGCACCGGTTCCCAGTCGGCCCGGGTATCGAATTCATCGGCTGTCCGCGTGTCGCTCATCTCGGCCCCAGTACTATGCGGTTGAATGCTGTCGGGTTACGAATTTGCGGCACGCTAGTGAAAGCGCTTTCCTACGGCAAGGCCTTTCCCCTTCGCCGAGGGAGTTCTGGCCGGCAAGAATGCAGCCCCATGACTGGCTTGGCCCCGCTTTTTGGCCTTCTCGGTGCCCTTGTGCCCCCTTTCAACCGGTTGTGAATGCGGTTACACAGCAGGCTAGTCAACCGGCGCGCGGATTCGCGCAGTCCGCCGATCGCGACGGAAAACGCAAGGTAGCAAGACATGAGTGAAACCAAATATGCCGAGGATCTCGGCAACGAATACGATCCCCTGCAGCCCGAGACCTTCGACAGTTCCTACCCGCTTTTCCGTGAGCTGCGGGCGAAATGCCCCATGGCCCACAGCGATGCCTACGACGGTTTCTGGGTCGCCACCCGCTATGACGATATCGTTAACATCCTGGAGGATCCGAACTTCACCACGACCGTGCGCAACATCGTGCCGGGCAACGCCTCCACCGCGCGCCGCCCGCCGTTGCATTACGATCCGCCGCAGCACACCCCCTATCGCAAGGCGCTGGAACGCGCGGTTTCCGGGCGGCGCGTGGCCGAGCTGGAACCGATCATCGAGGCGCATACGCACAAGCTGCTCGATGCCTTCGTTGCCAAGGGCGGCGGTGACTACACGGTGGATGTTGGCAATCCGCTGCCCTGCTATGTGTTTGGCGAATGGTTCGGCATGACGGAAGACCAGATCGTGCGCTTGGCCGACATGGCGCAGATCTATGCCGAAAGCTTCAAGAGCCGCGATCGGGAAGTGCTGATGGGTATCTCGCGCGATCTCGGCGAACTGGGCCGCGAAATCCTCATCGACCGTACCGAGAACCCGCGCGATCCCACGACCGACCCGGTCAGTTCGCTGCTCGCCTCGAAGACCATCGATGGCGAGCAACTGGATGTCGACAAGCTGACCGGCTGCCTGCAGCAGCTGCTGGTTATCGGGCTGCTGGCGCCACCGATCCTGACCGGTGCAATGGTGGTTCACCTTGCCCGCGATCCCGATCTGCTGCAGCAGCTGCGCGCCGACCCCAAGCTGATCCCGCATGCGGCGGAGGAATTCATCCGCATGTATACGCCCTATCGCGGCTTTGCCCGGTCGAGCTACACCGAGATCGAGATGCACGGCCGCACCATCCGACCGGGCGAAGCGATTGCGTTGTTCTACTCCTCCGCGAATCGCGACGAGACGGTGTTCGAGGACCCCGACGAGTTCATCCTCAAACGGCCCAACATCTCCAAGCACATCGCCTTCGGACGCGGTCCGCACCGCTGCGCCGGCCAGCCGATCGCGCGTTTCGAACTGCTCACCTTCCTGCGGCTGTTCGTGGAGAAGGTGAAGCACGTGGAACTGACCGGCGAGATCGAGATGGGCATGATGCCCGAACTGGGGCCGACCTCGGTGCCGGTTAAGGTCACGCCAGCCTGAGCGGAGCTAGCGCTCCAGCCAGACCGGCTGGTGGAAGCCCGGCACGACCGGGGGCAAATCCCAATGCGCCGGTGTTGTCGACAGCTCCACCGGCGGACGCGCCAGCGTGAGGCGTCCGTACATCGAATCCATCTGGTAGAATGCAGATGCAGGGGGCATCGGCAGCTTGTCCGGTGCCTCTGCCTGCTGCGCTGCATCGAGCGGGCCAAGTTCCTGCACGAACATCGAACTGCGCGCCAGGCTGACGCGAACGTGGTAGCTACCCCCTTCGCGGGCGCGGCGCAGCAGCGCGGCCTTTACGCCGCTGGCGGCAAAATAGGCGACGAGGTAGTCATTCAGTGTCCCGGTGGATGCAAGGCGCGGCTTTTCCGGCGTGCCTTCTTCTCCGGCAAGGCCGCAGGCTGTCTGGCCCAGTTGCTCGAACCCCCGACGGCCTGCCCACGGACCTTCCGAGCCATAGCAGCTGACCGAGACATATATCAGCCCTGGCGCAGCTTCGGCCAGCTGCTCGGCGCCGAGGCCCTTGGCATCGAGCGATCCGGGCCGCCACGATTGCACCAGCACATCGCCGGTGCGCGCCAGTTCTCGCAAAGTCTCTGCGTCGTCCTCCCGGTCGTAATCGAGCACCGCGTTGCGCTTGCCCATACCTGTGCCCAAAGTCAGCGCGGGATGCTCGTCCGCCCATGGCTTTGTAATGCGCAGAACGTCCGCGCCGTCGCCGGCAAGCAAAGCGCTGGTGGTGGGGCCGGCAATCACGTGGGTGCAATCCAGCACGCGCACGCCCGATAGTGGGCGTGCCGGGCTGGCAGTAAGGGGCACCGGATCGCTCTCGCCGGTCTTGACCACATCGATTACTGGACGGCTTTGCAGCCATGCGCCTTGCGGGTGCACGCGCCATTCGTCCGCGCGGCGGCACACGGCAGCGATCGCCCCCGCCCTGGCGATCGCATCTTCCAGTTCCTCCCCGTCGCGTTGCGCCACGGCGCGCGCGATGGAGGAGGGCAGGATGGAGCAATCCAGTTCCCGCAAGAGGCGGCGGGTGAGGTGCGGATAAATCGGCAAGCGCCACAGGAAGATGCGCCGGTCGTCGCGCGTGGGGAAGAAGTTGACTTCCTCGTCCACGATCTGGCCGACCGTCATCGGGTGGGGGCCGATGCGAGTGAAATTGATCGTCTGCAGGCCCGGCACGGCGGCGAGCGCGACGTCGACCGACACATCCTGCCCTTTGCCGCTGCGCGCCTTCCAGACCGCCGCCGTGCTCGCGCCATGCAGGGCAAGGCCGATGGCGCTGGCCGTGCCAAGACGGTGCTTGCTTGGGACTACGGGATCGTCGCCCCTCATGGTCACTTCGCCCGCGCGGTCATCAGCGCCGAGACCGGCCTCCTGCCAGAGTCGTTCGAACACCTCGTGGCGGCCGGTCATGCCTTGGTGCACTCCACCATGCCATCTTCTCGCAGGCGATAGGCGGCGTTCAGGCCGGCCTCTGCGGTGATCGCTGTTACGTAGTCCATCCACTCGTCCATTTCCGGCATGCCTGGGGAGAGCGGGCGAGGTATGGAATAGTCGTCGATCCGGCAGGGCTGGAGCGTTAGTGCCGGTGCGTCCGGCGTGTCGAAATCAAGCCACGCGATCAGCGTGTGCCGCGTCTCCGGCGGGGCCATGTACTTCTTCTCCAGCGCCCAGCCCGCATTCAGCGTTTGCAGGTGTTCGAGCGAGGCATCCTGCCAGATATTCTGGCTGAAGGCCCACGGCTGGTCGATGGCGAAATTGCCCATCGAATAGATCACCGGCTTGCCCGAGATGAAGTCTATCCCCTTCAGCAGGTGCGGGTGGTGGCCAAGGATGGCATCGGCGCCTGCTGCGATGGCGGTCTGCGCAATTTCCTTCTGGTATTCGGCGATATCGGCGCGCACGAAATGGATACCCCAATGGACCGAGACGAGCACGATCTCCGCCTCCTTGCGAGCGGTGCGAATGGCCTCTGTCATGGCGGCGACATCGCCCTGCACGGCATAGGTATGTACGCGCGGCGGGGTGCCGGGCTGGTCGTGCTCCACCATCTCGTAATGCGTATGCGCGCGCAGCGGCGCGCAGCCGGGCCGGTTGCCTTCGGCGGCATAGCCCTCCGGCAGGATCGAGGAATAGGAAAGCAGGGCGACCTTGCGTCCTGCTGCCTCGACGACGGCGGGCTCGCGCGCTTGCGTGATCGTCGGCCCTGCACCCGACCAGGCGATGCCTGCCGTGGTGAGGTTGTCCAGCGTATCGGCCAGCGCCTGCGCGCCGTAATCCATCGCATGGTTGCCGGCGACCGACATGACATCGAAGCCTGCGTCGCGCAGCACCGGGGCCACTGCGGGCGAGGTTCGCATGGCGAGGCGTGCATTGGGCGATGGTGTACCCCGGTCGGAGACGATGCATTCCATCTGCCCGAAGCACAGGTCTGCCGCGCGCAGGCTGTCTGCAACGCTGGCAAAAATTCCGGCCGGATCCTCCCTGCAAGGTGCCACGTCGCCGACGGCGCAAATACGCATGTTTTCCGGTCTCCCTCGCTTCGCTGTCCAGCGGGCTAACAAGGTGTGGAAGCGGTTGCAAGAACTGCCGCTTGCGTTAGGGTCTGGAGCGGAAACGGGGAGGAGGGCCGGACATGGCTGACGGGCTTAGCGACACGATTTGTAGCCACGTGGCAGGGGCCTCGTTCGCCGCCCTGCCGACGGACACGGTGGCGGCTGCGAAGCAGGTGTTGTTGGATGCCAGCGGCGTGATGATCGCCGCCAGTGCCATGGCTGACGAGGTGCAGGCCTTTATCGCGGTGGCGCGCGCCGCCGGGGGCGGTCAATGCTCCATTCTCGGCACGCCACACCGCGTGACACCCGGCATGGCCGCGCTGGCCAACGGGGCGATGGCCCATGCGCTGGATTACGAAGATGCCTTCGGCCCGGTACCGGGCCACCCGAATGCCAGCCTGGTACCTGCACTGATCGCGCTGGCGCAGGCAGGCGAACCTGTCAGCGGCAAGCGATTCCTGACTGCTCTCGCCGTTGGCTCCGACCTTTCCTGTCGCGTGGGCCTTGGGCTTGAACGCCCAATCGACCAGCTGGGCTGGTATGCGCCGCCGGTCATCGCCTCCATCGGGGCGGCCGCAGGTGCGGCAAGGCTGCTGGACCTTGATGCCGGTGCGACGCGCGATGCGCTCTCGCTGATCCTGTGCCAGTCAACCATGCCAGGAGAGATCAAGTACAGCCGCGGCACCGTGCTGCGCGCGGTGAGGGAAGGTTTCCCGGCACAGGCGGCGGTCCTTTCTGCGCAACTGGCGCAGGCCGGGGTGGCAGGCTTCGAGGAGCCGCTGGAAGGCAAGGGCGGTTTCTACGCGCTGTTTGCAGGCGGCAAGGCCGATCGCGTGCGGATGCTGGACAGGCTTGGCCAGCACTTCTTCATCGAGGACCTGACCTACAAGCCCTGGCCGAGTTGCCGCGCGACACACAGTTTCGTGGAGATGGCCCTGGCCTTGCGCGACCGGCACGGTATCGCACCTGAGGAGATTACCGCGATCGAACTGGTCCACGACGGTTTCCAGGCCATGCTGATAGAGCCGCTGGATCGCAAGGCGGCGCCGCAGGTGCCGATTGATGCCAAGTTCTCCATCCCCTATTGCACCGCCGTGGCCTTGCGCCGCGGAAAGCTGGGGTTGGACGATTTCGAACCTTCGGAGTTGGGCGATCCGGAAATCACGCAGATGGCCAGCAAGATGAGCCATCGCCTCGATCCGCAGGCGCCCTGGTCGATGGGGGCAGGCGGCCGGCTGGAAATAACGCTTGCCGACGGGCGTCGGCTGTCAGCCGGTCAGGACGATGCTCTTGGCAATCCGGACAACCCGCTCAGCGCGGGGCAATTGGTCGACAAGTTCATCGAGTGTGTCGGCAAGGCAGACGTACCGCTTGGGACGGCAGCGGCGAGCGACCTCGCGCAGACCATCCTCGCGCTGGAGGACTGCGACGATGTGGGGGCGCTTTTCCGCTGGTAGCCTGCCTCGCGATCAGGCTGCGGCCTGACGCGCTTCCATCCGCCGCATCTGCGCACCGGCGAACAGGCACAGTCCTGCACAGACCACCGCGAGCGCGAAAATCAGCAGCAGCGGCGCCAGGAACGAACCCGTACTTTCCCGCAATGCGCCCATGGCTGCCGGGATGATCAATCCTGCAAGTCCGCCAAGCAGGTTGATCATCACCACGCCCATCGCCTGGCTTTCCGGCGGAAGCAGCTTGGTCGGGATGGCCCAGAACGCGGCAACCGTGCATCCCGTCATGGCACCCCCGAAGATCAGCGCCAGCAGGCCGGGAATGCCGGCGCCAAGGAGGTAGGCGACCAGCAGGCTCGTACCCCCCAGCAAGGCCGGGATGGCGACATGGAGGATACGCTCGCCTGTCTTGTCCGAATGGCGGGCGTTGAGGATCAGCGCGACGATTGCGGCTGCATTGGGCAGGGCGATGACCACGCCGATCTGGGTCGGGGTAAGGTCGGACATGCCCTGCAGGATCTGCGGCAGCCAGAATATGATCCCGTAATTGGCCGACAGCAGGCAGAACCAGATCATGGCGCAGGTCCATCCCACGGGCGTGGTGAGCGCGGCCCAACGCTGTTTCGGCGATCCCGCTTCCTTGCCCGACTTTGCACCAACCACGTTTTCCAGCAGCCAGCTTTTTTCCTTTTCCGATAGCCACTTGGCCTTGGCTGGACGGTCGGGGAACCAGTAAAGCGCCCAGATCCCGAGCAACAGGGCCGGGGCTGCTTCGACGAAGAACATGAACCGCCAGCTGGAAATGCCGAAGGGCTGGTCGAGATCGAGCAGCAGGCCGGCAATCGGCGCACCGATCACCTGCGCCAGCGAGACGGCGATAAGCGGAATGGACAGCACGGAAGCCCGGAACCGCTCTGACGCCCAGTGCGTCAGGTAGATCATCAAGCCGGACGATAGTCCGCCTTCGGCAAAGCCCAGGATGACCCGGAGAATGTAGAGATCCCATTCGTTGCGGATCAGTCCCATCGCGAAAGCGGACACCGACCAGATAATGGTGATGACGGCGAGCCATGCGCGAAAGCCCACGCGTTCCATCAGCAGGACACTGGGATACTTGGCCAGCATGAAGCCAACGAACAGCACGCCCGCGGCAAAGCCATATTGCGTCTCGGACAAGCCAAGGTCGGCGTTCATGTACAGAGCTGCAAAGCTGATGTTGTTGCGGTCTATCGAGCTTAGCAGGACGAACAGGGCAGACGGAAAAACGAGGCGTCGCAGAACCTTGCGGCCGATCGTTTCTTCCACTTCGGATTGCGGCAAGGCAGCTGCCGAATTTTTCAATGCGTTCCTCCCACAAGAGCTCGCCGTCGGTCTTGCGACAGATCGCGAATCCCTCGACGGTTCATGTAACCGTTTTCACCAATTTGCCAGCCGAAATTGCGAGAAACTCGCAGATCTTACTATCGGTTGCGGTTGATCTTGCGCGTGCCGGGTGCGGGCGGCGGGTGTGGCGGTCCGGCGAAACACTGCGCGCTGGCCATCCAGGCCGTGGCGTTCGGGCCGACGACTTGCAGCGCAGTATCAGCCACGTTGCGCGTCTGCGTGCAGACCTGGCAGAACTCGGTAGCCGAGCCGCGGACCAATTCGCTATCGCTCTTCTCGCCAAAGCTCCAGGTATCGCCAGAGGGCGCAGTCAGTTCGACATAGGGCTTGGGCTCGGGGATCGGTTTCTTCGCGTTCTCGAAGGTCCAGCCGTAGGTGTTCACGCAGAGGATGGCCACGTGCTTCAGGCGGTCGGTATCCTGCCGCTCCACCCCGAACTGGTCATAGATCGCCTGGGCATGGGACCAGCTTTCCATCATCCTGGCAGACAGGGAGGAACGCGCGCTCATCTTCTTGGCCCAGGGCACGCGCTGCGACAGGTCTGCCTCGCCGAAATGGGCAACGATATCGTCGACGGTTTCCATCCAGCCGTCGATCAGTTCGGTCCCGCTCATGTCGTCGTATTTCGAAGGCATGCCGCGCTTGCCGGCCGCCTGCCGGGCTTTCAATTCCGCCATGAACCGTTCCGGATCGGTCAGCGACATGACGGCGCCCAGGTTGCCGCTGGCAAGGTGTTTCAGGATATGTTCGGTGGTCCACTCCTTGAAGGCGGTGGGTTCGGTCAACTGCTCTTCGGACAGCCCGCGAACAAGTGTCTCTATGGCCTTGTTCTCCTCGATGAAATCGACGACTTCCGGGTTCATGTGCCTGCCTTCCTCACTTTGCGTCTGGTCGCCCTGCTTCGATTGACAGACCAAATCGGCCTTCATATGAAACGGCTTCCACAATTTGCTCGTGTCATATGGGGATGGAGTGAAAACGCAAGCAAACACTCCGCCGCCGGACCATCGTGCCAGCCTGCTTTCAGACTTGCGCGTTGTCGATATCGCTCTTCCGCAGGCCTATGATTGCGCCAAGTTCATGGCGAGCCTGGGTGCCGCGGTCATCCGCATCGACGCGGAACCTGCGCAGGACAAGCGCCGATGGGCGATCGGCAATATCGGCAAGCAGTCGATGCATCTGGATTATACGGGCGACGCACGCGACGCCTTTCTCAAACTCGTCGCCAAGAGCGATATCCTGGTGGAATCCTTCCTGCCGGGCCACCTGGCGAAGTTCGGTTTGGGATTCGACGACCTGCGTGCGGTCAATCCGCGATTGATCCAGGTTTCGATCACCCCCTTTGGCCAGCAGGCCCCTTATCGCCACTACAGGGGTAGCGAACTGGTGGTGTCCGCACTGGCCAGCAACCTGTGGCAAATGGGCGATGCCGACAGGCCACCGGTGCGCGAACCGGGAGAGGCGAACTTCTTCCATGCCTGCGCTGCCGGGGTGTTCGGGGCGCTGCTGGCCGAACGCGAACGGCAGCAGACGGGACGCGGCCAGCTGGTCGATATCTCTGCGCAGGAAATGGGCGCCGGGCGCAACACGCTGTGGATCCTGCAGCACCAGTTTGCCGGTGGCCGGACATCTCAGCGGCTGGGGCAGACGATTGACCTCGGCTGGGGTGGCTCGCGCGCGGTCTGGGCCCTGGCGGATGGCTACGCCTTTTTCCAGCTGCCGCCACCTGGCTCTCCGCTGGAAAGGGCCCTTGCCGACTGGATCGCCGAGGTCACGGGCGAGGTTTACGAGAGCGGCGACCTGGCTGCGGCAGAGCGGTTTCTCGCCACGCTCAGCGTCAAGGATGTGATCGCCCAGGCCGCGCCGCGCGACGTGCGGATCATGCCGGTAACAGGACCTCGCGGAGTGGCCGAAGACCCGCAACTGACGGCGCGTGAGTTCTTCGTGGAGCATGCAGGTCAGCAGATGCCGCGGCGCTACCTCGCCATCACGCAGGACGCAGGAAGAGGCGCATGAGCGGTCCGCTTGCAGGTCTTCGCGTCGTCGATTTCTCCTGGGTGGTGGTGGGCAACGTCACCACCAAACTGCTGGGCGATTTCGGGGCAGAGGTGATAAAAATCGAAGGTTGGCAAAGGCGCTCGGGCGAACGCAGTAGGCCGATCATTCCAACCGAAGATCCGACGTCGCCCGACAACAAGCACTGGTTTGCTCATATCGCCAGCTCCAAGAAAAGCGTGACCGCGAACCTGAAAACGGAGGAAGGTCGCAAGATCGTGTTCGACCTGATCCGCGATGCCGACGTCGTGATGGAGAATTTCTCCCCCGGCACGATCGAGCGGATGGGCTTCGGCTACGAGGCGCTGAAGGCCATCAATCCCGGCATCATCATGGCCAGCGGCAGCATCTTCGGCCAAACCGGGCCGCTGGCCAGGTTGCCGGGCGTCGATGCTACCGGCGCGGCCCGGGCGGGGCGTATCGACGCCAGCGGATATCCCGACGGTCCGCCGCTGATCCCCTCGCACCTTTATGGTGACAGCCTGCTGCCGTTCTTCATCGCCTCTGCCATGCTGGCCGCGCTGCGAGAGCGCGACCGGACGGGGAAGGGCTGCCGCATCGATGGCTCGATGCAGGAAGTGATCGCGCACCAGATGTGGCCGCTGATCGATCGGGTGCTGCAGGGTGACCAGGCCTGCTGGCGCACCGGCAATCGCCACCCGGATACGGCACCGCACAATGTCTACCCGGCAGCTGGCGAAGACCGGTGGATCGCCATCGAGGTGTGGAGCGATGCGGAATGGGCGGCGCTTTGCACCGCGCTGGGGCAGCCCGAGCTGGCGCACGATGCCCGCTTTGCCACACTGGCCGCGCGCAAGGCCAATGAGGATGCCCTCGATGCAATGATCGGTGACCTCACCCGACCGCACGACGCCCGCGCACTGATGGCGCAACTGCAGGAACAGGGCGTGGCGGCGGGGGCGGTGCAGACCAATTCGGACATTGTCGAGCGCGATCCGCAGCTGCGTGAACGTGGCTTCCTGACTGACCTGCATCACCCGGTGTTGGGCGACTTCGGTCACCAGCGTTCTCCGATCACGCTGGAACGGGCCGACAGCCAGGTGATGTTCCGCGCGCCGCTGCTGGGCGAGCACAACCGCTCGGTCTGCAAGGACATCCTGGGAATGAGCGATGCCGAGATCGACGCGCTGGAGGCGGCAGGAACGTTCCGCTAGCGGATCGCGCCGTCTTCAGGGTCGGGCAGGGCTCTCGGCAAGGCCACGCCTGCAAGTCCTGGATCGCGCGCGCCGGACGCACGGCTTCGACGCCCCCTGGGCCGGCAGCCGTGCGCCGTAGCGCGCCCGGTCGGTCAGGCCGGGGTTACACGGATCGGCGCCGTGACCGGGCCAAGCTCTGGCATGCCACTCATGACGATCTCACCTGCTGGTTCGATCTTCTTCACCTTCTTGAGCAGCGTCTGCAGGGCAATGCCCATCTGCAGGCGTGCAACTGGCATGCCGACGCAGCGATGGGCGCCCAGACCGAAGGCGACGTGATCGTTGATGTTGGGGCGCTTCAGCTTGAACTCGTGCGGATCCTCGAACTTCGTCTCGTCGCGATTGGCGGAGGCGAAGGCAAGGCAGATCGGCTCTCCCGGCTGGATCGTGCGGCCATACCAGTCGACGGGCTTCTTCGAGGTGCGGGCAAAGCCGCGATAGGGTGTGAACAGGCGGAGGAATTCCTCCATTGCATCGGGCGCGAGCGAGGGATCGGCGTGCAGCTTGGCGTAAAGCTCCGGATTGCGCGACAGGTAAATCGCCATCGAACTGAAGACCATGGGCGGCGCGGTCAGGCCGATGATCAGTACCTGCCGGGTGCAGCTCTCGAGCAGGTTATCGGGAATCTTGCTGCCGTCATCCAGCACTGTAGCCAGCAGCGAGGAGGTAGGGTCGACATTGGGATCGCGCGGATTGGCGCGGCGGTCGGCGACGACTTCCCTGGCCATCTCGAACATGCCGTCGAGCATCTCCATCACCCGGTCCTTGTCCCAATTCACCCAGGCGCGGATGTAGGTGCGGGCAAGCCACCAGAGGTGCTTGGTCTGCTCTTCCTTCAGGCCCATCCAGTCGCCGAACACGAGGGTGGGCAACCAGCTGCCTACGTGCTCCACGAAATCGCCCTCGCCACGCTCGATGAAGGCATCGATCAACTCGTTAGAGTGCTTGTGGATCGAGGGGACGAGCGAGGAAATCCGCCCGCGACTGAGTGCGCGTTCCAGTGCCTTGCGATAGGGCGTGTGCTGCGGGGGATCGAAATGCAGCGGCGGGGTACGGGCGGTGCTGGAGCTTGCGGGAACGATGTTGCGCACGGAGGTGATGTAGTTGTCACCGTCCTCTAGCATCTGCACCACGTCGTCGTAGCGCGTGGCGATCCAGAACCCGCCGAAATCGTTGCTGTGCGCAACCGGGCATTCCTTGCGTAGACGGGCGAATTCCTCGTGCGGGCTGTCGAAGGTCTCCTTGACAAAGCAATCGTATTCGTGAGGGGCCGGGTTGGTAGCCATGATCAAATCTCCTTCGTCCCCGGTCTATTTGTGAAATCGGTTTCAGACAAGGTGTAAGCCAACTTGCTGCAGCCTTTTCGAGGCCTCGGCCTTCGCGGCATCATCTGTGCCATCTGCCCATTCCAGCGTGATCGCGCGGGCGGCGGGGTCGCTGCATGCGATGCTGGCAGGCCGCATGTCTTCCAGCAATTCCTCGGTGCAGATTTCCGCCGCGCGCTGGCGCAGCTTGTACCGCTCCACCTTGCCGACCGGGGTAAGCGGCAGGGCGTCGATGGGGATGATGCGCTTGGGCCGGGCAGGGGGTTCGAGGATCGTCTCTGCCAGCAACTCTTCCAGGCCCGACAGGTCGTCGTCACCGGCGGGTACCACAAACAGCACCGGCACGTCCCCGGCATAGGCATCGGGGAAACCCACGGCCACGGCCTCGGCAACGCCGGGGTGTGCGTAGGCTGGCTCCTCAATCGTCAGCGGGTCGATATTGTGGCCGCTGCGGATGATGACATCCTTCGAACGACCCAGCAGGCATAGCTGGCCTTCTTCGTCGTACATGCCCAGGTCTCCGCTTCGCAGCCATTCGCCTAGTTCACCAACGCGGCCCTCTGCCGTGCGATAACCAAGGAACATGTTGGGCCCTTTCAGCTTCACCTCGCTCAGGCCGTTCCCGACCGGCTCCAACTCGAGTTCCATCCCGGCAGGCGCATAGCCCACGGCATGTGGGCGGAACGTGCCGTCCACCGGCTGCGCGGTGCAGATGCCAGAAAGCTCGGTCATGCCGAACACTTGGCTCATCGGCAGGAAGGTATAGCGCTCCACGCGCTGGACGACATCGACCGGCGCGGCTGCGCCGCCGGTCATCACGCCGCGCAGGGATGGCGGGGCAGGGCCGGTTGCGGTGTCAAGCACGGCAGACCAGCTGGTCGGCACCATGGTCGGCAAGGTTATCCTGTGCTGGTAACAGATTTCCCACAGGTTCTCGATCAGCGCCGGATCGCGCCCGCCCAGCACGCCGCAGGAATAGACACTGGCGCCCACAGATAGCGCGGCAAGACCGATGCACAGCGTGCCGCCGACATGGAAATGCGGCAGCAGGCTGAGTACGCGATCATCCGCTAGCCAGTTGCAGGCGACAGCGGCCAGTTGCGGACCGGCGGCCAGCGCACTTTCGCCGAGTTCGGCCAGCTTGGGATTGCCCGAAGTCCCGCCGGTGTGGAACAACGCGGCGACGCGGCGCGGTTCAGGGGCGGTTGCGGGCACGCTTGCCGTGCCGCTGACCAGGTCGCGCCACGCAAGCTGCCTGATGGTATCGGGCCAGGGCGTCTCGGCCGCGTTCGCGGTGTCGATTTCCACCACGGTGCGAACCGGATTGGCATGCTGCAGCGTCGCGAGCAGCTTGTCGCGTACGGGCATCAGGGCATCAGGGCCGTGCACGACGACAGCGGTGGAGCGCGCCAGCGATAACTGTTGCGCCAGTGCTTGCGGCGTCAGCAGCGGGTTGACGGGGAAGGCGCTGGCCACCGTGGCCGCCGCGACAAAGGCGATCAGGGTATCGGGCGTGGTCGGGGAAAGGATGGCGACCGAATCGGCTGGCTCCACGCCGGCATCACGCAGGCTGGATGCCAGAGCGTGGATCTGTCGCACCAGTTCACCGAAGGTGACCACGCGCGGATCGGTATCGTCGGGATGGGCAAGGTGGACCAGCGCGGGCGCATCGGGCTGCCGCGCTGCCACCGCTTCCAGCATGTCGAGCAGGCGGGGGAACAGGGGATCGTCGGGATAAGCCATGGTCTTGCCTCTACCTGGAAATCGTTGCCACCATTGCTGTGGCCTGCTGCTGATGGTGGGGCATTATTACCGTACCGACAAGTATGTTTTGTATCGTCAACGGCTGTTGCAAACGCCTTGAGGTAAACCTATCGCGGGCGCATAGAGTATCATACGGGAGGGTCTGGAGTTTGGGAAAAGGCTCGCTGCCAGGGGAAGGCCAATGAAAAGCACGCTTCTGGAATCGGTGCGCATCGTCGATCTGACCACGCGCGAGGGGTGGGATTGCGGTCGTTTCCTCGCCTCGCTTGGTGCCGAGGTGATCCGGGTGGACCTGCCCGGCGCGGACACTGGCGAGGACTGGTCGATCGGTCAGGCGGACAAGCATTGCGTTGCCATAGACTACGAAGGCGATGGCCTGCCGCTGCTGCGCGAACTGATCGCGGGCAGCGCAATGGTGATCGAAAGCTTCACGCCGGGGCACATGGACGAACTTGGCTTGGGCCATGAGGCGCTGCTTGCCGCGAACCCGCGGCTTGTCACCGTGTCTATAACCCCGTTCGGCCAGACCGGCCCCTACGCCAATTTGCTGGGCAGCGAACTGGTGGTTTCGGCGATGAGCGGTTCGCTCTCGATGAGCGGTTATCCCGACCGGGCACCGGTCAAGGAAGCGGGCGATGCGTTGTTCTACCACGCAGCCATGGTGGCGGCAGCGGGCGGTATGGCTGCCCTGCGACATGCGCGGCTGACCGGAGAGGGACAGCAGGTAGACGTATCCGCCCAGGAAGTCGCGCAGATCCGCAACACCATTTCTTCCATGCAATATCAGTTCGACAAGAACGAGCGCGGCCGCATCGGCATCATGATGGATTCCGGGCGCGGTCCCACGCGCGGCATCTGGGACCTTAAGGAAGGCCATGCGGTCGCATCGCTGATGGCGCCGGGCTCGCCAGGGCAGAAGGCGGCAGCCATGTGGATGAAGGAAGAGGGCTTCCCCAACCCGATCGAGGGGGTGGAGGCCAACCCCTTCCGGCCTGACCCTGAGCTTGTGGCGAAGTGGCTGCCAGCGCTTTCGGATTTCCTCGAAACGCGCGAGCGCGAAGAAGTGATCGAAAAGGCCCTGACTATCGACACCGGTATTCTGCCGGTGAACGAACCGCGCCACCTACTGGATGACGAACATCTGGCCGATCGCGGCTTCCTGCAGAAGCGCGAGGGAGACGGGCCTTCGGTGTTTCCCGAATTCTTTGTGAAGACCGACAAGATGGACCAGACCCGCGTCAACCTGCCGGGTGCGCCGGTGGCAGTCAGCAGCCTTGCCGATATCGCAGCAATCGCCAGCGAAGGAGAGGTGCGATGAGCGACAGCAAGCTTCCGCTCGCCGGCGTAAAGGTGATGGATTTCTCTTGGGCAGTGGTGGGCAACACCTGCGCCAAGATGCTGGGCGACCTGGGCGCCGACATGCTCAAGATCGAAAACCCCGGCCGCGCCAGCCTGGAACGCATGTCGCGCCCGGTGAAGAACGTTCCCGTTGCGCCGCCTAACGACAATCCGTGGTTCGCCAACCTCGCCACCTCCAAGTTCAGCCTGACGCTGGACATGCGCAACCCTGCCTCGCGCGAGGTGGTGGATGCCATCATCGACTGGGCGGATCTGGTGCTGGAAAACTTCTCGCCGGGCACGATGGACAAGCTGGGCGTCGGCTGGGACGCGCTGCGGGCGCGCAAGCCTTCGATCATCATGGCCAGCGGCAGCATTTTCGGCCAGACCGGGCCGCTCGGCTCGCTAGGCGGTTCCGAAGTCAGCGGCAGCGCCTGGTCGGGCCGCGTGTTCATGACCGGCGAAGCGGATCGTCCGCCGAACCTGCCAGGGCTTACCTATGGCGACAGCGTAACGCCTTTCCTGCTGGCGACCGCCGTGATCGCAGCGCTGGAAAACCGTGACCGGACGGGTGAGGGCTGCCGCATCGACGCTGCCATGGTGGAGGCGCTGGGCCAGCAGATGCTGCCCTATATCCTGGAAGCGCAGCACCGCCGCGATGCGGGCGAGGACGAGCGCCTTCCGCGCACCGGCAACCGCTCCCCCCGGATGAGCCCGCATGGCGTTTTTCCGGCCAGCGGCGAGGACATGTGGATTGCGATCGCGGTGGAGACCGACGCGCAGTTCGCCAGCCTGTGCCAGATGATGGACCGGCCCGAGCTGGCGCGCGACGAACGCTTCGCCACCTTGGCCGCACGCAAGGCTAACGAGGACGAACTGGAGGCAATCGTTGCCGATTACACCCGCGTGCGGGATCGCTACGACACGATGATGGAACTGCAGGCGGCAGGCGTGCCCGCCGGCGCCGTGCAACATATTGCGGACGTGATGGACCGCGATCCGCAGATCGCCCATCGCCGTCATTTCCGGCCCGTGGAGCACAAGGTGATCGGCACCTTCGATCACGAGCGCACGCCCGTCGAACTGACGAAGACGCCAGGGCGCATGTTCCCCGCGCCCGGATTGGGCGAGCACACCGAGATGATCTGCCGCGAGATGCTGGGTTTCAGCGCCGGGGATTTCGAACGGCTGCGCGAACAGGGCGTGTTCGGCAAGGTCGACTAGCGGCCTGGCCTCAGGCCTTCGCCCAGCGGATCACCCCTTCGGTATCCTCGCCGCTGACGGCGATGCCGCGCTGGCGCAGGCAGGCGAGGTGCGACAGCGCTTCTCCCAGGGCCAGGCTGCGACTCCAGAAGCTATCTTCGACATTGCGGAACAGCACCGAATAGAAGTCGGTCGCAGGCCTTGGAGCGGCTCCCAGCGCGCCAGCCAGTCTGTCCAGCTTGCGTTCGTGTCCTGCCAGCAGCGCATCGATCCGGTTGTGCAGGCCGTGGAAGGGCTGGCCATGCGCGGGCAGCACCAGCACGTCGTCGCTCACCACGGCCTTGATGCGCGCCAGCGAGGTGATCCAGTCGCTCAGCGGATCGCCATCCGGCTCGTGAGCCACGACCGATACGTTGGACGAGATTTCCGGAAGGATCTGGTCGCCGCTGATCAGCAGCCGGTCCTGGCGATTCCACAGGCAGGCATGCTCGGGTGAATGCCCGTGGCCGACCACGACCTGCCATTCTCGCCCGCCGATGGCGATGCGATCGCCGTCCTGCATCGGACGATAGGCGCGGGGAACTTCGGAGATGACATTGGCGAAATTGGCGGACCGGGCTCGGAAATCGGCAAACCAGTCTTCGGGCATGCCACCCTTGCGGTGGAATTCGCGCTCTTCCTGCACCGCTGCTTCGCCACCTGCCTCGAACATCAGAAAGGTGAGATATTCGAGCCGGGTCATGTGCAGCGTGCCGCCATGCAGCCGCGTCAGCCAGCCAGCCATGCCGGCGTGATCGGGGTGCATGTGGGTGGCGAAGACGCGGCCGATCCGGCGGCTATCCAACAGCTCCTCGGCAGCGATGGCCCAGGCCGCTTCGCATTGCTGCGACTTCAGGCCCGTGTCGACGATCGCCCATTCGTCGCTGTCTTCCAGCGCCCAACAATTGATCACGAAGTCGCCCCCGAACAGCGGCATGCGCAGCCAGTGGACGCCGGGGCCGACTTCCACCGCCTTGCCGTTGCCGGCTTCGGGGGCATCGAGGTCGATGTAGGCGGGTTTGGTCGGCGAGGGGGCGTCCATCTTTGTCATCGCCGCCATCCTATGCCTACTCGCCATACGCTTAGCAATGGTCGCCGGTCGATGGTGGGCCTTGCTTTCGGACGAGCTGCATTAAGGGGAGCGGTGCCGACGAGGGCCAGTATCGTCGACATTGGACATTCCGAACGGTATGGCTTGTGTCGTGGCGGCACGGTAAAGCCGCGGGCCGCGGCCGGAGAGAGATAATGAGCACAGCCGAGGGTGGCGGGGGAAGCGCACTGCCCAGCAAGTTCGATGCGCCCAGCGCCATCATTGCCAACGTGCTGGCGCATATCGTCACCGTCGTGCCATTGGCACTCTACGTGATGGCTGCACCCGCGTTGATGAAGGCGTTCGATGTAGGCCAGGCTTCGATCGGCGTCATGCTTTCGATCGGTCTCGCGTGTTCCTCGGTCACCGCACTGGCAGTGGGCTCCAATGCCTACCGCCTGAACCTGCGCACCACCGCCATGCTGGGCATGCTGGTGCACATCAGCGGCAATGTCGTAGCCCTGCTGGCCGGGGTCTGGGAGGGCATCCTGCTGGCGCGCGGCATGAGCGCGGTGGGCGATGCCATGTTGCTGTCATCAGCCAATGCCGTGCTGGCCCGCAGCAGCAAGAACACCCGCAACTGGGCCATCTGCAGTGTGGCGACCGGCCTCAGTACGTCAATCGGCACATTTGCTCTGGGGCAGACGCTGGACGAATTCGGACCGGATATCTTCTTCGGCGCCATGATCGTGCTGGGCCTGCTGATCCTGCCGACGCTGTGGTTCCTGCCAACCCATACCCTGCCGGAGGCTGAGCGCGGCAAGCGCAAGGGCGGCTTCGTCGCCAACCTGCGTGCGGCCATGGGCAGCGCCAAGGGGCTGGCCATCCTGATCGGCATCATGTTGCTGGGCCTGGCGAACAATTCGATCTTCGGCTTTTCTACGATCATCGGATCGCAGATCGGCCTTTCCACCGCGCAATTCGGCACGGTGCAGTCGATGGCCTACATCGGAGGCACCACCGCGAACCTCATAATCATCTTCGTTGCGGCACGGTTTGGCCAGGCGCGGCCGTTGATGCTGCTGGGGGCGATCCTGGCGCTTTCCGCACTGCTGCTCGGCACCGCTTCCAGCTATCTGCTCTACGCCATCGCCGTGGTCGGCATGGCCACCGCCTATCGCGGTACGAATCCGTATGTCTATGGCACAGCGGCGCGCCACGATCCTTCGGGAGGGGTAGCCGCCAGCCTGGTGGTCTTCATCGGCATCGGGGGCACGATCGGGCCCATGCTCACCGGGTTCATTCTCGGCAATTCACAGGATTACACGCCTATCGGCTTCCTTGCTGCGGCCCTTTTCGCCTGTGGTGCGGCACTGCTGGTCTGGGTCGCCCTTTCGCAGGAACGGGCAGGCAGGGCACAAGCGGCTTCACCGATCGGCTAAGGGTGCGGTCCAGCCAAGCGCTTGACATACGTTTGCGTATGTGGAAGCTGTTTCGCCACTTGGGAAGTCTCGGGAGAGCTTCCTGCAACACTCTGACAGTTCGCGGGACGGCATGATCGAAACTTCTCCAGGCACGATGGCTGAGCGCGAAATCGCCGCGAGCGATAGCGACCAGGCTCTTTCTGCGCCGCAAGCTGCTGCCGGGTCGTGCCAGGTGGATTTCTATTTCGATTTCATCTCGCCGTTTGGCTGGATTGCTGCTGAGCGTATCGGCGACATGGCCCGTGCGCGCGATTGCACGATCAACTGGCGCCCCTTCCTGCTGAAGGCCACGGTAGTGGATGCGATGGGCATGGGGCCGGTGCTCGATACCCCGCTGAAGGGGCCGTACCTGTTGCACGATGCAGAGCGCCAGGCCCGGTTCTATGGCCTGAAGCTGCATGAAAACGTCAGCCGGATATTTGCTTCCATCGTGCCTGCCCGCGCGGTTGTGTGGGCGCGCCATCATGCGCCCGACCAGGTCGAGCAGCTAGTGCTCGCGCTCTATCGCCGGTGGATGCGTGACGGTGAGGAAATCGCCAGTCCCGAGGGAGTTCTGGCCGTGGCGGAAACGGCGGGAATCGATGCCCATGCCCTGGCGGAGGGGTTGAACGATCCGGCCATCAAGGCCGAGGTTCGCCGCGACGTCGAAAGCATGATCGAGGCGGGCATCTTCGGCTCGCCGACCATCGTGGTGGACGGAGAGATGTTCTGGGGCAGCGACCGGCTGGACCAGGCATTCCAGTGGCTGGAGAGTGGCGGCTGGTAAGCGGCAAGCACCAGTTGGCGGCGGCCCTAGCCGCTGTGTTCGAGAGCTTGCAATGTAGCGCGCAATGCCGCCACGAGAGCCAGCGGCTGGTCCACCATGATGTGGTGCCGCGCTTCCGGGATGGTGAAGGCGATCTCGATCTTCGGAAAGGCTTCGAGCACGTCGGCAAGCTTGGTGTTGCGCGACAGGTTTGATTTTTCTCCCGCGATGAAGGCGAAGGGCACCGCGATCTGCGCCGGCAGCGCCTCGATGCTGCCGATGTCGAGCGATGTCAGCACTTTGGGGTCGAAGCGCCAGGTGTACCCGGCAGGGCCATTCTCGTCAGCAGCGACCGCGCGCAGGCCATGCCGGGCGATATGGTCCACGATTTCGGGATAGTCGGTGCCCTGCTCGGGAACGAAGCGATAACGGGACAAAGCCTGCTCGACCGTGGCATAGCGCGGCAACGGCCTGGAACTGGGGGGCTTCTGGCCGCGACGCAGGCGCGGCACGAAGCTGTCGACAAGAATCCCTGCGGCAATCTTTTTGGGGTGCCCGGCGGCCAGCGTCATCAGGCCCGATCCGCCCAGCGAATGCGCGATGACGACAGGCGGTCCGGTGCGATCCAGTTCCGCGATCTCGATCGCCCCCAGGGCCTCACGCGCCCATTGCTCGAAGCGATAGGCCTCGCGCCAGCTGGATCGGCCCATGCCTGACCAACTGATGGCGGCCACGCGATACCCGTTCGCGAAATAGGGGGCGATAATGTCCCACCAGTCGGCCTGTGCGCCCGCGCCGTGCAGCAGCAGCAAGCCGGGTTTGCCGATTTCACCCCAGGTCAGGAGCTCGATCTCGGCGCCATCCAGTTCGAAGCTCGAACGCTCGGGCTCGTGGTGCAGAGTCTCCTTCACCCATGCCTTCATGGGCGGGCGTTCACCGTCAAAGGGCGCGAGGATGTAGTCCCCCGGCTGCCACTCGGGCTTGATTTGCACCTTGTGCATCAAGCGGTGGCCGACAGGCGAGCACTGCCAGCCAGAGCGCCATCATAGTGATACCGCGCAAGCCGTTCCACGTTGCTAAGCACGAAGCGCGCGGCCTCCTTCAATTGTTCGCCGGTTTCGCCGTCCATATCGGCGGCAGTGAGGCGTGCAGCGACCCAGCCTTGCGCGGTGGCAATGGCGAGGCTGAGGAACTCTGTCGCCCCCGCATTGGCATCTGTCCCGGACATGTTGCGCAGCCTGCTGGCACCGTCTTCCAGCAGGTCGAGCGCGACCGAGAGGTGTCTCGCTTCCTCCACCGGGCTGGCCTCGGCCGCCTCGCGCGCCACTTGCAGGAAAGCCCGCAGACCGGCACCATCGCTCTTGCGCACGCGGCGGTGGACAAGGTCCAGCGCCTGCATGCCCGTGGTGCCTTCGAACACCGGCAGTACACGGGCATCGCGCACGTTCTGTTCGATCGGCCATTCCCTAGTGTAGCCCGCGCCGCCCAGCACCTGCACGCCCATGCTGGAGACATCGAAGGCAGCTTCCCCGCCAGCGGTCTTCACGATCGGCAACAACCAGCTGGCAAGCGCTTCGGCTTCGGCCTTCTGCGCTTCGTCTTTCGTGTGAGCGGCAATATCGACAACATTGGCCTGTGCGAAGATCAGCGCGCGCAAGGCTTCGGTGCGCCCGCGCATGTCCAGCAACATGCGTTTCACATCGGCGTGTTCGATGATCGGCACGGGCGATCCGGGCGGGCCGCCCTGCTTGCGCTCTGCGGCATACTCCCATGCGGTATCGGTTGCGCCGCTGGCCAGGCCAAGGCCGTGGATGGCCACGGCAAGGCGCATGTTGGTGATCATCACGAACATCTGCGACAGGCCTCGGCCCGGTTCGCCCATCAGGAAACCCTTGGCGTTCTCGAACCCGATGGCGCATGTAGGGGAGCCTTTAAGGCCCATCTTTTCCTCCACCCGGCGGGTGAACACGCCGTTACGGTCCGGCTCTCCTTCCAGCTTGGTGGGCACGAGGAACAGGCTCAGGCCTGCGCTGCCCGGCGGTAGGTCGGGATCGCGCGCCAGCACGCAGTGGCCGATGCGGTCGGTCAGGTCTTGGTCGCCATAGGTGATCCAGATCTTCTCGCCGGTAATGCGCCAGTCGCCGTTGTCATCCTTCACCGCGCGGGTGCGGATGGCGCCGAGGTCCGACCCGGCATCGGGCTCCGACAGGCAGATGGTTGCGCCCCATTCACCAGCGGCGATCTTGGGCAGCCACTCCTCCTTGATCTCCTGCTCTGCCCAAGCATGGATCAGCTTGCTGGCGGAAATCATCAGCGCGGGCAGCATCATCGCCATGCAACTGCGGTCCATCAGCCCCTGCATCGCCGCCCATACCGATAGCGGCACTTCGTGCCCGCCGTATTCTGCCGGATGGCCGAGCCCGATCCAGCCTGCCTCGGCAAGTTGGCGCCATGCTTCCTGGTGCCCCGGCGCGGTCTTCACGCGGCCATCGACCACTTTCGCGCCCACCGCATCCATCGAGCCATTGAGGTCTTCCAGCACGCCGGTAGCGAACTTCGCGCTTTCCTCGATAATGCCGTCGGCGCTTTCCGCACCGTCGGCAAGGGCCTCGTTCAGGGCCAGCAGTTCGTCCCAGCCATAGGAAGATTGCAGCTGGGCCAGAATGATCGCCGTATCGGCGGGCGGGAAGGGAGTGCGGTGGGACATGGTGGTGATCTATTCCTCGCGGAAGGTGTAGCCGCCCTGGACAAGCGACAGGCCGCCGTCGCAATCCATGATGATCCCGTTCACGAAATTGCCCGCCGCGCTCGACATGTACATGGCGGCATTGGCGATATCGGACTTCAGGCCCAGTCGACCGGCGGGAAGATCGTTCAGGAAACGCTTCTCGATCTCCTCGGAAGGGAACAGGCGCTTGCGACCTTCTGTGTCCCCGATCAGGCCCGGTGAGATGCCGTTCACGCGAATGCCCTTGTGGCCCCATTCCAGCGCCAGGCACTTCACCAGCATGTTCACCCCTGCCTTGGCCGCGCAGACATGCACCTGGCCCCACTGCGGGCTGTAAGCTTGCGGGGCGGAGATGGCGATCATCGAGGCACCGGGCGTGTTCATGTGCTTGAAGGCGGAGTGGAACACGTTGAAGGTCCCGATCAGGTCGATATCGACCACGGTCTTGAACCCGTTGGCGGAGATATCCTCGGCCGAGACGATGAAATTGCCCGCCGCGCCCGAAATCACGATGTCGAGCTTGCCGAAGGCTTCGGACGCCCCGTCCAGCGCCTTGTCCACCGCCTCGCGATCACGCACGTCGGCGGCAAAACCGATATGGCCATCGGACAGTTCAAGCAGGCCCTGCACTGCCGCATCTACCTTTTCCGGGTTGCGGCTGAGTACGGCAACCTTCGCGCCGGCTGCGGCATATTGCTGCGCAATCCCCAGGTTGATGCCGCTGGTGCCGCCGGCGACGAAAACCGTCTTGCCCGCAAATTCGCTGTAGTCTGCCATCTCGTGCTCCTGAACCTTGCTTACTTCTGGGCAATCGCGCCGGTTTCCACCAGCTTCGCGCGTTCGTCCTCGGAATATCCAAGCTCCTCCAGGACGGCGAGGCTGTGCTCGCCCTTCCACGGGGCAGGGCCTGTCACTTCGGGGCCGTCGTGTTCGAACTTGAAGCCGATGTTGATGACCTCAATGTCTTCGCTATCCGGCAGGCCGGGGAAGTTCATCGACTGGATCAGGCCACGTTCCTTCAGCTCTCCGTTGGCCACCACCTCGTCAAGGCGGCGCACGACGCCGGCGGCCAGCTGCGCATCGTTCAGCAGCTTCTCGAGCTCGTCGGCATCGCGCGCGGCAACTTCCTTGGTGATTTCCCCAACAAGGTAGTCGCGGTTCTCGGCACGGCCAACGCGTGTTTCGTACGCCGGATTATTCAGCAGATCGTCGCGCCCCAGCACCTTGCAGAAGCCCCTGAACTGGCCATCCTGCACGATACCGAGTGAGAGGAAGCGGCCATCCTTCGTCTTGAACAGGCCCGTGCCCGGCGAATTGGAAATGCCACGACCCTTCGAAACCGTGGGCATTTCGCCCGTTACCAGCAGCGGACCGGCGGCGCTGGCCATCAGCGTAATGGCGGAATCGCGCATGGCCACGTCGATATATTGCGGCATACCATCTTTCTGGCGCTGCAGCAGCGCGGTGAGGATCGACATGGCCGCAAGCGTTGCCGTGTAGCTGTCGACCACGGTGAAGGTGGTGAGGTGCGGATCCTCGTCGCCGCCGTTCAACTGCATCATGCCGCTGGTGGCCTGCACGATGTTGTCGATCGCGGCATTGTCACGATCAGTGCCAGTCTGGCCGTAGCCGGAGACCGAACAATAGATGATGTCTGACCGCAGTTCCTTCGCCTGTTCGTAGCCAAGACCGAGACGGCGCATCGAACCGGGGCGGTAATTCTCGACAACGACGTCGGCGCTGGCAATCAGCTTCTTTGCCACCTCCATGCCTTCCGGCGATTTCAGGTCTATGCTGATTGCTTTCTTGCCGGCGTTCGCCGCGATGAAGTGCGGGGCCATGCCGTCATAGCGGCGATCATTGCCGTAATAGCGCATGGCGTCACCACCCTGCGTCGCTTCGACCTTGATGACCTCTGCCCCGAGCGAGGCGAGATAGAAGGTGGCAAAGGGGCCGGCGAAAACGTGGCCGAATTCTACGATGCGAACGCCGTCTAGTGCCTTTGGCATGAGATATCCTCTTAGATCTTGTTTAGCGGCCGGCCAGCGGCCTGCCAGGGGGCAACTTCGTCTTCCAGGAACTTGCCGATCTGCGCCTTGATACCCTCTTCATCGAAGCGTGCAGGGTTCACGGGATCGCCCTGGATCTCGCAAACCGGAATACCGGCGCGGCGCAGCAGGGCAATCGTGGTGGAAGGGCGCGAGAAGCTGTAGCCGCAGGTGCCGCCTTCGTCGGAGGCGCCGATGCCCATCAGCACCACGCCATCAAGTTCGGCGGCAATCGCCTGATCGAGATACCACTGATCGTTGCGAACCACGGTCATCACGTTGACCATGCGCGCGGCCACGGTCTCCAGCGGATCGCCCTTGTCGGCCACGCGGTAGCCGTCGGCAGCCAGCGCCAGGTATTCGTTCCACGAAAACACCGCGCCATATTTTTCGGCGAAATAGTTGTAGAATCCCAGGTTCTGCCACAGGCCCACGCCGAGCCACATGAGGCGGTATTTCTCGTTTTCGCAGGCGACATGTCCGGCGTCCACTAGTGCCCTGGTGTTCTCGTAGAAGACCTTGGCACGATCGCGGCCCCATTCGGTGCCACGATGCCATTGCGGAATGACCGTGGCGGGTAACTGGTCGGCAATGTTCAGCGGGGTGGGGCGCGACTGGATGATCAGATCGCGAGTCTTCTGATAGTAGGTCTCGTGTTCGTCCGCTAGCGCCATGATCTCGCGGAACTTGGTGTAGTCTAACGTTTGCCCCGTTTCCTGCTCGAGGAAGGCTATCAGGCCGCGATACTGTTCGACATAAGTGTCGATCATGCGGTCGTCGTAATGCTTGTCCCAGTTTTCCGAGAGGTCGGACACGACATCGGAAATGCTTACCGGGCTGGTTGCCGGATCGATCGAGAAATGCGGAATGCCGTATTCTTCAGAGAACAGGTCGAAAATCTTCTCGATGCCGGGACAGGCATTGCCCGATACAATCACATTCGGACGCGGCAGGCCGCCCCACGGCGCTTCCTCCGGGTCGGTCTCCATCAGCGAGGCGAGGCCGCTGGAGCAATAGTCGCACATGTTGTCACGATAGCCGCGCTCTTTCAGCATGTTCTTGTACCGCAGCGTCTTGCGCTTGGCGCCGACCACGGATGACCACCACTGGTTGACGACCACGTGGATGCCCATGGCGCGGAAAATTTCCAGCGGCACGTTGATATGCACGTACGCGAAGGGCTCACCGGCGGCGACGCGCTTTTGCAGGTCGGCAAACCAGGCGCGGTTATAGCGAGCGTTGTCCTTGGCGAACTCCTGGCTCGAACTGGGGTTGGCCAAAGGCTTGGCGGCGGTGTTGGCTGCGTCAGTCATGTCTTTTTCCTCAGGCCGGGGCGTGCTCGCCAAGGGTGGCAAGGAATTCCTGCGTCTGCTCGGTCAGCGGCGCGAAGTCCGCATCGTTATACAGGCGTGGGCCGTATTCGGTGGACGGAATACCTGCCGCGGCCAGCCGGTCGCGCAGACGCGGATAGTCCAGCGCCGAGGGATGGTCGATGGCGAGGATATGGAACAGCACGGCGCTTGCGCCGGTCCGCCCGGCCAATCCGGCGACATAGTCGGCGCGGTGATGGACCAGACTGCCAAGGGCGCGTGGCGCACCAAGCTGGATGCGATCGCACAAGGCGTCGATCGGGCTGGGGGCATCGGGATCGGCCATCGTCTCGACCGCGCTGGAGCCGAATTCCTGATCGTCCGCCACGATCTGTGCGCCGCCGGCTTCGATGGCGGCATAGATCTCGGTCCGCTCCGTGGCCGTTCCGGAATAGATAACCGGGATTCCCCTGCGAACCGGCAGGCTTTCTGCCGATTGCAGCAGTTCGCGCATCATGGCGACATGGTCTTCCCGCGGGATCAGGCAGTGGCTGGCGTTGACGGCGAGGCCATCGGTCCCGCTAAGCCGGGGCGTATCACCGCAGCGCAGGGCGTTGACCTTGGCAAGCAGCGCGCGCGCCTCGTTGTATCCGGCGATGGCCTCTTCCAGCGCGGCATCGCCAACCTCGTTGCCCGACCAGTCTGCGAGTTGCCGCCGGAAGCGCCTCAGAGTCTCGCGATCGAACAGGCTGGCGGTCAGCTTGGTGGAGCGGAAGAAGTCGAACAGCGTGGGGATCGGCAGGCCGACATCACCATGTACGCGGCGCGATTCGAGCATGAATTCATAGAGCGATCCGTAAAGTTCCGGCTTGGAGCAGATGACGACGTGATCGACATAGTCGTATGTCCCGTCGATCAGTCGTTCCGCAATCGAGCGCGCGCCCGGATCCACGCCTTCGCCGACATAAGGGGCAATACGATCGGTAGGGTCCTGGGGGCGGCCGATGATGCGCACGGGCAGCATGCCGGCGGCAGCTATCATCTCGAACGGGACATCCGCGCCGATACAGCCGACAACCTTCCCACCCGTATGGGATTTCCACTCGTGCGCCGCCTGATGCGGATTCGCAAAGGCATCGTGGAAGCGCTCGATAATCGTGTCTGCCATCCTGCTCCCCTTGGCGTATTCCTTTAAGGCCTGCGCGCAGTTTGCGCGTGTTGGGCCTCGGGTTTCGTGGTCTTTCTCCCAATAGATTTGGTAAGGCGGGCTGGTCAAGATACGCTAGCGAATGTTTTTACGCATCGGCCCACCATCCCCCTTTTGGAGCAACGCACGCGGACGAACCGCTCATGGATGGTGACAATTTATCACATACGACAACGTATTGTTGAATGGACAGCCGCAAGCATGGTGTTATGCTCCCGGCAAGACGAAGAGGGGAGTGCATATGCCGGCGGCGACGAAGAAGCGCAGTACCAGCACGCGATTGGATCGTGAGGCCTGGATAAATGCCGCGTTGAGGCAACTGGCGGAACATGGCATCGAAAGCGTCCGGGTTGAGCAACTGGCTGCCAAGTTGGGCGTAACCAAGGGCAGCTTCTACTGGCACTTCCAGGATCGTGACGAGCTCTACGGTGCCATACTAGAACTGTGGCGCAAGCGCGCAACGCTGGACCTTATCGACCGGCTGGAGCGCAAGGGCGATCCGCGTGCGCGGCTGGAGAAGCTGCTGCGTGTTCCCTTTGCCGGACGCAAGGCGAACCAGGCGGCCGAGGTAGAGCTTTCCGTCCGCTTGTGGGGACGCCGCGACGATCGCGCCAAGGCGGCGCTGGAAGAAGTCGACCGCCTGCGGCTGGAATATCTCCAGCAGCTGATCACCGCCTCTGGCGTGCCGCAGGCCGAGGCTGAGGCGCGCGCCGTCGTCGCCTACTCCTACATCCGCGTCGCGCCCACGCTGGTGGACGCCCAGAACGAGGCGCTGATGGCGCAGTGTGAAGCGGTGATCTTCGGGCAGGACCTGCCCCCCGCCTGATCCAGCGCTGGAGAAATTGCATGAAGAACACGCTTCTTTCCGTCACCGCAGCCATGCTAGCGAGCCTGGTGTCCGTTCAGCCAGCCGCGGCCCACGAGGCAGCCGTCATCCTATCGGAGACCGATGAGGGCCTGCCCGGCTTCACGATCTATCGTCCGGCCGCAACGGACGCGGGTCCTGCCCCGGTCGTGATCTGGGGCAATGGTGCTTGCGCGATGAACCACACGCCGTGGCTGCCGATCATCGAACGGCTGGCGGCAGACGGCTACGTGGTGATCGCGACGGGCGAGGCGGCAGGCAGCTGGGTATCCAGGCGGCCTGGGGACCAGAGCCCACACTATACCGACGATGACCTGGAGCGGGCGGTCGACTGGGCAGCTGCTGCCGCAGCCGATCGGCAGGGCCGCTACGCCGGCCAGCTGGACGGCGAGCGAATTGCGCTTGCGGGCAACTCTTGCGGTGGAATCACTTCCACTGCGCTGGCATCGCGCGATGATCGCATCGCCGCGATTTTCATTCTCAGCGGCGGCAGCATCGGGCCGGTGGCAAGCATGCAAGACAAGGCGGCGATCATGGGCACTATCACAGCTCCGCTGATGTACGTCGTGGGCGGGGAAGAGGACATGGCGCGTGCGCCGGCCAGCCAGGATTTCTCGCTGATCCCCGAAGGCGTTCCGATGCTGGTGGTGGGCCGCTTCGCCGGCGACCACGGTTTCGTCTCGATCACGCCCAGCGTCGTGCGGACCGTCTCCGAAATGGCGGAAAGCTGGTTCGACGGTACGCTGCGCGGAGACCGGCGCGCCATCGAACGGCTGCACGAGGAAATCTGTTCGACCTGCGCTGCTGACGTCTGGTCGGTTGTCGAAACAAAACACCTGCTCGCGGACGACTGATCCGTAGCGACAGGTGAAGGGAGCAAGTGTCATGGTCAGCAGGCGCAACGTACTGGAAGGGATCGCGGTGAGCGCAGGTATTTCAGCTATGGGCGGCATCGCACCGGCAATGGCAGCGCACCACGTGCCGACAGTGACCGGCCCGGTCACCGGTGGTTGGCGCGGCCATCCGTTTACCGCCTGCCTGGGCGACATCTGCGATCTGGGCTATGTCGAGGAGGAATACTTCCTGGAAGGCACGGCAACGCGCTACCGCCCCATTGGCGAGACTACACCCGACGGCAAGTGGACTGTCGAGCCGGGTGAAAGCTCTCCTTACAAGACGCGCATGCTGATCCGCCGCCCTGTCGATCCGGCCAGGTTCAACGGCGTCGTGATCCTGGAATGGCTGAATGTCACGGCAGGCTATGACACCTCCACAATCGGGCAGCTGTCGGATGCGCTTTACAATGAAGGTTTCGCGCTGGCATTCGTCACTTGCCAGCAGGTTGGCGTGCACGGCACGCAGGTCGCCCCGCAGGCGCTGAGGGCTTGGGATCCGGAACGCTACGGCACGCTATCCATTCCCGGTGACGGCCTGTCGTACGACATCCTGAGCCAGGCGGGCCGTGCGCTCGGCCCGCAGCGTCCGCGCGATGGTATCGACCCGTGGCAAGGGCTCGACGTCCGCAAGATCATAGCCACCGGCGCTTCGCAGTCAGCCGGACGGCTTCTTTCCTACATCAATGCCGTGCATCCGATCGCAAGGGTATTCGACGGCTATCATCCGACGATCGGTTTCGGCCTGGGCTTCGGCTTCGGAGACGGCGTGCTCGATCCCAGTGCCGGCACGCCATCGCCCGACCGGGTCTTCATCCCCAGCCGCTTTCGCGACGATCTCGATGTACCGGTGTTCGCCGTCAATTCCGAGACAGAGGCGCTGATGTACTACCGCAGCCGCCAGCCCGATACGGATCGTTTCCGGTACTGGGAGGTGGCAGGCGCCTCGCACGTACCACAGGCTTTCGACGCCTACCTTGCGCGCTTGCGCGAACGGGACGGGCTGACGGGCGACGATCTTGAATACGGCAGCCGGGTGATGTGGGAGCCGAGTTCTGACGCGGCACTGCAGCACATGGTTGGCTGGATGATGCGGGGCACGCAGCCGCCGCGGGCCGAGTTCATCGAAATCGAAATGGCAGACGGTCGCCCACAGGTTGTGCGAGACGAATACGGCAATGCCCGTGGCGGCGTGCGCCTGCCCGAGATGGAAGTTCCGACAGCAAGGTACACCGCGGCCATCCAGGGGTTGAATGCCACCGCAGGACTGCGCGGTTCGACCGAGCCGTTCTCCGCAGAGCGGCTGCGCGAACTCTATCCGACGCGCGCGGACTATGTCGCCAGCGTGACCGAAGCGACCCATGCCGCAGAGGCGGGTGGCTATATCGATCACTATCAGGTCGCTGCCTACCTGGCTCAGGCCCGGCGCGAGCCGCTAGGCGGGTAGCAAGCCGAGCATTCACGGGAACCTTGTCGCATGCCGAAAAAGTGGACTTTCCAAACCGCCGCAGCACTGATGCTGGCCGTGCCGCTCGCCGTCGTTCCGCAGGCGGCATCGCAAGCTCAAGAGGCTGCCGCGCCGGCATCGGTCGCTGCCGAACTGGCGGGGCGATGGAGCGGCGTGGGCCTGATCCAGGACACCGATGTGCGCCTGCCTTCGCTGATCGACATCGAGTTTCGCGAGGCGGAAGACGGCACGCTGGTGGCGGTCGATCACGCGCTGCCCGGCGACACCGCATATCCCGTTGCGCTAGACGGTCGCGACTTCGCCTTTGAAACCGCCATCACGCTCGGCTCCAGCCGCGTGATCCGTGCGCAGGTCGAAGGCACCTTGTCCGCCGACGGCGAAAGCATTGCCGCCATCACGAGGGCTGCCGGCCTTTCGGGCCGGATCGAGGACGTGCGCCAGGCAACGCTGACACAAGGGGACACGGTCGCGGAAAGCGCCTTTCGCCATGCGCGCGTTGACGGGCAGGGCGAGCCGGTAACCAGCTATACCTATCGCCTGCCGGTGGATGGCACCGGCACCTTCGTCAGCGTAACCCCAGAACAGGCCGGGCTGGACCGGGCTCAGCTGGAGGCGATGGTAAATTCCATCCTGCAGCAATCGCCCATGTCGAAGACCGAAAGCGTACTGGTTCTGCGAGAGGGCAAGCTGGTGCTGGCCGAATATTTCTGGGGCAACGGACCCGAGGACGCGCACCAGACATGGTCCGTGGTAAAGAGCATTACCGCCACCGTGGCGGGCATCGCGTGGGACAACGACGCTTTTGAGCTGGATCGCACGGTCACCAGCTATTTCCCCGAACAGGCTGGCAGCATGTGGGCGCGCGGGCACTATCCGGTTTCCGTGCGACAGATGCTGTCGATGACATCGGGCGCGCATATTCCCAATCCGGCGGACCTGGGCACCGCGCCGGACGTTGTCGACTTCATGTTCAGCCAGCCGCTCGAGCATGCCCCGGCACTGCACTACAACTACGACAACGGCCTGCCTGTCCTGGCAGCGCAGCTGGTGGAGGAAGTGACCGGCGTTCCCTACGACCGGTATGCCGAGGACCACCTGCTCCGCCCGCTGGGTATCGAGAATGTCCGCTGGACCTACTTTGCCGACGGTTCCCCCAATGCGGCGGGCGGGTTCTTTATCCGCCCGGTGGACTTCGCGCGGATCGGCCAGATGATGCTGGATGGCGGCACATGGCAGGGGCGGCGTATTGTTTCCGAAGAATGGGTGCAGGAATCGACTCGCCGGCAGACTGCCGCCGGGGACTACGCGTACGGCTTCTACTGGCACCTCAATGATGCCGAGGAAGGACCGCGCTTCCTGGGGGCCGATGCCTACATGGCAATCGGCGCGCTGGGCCAGTTGATCGCGGTGATCCCGGACGAAAATATCGTGGTGGTGGTCACCTCGACCAACACCGAGCCGTGGGAACTCGTTGGCGACTATATCGTGCCTGCGATCGTCGTCTCGCATGTTCCGGCAGAAGCGGTGGAAGTCGAGCCCGCGGCAGAAGCTGCGGAATAGGAGCACGGCACCCGCGCTGCCGAAATGTCAGGTGGCGCCGAAGTCTTGAAATAGTGGAGGGGAAAATGATGCGTTCGACACTGGGAACCGCACTGGCGGCACTGGCCACCATCGGCATGACACTTGCATCCTGCACCAGCCCTGCAGAGGATGGCCGTGTCTCCGGTCCCGGCGAGTATGAAGGCTACTCGCCGGTGCTTTACGATGGCTGGGAACTGTCATCGCTTTACGTTCCGGTTCGCGATGGCACGCGGCTGGCCGTGGACATCATCCGTCCCACGATGAACGGTGAAGTGGTGCAAGACCCGCTGCCGGTCGTATGGATGCATACGCCCTACAACCGCCGTGCGCGCGGGGAAGAAAGCGCCGCCATCACCTATCCCAGCGGGCCGATCGAACTGGTGGAGCACGGCTATGTCGTGGCTGTTGCCGACTTTCGCGGCCTCTACGCGTCGTTCGGGCAGAACCGGTTGTTCAACTTCGGCAACTTCCTGGAACCCGCCTGGACCGATGCCTATGACATCACCGAATGGCTGGCCGAGCAGCCTTGGAGTAACGGCAATATCGGCATGTGGGGATGTTCCGCGACGGGGGGCAGCCAGCACCAGGCAATGGTGACGCAGCCCCCCTCGTTGAAAGCCATCATGGCGCTCAGCCCGGCCTACGACACCTACGATTTCGTCAACTTCGGCGGCATTCCGTCGATCGCCCCCTACGACCCGGTGACTTCCGCCGAACGCGACGTGGCAGCCTCCCCCGTGGACGGGCCGGACGGCGAAGCGCTGCTGGAACAGGCCAAGGCCGAGCATATCGATGATCCTGCCAGCATCCGCTCGGGCGAACTGCCCTATCGCGACAGCGTGAGCGAGGCGCTGGGCGACTGGTGGGGCCGGTCAAGCATGTATACCTACCACGACGAGGTCGAGGCCTCGGGCGTTGCAGTCTACAGCGGCGGCAACTGGGACGAGGCGGGCACCAAGATCGCACCCGGGCTGATGTTTGCCAACATGCCCGAAGGGCGCGGCAAGCTGATCTATGGCCCGGCCGAACACTGCCGCTGGAATGTGGTGGAAGAGGAAACGGGCCTTTCCATCACGACCGAACAACTGCGCTTCTTCGACTACTGGTTGAAGGGCATCGACAATGGGGTGATGGATGAGCCTGCCGTCACCTACTACACCTACAACGCGCCGGAGGGCCGCGAGTGGCAGCAGGCCAACAACTGGCCCTTGGCGAACGAGCAACGCACCACCTACTTCCTGTCGGATGGCAGCCTGTCAATGTCCGCACCCGCTGGCGGGCAGGTGGTGACACAGACCGGCGCAGCGCCCGTGGTGACCTCGGTCACCATCGAACCGCCCGAAGGCGGCTTGGTGTTCGAAACGGAGCCGCTGGAACAGGACATGCAGGTGACCGGCTATCCGGTCGTCAACCTGTGGATCGAAGCCGAGACCGCCGATGTCGACGCCACGGCGCAGCTGCTCGATGTGGCGCCTGATGGATCCACCCGGACTTACGAGATGGTCGGTCGCCTGCGCGCCTCGCACCGCCAGCAGGGAGAAGCGCCCTACAACAACCTTGGCTTGCCCTTCCACACTCACCGCGAAGCCGATATCCGACCGCTGGTTCCGGGAACTCCGGCAGAACTGGAATTCGCCATGCTGCCGATGTCGTACAATTTCCCTGCAGGGCATCGCGTACGGCTGGTGATCAGCTTCGCCAACCCCGGCGGGGCGGATGGCGATATTGCCGTGTTGACGGGGGGCGAGCGGGCCTCGTCGATCTCGCTTCCGGTGATCCCGGTCGACTGAGGTGAGCCTGCAACGGCGTTCACCCGGCAAGGCCGATCCTGAAGCAGTGTATCTGATCGAACCCCATGGCCCGTGAAGTCGCAATCGTTGGTGGAGGTGCCATGGGTACTTGCCTGGCGTTCCATCTCGCACGTGCCGGGCAAGACGTCGGACTGGTCGCCCGCGGTGAGCGTTTGCGCGCGCTGGAACGGTATGGCGCCGTGCTGGTGCGCGATGGCGTGGAGTCACATGCCGATATCGAGCTGTCTGACGATGCGGAGGCGTTCCTGCCTGCGGACACCGTTTTTCTTTGCATGAAGACCACCGGTTTGCCGCAAGCGCTTGCTGCCGTGGCTGGCCGGGTCGCAAGTGCTACGCGGGTGGTGACGGTGCAGAACGGAGTGGAGGCGCCGCGCCTGGTGGCCAAGGCCTTGTCGCAAGCGCATGTGGTCGCGGCGCGGGTGCATGGCTTCTTCGAAATGGATGGCCATGCCGTGCGCCATGTCGGGGTGGAGCCGACTTTTCTCCTTGGCGCGATCGACGGCTGCCCGGATGCCAGCGTGCAACAGGTCTCCAGCATGCTGGAACGCGCGGGCCTGTCAGCCCCCGTCAGCGACAACATCGAACGCGACCTGTGGGAGAAATTCCTGCTCGCCGCCGCTATCGGTGGGGTCGGCACGGCGCTTGGCGTTCCTGCCGGCGCGATCCTCGGCCAGGGCGAAGGCGGCAGACTGTTGTCAGGTGCGATGCGCGAGATTGTTGCCTTGGCGAAGGTCCGCGGGGTCGTCCTGCCTGACGGCCTCGTCGCTCGCGCGCTCGACTTTATCGCGACTTTCCCGTCCGATGCCACCAGCTCGCTGCAGCGCGATCTGGAGGCCGGGCGCCCTTCGGAATACGATGCCTTGCCCGGTGCCGTGCTTCGACTGGCGGGCGAGAGCGGGTTACGGGTGCCGGTCCACGAATGGATCGATACGGCAATTCGCGCGCGCGGACTTCTGCCCGATGCCTAGCGTAGCGGGCGGGCCGCGCTAGTCGTTACGAACGGCCTTGTCGACCGCGGTCAGGTAACGCAGGCCGTTTTCGATATGCTGGCGCATGGCCGCTTCGGCCGCCTCGGCATCGCCCTTCTTTATGGCTGCCACGATAGCGCGGTGATCCTCCACCGCGCTGCTCAGGCGATCGCCGCGATAGAAGTTGGCAAATTGCAGCCTTTGAACCGGCGTATGCAGCCGTGTCACCAGCGCGGCCAGGACGGTGTTGCCGGAGACCTGCATGATCTGGCGGTGCCAGCGGTTGTTTAGGGTGCCGAATTCCTCCGACAGGTCTTCGTCGATGCAGGCCTCGATCTCGTCGGCAAGGTCGTAAAGGCGCTGCTTCTCCTGCGGTGTGGCGAGCCGGACGAAATCCGCGGTACACATTCCCTCCAGCGCGGCGCGGGCACGGTAGAGCTGGTGGATCTCTTCCATCGAGGCTTCGCGCACCGATGCGCCACGGAATTCCTCGATCACGACCAGGCCCTCCGCGGCAAGGCGTTGGAGCGCTTCGCGGACCTTGAAGCGGCTGCTTCCGGTCTGGCGGATCAGGTCGGCTTCGACGAGGCGCTGGCCGGGCACCATGCGGTTGGCGCGTATTTGCGCGCGAATCCAGTCCGCTATTTCGCCTGTGCTGGCATTTTGCAGGGGCACCGACTGTTCACTTGGTTTCATTTGCTGTGGTTCCGATGCCACATGCCGATTGTCAACAATTTTGTCGGCCAAATTTCTCTTGCATACGCTACCGTATTGGCTATCCATGTGGTGGATAAGCGTATCGAGCGATTAATGACTCGAGCCAATTCTTGGGAGGATCAAGGTGCAGACCAAAGGCTTTTTCCGTCATATTTCCGGCAAATCCCTTCTTGCGGGCGTGTCGCTGGCAACGCTGTGCGTGCCTGGCGTGGCTATGGCGCAGGACGCTGATGAGGGTGATGACCAGCCGGCAATCGTTGTTACCGGCAGTCGCGTGAGTACGGGCGATGCCCCGGTCGGGGCGACGGCCACCGTGCTTGGTCGCGAAGAAATCGCGGCATCGGCGGCCACCACGGTCGATCAGCTGGTCAAGGAGCTGCCGCAGGTCTTCAACCTGGGCGTGACGGACAGCTCGCGTTCGCAGAGCGGCGGCGCCGGCAACATCGTGTACGGTAACGCCGTCAACCTGCGCGGTATCGGTCCCTATGCAACGCTCGTCCTCGTCGACGGTCACCGCGTTGTCAGCAACGGTCGCTCGGTCGACCCGTCGGGCCTGCCGACCCTGGGCCTCGAGCGCGTGGAAGTCGTCGCCAACGGCGCCTCGGCCATCTACGGTTCGGATGCAATCGCCGGCGTGGTCAACCTGATCCCGCGCCGCAGCCTTGACGGTATCGAGGCGAGCGCGCGCTACAACATCTCCGATGATGGTGCCTTCGACCAGTGGACGGCGGGCATCGCTGCGGGCGTGGTATTTGACCGCGGCCAGGTGATGATCGCCTATGAACACGTCGACCGTTCGAACCTGAACGGCCTTGACCGTGACTTCTACACCAATGACCTGACGCCGTTTGGCGGCAACGACTATCGCGTCACCGCCTGCGATCCGGGCACAGCCATCATTGATGGTGTCAGCTATGCGCTGCCGGCGATCTACCAGCAGTCCAATGCAGGTTCGCTGGTGCCGAACACCGCCAACCTGTGCGACAGCCAGATCGGACAGGACCTGTTCCCGTCGCAGACCTATGACAACGTCAACGCTACGGCGACGTTCGAGTTTACCGACAATTTCGAATTCTTCGCCGACGGCTTCTATTCGCGGCGCGAATTCGTGCGTCAGCGTCCGGGCGTGGCAACAACGCTGACCGTGCCCGAAACCAACGCCTTTTTCGTGCGTCCGCCGGGCTTTACCGGCACCAGCTACAACATCGAGTACAACTTCGCGGGCGATCCGCGCGGTCAGCAGCCGGGTACGGGCTATTACGAGATCTGGCAGGTTTCGCCGGGTCTGCGTTTGCGTCTGCCCTTCGATTGGGAAGTGGAAGCGCAGCTCAGCTACGGTGAAACCGACGAGATGTCGCGCGACATCGGCAACCTCAGCCGCGGTGGCCTTGCTGCCGCGCTGGCCAGCAGCGATCCGGCCACGGCCTTCGATCCCTATGGCCTCTATCGCACCAGCGATGCGACCATGGACAGCATCTTCGGTGACGTGTTCATCACCGATACCGCTGGTCAGTTGACCGTCTACGAAGCAGGCGCAAACGGTCCGCTGTTTGCCCTGCCGGGTGGCGACGTCATGGTTGCTGTGGGCTATGAACGCCAGGAGTTCGAACTGGACCTGGGCAGCATCCGTGGCCCCGCCACCGGTGCGCGCCGTGGCTTCGTCTATGACCGTTCGGTCGACTCGTTCTACGGTGAAATCCTGCTGCCAGTGATCGACGGTCTAGATGTGACGGCGGCCATCCGCCACGACAAGTACAGCGACGTTGGCAACACCACCAACCCGCAATTCGGCGTGGATTGGGAAGTCACCGATTTCCTGACCCTGCGCGGTACCTACGGCACGGCCTTCCGTGCGCCGGGCTTCACCGAAATCTATGGCAACACCGGTCGTCTGACGAACTATGGTCAGCTGTATCAGGATCCCGCAGGTGGCGCGCCGATTTACGGCGTCACGCTGTCGGGGCCGAACCTTCAGCTTTCGCCTGAAGAAAGCACGACCTGGACTGCCGGTGTCGATATCGAGCCGACCGACAGCCTGACGATCTCGCTGACCTACTTCGACATCGAGTACACCAACCAGGTCAATGCCCTGCTTTCGAACCTGACGATCCTTTCGGACGCGGCGTTGTACGATGGGACCGGCATCATCCTGCGTGGTCAGGCTGCCCGCGATCGTATTGCGGAGCTCGTCGCCCAAGGGGTGAACAGCACTCCGCTGTTCCGCCCGTATCCGGGCGGCAGTCTGGATAATGTCGATCTGTTCGTCGACGGTCGCCAGCTGAACCTGGGGTCGTCGCAGATGAAAGGCATCGACTTCAACGTGACGTGGTGGACCGATCTTGGCCCCAACGACACGCTGCGCCTGGCGCTGAACGGCACCTACCTGACCGACTACAAGACGGCCGTGGTTCAGGGCGCTCCGCTGATCGACCAGCTCAACACGATCTTCGATCCGCTGGAGTTCCGCGCTCGCTTCATCGCCAACTGGGATCACGGTCCGTTCAGCACCCGCGTGCTGGTGACGCATGTCGGTGGCTACACCAACGATGCCATCGCCACGCCGGAGCAGGTGGACTCCTACACCCCGGTCGATCTCACGGTCACCTGGCGTGTCGCGGAAAGCGTGCCGAGCCTGCCGATGGAAGGTCTGGAACTGACGCTTGAAGCGATCAACCTGTTCGACACCGATCCGCCCTTCGTGAACCTGGCGCCGTCCGCGAACGGCTTCGGCGGTTACGATGGTTCGGCTGCCAGCCCGATCGGCCGTCAGTTCGCTGTCGGGGCGCGCGTCCGCTTCTGATCGACCGACGGAGGTTTTCCGAGCCATGGCGGATGTGATCACCGTGGCCGTAACCGGGGATCTGGTTCTCGATGAACCCGATCCCGGTTACTGGCTTGCGGGGATCGCACCCGCTCTTCGGAAAGCCGATTTCACTATCGGACATCTCGAGGTCCCGCATACCGACAGCGCATTCGAGGTCGAAGGCGACGTTCCCGCTCCCGGCGCGCCGCTGGAAAACCTCGCCGCGCTGGCGGAAGCGGGTTTCGGCATGCTCAGCCTGGCCGGTAACCATATTGCCGATTGCGGTGCGCAGGGCATTGCCGACACGACTGCCGAGCTTGATCGGCTGGGCATTCTCCATGCAGGAGCAGGCAAGGATCTGGCGCAGGCCAGCCGACATGCGGTCGCAAGGATTGGTGGCCAGTCGATTGCCCTGCTCAGCTACAATTGCGTTGGCCCCGAACTGAGCTGGGCTGGCGAAGACCGCGCCGGTTGTGCATGGCTGCCCCTGACAGCTGAGGAGGATGGACCGGTCACACCGCTGTTCGACTTTACCGGCATCACGCCGGAGACGCGAGCCATCCTGCAGGCCGGCATTGCCGCTGCGCGTGCGGATGCCGACCACGTGATCGTTGCGCTGCACAAGGGCAGGGTGCATACACCGGCCTTCGTCGCGGATTACGAGCGGGAGGTTGCCCGTGCCGCTATCGATTGCGGAGCCGACACCGTTATCTCGCACCACGCGCATATCGTGCGCGGGATCGAGTTCCATCGCGAGCGACCGATCTTCCACGGCCTTGGCAACGGCTGCGTGGTGACAAGTGCGCTTTCACCCGACCAGGATCACCCCGCCCGAAAAGAATGGGCCCGGCGGCGCAAGGAACTGTTCGGTTTCGAACCGGACCCAGCCTATAGGCTCGCACCTTTTCACCCCGAAGCAATCAATGCCTTCATCGGCCAGCTCGTGCTGCGCAAGGGCCGCCCGCCGACCGCCGCCATCGTGCCGGTGCATGTGGAGGCTCCGGGGCGCCCGGTGCTGGCTACTGCGCAGCGCGGGCGGGAAATCGCCGATTACCTGGAGAGCATAACGCAGGCAGCAGGCTTGCCGCCGATTACCATTGCCGCAGATGGCAAGGTGCAGGCAGCGGCATGACTCGATCCATGAAACTCGCCATCTGGATCGGCGGCATCGCATTGCTCGCCGCCACCGCGATCGATACGCTTGCCGTGATCGGTCGCTATGTCGGCTTGCCGCTGACCGGTTCGATCGAACTGATGCAGGCTGCTGTCGTAGTCTCCGGGTCGGTTGGCCTGGTCATCGCCACGGTGGCCAATACCCACGCCCGCGTCGTCCTGCTGGTCGATCGGCTTTCGCCTGGCTGGCGCAAGGTCGCGGACAGGTTTTCCGATGCGCTGACCCTGGTCTTTGCCCTGTCCTTGCTGATCGGCTCTGCCTGGATTGCCGCCGACCTGTGGGCTTCGCACGAGGTCAGCGAAGTGCTGGGCGTGCCGTGGCGTTACCTGCGGCTGGTGGTCAACGCCGCGCTGCTGCTGACTTGCGGATACCTGCTGGTCCGCTTGTTTCGGAAGGCGGGCGAATGATTGATACCGCAGGTACCGGCCTGATCGGCATTGTCGTACTGTTCGCCCTGCTGCTGGCCGGCGGGCGCATCGGGGCCGTGCTCGGCCTTACCGGCTTCGGCGGTCTGGCACTGATCCTCGGGCCGGAGGCCGCTCTCATCAAGGCCGGCGTCGTCGTGGTCGACACGCTCACCCGCTACGAACTGGGCACGCTGCCGCTGTTCCTGTTCATGGCGCACGTGTTCTTCTCGGTGGATGCGAGCCGCGACCTGTTCGATGCAGCTGCGAAGTTTCTCGGCCATCGCCGGGGCGGGCTCGCATATGCCGGTATTGCCGGTTGCGGGGGATTCGGGGCGATCAACGGATCGAGCCTTGCCACCACGGCGACCGTTGGCTTGGTCGCCTATCCGGAAATGAAGCGGCGCGGTTATGACGACAAACTATCGACCGCCACTATCGCCGCGGGTGGCACGCTGGGCCAGATGATCCCACCCTCGGGCGCGCTGATCGTCTATGGCATCATTGCCGAACAATCGATCGGCCAACTGTTCACCGGCGCCATCATTCCCGGCCTTACGCAGGCACTGCTTTACGTGCTGGTGGTGTTCCTGCTGGTGCGTTGGCGCCCTCAACTTGCCCCACCGGGCGAGCGCGCCCCGTGGAGCGAGCGGTGGAAGGCGCTGGGCAAGATCTGGGAAATCCTGGCGCTGATCGGGTTCGTCATCGGCGGCATTGCCTTGGGTTGGATCAGCCCGCCCGAAGCGGCAGCCGTGGGGTCTGCGGGCGCGCTGCTGATCGCCGCCGCGCGCGGCAAGTTGAACACGGAAAGCCTGTTCACGGCCTTCCACGAAACGCTTCGCACCACCGGTCTCATCTACCTCATCATCATCGGCGCGCTGCTCTTTTCGGTCTTCGTCGGGGTCACCGGCCTGGCCGATGCGGCTGGCGCCTTCGTCAACGACCTTGGAGTGGGGCCGTTCCTCACCCTGGTGCTGGTCGGCTTCGTCCTGCTGCTGCTCGGCACGGTGCTGGACGGCCTAGGCCTGATGCTACTGATGACCCCGATCCTGCTGCCGATCGTTGAAGGCACGGGAATGACGGCGATCTGGTTCGGCGTGTTCCTCGTGCGGGCGATGGAGGTGGGGTTCCTCACCCCACCGCTGGGCATCAATCTCTACGTCATGCAGGGCATGGCGAAGGATATCTCGATAACGAATATCTTCCGCGGCGTGCTGCCGTTCCTGGCCAGCGATTTTGTGCACCTGCTGCTTATCATCCTGTTCCCGGCCATGGTCCTGTGGCTGCCCGAAGTGCTTGGAAACTGACCCATGATTGCAATTGCCGGACCCAACCTGCCACTCGAATTGCTCGAAGCCACCGGCCGCTTCGCCGGGGCCGTGCCCTTCGATCCGCAGCGTGAGACGCCGGTTGCCTCGCAATGGGTGGAGAACAAGTTCCTGCCGTGGGCACACCCGGTGATCGAAGCCTGGGCGGCGGGCGAATACGATCACCTCGACCAGGTGTTGTTCAGCCGTGCCGACGACACATCGCAGCGGCTGTATTACTATGCCTGCGAATTGCAGCGGCGCGGACTTATCGCCGGCCCGGAACCGATGATCCTCGACATCGCCAAGATCCCGCGCGAACTCAGCCGTGACCGCACGATCATGAAACTGCGCGAACTGGGCGAAAGGCTGGGCGTGGGCGAGGATGCTTTGGAAGCGGGAATCGCAAAGGCGAATGCGAAACGGGCCGAGCCTGTCGCTGACGATCCGCGGCCGGTCTGCGTGCTGTCGGGCACTGCGGCGCCCGATCACCGGCTGCGTGATGCGATCGGCGCTACGGGGTTCGCCACGCTTGGCCAGACCGTGGTCGAGGAATGGCTTTCTTTGGGCGAGCATGTCGAGCAAGGCACTGGCGATCCCTTTGCCGCGCTGGGCCGCAAGCTGCACCACGCGCCAAGCAGCCGCAGCATGGCCGATCGTGGCGAAATGCTGACCCGGGTGATCAAGGAGCATGCAGCGAAGGCGGTGATCCTTTGGCGCGTGGAGGAGGACGAGGACCAGGGCTGGCACCTCCCGGCCGAACGCGCCGCCATCGACGCCGCCGGAATCCCCGGCCTTGTGCTGACGCGCCGCGACTGGCTGGCCCGCGATGGTGCCATCGATGAAATCACCGAATTCCTGAAGGAGGTGCAGGGATGAGCCGGTCAGCCAACCAGCGCAGCCGCAAGATGCTGTCCTGCACTGCCGAGGCCACCGCCTACCAGAAGGGGTTCGGCAAGCGCCTGAAAAAGCGCGTCGTTGATGACAGGGAACCCTATGCGATCGTGCAGGCCGATGTGCCGCACGAGATTTTCCATGCGATGGACATCCCCATCGTCACCAACCAGTGGTGGTCTGCCTACATCTCGGCAAAGCAGCTTTCGGGCGCGTATTTCGATGCCATGGTGGCCAAGGGCTATCCCTCCAACGGCTGCAAGTATTGCTCGCTGGGTCTGGCCTGCACCTTGGCGAATGACCCTGAGAACGCGCCATGGGGCGGCTTGCCCAGCCCGGCGATCATGGTGGCGCGGCTTACTTGTGACTGCATCCAGAACGTGTTCGGCATGTGGGCGAAGGAACTGGGCAGCGAACTGTTCGCGATGGAGGCACCCGCATGGGAGCACAAGGAGCTGGACTGGTATGCCCATTCCCGCACTGAATGGGAGCGCGTCTACCAGCCGGACCGGATCGCCCACATGGCTGCCGAGACACAGGAACTGATCGCACTGCTGGAGGAACGCACCGGGCGTGACTTCGACATGGCGAGATTCGTACGGCTGATGGAACGGATCAATGAACAGGAAGGCTATGTCTGGGAGGCAGCCCAGGCCATCGGCAAGGCACGGCCCAGCCCGATCTCTATTGCCGAACAGATGCCAAACACCATGATCCCGCAATGGCACCGCGGCTCAGACTGGGCGGTGGCCCATGCCAAGAAGTTCCGCGACCAGGTGCTGGAGCGGATCGAACGGGGCGAGGGAGCATCGGAAAACGAGAAGATTCGCCTGATGTGGATCGGCGCGGGCGTGTGGCACGATCCGGGCTTCTACCAGGCGCTGGAGGACAACCTTGGCGCGGTGTTCGTATGGTCGATGTACATGCCCTTTGCCGGACCTGCGTACCTGCGCGACCTTAAGGACAAGCCGCTGGATGCGCTGGCCAGTCGCATCTGCGCCATCAACGAACAGCTGCACCTGCCGCCGTGGATGAACGGCTGGATGACATCGGAGGCAGAGCGCTGCGGTATCGACGGTTGCGTGATGCTGCTGCCGCCCGACAACCGCCTGTCGCAATCGGGCACCAACCTCACCGCACTGGCTCTGGAAGAGGCGGGCGTGCCGGTGCTCAAGATCGATGCCGACATGGTCAACGCCAACATCTGGGACCACGACAGGATGGTGGCCATGGTGGAGGGCTTCGTGCGGGAACGGGTGATCGGATGAGGCTGCTTGCCGCCCTCCTGCTGCTGCTGGCTGGCTGCGAAAGGCCGCTGCCCGAGGGCGTGACCGAACTGACCTATGCCTCCCCCTATCCCCCGGGCCACCCCTTCAGCCGGGCCGACCAGCGCTGGATCGACTATGTCGAGCAGGCCTCTGGCGGCACGTTGATGATCCGCCCGATCTGGTCTGGTGCGCTGCTCTCTGCCGACATGTCGATGGAAGAGATCCGCCACGGCGTGGCCGATGTCGGCCTGATCACGCCGATCTATGCGCGCGGCGGTGCGCACCTGCTGCGCACGCAAACAGGCTTTTACAGCGGGGTCGATACGCAGGAAGCGCAGCTGGAGTTCTACCGCTGCATGGTGGCGCAGGTGCCGCAGTTCGCACGCGAACTGGAAGGGCTGAAAGTGCTCGCCGTGCAGGGCGGGGTGCTGCCCGGTATACTGGTACGCGGGCGCGAGGTGAATAGTCTTGCAGACCTTGATGGGTTGCGCATCCGTGCCCCGTCCGAACTGCTGCCGGTGCTGCATTCGTTCGGCGCGGACCCGGTCGATATGCCCATGGGCGAGGTTTACAGCGCGCTGGCAAAAGGCGTGATCGACGGGGTGGTGGCATCGCGCGATACGCTGCGCTCGATGCATTTCGCCGAAGTCACCGACCATTTCTTCGAATTGCAGATCGCCCGCGGCGCCTATCCTGCCCGAGCCATAGACCAGGACGTGTTCGATGCCCTCAGCCCGCAGCACCAGGCAGTGATCGATGAGAGCATAGCGGTGTGGAACGATGCGATCATGGCGGAAAACCTAGCGGCGGCGGAAGCCGGAAGCGACGCTGGCGAAGGCGTGATAACCGTCAGCCGGCCCAGCGCAGGGGACCAGGCCGAATTCGATGCCGTCTACCTTCGCCTGGCGGAACAGAGGGCCAATGCCCTGTCCCGCTTCGGTATAGACGGCACGGAAGCTTTCCGGATTGCGCGCGACAGCCTGGTCGCGCGAAACCAGGTTGAATGTGGAGTTTGAAGTGAGTCAGCAGCCCCTCGAAGGTATTCGTGTCGCCGATTTCAGCCATGTCATGGCAGGCCCTTTCGCCAGTCACCTGATGCGGCTCATGGGCGCGGAAATCATCAAGATAGAGCCGAAGAACGGCGACCATTTCCGCAATTACGGGGCTGACCGCGCCTATGACGGGATGAGTCCTGCCTTCATCGCCGCCAACGTCGGCAAGAAGAGCATTGCGCTCGACCTGAAGGATCCTGCCGACGTGGAGATCGCCCGCAAGATCGTGCAACGCAGCGACGTGCTGCTCGAGAACTTCCGCCCAGGCGTGATCGCTCGCCTCGGCTTCGGCTATGAAGAGGTGAAGAAGCTGCGGCCCGATATCATCTTCTGCTCGGTATCGGGATACGGCCAGGACAGCCCGCAGCGCGACTGGCCCGCCATCGACAATATCGTGCAGGCCACCAGCGGCATGATGATGCTGAGCGGCGCTGAAGGCGATCCGCCGGTGCGCGTGGGCTTTCCCATCGTCGATACGCTGACAGCGCAGACAGCTGCCATTGCCATTCTCGGGGCACTCGTGCAGCGCATGCAGACAGGCGAGGGCGCGCTGATCGACGTTTCCATGCTCGATGCAAGCATGGCTTTCATGACCTCGGCCCTGACGCCCTACCTGATTACCGGCAAGACGATGAAACGGCTGGGCAACACCGGCTACAGCGCGCTGCCGACATCGGGCCTGTTCGAGGCGGGCGACGGACGCCATATTTCGCTGGGCGTGGTGCAGGAAAACCAGTTTGCCAAGCTGGCCACGATACTTGGCAAGGCGGAGTGGCTGGAGGACGCGCGCTATTCCACCAACGACGCGCGCCGTGCCAATTTCGATGACATCTACAACGAGCTCGCCGCAGTTTTCGCCACGCGCGATTCTGCGGACTGGGAGCGCGAGCTGAGCGACGCTGGCATCCCTTGCGGCAAGATCCGCCATGTGGGTGAAGCGGTGGAACTGGCTGGCGAGGGCGCGCTGCTCGACCTTGACATAGAAGGGCTGCCCGACGGCGCCGGCACGCGGGTGCCCAACGCCGGTTTCCGCATGCAGCCGGGACAGCCGGGAACCAGCAAGGCGCCGCCGCGGCTGGATGAAGACCGCGAGGAAATTCTCGCCTGGCTCGCAGGGGGATCCTGAGGCTTCCCGAAAGCGGTCGACGAGCTACTTTTGCGCAAATAGCATCCGAATGCAGTGAACTTGGAAAGGACAGACTATGACCACCTTCACCCGCCTGAATCCGATGACCGGAGAAGTGGCCTCCAGTGCCGAGGCGATGCAGCCCGATGACATTCCCGCCATCGCGGCCAAGGCACAGGCGGGCTTTGCCGAGTGGTCGAAGATGGGCCCCAATGCGCGCAGGGCGGTGCTGAACAAGGCCGCAGACGCGCTGATGGCGAAGAAGGACGACTTTGTCGCCGCCATGATGGGCGAGATCGGCGCAACCGCGGGCTGGGCCATGTTCAACCTTGGCCTGGCCGCGGGCATGGTGCGCGAAGCGGCGGCCATCACCACGCAGATTTCCGGCGAAGTCATCCCCTCCGACCACGAAGGCACCGTCGCCATGGGCCTGCGTGAGCCGGTGGGCGTGCTGCTGGGTATCGCCCCTTGGAACGCGCCGATCATCCTGGGCGTGCGCGCCATCGCCGTGCCACTGGCTTGCGGGAACAGCGTGATCCTGAAGGCCAGCGAAACCTGCCCGCGCACCCATGCGCTGATCATCGAGGCCTTTGCCGAGGCAGGCTTTCCGGACGGCGTGGTGAACGTCGTCACCAACGCGCCCGAGGATGCCGCCGAAGTGGTGGGCGCGCTGATCGATGCGCCGGAAGTGAAGCGCATCAACTTCACCGGTTCGACAGCGGTCGGCAAGATCATCGCCAAGCGTGCGGCCGAACACCTGAAGCCGGTGCTGCTGGAACTGGGCGGTAAAGCGCCGATGGTGGTGCTGGAAGATGCCGACCTTGACGAGGCGGTGAAGGCGGCGGCCTTCGGTGCCTACATGAACCAGGGCCAGATCTGCATGAGCACCGAGCGGATCATCGTGGTCGACAGCGTGGCGGACGAATTTGCCGCGAAGTTCAAGGCCAAGGTTGAAACCATGCCCGCAGGCGATCCCAAGGCGGGCAACACGCCGCTGGGCGCAGTGGTGGATGCGCATACGGTCGAAAAGTGCATGGCGCTGATCGAGGATGCAACGTCCAAGGGCGCAGAGCTGCTAGTTGGCGGCGAGACCACGATGAACGTGGTCATGCCTGCGCACCTCGTCGACAAGGTGACGCCCGACATGAAGCTGTTCCGCGACGAGAGCTTCGGCCCGGTCGTCGGCATTGCCCGCGCGCGGGACGAGGCCCATGCCATCGAGCTGGCGAACGATACCGAATACGGCCTGTCGTCGGCGGTGTTCACCAAGGATACCGCGCGCGGCCTGAAGGTGGCACGCCAGATCCAGGCGGGCATCTGCCACGTCAACGCCAGCACCGTGTCGGACGAGCCGCAGATGCCGTTCGGCGGGATGAAGGCATCGGGCTATGGCCGCTTCGGCGGCAAGGCCGGGATCGACGCCTTCACCGAACTGCGCTGGATCACCTTCGAAACCGAACCGGGACACTACCCGATCTGACGGTTCGCCCGGGACGGGCGCAATTGCAGCAATGGCGGTCGTACCCTTCCGGGTGCGACCGCCATTTGCTTGTCAGGCGGGTGCCTGGTCAGCTTCGTCCGGGAAGGATTCGGGATAGTTTCCGGTTGAGAAGACCAGCAGCGAGCATACGGCGAACATCGGGATGAGCGTCCAGAGCACCTGCTCGTAAGAGCCGAAGAAATCGTACATCGCGCCGAGGAACACGGCGCCTACACCGATGCCAAGCGAGATCATGCCGGCCAGGGTCCCAAACAAGGTGGCATAGTTGCGGCGGCCGAAATGCCGGCCCGAAAGGTAGGCGGCGATATCCAGTTCCGCACCTACGGAGAAGCCGACGATGGCGGCAGCCACCGCCCCGCCGACATAGGACCCGTCGGATAACAGCAGGACGAGGCAGGCGAGGATCGGAATGCCGTTGCCGATTCCGCCGACCAGCCAGCCTGGAAACCGATCGAGCAGGAAACCGGTGCCGATCCGTCCGATGATTGAGGAAATGCCGACAATCCCGGCTACCGTGGCAGCCGCTTCGGCGCTCAGGCCGCCCGCTACCATGATCGGCACGAAATGCACGACCAGCCCCAGCACGCCACCGGCAACGAGCATGCTGCTGAAGGCCAGCTTGTAGAAAACCGGTGCTTTCAGCCCCTGTTTGATCGTCAGGCCGGGCAGTTCTTGGGCTTGTGGCTTGTTGTCCTGCACCCGCTGCCTATCGCCCGTCGCAGGCCTTTCACCGTCGTGGAAGAACAGCACGAGCAGAGGCAGCGGCAGCAGCACGCCGCCCAGGCCCAGGGCAACAAAGGCCATTCTCCACCCCAGCGCCTGGATCAGCAGGGTTGCGACGATCGGCACGATCGACGCTGCCGCACCCGTTCCGCATAGAGCTATGCCCATGGCCAGGCCTCGCCGCTTGTCGAAGCGGGATGTGATGGCCGCGATCCAGACGACCGGCTTCATCAGCACAGTGCCAACCGCCAGCAGTCCCCACAGGAACCACCAGTTCCAGACCGAGCCCGTGGCGGTCGACATGGCGGCGAAGGCGGCGCCGAAAAGGCAGACGCCGATCATGGCGATCCGCCGCGATCCGAACCGGTCGACCATGTAGCCGACCAGCGGTGCAACGATAATGGCGATGATGCTGATGAGCGTCAGGCCCGAAGTCGTGACGGTGCGCGACCATTCGAATTGTTCTTCCAGCGGCAGGATGAAGGCACCCATGCCATAGAGATAGAAGACACCCACAAAGACGCCGACGAACGAAGTCGCGACCACCAGCCAGTCCTTGGCGGTTTCCGCGCCGTCGGAACCGTGAATTCCCGAGCTCGTATCCATACTTTACCGTACTGCCGTGGATTGTGAGTGCGTTTCTGACGGAGTAGCCCGCAAAGCTGCGCGTGTATATGGCCGAGATCACCAAATCGGCTACTTTTTCCGCTTGCAAAGGGAAAAGCGGTGCCTGCGCCTACGAAATCGGGCCACCCATCACGGGCCGATACCGCTGCTGTTCGCACGGTTCCCTCGCCGCTTTGCCCTGCCAGCCGTTTCCGTATGTCACCGACTTGCGGTTCGGCTGGTGCCGGGGCCCTGCCTGCGCATGGCCTGAGCCCTGCTGCCGGCTTTTGGTCGTTGTGAAAACCAGCCGCGCTCCTTGCGGAAGCGGGTGGCGGGAATGCCCGTACGCTGTTTGAAGAAGCGAGCGAAATAGGCTGGATCCGAGAAGCCCAGGTCGTCGGCAATCTGGCTGATGCCGGCGCTGGTAAAGGTGAGGTAGCGCATCGCTTCGAGCAGCACCCGTTCACGCACGATCTCGCCCGGTGCCTTGTCCAGCTGGGCGCGGCAGGCACGGTTTAGCGTAGGCACGGTCGTGCCCAGGCGCCGGGCATATTCGCCGATCGACAGGCCTGCGCGGTAGTTCGCATCTACCATGTTGCGAAAGGCCAGCGACAGCACGCGCTGCCTGTCGCTATCGGGAGAGGGGTCTGCCGCCCGCAGGGTCTCTTCGGCGCTGGCGATCACGAGAGCGGCTTGGGCCGCCTGCCGGTCGGAGAGATTGGCGCTGGTACGTCCGGCGAATTCCCGCGCGAGGTCGGCCAGCAGCCATTGCAGGCGTTGCAGGGCAGGGTCCTTGCTATCCAGTATCTCGACGCTGGCTGATCGCCCTTCGAAGCAGGAGGATGCCTGTCCGCGTGCAAGGCGTGGATCGTGCAGCAGTTCCACCGCGAAGGAGAATACCCAGCCTTCGGAAGCGGGATCGAAGCGGAAGGCATGCACGCAGCTGCTGGGAATCGCGATCAGCGTGCGCGGCCACAGCTGCATGTCCAGCGAGTCGACAACCAACTGCCCCGAACCGCTTTCCAGCAGCAACACCTGGTGAATGCCGGGGTGACTGTGCGGCGCGATCGTCCATTCGTGCAGACGGGATCGGGCCGAGATCGGTTCGATGTGCAGGAATTCGGGCGCGGTCCCGCCCGCTTCCTCCCCGTAGAGGTCGAATTTCTGCAAGTCGATTGCATCGGCCATGCGAACCTTGTGCCCGGTTGTGATCGAAAAGTCCAAGTTTTTGGATGGTGATTGAATGGCACTGAAACGGGTTCACGGGCACACAGCCAGCATAGAACACAGCCGAGAGGACTTCAGCGAGCCATGTTCCGCTTTGACCCCTATTCACCGGCAACGGACGCCGATCCGTTCCCCGCCTACAAGTCATTGCGCGATGAATATCCGTGTTTCTGGAGCGAGGAAGCGGGGATGTGGGTGCTCTCTCGCTACGACGATATCCTCCACGCCCTGACCAACTGGAAAGTCTACAGTTCGGCCAAGGGCAACCTCGTCGACGAGTTTCCCGGTCGCGCCGGGGCGACGCTGGGCAGCACCGATCCGCCCCGCCACGATCGCCTGCGCGCCCTAATCCAGTCGGCCATGACTAAGCGCGCGCTCGACCACGTGCTGGAACCGGCGCGCGGCTCCATCCGCACGCACCTGGAAGAGGTGAAGGGTCGCGACAGCTTCGACTTCGTCAACGACCTTGGTTCTAGGTGCACGGTGGACCTGCTGTTCTACCTGTTCAACATGCCCAAGGACAACGCCGAGGAAGTGCGCGACAACGCCGTGCTGATGGTGCAGACCGACCCGGTCACCCGCCAGAAGACCCAGGCGCACCTCGATGCCTTCCACTGGATGGCCAACTATGCCGAGAACCTTGTGCAGGAGCGCAAGAAAAATCCCGGCGAAGACCTGCTGTCGAATTTCATCACCGCCGAAATCAACGGCGAGAAGCTGCTCGACAAGGAAGTGCAACTGACGGTGACCACGCTGATCATGGCGGGCATTGAATCGCTTTCCGGCTTCCTTGGCATGTTCGCGCTGAACATGGCGGACTTCCCCGAAGCCCGGCGGCAACTGGTGGCGGACCCGTCAAAGATCCCGTTGGCGATGGAAGAATCGCTGCGCTTCAACACCTCTGCCCAGCGCTTCAAGCGCACGCTGCAGCAGGATGTGGAACTGCACGGCCAGACCATGAAGGCGGGCGATGCGGTGATGCTGTGCTATGGTTCTGCCAACCGCGACGAGCGCATGTTCCCCGATGCCGACACCTACGACATCACCCGTAATCCCAAGCGCCATCTCGGCTTTGGCGGCGGTGTCCACTCGTGCCTTGGGGCCATGCTGGCGCGCGTGGCGGTGCAGGTGATCTTCGAGGAATTCCTGACCGTCATTCCGGAATTCACGCGGATGGACCGCGAACTTAGCTGGGTTCCCTCGTCCAACTTCCGCAGTCCGCAGTCGCTGATGCTGGCGCGAACCTGACTCTCCCCGCCGGATCGGACGACATCCTTGCGGCACCCTGGCCGGTCACTCTGCAACGGCGGCGACCAGCCAGTATCCCCTGCTCATGGCTTGATGAGCACTTTCAGCGCCTCGCGCCGGTTCATGGCGTCATAGCCTTCCGGCACGCCGTCGAGATCCACCTTGCGGTCGAATACCTTGCCGGGCTCTAT
>Ga0207814_100034_pt1:0-95000 | contig 231748 bp, 211 predicted proteins | sample TtaePargueraPR_7_FD_187755 | JGI IMG/M metagenome (GOLD analysis project Ga0207814, IMG submission 187755) | Aerobic enrichment media microbial communities from Bioluminiscent Bay, La Parguera, Puerto Rico - Tt and P1 (2) (SPAdes) | ecosystem: Environmental > Aquatic > Marine >...
AAAAAAATGGACCATGCCCATTCGAGATTGGGGCATGATCCTAAACCAATTTATGATTATGTTTGAAAACCGTATAAAACTCTAACTAACCCTAAAATCTATTTACACACTTTTCGGGATAGTGTCATAATTTTCTCCTATAGTATCTTCGGTTGACTTTTTAATCAAATATCCCATGTAATAAGAAGATGTTTTTTTGAAATCATTTCTATCGATAATAAAGCGCGTAGGGATTGTTTTCAATGAATAACTGTGTAGAAATATTCATGATATCTTCTTTATGGTTCTATTTCCCCAGTTTTTCCTTGTGACAAGAATACCGATCCCTGGAATCTGTCTGATTAGCTTTGCATTCGCTTTGTATTTACCCTTCCGCTGTAGTACATGGACGGAAATCGAGACTTTTAAGAAATGGCGGTAAGTGTACCTGCCTACCGGAAGGCAGGCTCAAACTGATCCAACAATAAATCCATTACCAGTCTGCTGCTGGCTGAAGGAAGCTCGACTACGGCCAACCAGTCCAGAAAGTCCTTGGTCCAATAAGGATTGTCGTACTTATGAGGTGTTTCTATCCCGTTTTGTAGAAGTTTGTCTTTGATCCTGTTTTTCACCCGGACCAAGTCTGCCCAGAGTCTCTTTCGATATCTGAAGAGTTGTCGATCACCTTCTGTTTCCTGAGTTGGAACGTGGATTCCTCGCAGCAGTCCCGCTCGAAGTGCTTTGGCCATTTTACGGCTGTCCAACGGATCAGTCTTTTCACTGCTCTCCTTGTTGGTGGTGGGTAGGTCGGCAGGATTGATCACCAGAAATTCATATCCGAAAGAGCATAGTTCACGATAGATCCAAAATCCGAACTTACAGGCTTCATAGCAACAGATGATCTGATGTTTTGGAAAAAACTTATCTAAGTAAGACTTCAAGGCCTTGGGGTTAGGTACCTGACTGAAGGTTTTAGGATGGCAATTGGCTGTAAAGATCGAAACACTCCATTGACGCTTGTGTACATCGATCCCAATGAATAACTTAGGAGAAACTTCGGCGTCCATTATATCTTCTTTTTGGTTATATTACTCTTATGAGCCAGATTATATCGTGGGAACTAAAAGCAATAGCGGGTGAAGTGGTAAGTTCAAGGTCTGTGCATTTAATAACTCTGGTGGTGGCGGACAGGTAATCGCCTTGTAATCCGCTACTACTCTTATACGAAACTGTTATAAGCCATTTTAGGACGACAGAAAACTATCGATTTGACCTAAATATTTTGTAAATTTGAAAATGTATTTAAGACGGGAAAATATGTTCAACACGATAGAAATAGACAGAAGAAATCTGACAATAATGGGTGTTAAGTTTTCTGACTTGAAAACCTTAGAAAGTACTGCAAATGCTTTGGGCAGTAATATGTTTGAAGGATTTAAACCGACACCAAAAGGAATTGAAATAATAAGAGACTATGTAACAGGTAAAATATCACTTACAGAACTTGTGGCATTTGCCAAACAAAAAGCCTATGTCTAATTCTTACAAATACATAGACCCAGACTTCACTTACACCGACCAAGAGACAGGACTTTTAAGAAATTTACAAGATATTACAGACCCTGATGTATTGCTTTTTGTTGAAAGTGGTGCGATAACCAAACGACTTCAAGAACTTGACGAGAACCCAATAAAAGTCAAAGGAATTGTCAGTCTTTTTGAAATTCATAAACACTTGTTTCAGGACATATACGCTTGGGCAGGTAAAAAACGAATAGTTGAAATAAGTAAAGACGGCAAACAATTCTTCCCCACGTCTCATTTTGACAATGCTTTGAGATATATTGACCAGTTAATAGCAGAGTTTAAGAAAATTCCGAAAGACAACAAAAAAATATTAGCCGAGAAATTGGCGGAAATTTTGGATAACGTGAATTATTTACACCCATTCAGAGAAGGAAACGGACGAACACAAAGAGAGTTTTTAAGGCTGTTAGCGTTAGAAAAAGGATTAACATTGAATCTCAACCCACCAGACAACGAAAGTGTTTATGAACGATATATGAAAGGAACAATTGAAAGTGACGTGAAAACTTTGACAGAGTTGATTTTTGAACTAATTAACAGGAATGAAAAATAGAAAAACGGCTTATAACAAACAGCATATAGCGATTCAACAGCTGCCAGCAAGGTTTTCGCTTCGTAGTCAGCGTTGTTTTCGGTGGACAGGAAAGTGCTTCGAAACTGCCAGAAGCCAAATGCAAAACGTTAAAAAGACAAATAAGAAACAAAAATGAAGGAAGTAAAATTATCAACCCTTGTGCTTTTTTTAGGTATTCTGACAAGTATGACTCAGGTGTCTTTAAAGGACAATGCTTATTTCCCAATGGAATTAAGGGAAGAGGTTGTTTTTAAATACACTGACACTGAAAGCTTTGTGAAAAATATAGACCTTAAAGAAAAAAAACTGCTCGGTGGAAAAGAATATAGTGTAAGACTAATCCAATACTCTTGGGGTAAAAATGACACCACGTACTTTAGAACTGAAAATCAGGTAGTTTATTATTATGACGAAAAGTCCAATACAGAAAGTGTTGAAATCCCTAGCGACTTTAAAGTTGGAATGACTTGGACAAGTACTGACAACGCTTGGAAATATGAAATTACGAGTATAAAAGCCAAACTTATAACACCAGAGAAGAAGTACAGAAACTTACTAGAAATTAAAGCAACCCAGCTTCAAAATAGAGACAAAACTAAACTGAGGGAATACCTGAACTATTACAAGAAAAATGTTGGCAATATTGCAAGTGTGACAAATGGAAAACTTATGACTTACAAACTTGAAAAGAAACCCTGACAAAAAAATCGCCCTAACAGAAGTACCTACCTAAAAGTGGGGGTTCAATGGTTAAACCTACCTAGCTGGCAGGCAGGTCAAGTTTTGTGCTTCTATCAAAATTTGTATTTGAGTGACAATGAAGTGCTTTGGAAATCTTCGGGTCGCTTCAAAACGTTATGCATCACCCTAAAATAAAGGCAACAATGAAACAACCACACGATAATTGGGAAACGTATTGCGTTTTTGTTTACGAACAGACTTTTGGGCATTTTTATAGCAGCTTGACAATTGAAGCTCTGAATTTAATCAACCAAATTTTGCCTTTAGGGACAATTCTTGACTTTGGAGCGTAGAAAGGCAGACTTCTGTTTCCTTTGACTAAACACTTTAATAGGCACAAAATTAAATCCTGAAATAAAAATACATCTTTAAAAGAGGAGTAAAATTTAAAATAAGCAATTAGTCAATGGGTAATCAAGGTTTGAAATTGGACAATTCAAATTATGCTGGATTTTGGTTGCGTTTTTTTTCAGGCATAATTGATACTTTAATTTTATGGATACCTTCATCTATATTCGGATGGGTATTTCAAGGTAAATTCGAAAATTCATCTCTTTTTGCCATTCTTGATTTCATCCAATTATTGCTGATATGGATGGTTTATTATGGAATAACAGAAGGGTCAATTCACCAAGCAACTTTAGGGAAAAGGGTATTAAACCTAAAGGTAATAAACGAGGATGGTACCAGGTTGAATTCCACTAAAGCCGCATTAAGGATTTTATTTGGAACAATTGTAGCAATTCCTTTAGGACTTGGAATAATTGCTGTCGGATTCACTAAAAGAAAACAAGGGTGGCATGACTTAATCTTGCACTGTTTGGTGATAAAAAAAGAGTAGTTTTAAAAATATGGCTATTGTTGCTACAATTCCCTAAGCAGGGCCCCGGTGACTCCGGTATGGCGGAGTTCTTTCAGGAAGTAATCCAGCAGGCTTTTGAAATGCTCGTACCGGGTATCCTTGTAGGAAGGGTTGCCGGGATGGAACAGATGGTAAATCTCCGGTTCTTCCATCTCTATGATCTGACCAACACTTAGATCCCCGACAGGATCACCGAGCAGCTTTTCGAGTTTGAACAGGTAGGTCTTCACCGTATTCCTGCTCATGGACAGGCTTCGGGCAATGGCTTTGATTCCTTGGCCCTGACGGTGTAAAATGAGGAGTTGTTTAATCTGACTCATGGGGTTTGGTTTTCCGGCCATCGTCTTCCGCTTAGTGCTTAGTGAGCGACTAAGAAACCAAAATCATTAAAATGAGGGGGCAACATGCTCCGGAATCAGAACCCGAGGGGGTCAGCATGCTCCGGAATCCAAACGGAAATCCCGCTTTGGGGGGTCAACATCCGCCGGAATGTCAGTCGAATCAAGCGCCTGAAGGCACTTTCTCCTTCCAAAATTATTCCGGTCTTAAGGGGTCAATATGCTCCGGAATATCCAAGGGATATTTTCCTTCACTCTTTTAAGAAAGAGAAAGGAGGTTAGCTTGTATATTCTTAGTATTTATTTGGCGATGGTTATTCGAAATAAGCGTTAAACTCCTCGTACTTTTTTTTAAGTGTCTGAAAAATAATGGGTTGTGAATATAGTTCGAATCCCAAAAAGACTTTTTATTTCCAAAATTGGTCGAATCATCTTAAAAAACCTTGATTTGGCTTTGTATGAAGTGATTTTGTTAATTATCTTCGATTCGCAAGATCATTTGGAAAAAGTCCAAGTATAAAAAATCGTAAAACTCCGCGTCACCTTGTTGGGTCGATTTTAAAATTCTGATTATCAATAAGTTATAGGGAGGGTTCGAATCCCTTCCTCTCTGCAAAACAAGCCTTTTCGCGAAGCGGAAGGGCTTTTTGTTTTTTAGTCAAAAGACAGGAAGTTAGTTCTGCGGTATAGACCGATTTACTATTGGAAAACTGGACTGTTTTAATATCTTTCCTCTTCTTACTCCCCTAGCTAGGCATAGACAAATATGGTTGGGAATAGGCGGAATTACTCCCGACAACTGTATAGAATCACCTGGTTTCCCGGGGCAAAATGATGCAATTTACTGATCTCTAAAGCCTAAAAATATCCCTCGATTCGGCTTTAATCCCCATAATCGATTTCGGTATAGCTTTCTTCCTCCATTCGCTTTTTCTTCTCATCCAGCAAATCCATGGTCACATTGACCTCAAAGGAAATCAGAATAATCAGGGAGGTGATGTATAGCCAAAGCATCAGAGCGATTAGCGTACCGATAGAGCCATACAACTTATTGTAACTGGCAAAATTATTCAGGTAAAAAGTGAATCCGTAGAAGGACAGGGTGATTAAGAGTCCTGCAATATTTGCCCCGATGGAGAAAAAGTGCCACTTGTCATGCACGGCAGGAGCAAAGCGGAAAATGAAGGCCGAAGAAAAATAGAAAACCAAGAGTAAAACCAAGAATTTCAGCGAATTGAAAAGGAAAATCATGAACTCAGAATTGAATACATGAAGCGTTTCTATCCGCTGAATGGCAATACTTCCAAATATCATGGTTGTACTGGCCACAATGATGGTTAGGACCAAAATAAATACGATCAAGACGGATATGCCTCTGCTTTTGAAAAAGCCTCGATTTTCATTCGTCTGGTAAACCGAATTAAAGGAATTCATCATAGAGATTACTCCTTGGCTTGAGGCAAAAAGCGCAAAGAAAAAACCGAAGGAAAGTAAGCTTTGACGGGGTCTGGATACGATATCTGTGATGGTTCCTTCCATCTCTTCGAAAATATCCCCGGGTACAATTTCTGTGATGAATCCCAGAATATTTTCAGTAGTCACCAAGGGAAAAAAGTGTTGAAGGTAGGGGATCAGATTGAGTAAAAACAGGAGCAATGGGAATAAGGCGACAAAGAAACTAAAGGCCATGGAACCAGCCCGCTCGGTGATGTCATCCTTTTGTAGCTGATCGATAAAAAGCTTTCCGGTATCGTAGAGGTTTTTGTCAGGATTGCCAAAGTGAACCTTGCGCAACCTCAGAAGTTGCTCATGTGTGAATTTTTCTACTTGCTTGATTCGCTTTTTGACCACAATTGGACTTTACTTAAAAGTAAGGTTTCAATAAATCTAATAAATTCTTTGGGGGTCTGGTAGGTTGATGATTCTCTTTTTTCAAAAAAGCCAGAACTGTCCAGCCTTCTGTGATAAGCTCTCCTTGCTCATTGAGCACTTCATACTCAAAGCGGATTTTTACCCCCGGCATGCTCGGAATTTTGGTGCGGATAGTCAGCTTTTCATCGTATTTGCCTGGTTTGATATATCGGAAGTGACTTTCCAAAACAGGCATCATGACCCCTTCCTCCTCCATTTTCCGATAGGAAAATCCAATCTGCCGCATAGCTTCTACTCGCCCCACTTCGAAATACATGGCGTAATTGCCATAGTACACGTAGCTCATTTGATCAGTTTCAGCGTATCGAACGCGGATTTGCGTATCAGCTTGGTACATATTAAAATATTTTTGCCCGATTCAAAGCCGCTTGGTAGCGTCTCGCATTGGCATTGTGCTGTGACAGGTTAGTCGCAAAGACGTGATAGCCTGAGAAATCTTCTTTGGCGCAGAAATACAGGTAATTATGGTCTTCTGCATTTAGTACCGCATCCAAAGCTGAAATATCCGGAAGATTAATCGGTCCGGGAGGAAGGCCTGCATATTTGTAGGTGTTATATGGGCTGTCGGTTTCCTTGTGAACATTCAGGACACGTTTGATGGAGAAATCTCCCATGGCAAATACCAGCGTAGGATCCGCTTGTAAAGGCATGCCAAGTCGGAGACGATTGAGATACACGCCTGCTATTCGGTCACGTTCGTCGTTTTTTTGGCTTTCTGCCTGTACGATACTCGCGAGCGTACTTACTTCTTTTTGGGAAAGCCCCAAAGCCTTGGCCTTTTCCTTCCTAGATTCCGTCCAGAAATTTTCATACTCCCGATACATTCGATCAAAAAGAGCCTCTGCACTTGTATTCCACCATACTTCATAGGTATTGGGGATAAACATGCTCATGATGGTCTCCTCGTCGAAATCAAACTTACGGATGTAAACCGAGTCCTGTAGCAAGCCGAGAAACTGATCGGATTCGATTTCGAGATTACTGGTGATTTTTTCTGCCAAATCCTCCTTGGTCCGCACATTGTTGAATGTAATGCGGATAGGTGTTTGATCCCCTGATCGAAGCAGCCTGACCAATTGCAGGTTGGTCATTCGGGGCTTGATACTGTAAAGACCCGGCTTTACTAGCTCCTGATAGTCCAAGACCTTTGCAACAAAACCAAAGCTGACCGCATCGTTGATGATTTTTTGATCATAAAGCTGATTGGCCACATACTGGTAGTTGGCATTGCTGGGAATGCGAAATGCAATCGGCTGATCATTGTCACTTTCGACCAAGACATTTGGGCTGAAAAAGACCTGATAGAAATAAAAGGTCATGGAAATTCCCAACACTGAAAAGGTGATGATCAGGATCAGCAGTAATTTTTTCTTCTTATCGGCTAGCATGGCAGCAAAAATAGGAAAACACTTTATTTATCTCTCTGCTAACAGGCCTTGCTGGAGAAAAGTTGTCTGTCCTCATTTCAGAAAATCCAAAAAAGGTATGGTTAGACTAGCTTTCTCCTTGATATTTGGATTTACGTATTTAACGAAATTTGAATCATATGACCATTCCCGTTGCCTGCGCAGTCATTTTAGCTGATCAAAAAGTACTAGCGGTCCGCAGGTCCAAAGATATGCCCTTGTCGGGTTATTGGGAATTTCCGGGAGGCAAGGTGGAGGAGGGTGAAAGTCCTGAAAGTTGCATCGTCCGGGAAATTGCGGAAGAATTGGGAATTCGGATTCGAGTCCTAGCCTCTCTTCCGAATAATACCCATGCGATGACTTCCGGAAAATCCATTCTTCTAATCCCCTTTTTGGCAGCAGTGGAAGCCGGGGAAATCAAACTTTATGAGCATGATCAGCTTTCTTGGCTGGGCCAAAGTGAACTTTTTGAAGTAAATTGGGCACCTGCAGATATTACTGTAGTGAAGTATTTGGAGGAAAATTGGGATGATATGCTAGTTCAATTTTCCAAGTGAGTTGGGCAGCTTAAAGATTGATTGACCAACTAAGCCTAAAAATTATGTCAGCTGAATTTATCAAACTATACGAAGAGAATCCCGATCCCAAGCGGATACGCCATATTGTGGATATTTTACGGGATGGGGGAGTGGTCATTTATCCCACAGATACAGTCTACGGAATCGGCTGCGATATCACCAATCAGCGAGCAGTAGAGCGCATTGCCAAAATCAAAGGTATCAATCCAAAAAAGCATAATTTTTCCTTTATCTGTGCAGATTTGAGCGATATAGCCCAATACACGCGGGTCATTCACAAGCCTGTGTTCAAAATGATGAAAAAAGCTTTTCCAGGGCCTTTTACTTTTATTTTGGAAGCCAGTTCGCAGGTGCCCAAAATCATGCAGATGAATAAGAAGACTGTCGGGATCCGGGTTCCTGATCATAACGTCCCCCGAATGCTGGTGCAGGAATTGGGACAGCCTATACTCACCACTTCCATCCACGATGAGGATGAAGTGATTGAATACAGCACGGACCCGGAATTGATTTTTGAAAAATATCAGCATCTGGTGGATGTGGTCATCGACGGGGGATACGGTCAGAATGTGGGTTCTACCATTTTGGACTGTACTGGTGAGGAGGTTGAAGTCATCCGGGAAGGTTTGGGTTTGGTGGAGGAGATTCTTTGATGAAGACTGTTTTTGCAGATTTGCATTACTTTCCCAATCTGGAGTATTTCTGTGCGATTCTGGATTCGGATAAGCTTGTTTTGGATCCACAGTCCATCTATCAGCGCAAGTCCTTTTTCAACCGCACCCAAATCCGATTGGCAAATAAAGTGGAGACGCTTTCAGTCCCGATCGTTGGACGAAGACCTCGGATTCCGCTTGGTGAGATCGAGATTGACTACCGTCAAAAATGGCAAAAAGTACATCTTCGTGGGATTCAAAGTGCCTACGGAAAGACTCCGTTTTTCGAATTTATTTTCCCCTATTTCGAGGCACTTTTTGAGCAGGAATACAAGCTTCTTTGGGATCTGAACCTTCAGGTGCTGACAATCTGTCTGAAAATCATGCAATGGCCTGTCAATTTGGAAATTGCTTCGGAGACAACCGATAAGCAGGGATTTACCGACATAAGAGGGCTTCTGATGCCGGGATCGCATTTTTCGGAGCGGGATATTTATCAGCCCGTGGCCTATGTTCAGAATTTTGGCTTAGACTTTGAACCCAACCTGTCCATCTTGGATTTGTTATTCGCTGAAGGACCTCAAGCCAAATCGATCTTGCTGGCATCTTCAAAAAAACATTGAACATTCGTTAAATTGATTGTGTTTTTAAAACAAATTCGGTAACATACGTACAGTTTAACTATCTATTCAGAAAGGAAATAAATGGAAGCAAAATTTTCGAACAGAGTCAAGGAGGTAATTTCCCTTAGTCGAGAGGAAGCGCTCCGCTTGGGGCACGACTATATCGGCACGGAGCATCTTCTGTTGGGTATGATTCGTGAAGGAGAAGGGGTAGCTGTTTCCATTCTTAAGAAACTTGGAGTTCCAATGGATGAACTTCGGGCTTCTATTGAGCGGGCAGTTCGTGGTACTGCCAACCACAATGTGAAAAATATGGCCAATATTCCGCTGACTCGTCAGTCGGAAAAGGTGTTGAAAATCACTTATTTGGAGGCGAAAATTTTCAAAAGTCAATTGATCGGAACGGAGCATTTGCTTCTATCCATCTTGCGTGACGAAGAAAATATTGCCACTCAGATTCTCAATAAATTTGATGTAAACTATGACTCGGTGAAAGAAATGCTGGAAATGCAATCTGATTCGGGTGCTAGTCCGAGAGCAAGAGCTGAAGCGGATGACGCGGATGATGATGGCTCCAAACTATTTGGTTCACCAGGTGGAGGTTCAGGTACTTCCAAATCAGGTTCTGAAAAGTCCAGGACTCCGGTTTTGGATAACTTCGGAAGAGACCTGACCAAGATGGCTGAAGACGACAAATTGGATCCAATCATCGGTCGGGAAAAAGAGATTGAGCGAGTGGCTCAGATACTTTCACGAAGAAAGAAAAACAACCCAATCCTTATTGGAGAACCAGGTGTCGGTAAGACTGCCATCGCAGAAGGTTTGGCACTTCGAATCGTACAGAAAAAAGTGTCTCGAGTCTTGTTCAACAAGCGAGTGGTCACTTTGGATCTAGCATCCTTGGTTGCAGGGACCAAATATCGAGGTCAGTTTGAGGAGCGAATGAAGGCTGTGATGAATGAGTTGGAGAAATCTCCAAATGTCATTCTTTTCATAGATGAGTTACACACCATTGTTGGTGCTGGTGGCGCTTCAGGTTCTTTGGATGCGTCGAATATGTTTAAGCCGGCCTTGGCCCGAGGAGAAATCCAATGTATCGGTGCCACCACCTTGGATGAGTACAGACAGTACATTGAGAAAGATGGAGCTTTGGCAAGAAGATTCCAGATGGTCATGGTGGATGCTACATCCCCTGAGGAAACCATTCAGATTCTCAATAATATCAAGGATAAGTACGAGGATCACCACAATGTAAACTATACCGAAGCGGCTATTGACGCTTGCGTCAAGCTATCGGATCGATACATCTCGGATAGATTCCTCCCTGATAAAGCAATCGACATTTTGGACGAAGCGGGAGCGAGAGTCCATATCAATAATATTCATGTACCGGAAGATATCCTCAAGCTAGAAGCTGAAGTAGAGGAAATCAAAACCGAGAAAAATCGGGTTGTAAAATCTCAGAAGTATGAGGAAGCTGCACAGCTTCGCGATAAGGAGAAAAAACTTCTTGAGCAGCTAGAGCAAGCCAAAAACCGCTGGGAAGAAGAAAGCAAAACGAAGCGTTTCACAGTCGATGAAGAAAATGTCGCAGAGGTAATCGCTATGATGACTGGCATTCCTACCAAGCGAATCGCTCAGAATGAAGGAGCAAAACTCCTGAATATGAATGAAGAGCTTTCTGGAAAAGTGATTGGTCAGGAAGAAGCGATTAAAAAGCTAACCAAGGCGATTCAACGAACGAGAGTTGGACTGAAGGATCCTAAAAAGCCTATCGGTTCATTTATTTTCCTTGGACCAACTGGTGTCGGTAAGACAGAGCTTGCCAAAATGCTGGCCACTTACCTATTCGATAAAGAGGATTCCTTGATCCGAATTGATATGTCTGAGTACATGGAGAAATTCTCCGTCTCCAGACTTGTCGGAGCGCCTCCAGGATATGTAGGTTATGAAGAAGGTGGACAGTTGACCGAGAAAGTCAGAAGAAAGCCATACTCAGTAGTCCTATTGGACGAGATTGAAAAAGCTCACCCTGATGTGTTCAATATCCTTCTCCAGGTTTTGGATGATGGGATTTTGACAGATGGACTCGGAAGAAGAGTTGATTTCCGAAATACCATTATCATCATGACTTCAAATATTGGAGTTCGTGACCTGAAGGACTTTGGTGCGGGAATTGGCTTTGCAAGTAAGGCTAAGCAGGACAACATGGACGATATCATGAAGTCCACCATTCAGTCTGCTTTAAAGAAGGCCTTCAGCCCTGAATTCCTTAATCGTCTGGATGATGTCGTGGTATTTAACTCACTGACGAAAGAGCATATCTTCAAAATCATTGATATCTCATTGGCCAAGCTTTTCCACAGAATCACGGACTTGGGCTATAAGATTGAATTGACTGAGAAGGCCAAGGATTTCTTATCAGAAAAAGGCTACGATCAGCAATATGGTGCTAGACCGCTCAATCGAGCGATTCAAAAGTACCTAGAAGATGCTGTTGCCGAGGAAATCCTCAAAGGTGATCTTTCTGAAGGTGATGTAATCACTGCCGATCATGATGGAAAAGCTTCCGAGTTGACCATCACAGTCAAAAAGAAGAAAGAGAAAGCTGAAGAATAAGAATTAAAAATTCAGATAAATGTAAAATCCCGAGATCAGAAGTCTCGGGATTTTTTTTGACTATCTCGAAAAGAATAATCGGGTGACGAATATTCCTTGACCGTCTTCGGCACCGGCATCACTTTCTACTCCCGAGGTGACGTACGTTAAGTTCCAACCTTCCATCAGCATGCTGTTAATTTTTGATGCGATTACCGCATCATTCGAAGCGATATTTTGGAAGTTGATTCCGGTGGCACTGAAGAAGTTCAAAAGTTTGGTTTCTTCGAGTTCATCTACCTTGATCTTGCCTCGCTCAATTTCGTTTTGATTGCTTTTCTTTCCGTCAGTTCTTTCGGTAGTGAAGTTGGAGGCATCTACCTTCGTCTGACTGTCGATGATGCGAGAGCGACCAATACCCATAGGGACGATGGATTCGACTATCGTGACTACTTTGAATTCTGTTGGTATTTGACCGGTGGTGCTCATCTGCTGAGCATAGGTGGCCTGAAATACAAGGGCCAAAAAGAGTGCTGAAAGGATTTTGATTTTCTTCATTTTAGCTGATGATTAGAATATTTTTCTAATCAACGCATTTTTTTACTTTCTGGGTGATTTTTTTAAAGAGATAGAATGAAAAATAACAAAGCTACTCCAAGCACCAGGGTCATTACTTTAGCTTTTTCCATGTCTTCCTTTTTTACTTTCCGCTTTCTCATCACCATGATGGCAAGGCTCAATCCGAAAAATTGAAGCAACATCGCAACTCCATTTAAAGGGCCCATCGGAGCATCTACCAATTTAAATTGTGTATTGAAAATCGACAAGGTCGCTAAGATTATTCCTACGATACCGAATAAAAATGATCGTTGTAGTAGTACGCCTTCCGGCAGGTCAGTCCATTTCATGTGTCTATATTTGATTTTTAAAGGTCACATGGAATCTCGCCTGACGGATAGTCCTACAATTGTGTAACTTTTTAGTCATGCTCGATTTCATCTGTTTGTTATTTGATTTTAATTGGTCAGATAGCTTGTTCCGAACTTAATTCGGGAGAATCTTCGCATTGATAGCCCGATTCATAGGGGCATCCCTCTGCGTGTCGCTTGGGGTCATGCCTGTTGCTCAAGGCAAGCTTGATTTTATAATGGTGATTGAATTTTGTTGAAGATAAGGATTCTTCTCAGGTGAGTTGAAATCTATTTCTGGATTAGTTCTTTTTTTCTTTTGGAGAAATAGTTTTCAATTTCTTGTAGGCTAAGGGCATTTAGGGTCATTTCTTTAGTTAGCCCTCCTTTTCGCCCAACTAAGACTCCATATTTCATGTCCCCGTAGCCATCCATTTCGTGAGCGTCGGGATTGATGGAGAGCATCACTCCTTGATCCATGGCATAGCGTACCCATCTCCAGTCCAGATCCAAACGCCAAGGATTGGCATTGATTTCTATGGCTACCTGATGCTTTGCACAGGCATCGATGATGGTTTTGTGATCGATCGGATATCCTTCCCGTCTGAGAAGTAATCTTCCGGTGGGATGTCCAAGGATGGTGGTGTAAGGATTTTCAATTGCAGCAAGTAGTCGGCTGGTAGCACGCTTGATGTCCATGTTTAGGATAGAGTGGATGGAAGATACAATGAAGTCGAAACTTCCCAATACCTCATCCGGGTAGTCCAGACTCCCGTCCCCGAGAATATCCGATTCTATTCCTTTGAAGATTTTAAAAGGTGCCAACTCCTTATTTAATTGGTCAATTTCTTCTTGCTGTTTTTGGACCTTTTCGATCTCCAAGCCCCCTGCGTAGCTAGCTGTACGTGAGTGGTCAGAAATTCCCAAATATTCATATCCCAACTCCTTACAATATTCTGCCATCTGTCTCAGACTATGCTTCCCGTCGCTGTAAGTCGAGTGATTGTGAAGAATTCCTTTTAGGTCCTTCTCTTCCAATAGATCAGGAAGCTTTTCTTCCAATGCCAGCTGAACCTCTCCGTAGCCTTCCCGCATTTCTACAGGGATGTACTGAAGTTTTTGTTGGGAGAAAAATTCCGAATCGTTTTTGAATCCATTCGCCCTCAGCGCATCTCCAATGGATAGATTTTCAGAGATTTTGCTTTGAAGATGAAGTGGACTTGAGCAAAGTGCATACTGCTTCACCGGGAAATCATTCAGACTACAAAGGTGGATGGTGAATTTTAGGTCCACGGATTTCACTTTTCCTCTAATCGAAAATGGTCCCGATTGGGACGCGTCCATTTCAAAATCCTTCAGATCCTCAATTTTCTTTTTGATAGACGAAATGTTCCCTGCGCCAATCAGCCATTCTGCCTGAGAAATGATCTCCATTTTGCGGGCATATTCTCCAACCAAGGAAACTTTAGATTCTTTTAGTTCATTTTCAAGTTTTTCTGTAAGACTCTCCAATACCTCCTCTATATCTGCATAAAGCCATTTTCCGGCATTGGAGGCTTTGAATTCCAGGTTTTGAATGATCGTGTCTTGTGTTTTTTCACCGAAACCTTTGATCTTGGCCACCTTTCCACTTTGACAGGCTTCCATCAATTCATGAGTGGAGGTAATTCCCAGTTCTTCCCAAAGGGTTTTTACTTTTTTGGGTCCCAGTCCTTTGATTTGTAGGATTTCCAGGATGCCTTGTGGGGTTTTTTCCAGCAGTTGATCAAGCTGGGGAAAGCTTTCACTTTCCTTCAGGCTTTTGATGGCTTCAAGAATGCTCTTTCCTACTCCGGGTACTTTGGACAATTCATCCTCACTCAGCTCCATGATATCCGCATCACCTCGCTCCAGCGAATTGAGAGCGGACTGATAGCTACGGATTTTGAAGGTGTTTTCATCGTGCAGCTCCATGAGCTGAATGGTAAGCTTGATTTTTTTGAGGATGGTCTTGTGGTCCAAAACGAATAAAATTTGATTGCAGAATGATGACAAATGTCTTCATTATTTGTTTTAAAATAAAGTCTGATCATTTATCTTATAAGAACCGTTAATTAATCTGATGTGGTTTCTTTCTGAAAGAAAATATTAGAAAATTGAGCTATGAATTATTGGATGGTCAAAAGTGAACCCAATTCCTACTCTTGGGATGATTTTGAAAAGCAGCAAGAGGATATTTGGGATGGTGTTCGTAATTATCAAGCGAGGAATTATCTCCGTGAAATGGGGCAGGGAGACTTGGTTTTATTTTATCACTCTGGAAAAGAAAAGGCGGTGGTTGGAATTGCTAAGGTCAGTTCATCCCCATTACCTGATCCAAAAGATGAGACTTGGACGGCGATTATGCTCTCCGTGCATCAAAAGCTTACAAATCCCGTAACCTTAGCTCAGATAAAGGCTGAAGATCGCCTGGCAAATTTACCCATGCTAAAGCAGTCTAGACTTTCGGTGTTACCGGTGGGTAAAGATGAGTTTGAATTAATCCTAAAAATGGCCCAATGAGATTTATTCTAGTTTTTTTGATTTCCTTTTTCATGACTTTACCTGGATTCAGTCAGGTTGAATTTGTTTCTAGGTTCGAAGTCGAGTCCGAGTATTTTGATCCGCTTTTTGAGATGGTGAGGACAGACGATGGCATGATAGCATTCCGTACCATTGCCAAGCGGGCATTTTCTGGTGACCGGGTTTTTCAATACATGCTTTTTGATAGGGAATTGAATACCGAATCAGGATTGATAGAGCTTCCTGTTCAGCCGAGTTATGACATGATTGGCTACGATCTTGATGGAGCTTTTCTATATATTTTGTTTCAAAAGGGCTCCGGAATTACCGGTGATAAATATGTACGCAAGATCGATTTGGTAAGCCAACAGGGATTCGACTATGATCTTGATAATTTGCTTGATTTGGAACTAAGGGAGTTTTTGGTTCAGAATGATCGGGCGATTTTTATGGGTGTAGCGAATATGAGGCCTGCTGTCCAAGTCTACAGTCTTATCGATAAAAGTGTACATACGGTACAAGGGGTATATGGAAATGACACCCAAATCCTACAAATCCGAAAAATGCCCGAGGTGGAAGCTTTTGAGGTGGTCATTAGCCGAGAGGGACCCTATCGCAGTACAGAGGTGATTTTGAATACGTATGATTTGCTAGGAAATCTCCTTCGGGAAGTAAAGGTGGATAAGTTTGGAGAGGAAAGCCAGGAAATCATCGAGGCAGTAGTGGTGGAGGATGGGCCATACCGAAAGGAAATGTATGGTTCTTTTGGCTTGGCAAGAAGGGATTCCTACTTGGGAATGTACCGATTGGATATCAATGAGTTTGGGGAGTACGAGAGCAGACTTTATACCTTGGAAGATTTTCCTAATTTCTTCAATTACCTAGACGAAAAATCAAAATCGAGAAAAGACGCTGATGTTCTGAAGCAGGTAGACCGAGATAAGATACCGAGTATCCGCAATGTTTACACGATTCGCGACGTGCGAAAAGACCAGGATGGTACCTACCTGTTTTTTGATCATTACAATGTCATTAATTCTCGAGGAGCACCGCTTTCTGCGCCGAACTCCTACCGAAGTAATGATTGGAGTCGAATGACTAACAGTTCGGACTTTTTGGATCCAATTTATGTCAGATCCTTGGGACGGGGCAGACAGGCCGTTTATTCAGAGTTGAGTTACATCTCGGCTCATTTTGTCAAATTAGGAGAAGATGGAAGAGTAATTTGGGATAATTCCGCTACCTATGATGATCTCTTGACAGACTATATTCTTCCCTTCGGTGAGATAGCTGTGGTCGGTGATGAATTCTACCATGCCTATGTAAGAGACGACAAGATTAGGCTTTCTTATTTCAAGGATGGAGAAAAGATCTTCGATAATTTGGATTTTGAACTAGAGCTACTCAATGAAAATGAGCGAATAGCAGAGACTAACATGGAGAGCCTTCAGATTGTCCATTGGTATGACCGCTACTTTCTGCTTACGGGAACGCAGCGTATCCGATTTCAGAGAGAAAATGGACAAGCAAGTAGCAAAGAGGTGTTTTTCTTTTCAAAAGTGCTCGTAGCAGGTGATCTCTTCGAGCCTGAGGATCCTCGTTAGTCATATTTCTTTTTATATTTACGGCAAATCCAACCCATGCAAAAAAGGCTAGTTTTAAATCAGCAGCAGATTCAGATTATCCTCAAGCGATTCTGCCATCAGCTGATCGAAAATCACGACAATTTTGAAAATACTGTGCTATTGGGGCTTCAGCCAAGAGGGATAGTACTTCTTGATCGCATAGTCAAAGAACTTGAGATCGTCTCTGGCGAAAAAGTGCCAGCAGGATACTTGGATGCCACTTTTCATCGGGATGATTTTCGTAGGAGAGATTTTCCTCTAAAGGCAAATGAAACAAAAATCAATTTTTTGGTCGAGGGAAAGAAAGTGATTCTCGTAGATGATGTACTCTACAAAGGTCGCTCTGTTCGTGCCGCGATGGATGCGATGATTGCCTTTGGTCGTCCTCAAAAAGTCGAATTGATGGTCTTGGTCGACCGAAAGCTTACCCGCGACTATCCCATCATGCCGGATTATTTTGGGATCCGCGTGAATACCTTGGATTCTCAATATGTAGTCGTAGAATGGGCCTCCCAAGGACAGCCTGAAGATGCCGTTTGGATCACCGAAAAAGAAAAGAAATAACCTATGTCTCAGCTCAGCACCCGCCATCTTCTTGGAATCAAAAACCTCACTGAAGAGGATGTTAATCTGATTCTGGATACTGCGGAAAACTTCAAAGAGGTTATCAACCGGCCGATCAAAAAAGTGCCATCTCTTCGAGACATTACCATTGCCAATATCTTTTTTGAAAACTCAACCCGGACACGACTTTCCTTTGAGCTAGCCGAAAAAAGGCTTTCTGCCGATGTGGTCAATTTCTCTTCCAGTAACAGCTCCGTCAAAAAAGGAGAAACACTGGTAGATACTGTCAACAATATTCTTTCCATGAAAGTGGACATGGTTGTGATGAGACATAGCAGCCCGGGTGCACCTCATTTTCTTTCGAAAAATATCAGTGCCAATATTGTCAATGCAGGGGACGGAACGCATGAACATCCTACGCAAGCCCTTTTGGATGCATTTTCGATGAGAGAAAAGCTAGGCGATCTTCAAGGAAAGAAAATCGCAATCATTGGAGATATCCTACATTCTAGAGTAGCACTCTCGAATATCTTTTGTCTGCAAAAACTTGGAGCGGAGGTCATGGTCTGCGGACCGATTACGCTTTTGCCAAAGCATATTGAAAGCTTGGGAGTAAAAGTGGAATTGGATGTTCGAAAAGCCTTAGCTTGGTGTGACGTGGCGAATGTGCTCCGGATTCAACTGGAAAGGCAGCAAATCAAGTATTTTCCAAGTCTTCGTGAATACTCCCTTTACTACGGGATCAATAAAAAGATGCTTCAGCAACTCGATAAAGAAATCGTGGTGATGCATCCAGGTCCAATTAATCGAGGAGTGGAGCTTTCTTCAGACGTAGCTGATTCTAAGCAAGCAATTATATTGCAGCAGGTAGAAAATGGGGTAGCCGTGCGAATGGCTGTTCTCTATCTTTTGGCAGGGGTCAGGAGCTAATTTTTAGCTTTTTCTCCAGCGGCCTCCGCCGACATAGAACCCAAACGTAAATCCGAAATATTGATTGATCGCCTCTCCAATCACTGCTCCTGAGGTGTCTTGAAGATTTGAAGGAGGAATAAAATTATATTCTGCTCCCATTCTGAATCTTCCAAGTTCGATACCTGCACGAAGCATAGGTGACCATTTGAAATTGGCTTCAAGATTTCCAACATCGGTATCATCAATTGCATCAGCATCGATTTCGACTGAACTCAGCGCATAGTAGCCAAATCCAGCCCCGATGTAAGGAGCAAAATTACTCCCTCCATTATTGAAGTAATAATCCAATGTGCCAGCTACAGAAACATTGGCAGACACTTCCCCTTCATAATCCTGAGAAATATCGAAATACGTCACGTCTTTGGCTAGTCCGGCTATTCCAAGGCGAATACCAACATTGAGATTATCTCGTACATTGATTTTCGGTTCGATATTGACCAATGCACCTATGCCTCCATTTTTTGGGATAGCGGGTCCTAAGTCCATTCCGATTCGGAATTTTCCAGCCTGTTGGGCAAAAGTCAAAGTGGAAAGTCCGATGAATAAGCAAAGTGTGAGTAATTTCTTCATATCGTTTCTATTTTGTCAGTCACAGGCAAAAAAGGTTCCAGAATTACTAAACTTCAATTAAAGTATCCTAGTTTTAGAATCAAATTGCATTTTTATGCTGGAAGTCCAAAATCTGATCAAAAAGTACGGTAAGCAAAACGCTGTCAATGACATCACTTTCGACCTTCAGGGAGGTGAAGTGGTAGGTTTGCTTGGTCCAAATGGTGCCGGGAAAAGTACCACCATGAAATGTATCGTCGGCTTGCTACGCAAAACATCCGGAGAAATCAGAATTGGTGGATACGATCACCTATCGATAGAGGCCAAACGGCTTTTCAGTTACATCCCGGAAACCCCTTATGTCTATGACTTGCTGACGGTTGAGGAGCATTTACAATTTGTAGCTCAAGCCTATGGTGTGCGAGACTGGAAGGCGAAAGGCCATGAATTATTGGAAACTTACGATCTGCAGGATAAAGCCAAAAAACTAGGAAAAGACCTCTCGAAAGGCATGCGGCAAAAAGTATCTATTTGCTGTGCGCTCTTACCGGATCCACAGGTGTTGTTTTTTGATGAACCTATGATTGGTTTGGATCCAAAAGCCATCCGAAATACCAAACGGATATTTCGAGAATTAAAAGAAGCTGGAAAGACTATTCTGGTCAGTACCCACTTGATTGATTCGGTAGAGACGATTGCAGATCGGATCATGATTTTGAAAAATGGGAATATTATCGGAAATGACACACTTGACAATTTGAAGCAGACTTTCGAACAAGGAGAGAGTGGAACTTTGGAGGATATATTTTTAGAATTGACGAAGGATGAATGAGATCAAACTGCTGATTCGGAAGGATCTGCTGATCCTGAAAAATAATATCCTGCTAATCCTGCGAAATCCCCTTCGACTGATTCCTTATGCAGCGATCGTGGGTTATTTTTTCTTTATCTACACCATGCGGATGCGTGACCGTGCGGAAGATATGGAGACTCAAATGCCGGAATTGGACGCAAATGGACTTCCGGAAGTGGATTTTGCTTTACAGAATATTATTGGCGGAGTGACGGTTTTAGCTTTGGGTTTTCTCTTGTATCAGTTATTCCGTGCCACTAAAAGGAATGTCAGCTTTTTTACCATGGCAGACGTAAACCTGCTTTTTACAGGGCCTGTCAAACCTGAAAATATTTTGATCTACTACATGGGGAGGTCCATTTTGCCCTCCCTGGGTGGAAGTATCATTTTCTTGGTGTATGGCGGGAGTCAGATGGCTGGGACACTTGATTTCTCGCCGGATAATATCTTCTTCATTCTATTTGGCTTTGCCTTTTTCTTCTTCCTGCTATCTCCCATTCGTTTCTTGATCTATACGCTCCACACCAAATACGATATTCTAGAACCCATCAAGAATGGTGTCACTGGATTGGCGGTAATTTTGGGTGCAATGGTATTGATACCCGGCTTGATGGCAGAGAAGTTTTGGCAAGGAATGTTTAGCTGGATCGCTTCGCCTTGGTTTGATCTGTTTCCGATTGTCGGTTGGACTCGTGGAATGATGAGCTATGCCTTTCACCAAAACCTGATCTTGGCTTTGGCCTTTTTTGGCTTGTATGTTTTGACGTATTATTTGATTGTTCGCTTGGTTATTCAATTTGCCGGCTATTACTACGAGGACGTACTCGAAGTCACCAAGTCCAATGAAATCCAACGAGATAAGGTCAAGGGTAAAAAGGAGGCTTCTGAGGCAACAGGCAGCTTGAATACTAAAAAGCAGCTCGCACTTCCTGATTTCGGGGTAGGGGCCAAAGCATTTTACTGGAGGAATTATGTGCATGCCAGCCGACAGGATTTTCACCCATTATTTGGGGTTTACAGCCTAGTCATGGCCGGCATCGGGATAGTCTTCGCAGTATTGTCACGTTTTGATTGGTTTTCGCATAAAGTCCTGAACGGATACATTTTAGTACTTCTGGGCTTTTACTTTCTGGCGGGAATCGGCCGCACGAATATTGGAGATCTCAAAAAGCCCTATTTCTTTTTGATTCCCGCATCCTGGTCTGCTAAATTTTGGAATTTGATCAAGTTAGACCTGGTTCAAATTCTACTCTTTGCAGCTGTCATGATTGTTCCCTCCGTCCTGATAGCAGGCTTGCATTTGCTCATGATACCCATTTTTATTTTTGGGATTATAGTTTCTTACATGATAGGGGTTTGTATCAATCTGATTCCTCAAATCTCCCTGGAGGAGGGCTGGGATCGAAAGCTTATCAAACCAGTCATGCTGATCGGGATCTTTCTTTTTGGGATTATTCCAGCTTTGATTTTTGGAATACTTGTTTTCGTACTGACCAAGCAGTTTGTCTGGATGATGCTCACGGTAGCAATTGGGATGAGTTTTGTTGCAGCTATTTTGATTCATGTGGCCTTGGATGTACTTACCCGCTTGGAGTTTAAGGAGGCTAATTAAACACCATAGGAATTAGGCCATTCTTTTTCCATTCCTTCTCTTGGGGATGAAAAATCTCTTATTTTTGCCCCAACCCAAATAAAACGAAGACATGATTTATAATTCCATCATTGAAACCATCGGTAATACGCCGATGATCCGACTGAATCGCGTAGCCAAAGACATCAAAGGGGAGGTGCTGGTCAAAGTAGAGTACTTTAATCCAGGCAACTCGATGAAAGATCGAATGGCTATCAAAATGGTGGAGGATGCCGAGAAGGCAGGAATTTTAAAACCGGGAGGTACCATTATCGAGGGAACCTCAGGTAATACCGGTATGGGGCTTGCTTTGGCAGCTGTGGCGAAGGGTTACAAGTGCATTTTTACCATGGCTGATAAGCAGTCCAAAGAAAAGATTGATATCCTCAAGGCTGTGGGTGCAGAAGTGATCGTCTGCCCAACCAATGTTGCGCCTGAAGATCCAAGGTCTTACTACTCCGTTGCTCGGAAATTGAATGCAGATATCCCCAATTCTTTTTACCCCAATCAGTATGACAACATGTCTAACACGGCCGCTCACTATGAGACAACCGGGCCTGAGATTTGGAAGGATACCGATGGAAAGATTACCCATTATGCTGCAGGAGTCGGTACAGGTGGGTCCATGTGTGGTACGGCTACTTACTTGAAGGAGCAGAACCCAAATATTGTGACTGTGGGAATCGACACCTATGGTTCAGTTTTCAAAAAATACAAGGAAACCGGGGTCTTCGACGAAAAGGAGGTTTACCCTTATTTGACAGAAGGAATCGGAGAAGACATCCTTCCCAAAAATGTCAACTTCGACGTGATTGACCATTTTATCAAAGTGACTGATAAGGATGCCGCGGTGATGACCCGTCGTCTCGCTCGTGAGGAAGGACTCTTTATCGGATGGTCTTGTGGTGCTGCTGTTCATGGTGCATTGGAATGGGCGAGAGAAAACCTCAAAGAGGGTGACCAAATGGTGGTGATTTTACCAGATCATGGTACGCGGTATTTGGGCAAGGTTTACAATGACGACTGGATGCGGAATCATGGGTTTTTGGAGGATAAAAGCTATGCTACGGCTAGGGATATTATCTCCAAGCGACCTTCAGATTACAGTTTGATTGCAGTGAAAAAATCAGATGCAGTAAGAGAGGCAATTGCACTGATGAATAAAACTAGTGTGTCTCAAATCCCGGTTTTGGACGGAGGGGAAGTAGTAGGAAGTGTCACCGATACCAAATTGCTTTCCAAGATCATTGAGAATCCGGTTTTGAAGGACGCACATGTGTCCGATGTGATGGAAGATTCCATGACTTTCGTAGCTGGTGATAGCACGCTAGATGTACTTTCTTCCATGATTGAGAAGGAAAAAGCGGTTTTGGTACGAGATGCTAATGGAAATATTCATATTATTACCAAGCATGATATTTTAGAAGCCTTCACCAATTAATCTTCCATGATCAATCCGAATAAGCTGGAGCAGATGCTCCAAAGGCCTGTACATTTTGACATTGATAAGGCCTTAAGACGAGGCTGGGAGCTGTTTACCTCCAACCCAGGAATGTTTATAGCTTTTTTCTTGGTAATAATTGCAATTTCTGCGGGAGCTACTTGGTTTCTGGAGGATTTTGCTGGGATTATTTCCATTTTCGTCACTCCAGCTTTGACAGCAGGTTTTTATTTAGCTGCTAATCGGGTTAGTCGTGAGGAGCCACTCGAATTCAATCACTTTTTCGATGGCTTCAAGTTTTGGTTTCCGGTAATTGTGGTTAATCTGGTAGTCGGTATTTTGACTGTTTTGGGGATTATTGCACTTATTATTCCGGGGATTTATTTGGCAGTGGCTTATAGTTTTGCTATGCCATTTGTGTTATTTGCCGGCTTGGAGTTCTGGACCTCGATGGAATTTAGCAGGAAGCTGATCACCAAAATCTGGTGGCGTTTTTTCGCATTTCTATTACTCCTATTAGTGATTAATCTAGTAGGCTTACTCTTTTTAGGGGTAGGTCTTTTGGTGACAGGTCCCGTTAGCTATTTAGCAATTTATGCCGCTTTTGAGGATTTGACAGGAGACTATTTAGTAGAAGATGAGGGAACCGTCAATCTTCCTCATGCGCCAGAAGCATAGCCTCAAGTCGATTACGGCACTTGGCAGTGTATTCATCAACAGCAGTGGGTGAGGGATGGGGAGGCTGTAAAGCTTCTGAGAAATAAATTCTGATTTTTCCTGGTCTGAGTAAGATCGATCCCCGCTTCATAATCCGATCGGCTCCGATCACCGCCATGGGTAAAATTGGGATTTGACTTTCGATGGAAAGGCGAAAAGCTCCCTTGTGAAAAGGCAGCAGGATTTCTGAGCTGTCATTTCGCGTTCCTTCCGGTGCTACGACCACAGATTTACCTTTGGAAAGGATTTCGACGAGTTTTTCCAGACTTATTCTTCGGGACTCGGTGGAGGTCCGATCCACCCAAATGGCAAACCTACCCACAATCCAACCGAAAACGGGGATCTTCGAAAGCTCCATTTTGCCAAGGGCTTTTAGTGTCTGAGGAATAGCCATGGGGATGACTGGCGCGTCCACAAAAGAACGGTGATTGAAAATGAAAATGTAGGGCTGTGTCCGATCAATGTATTCCAATCCCTCTACCTGATAGCGTATCCCGGAGAGGAAAGACCAGGTTCCCGCCCACAGTCGGATAAAGAAAAAGGAAATTCGATCGCCCCGTTCAGAAATCAAGGAAGGAATTACCATAAATAGCCCAAGCAAAATCATCAAGATGATGAAAATCAAGGCTGAGTAAATCGTATAAATCCATTGGAAGAACTTGATCATCCGAAATAATCGTTATTTTTGGGTTCGAAAATAATCCTTTAACTCTTTGCTTGCACAAGCCCCGATGCGTTTCGGGGCTTTTTCTTTTAAAGGACAATTTCCAAAGTTTTTTCAAAATGATTCTATCCCTTTAATTTTTTATAGGATTTTCTAGAAATCACAGAAAATCAGTACCTTTGCAGTCCGTTCGGGTGAGCGGGGTGCTTTGGAATAGTCTAAAGCATTGATCTTCAAACAAAAAACCGCCGCTTCATGATCCGAAAGTGGTTCGGAATTACAAGGATCAAACACTATTATGTCAAACAATTCAGATTTTAACTGGGAAAACTTCGAGACCAAAGGATTCGGAGAAGGGTACTCCAAAGAGCAGCGTGAGCAAATGGCCGCGATGTATGAGGGTACATTGAACGAGATCACTGAGAAAGAAGTGATCAAAGGAACTGTAGTAGGTGTGAACGACAAGGACGTGATCATCAATATTGGTTTCAAATCCGATGGCTTGGTTCCATTGAACGAATTCCGTGACTTGGAATCCATCAAGCCAGGTGACGAAGTAGAAGTATTCATCGAAGAGCAGGAGAATGCTTTGGGTCAGTTGATCCTTTCCCGTAAAAAAGCCAAAATCGTCAAGGCTTGGCAGGACATCGAGAGCGCGTTCGAAAATGACAGCGTGATCGAAGGACTTGTAAAGCGTAGAACCAAAGGTGGTTTGATCGTAGATATCTACGGTGTAGAAGCCTTCTTGCCAGGTTCTCAGATTGACGTGAAGCCTATCAGAGATTTCGATATCTATGTAGGTAAGAAAATGGAAGTGAAAGTGGTGAAAATCAACCACGCTAACGATAACGTAGTCGTTTCTCACAAAGTCTTGATCGAGAAAGATCTCGAGAAGCAAAAAGCAGAAATCCTCAACAACCTAGAGAAAGGTCAGGTATTGGAAGGTGTGATCAAGAACATGACCAACTTCGGTGTATTCATCGATTTGGGTGGTGTAGATGGTCTACTTCACATCACAGACATCTCTTGGGGACGTATCAATCATCCAGAGGAAGTATTGCAGCTTGATCAGAAAGTACAGATCGTTGTATTGGACTTTGATGATGACAAGAAGCGTATTTCACTAGGTATGAAGCAATTGACTGCTCATCCTTGGGATTCTTTGGCAGGCAGCCTAGAGGTTGGTTCCAAAGTACAAGGTAAGATCGTCAATGTAGCTGACTACGGTGCGTTCTTGGAGTTGGCTCCTGGAGTTGAAGGTTTGATCCACGTTTCTGAAATGAGCTGGTCTCAGCACTTGAGAAACCCAGCTGACTTCGTGAAAGTAGGAGACGAAATCGAAGCAGTTGTATTGACTTTGGACAAGGATGAAAGAAAGATGTCTTTGGGTATCAAGCAATTGACCGAAGATCCTTGGACTAAGGAAGATATGTCTACCAAATATGCGGTAGGTACCAAGCATAAAGGTGTGGTTCGTAACTTGACTAACTTTGGTCTTTTCCTAGAAATGGAAGAGGGTATCGACGGTTTGGTGCACGTATCTGACCTTTCTTGGACTAAGAAAATCAAGCACCCATCTGAGTTTGTTAAAGTAGGTGATGAGCTTGATGTAGCTGTATTGGAGCTTGATGTAGAAAACAGAAGATTGGCCTTGGGTCATAAGCAGCTTGAAGAGAATCCATGGGATACTTTCGAGAATGTATTCCCAATCGGTTCTGATCACAAGTGTACTGTTGTTTCTAAGAATGACAAAGGTGCAGTATTGGAGCTTCCTTACGGACTAGAAGGATTCGCTACTTCCAAAAACTTGGAGAAAGAAGACGGATCTCAAGTTGAGGTTGGTGAGTCTTTGGATTTCAAAGTGATGGAATTCTCTAAAGATGACAAGCGAATTGTCCTTTCTCACACAGCTACTTTCCGTGAAGACGTGAAGCCAGCTCCTGCTAAGAAGGCTCCTAAGAAGAAAGAAACTTCTTCCTCTGAGCCAGCTGAAAAGTCTACCCTAGGTGATTTGGATGCTTTGGCAGAGTTGAAAGAGAAAATGGAAGGCAAAAAATAAGAAGCTAGATTTTAGAATCTAGAAGAAATGTCTTCAAATAATTGAAAACGCCGGCTGAAAAGTCGGCGTTTTTTTTGGTTCGAAATTTTTCTGATCCTTAGGTTTGAATACGACTTGTTTGGTGGTGCTAATGGTGTAGCCGTCATTATTTATATGGTACGTCGCCTTCCGACGGCTATGCACTAAGTACCTTGTTGGCGGTAGATTTTTTAATTTGATTCAACATATTTCTTGAAGTTGTCTAGAATTGCTTGCCATCCTTGCCTTTGCATTTCAATAGAGTTCTCATCTTCAATTTCAAAAGTCTCGATAACTTCTGTTGCATCTCCATTTCCTGAAAATGAAATAGTAACTTTTCTGCCGTCATCTAGTTTGTATTCCATCAATTCATTTGGTACTAGCTTTGTAAATGTCGCAGTGTAATCAAAGGCCATGGTGCAATCCTTGGCAGCCATTTGATAGTTAAGTTTTCCTCCTACCTTCAAATCATGTTCGGCTCTGGGGCAATGCCATTCGGGTGATGCAAAATTCCAATTTTTGATATGTTCAGGAGTTGTCCATAGTACCCAAACTTTATTGACATTCCTGTTAATTGTGTTTTGAACTGTTACGGTTTTCATTTTTGTCCTTTTAAATTGATTAATAACTTATCTAAGTTTCCATATGCCATTTTTAAGCCTTCTTTCATTCCCATTTGAATTACTTGTTGCAAATGTTCTTCAGAAGCATATTGAGTTAAGATTTGTACTGTGGTTTGAGTTGAATTTGATTGAAATTTGTTTTCAAATTTTGCGACTGGCATTTCTTCATTGACATTGCCATTTTTATCGCAAAAGGCATCTTCCCCTGAGAAGTAGGAAGGCTTGCTTATGATTTTATAAGTTGATAAGCCCCAATGCTCCTCTCCGTTCGGTCCGCTCATGGCATAAAGTCTTTGTCCATTTTCTTCGAATAGCATGTGTTTGGTTTTGGATTCCCATGGTTTGGGAGCCCACCACTGATCAAGTAGGTCTGCTTCTGTCCACGTTCGCCAAACAAGGTCAATTGAAGCATTAAATATCCGAGTCACAGTTAGTTGATTTCCAATTGTTTGAAATTTTGTTTCAGTCATTTATGTTTTCTTTTTTATCCTTTAGTTTAATTAACAGAGAGTCCAATTGGTCAAAACGTGACTCCCATATTTTACGGAAAGGCTCTAGCCAATCTGCAACTTCGGTTAAGGTTTGAGCTTCTAACTTGCAAAAGCGTTCCCGACCTTCCTTATTAATTGTAATAACTCCACATTCTTGTAGATACTTAATATGCAAAGAAACTGCTTGCCTAGTCATGTCAAATTGCTCAGCTAGCGAGGTGACATTTTGAGGTTCATTTGTTAGCGACATCATTATGTCCCTTCGAGTTGGGTCGGCTATGGCATTGAAAATATCTCTTCTCATAGTTTCGTAATCAAATTAAGCAAGCAATTGATTGCCAATATAAATGCAAGTTTTTACTTGCGCAATAAATTTATTTAAATTCTGAAGGATAAGGCTTGTTGCGTGGCTGGCTTTCTAATCACCGCAAAAAAGAGATTGCCTTAGCGTGAGGAGGCGATTGGCTTTACCTTTGGCAGGCAGGTTCTAACCGCTGTACAAGCTTTAAGTCTTTGGAACAAGTCAAAAAGAAAAAGCACCCTTTTCAGGATGCTTTAGTGTTGAGGTCGCGATTGGACCTGCCTTCGGCAGGCAGGTTCTAACCTTTGTACAAGGTTTAGGTCATTGGAATAAGTCAAAAAGAAAAAGCATCCCATTCAGGATGCTTTATTGTTGAGGTCGCGATTGGACCTGCCTTCGGCAGGCAGGTTCTAACCTTTGTACAAGGTTTAGGTCATTGGAATAAGTCAAAAAGAAAAAGCATCCCATTCAGGATGCTTTATTGTTGAGGTCGCGAGCGGATTCGAACCGCTGTACAAGGTTTTGCAGACCTCTGCCTAGCCACTCGGCCACGCGACCAATCGAATTTTACTGAAAACAATTTGCAGTAATGAAATAGTTTCAGAGCTTTTAACTCTCGAAAGCAAATCGTAATCGGTTGGCAAAGGTAGTTATATTTGGCTTGTAAGCCAAAATCGATCTTCGAATTTTCATGACTTTTTTTGATGCCTATAAAGAAGGTTTATTCAATTTGAATACAGGATTTATAGCAGATATAATAGGTGAAATTTGGTAGGTGTAAATTGTATTTATTTATAAAGATTCTAAATTAAAACCTTTAGGAATTAACTGCGATAAGTAATTGTAAATCAATTGACTATATTCATAAATGATCGAGTTTGAGCTTGATTGTTTAAATATTGTCCGTATTTGAAAAATAAACCCCGGATACTACCTTTGCAGGGGTTATTGAAGACCGAATAAACTATTTAATTAGCTATAATATGTTATCCAAACGCTCGTTAGTAGGAGTTCCATTGAAATTCCACACACTGGCATTGCTGTTTTTCCTGTTCTTGGGCGGACAGGTTTTCGCCGCAGATCCGGCAGTAAGCGACAGTGAGGAAGCCATCTCGGCAGGTAAGTCAGTTTTTAACGCAAACTGTAAGACTTGTCATAAATTGGATCAAAAGGCTGTTGGGCCTGCCTTGAGAGGTATCACCGACAGAAGATCCATCGAGTGGGCCAAAAGTTTCATCAAGAACTCTCAGGCAGTAATCGCCTCAGGTGATGAGTATGCCAACAATCTCTATGCAGAGTACAACAATTTGATGATGCCATCTCATGAGTTTTTGTCTGATGCAGATCTAGACAATCTCTTGGCATATATCGAATATGGAGACAAAGTCGATCCTGCTGCTGAAGCTGCTGCTGCCGCTGCCGCGGGTAGTGAAGCTGGTGCTGGAGGAGGAGGAATCCCTACTCAATACCTCACCATTATCATTGTGGTGTTGGTCATTGTTCTATTCCTGATCCTCGTTGTCTTGGGATTGATTATTTCTATCTTGACCAAATATGTCAATAAGCAGGATCTCGACGAAACAGATAAAGAGTTTGTATCTCAGAAGTTTGAGTTTGGAAAAGTATTGAAGAGCGATGCTTTCATCATCATTGTAACTGCATTGGTGGTGGCATTAGTTGCTAAAACAGCAATTGATGGTCTCTACACAGTAGGTGTGCAGCAGGGTTATGCGCCTACACAGCCTATCGCTTATTCCCATGCTTTGCATGCGGGTACCCTTGAGATCGAATGTCAATATTGCCACACAGGAGTGGAAATTGGTAAATCCGCCAATATTCCATCTGCCAACATCTGTATGAACTGTCACATGCACGTGCAGAACGTACAGGGCCAAGATGGTATTTCTCCAGAGATCCAAAAGATTTATGACGCAATTGATAACAATCAGCCAATTGAATGGGTGAGAATTCACAATCTTCCTGATTTGGCTTACTTCAATCACTCTCAGCACGTGAAGGTGGGAGGAATTGAGTGTCAAACTTGTCACGGTCCTATCCAAGAAATGGAAGTTGTCTATCAGTACTCATCTCTGACCATGGGATGGTGTATCGACTGCCACCGTCAGACCGAAATCAATGCGCAAGGAAACGAGTACTACGACAAATTGGTACAGCTTCACTCTGATTCTAAAGATGCCTTGAAAGTTAAGGACATCGGAGGTTTGGAATGTGCTAAGTGTCATTACTAAAAAAATCTGAAATCTATTCCTAGATCATAAAATGAAGGAAACTAAGAAAACATACTGGAAAGGACTGGAGCAACTCAGCAACGATCCGGAGTTTGTTAAGAATGCAGACAGGGAGTTCCCAGAGCTTCCATCCATGATTTCCGAAGACGGAAACGCATCCAGGAGAGACTTTCTGAAAATGATGGGCTTTAGCTTGGCAGCTGCTTCTTTGGCAGCCTGTGAGGCTCCTGTACGAAAGGCGATCCCTTACGTCAACAAGCCTGTTGATATCAATCCATCCATCCCTAACTACTACGCATCTACCTTCGCTTCCGGTGGAGATTATGCATCGATCGTAGTGAAAACCCGAGAGGGTCGACCAATCAAGATCGACGGTAATAAGCTTTCTCCTATTAATAATGGAAAAGTAAATGCCATCGTAGAGGCTTCTGTTCTTTCGCTATACGACAAAGAGCGTTTGACTGGACCGTATTTGGCTGGTGAGAAGACAGATTGGGCAAGTTTGGATGCTGAGGTGAAATCAAAAGTTTCTTCCGCAGGAAATGTAAAGATCGTTTCCAACACGGTGCTTTCTCCTTCTACTTTGAAAGCATTGGATCTTTTCTCTGAATCAGTAGGTGGTGCAGAGGTCATCATGTATGATCCGCTTTCAAATTATGGAATTGCCAAGGCCTCAGAATCTATGTACGGCCAAGCGGTAGTTCCTTCTTATTCATTTGACAAAGCAAAGACTATCGTCTCTTTCGGAGCTGACTTCCTAGGAACTTGGATATCTCCGATCGAATTTGCTGGTCAGTATGCTAAGACTCGTAAAATCAGCAAAGAGCGTCCTGAGATGTCTCGTCATTACCAGTTTGAGTCCAATTTGTCTCTAACAGGTGCGAATGCAGACTATCGTTCACCAATCAAAGCCTCCCAAAGCGGATTGGCTATTTTGGCGCTTTATAATATGCTTGCTCGAAAGGCAGGTGCTACCACAGTTTCTGCTCCGGCAGTTGAAGTAGCCAATTTAGAAAAAGCAGCCAATGACCTTTGGGCTTCTAAAGGTGCTTCTTTGGTCGTTTCAGGTTCTAACGATCCTAACGTTCAAACTGTCATTCATGCAATCAATGAATTGCTAGGAAATAATGGAACTACAGTAGATTTTTCTACTCCAGTTCACTTTAGAAAAGGAGATGATGCGAAAATGAATCAGTTCATCACTGACCTCAATGCAGGTCGAGTTGGAGCTGTCATTTTCCATAACTGTAATCCTGTTTATGATCATCCAAGAGGTGCAGAACTAGCTGAAGGCATTTCTAAAGCTCGTTTCTCTTTGGCTACCAATATGACCATGGACGAAACAGCTTCTTTGGTAGGAGCCCTTGCTCCAGATCATCACTTCCTAGAAGCATGGAACGATTTCGAGCCAAAGCCAGGTCATTATTCACTTTCTCAACCAACCATTTCTCCGCTGTTTGACACACGTCAGGCGCAGGAGTCACTTTTGGTTTGGGCAGGAGAGACTACGAACTATTACGATTTCTTGAGAAATAACTGGGAAACCGGTCTCTACACGCAAGTAGCGACTTTGGATTCCTTCCAGACTTTCTGGGATAAATCACTTTACAACGGTGTATTGGCACTAGAGCGTGAGGGAATTCCTTTCTCTCCGATTGGCGATGTGACTGAAGCAGCTACTGCAGTGGCTAGAACTTACAGTGCTGATAATTCTGGTGCAGAACTGATTGTATATCCTAAGGTAGCTATCGGAAACGGTACCTTTGCTAATAACCCTTGGCTTCAGGAAACTCCGGACCCGATCACCAAAGCTACGTGGGACAATTATTTGACAGTATCTCAAAAATGGGCTTCCGATAACGGAGTAACCATGATTGAAGAAAATACGCGTAAGGCGTCTGTAACTATCAACGGTAAAAAAATCACTGTTCCTATTTTGATCCAACCAGGTCAGGCTGAAGGAACCTTCGGTTTAGCTCTTGGATACGGTAGAACCAAAGCAGGTAGAGTTGCAAATGGAGTGGGTGTAAATGCCTATGAATTGCTCGACGCTTCTGCTGGCTTTGTGAACTTTGATATTACTTCTGGAGTGACAGTAGAGGTTACTGGTGATTCTTATAAGATTGCAAGAACCCAGACACATCAGACTTTCATGGCACGTGAAAACGTGATTCAGGAAGCTACGCTTTCAGAATACAAGCAAGATGCTTCTGCAGGTCGATACAAGCCGGAAATCTACAAGGAAGGTGAATTCATAAAGCCTTCTAAGATCTCCTTGTGGAAAGGGCATCAATATTCTCAGCATCACTGGGGATTGGCCATTGACATGAACTCCTGTATCGGGTGCTCGGCTTGTTCCGTAGCCTGTCAGGTAGAAAACAACGTCGCTGTAGTAGGTAAAGAAGAGGTCTTGAATCGTCGTGAGATGGCTTGGATCCGTATCGATAGATATTACTCTTCTGATGCTGCAGCAGATGATTTGTCAGGTTTGGAAAAAGCTTCTGAAAATCCAGAAGTTACCTTCCAGCCGATGATGTGTCAGCAGTGTAATAATGCACCTTGCGAGACTGTATGTCCAGTAGCTGCGACCACTCACTCTTCTGAAGGATTGAACCAAATGACTTACAACCGTTGTATCGGTACGCGTTACTGTGCTAACAACTGTCCTTACAAGGTTCGTCGATTCAACTGGTTCAAGTACCATGACAATACTCAATTCGCTGGAGTCAATGTGGCTCAAAATGATGATTTGGGTAAGATGGTATTGAATCCTGACGTGACTGTACGAGTTCGAGGCGTGATGGAAAAGTGCTCCATGTGTGTGCAGCGAATTCAAGCAGGTAAGCTTGAGGCTAAGCGTGAGAAGCGTAAAGTAAAAGACGGAGATATCAACGTGGCTTGTGCTACGGCATGTCCAACCGATGCATTGGTATTCGGAGATATGAATGACCCGGAAAGCCGTGTATCCAAGCTCTTGAAGATTGAGGAAAACTCAACTTCTGCTCTGAAGGAAGTCAATGAAGAGCGGGCTTACCACGTATTGGAAGAGATCAACGTGAGTCCAAACGTTTGGTACTTTACCAAAATCAGAAATAAAGACAAAAACGAAGCGTAATCATAATTTTATAAACTATGCAGGTTACTTCATCCGTACGAGAGCCTTTAGTTACCGGCGGGAAAAGCTATCATGACGTCACCCATGATGTGTCACGTCAAGTAGAAGGAAAGCCGTCACTATCTTGGTTCCTTGCCTTTTTGACAGCAGCTGGTGTATTGGGACTTGGTTCCATCGCCTTGATTGCTACCCTTTGGGAAGGAATTGGAATGTGGGGACTCAACAAGACCATCGGTTGGGCTTGGGACATCACCAACTTCGTGTGGTGGGTTGGTATCGGTCACGCCGGTACATTGATCTCAGCCGTACTTTTGCTATTCAGACAAAAGTGGAGAACATCCATTAACCGAGCTGCTGAAGCGATGACTATCTTCGCTGTAATCTGTGCGGCGATGTTCCCGGTTATTCACATGGGTCGTCCTTGGTTAGGAGCTTATTGGGCACTTCCACTTCCCAACACCTTTGGTTCGCTTTGGGTTAACTTCAACTCACCGCTCCTTTGGGACGTATTTGCGATTTCGACTTATTTCTCCGTATCGCTTGTTTTCTGGTACATCGGTTTGATCCCAGATTTTGCAACGATTCGTGACCGAGCTACTGGCTTGAGAAAAACTATCTACGGAGCCTTGTCCTTTGGATGGGATGGAGCAGCAAAAACTTGGATGCGTTATGAATCCGTTTCCTTGATTTTGGCAGGTTTGGCTACACCGCTTGTACTTTCTGTACACACGATCGTATCCTTTGACTTTGCGACTTCCGTGATTCCAGGTTGGCACACGACGATCTTCCCTCCTTACTTTGTGGCAGGTGCGATCTTCTCTGGATTTGCAATGGTATTGACCCTGATGATTATTACCAGAAAAGTATTTAAACTGGAAGATTACATCACCATGGGCCATATCGAATTGATGAATATCGTGATCATCATCACCGGTTCGATTGTAGGTATCGCTTACATTACCGAATTCTTCATCGCTTGGTATTCAGGAGTGGCAGCAGAACAATATGCATTTATCAATCGTGCAACAGGACCTTATTGGTGGGCTTACTGGTCTATGATGACTTGTAATGTGATTTCACCACAGTTGTTCTGGTTCAAGAAAATCCGTACTTCGATCGTGGCTACCTTTATCCTATCCCTTGTAGTGAATATAGGGATGTGGTTTGAGCGATTTGTAATTATCGTGACTTCCTTGCACAGAGATTACTTGCCTTCTTCTTGGGCGATGTTCTACCCAACTTGGGCTGACATTGGTGTTTACCTATTTACCTTCGGACTGTTTTTCACCTTGTTCTTCTTATTCGCTAAGTTTTTCCCTGTGATCAACATGGCTGAAGTAAAGTCTGTATTGAAATCATCATCCGAAAAAGCTGCTAAATAATATGGAAAGAGATACTCATTTTGTATTGGGCGTATATGAAGACGAAGACGTGCTTCTTGACGCAGTAAAACAAGTAAGATCCAGTGGTGTGAAAATCCATGAGGTGTATTCCCCTTATCCTGTTCACGGCCTGGAGCACGTGCTTGGTTATAAGAGAAGTAGACTTCCTATTGCAGCCTTCCTTTTTGGAATGTTGGGTACTTCCCTTGCTTTGACGATGCAGTTTTACATGATGAAGTTTGACTGGCCAATGATCATTGGTGGTAAGGATTATGCAGCCTTCCCGGATTTCATTCCAGTTTCCTTTGAGATGACTGTATTGCTTGCTGCTTTTGGTATGGTAGGTGTTTTCATGGTGAGCTCTAATTTGAAGCCTTGGGCGCAGCCACGAATCTTCGATGTAAGAATCACCGATGATAAGCACGTAATGGCAATTGACATTGCAAACAATAGCGCTATGGATCAAGAAAAAATCAAAGAGATTTTGAAGTCTTCCGGTGCTACTGAAGTGAATAATAAAAGTTTTGACGAGTAATTCCCGATAAAATGACGATAAAGAACACACTAGGAATCTTGGGAATGGCAGTTGTAGGAGCTGTTTTTGCTAGCTGTAGTGCTGGTGAAGACAATCCTGGATTGGAATATGCTCCACAGATGTACCATTCTGTAGCCTACGAACCACTTACTCAGATTAAGGATGAAAGTCAAGGCTCTTGGCTTTCCAATCGAGAAGATGGTAAAGGGGAGTTTTTCAACAGTAACGTACACAATCCCAATGGGATGAACATGCGTGAGCCTGTCGAAGGTACAGTGCCTCGAAATAAATATGATATGCTTCCGTACAGATTGAAGGCATTTGAATTGGAGGAAGCTGCTCTTATTGAAAATCCTTTGACTGTGGATGATGCTATTGTAAAAGAAGGAGAAACTCTTTACATCCAATACTGCTCATCTTGTCACGGAAAAGGAGGAGAAGGTGATGGAAAAGTAGGTGAAATCATCGGTGGTGTTGCTAACCTTAAAGGCGGAGCGTATATCAATTTGCCAGAAGGTCACATTTTCCATGTAATCACAAAAGGAAAAGGACGAATGGGAGCTCATGGTTCTCAGATCACTCCAGAAAATCGCTGGAAGATCGTTTCCTATGTTAAACAAGTAATTCAGAAGCAATAATCATGGCTCACGAAGTTCAAAATTTCAACCTTGATCAAAAATTTGATTTCACCCCAGGAATCAAAAAATCCATCATGACAGTCCTTTTGATAGGGGCTGCCTTGTTGGTTGTGGGAATTGTATTAGCTATGATGGGTGGTGGTCATGCAGAAGAAGGTGCTGAGGCTGGAGGACATGCATTCCATTGGTATCAGCGCTTGTACGCTAATATTTGGATCAACAATGTCTATTTCACAGGTATTGCCATTGTAGGTGTATTCTTCTTTGCTATTCAATATGCTGCTCAAGCAGGTTGGTCAGCACCGATCACTAGAGTGATGTTAGCGTTTGGAAACTGGTTGCCAATCGCTGCAGTTTTGATGATCGTGACTTTCTTCGTAGCTGGTCATGATTTGTTTCACTGGTGGCATGCCGAATTATTTGATAAGAGTTCTCCTGAGTACGATAAAATCATTGATGGAAAAGGCGCATTCTTCTATTGGCCTATGGAAAAGGGTACTTTCCCTATTTTCTATATCGTCAGAATGGTTGTGTTCTTTGGATTCTGGGTTTTCTTCTTCTCAAAATTCAAAAAAATTGCAGCTGCTGAAGATCAATTAGGAGGAACATCACATTGGTTTAAGATGAGAAGCTGGTCAGCTTACTTTTTGGTATTCTTTGCAGTTTCCTCTTCTATTTCAGCCTGGGACTGGGTGATGTCAATTGACACGCACTGGTTCTCTACGCTATTTGGATGGTACGTATTCTCTTCTTGGTTTGTAGCAGGTCTTTCTGCGATCACACTTGCAGTGATCTTCTTGAAAGGTAAGGGCTATCTTGAAATGGTGAATGAAAACCATGTTCATGACCTTGGAAAGTTTGTATTTGGCTTCTCTATCTTCTGGACTTACCTGTGGTTTTCACAGTTCCTTTTGATCTATTATGCCAATATACCTGAAGAAACAGTTTATTTTGTTGAGAGACTTACTTCTGACGTGTATGGAGGGTTCATTTTCGTAAACATAGCGATGAACTTTGTCCTGCCGTTCTTAGTTTTAATGACAAGAGATGCAAAAAGACATGGAGTATTCTTAAAACTCGTTTGTACGCTTCTAATCGTAGGTCACTGGGTGGATTTCTTCTTGATGGTTCAGCCAGGTACCCTAGGTCATAATGGAGGTGTAGGATTGATGGAAGTAGGAATGTTCCTTGTTTATGGCTCAGCGGTGGCGTTGGTTGTGCTTGGAGGCTTAGCTAAAGGAAATCTAATCCCTAAGAATCACCCGATGCTTGAAGAAAGCTATCAACATCACATTTAAATCAAACCCGAAAAAGTAAAAATATGTACGGATTTCTAATTGCAGTAGGGGTTGTTCTCCTTTTATCAATTGTTTGGATGGTATACCGAATCCAGACATTGGTATCTGTTGTAAAAGGTTCTGACAAGAAAATCGCATCCGGAAGTAATAAGGTTAATGCCTTCTTGTTCTTGGTGTTTTTGGTGGCTGTTGGAGGATTAATGTTCTGGTATTCAATCAAGGAGTTTGATAACTACCAGTTACCAATTGCTTCAGAGCATGGTGTGGTAACAGATCGTTTGTTCTGGATCACGATGGCAGTGACAGGTGTGATTTTCATCATCACTCACATTTTGCTTTTCGTTTTTCCATATAAATATCAATATAAGGAAGATAGAAAAGCATCTTTTTACCCAGAAAACAACAAGCTTGAGGTCATTTGGACTACTGTTCCTGCTTTGGTCTTGACTGTACTGGTAATTACTGGTTGGATGGCATGGTCAGATATTACAGCTCCTGCTCCTGAGAATGCTCACGTAGTCGAATTGATGGGCTATCAGTTTGCTTGGGATATTCGTTATCCTGGTCAGGATAAGGTATTGGGAGATAATGATTATCGATTGACTTCTGCGATCAATCCTATGGGAATTGATTTTACGGATCAAAAGTCTGTAGATGACTTTCCTTCTCCGAAAGTAGTAATTCCAAAAGGCGAACCGGTATTATTCAAAATTCGTGCACGTGATGTATTGCACTCTGTTTTTGCTCCTCACATGAGATTGAAAATGGATGCAGTACCAGGGATGCCTACTCGATTCTGGTTTGTACCAAATAAAACTACTGCTGAAATGCGGGCAGAGTTGAATAATCCGGATTTCAATTATGAGATTGCATGTACGGAGATTTGCGGTAGAGGTCACAATGCAATGAGAAGAGTGATCGAGGTGGTCGAGCCTGCTGAATATCAGAAATGGCTGACTGAGCAGAAGACTTTCCTTCAAATGAATCCTGCCTTGGCTGAAGGGATAGAAGTAGAAGTAAAAGAAGTGGCAGAAATTCAATAAGAAAACAACACAAAATAATTAATTATGGCTACAGCATCTGTTGCGACACATGACACCGCCCATGATCATCACGATCATGAGCATCATGATAATTTTGTGACCAAATATATTTTCAGTACCGATCATAAAATGATCGGAAAGCAATTCTTGATTACTGGTATATTCTGGGCACTTATAGGTGGTCTTTTGTCTGTACTTTTCAGACTTCAGTTGGGTTTTCCTGATATGAATCTGGAGTGGTTGAGACCGCTGTTAGGAGGATGGATTACCGAAACAGGTCAATTGGATCAAACATTCTATCTGGCCCTAGTGACTATGCACGGTACCATCATGGTATTCTTCGTATTGACTGCAGGTCTTAGTGGTACTTTCTCCAATTTCTTGATTCCCTTGCAAATTGGAGCCCGTGACATGGCTTCAGGTTTTATGAATATGCTTTCATACTGGTTCTTCTTTGTATCCAGTGTGATCATGTTTATTTCCTTATTCATTAAAACCGGACCTGCCGGCGGTGGTTGGGTAGTTTACCCACCATTATCTGCGCTTGAGCAGGCTATTCCTGGTTCAGGATTGGGAATGACCTTGTGGTTGGTAGCAATGACTTTCTTTATTGCTTCTTCACTATTGGGTGGTATTAACTATATCACTACTGTCATTAACCTTAGAACAAAAGGTATGTCTTTCTCAAGACTTCCTTTGACGATTTGGGCTTTCTTCTTGACAGCTGTAATTGGATTGTTGTCCTTCCCTGTGTTGTTTGCGGCAGCTCTTCTTTTGGTTTTTGATAGAAGCTTTGGTACATCCTTCTATTTGTCGGATATCTACATTGGGGGTGAAGCACTTCCAAATACCGGTGGTAGCCCAGTATTGTATCAGCACTTGTTCTGGTTCCTTGGTCACCCTGAGGTTTACATCGTATTGCTTCCTGCATTGGGTATTACCTCTGAGGTAATCGCAACCAATTCACGAAAGCCAATTTTCGGATACAAGGCGATGATTATTTCCATGTTGGGTATTACTATCCTTTCATTTATCGTGTGGGCTCACCACATGTTTGTGTCAGGTATGAATCCATTCTTGGGATCCATCTTTATGTTCCTGACTTTGATCATTGCGATTCCTTCTGCTGTTAAGGTATTCAACTACCTCACTACGCTATGGAGAGGTAACTTGATCTTTACGCCTGCGATGCTATTCTCTATCGGTCTAGTATCCTTCTTTATCTCTGGTGGTTTGACTGGTATTTTCCTAGGAAACTCAGCCATTGATATTCAGTTGCACGACACATATTTCGTAGTGGCCCACTTCCACTTAGTAATGGGTTCTGCTTCCTTCTTCGGTCTAGTGGCTGGTGTTTACCACTGGTTCCCTAAGATGTTTGGTAGAATGATGGATGCTCGTCTTGGATATGTTCACTTCTGGTTGACATTTGTAGGAGTTTATATGGTATTCTTCCCAATGCACTACATCGGTATTGCAGGTTTCCCAAGAAGATACTATTCATGGACTGGGTTTGAATTCTCAAACATGTACACTGATTTGAATATGTTTGTATCCGTAGCTGCAATCATCACTTTTGCTGCTCAGTTTATCTTCTTATTCAATTTCTTCTATTCTATGTATCGTGGAAGAAAAGCATCTTCCAACCCATGGAGATCTACTACTTTGGAGTGGACAACTCCAATCGTCCCTGGACATGGCAACTGGCCTGGAGAGATTCCAACAGTTTATCGTTGGCCATATGACTACTCCAAGCCTGGAGCAGAAGAAGACTTCATCCCTCAGACCGTTCCACTTTCCGCTACGCCTGAATCTAACCTGCCACATGAGCAGGAGCAAGTGAAGACTGAAATGGAAATTATTAAAGACGAATCTGAGGCTCTAGTCGCCAATGAAGCAAAAGAATCTTAAAAACTTAAACAGCTTTCGCCGAACCGGTTTGGTGACGGTGATTGCTGTTTACTTTCTCATACTGGTTGGAGGCATTGTCCGGAGCACTGGCTCTGGAATGGGATGTCCCGATTGGCCAAAATGTTTTGGGAGCTTGGTTCCGCCTACCAGTGTGGATCAGCTCCCAAAAAATTATCAAGAAATTTATCTTGAAAAGAGGCTGGCTAAAAACGAAAGGTTTGTAGCTACACTTGACAAGCTTGGATTTGACAAAGCGGCTGAAAGAATCGCAAATGATAAGACAATCCTGATCGAGGAGGAGTTTAATGCAACCAAAACCTGGATCGAGTACATTAATCGATTGATTGGAGTAGTCATCGGATTCCTTATCATACTCACAGTCTGGAAGTCTTTGAAGCTTTGGAATACAGATCGGACGATTCCGATTTTATCCATTGCATCATTAGTCTTGGTTTTATTTCAAGGATGGATAGGTTCTATTGTAGTGTCTACCAATCTCTTGGATTGGATGATCACCTTTCATATGATTCTTGCCTTGTTACTAGTAGTTTTGTTACTGTATATCAACCACAGGGCATTTCTCGTAAAGTACGAGAATCATAAAGAGGATCAGGTTCCAAGTAAAGTCAAATGGTTGCTTGTTATTGGAACGGCCTTAATGGTGGTACAAATAGTATTTGGTACACAGGTGAGAGAGGAATTAGATCAAATTTCCTTTGCAATGGGAGGAATGATGCGAGATACTTGGATTGATCAGATTGGTATGACCTTCTTGATACATCGCTCGTTTTCTCTAGTGCTTCTGGGAATTCATCTACTTTATTTCTTCTGGGCATTTAAGTATACCCGAAGGAAGTCGCCTGTCAATAAATGGTCTCAAGCCTTGTTGCTTGTGATCGTCATGGAAATAGCAACAGGTATTGGAATGGCTTATTTTGCCATCCCTGCTTTCTTGCAGCCTGTTCATTTATTATTGGGTTCTTTGATCATTGGAGTGCAATTCGTATTGCTTTTCCAACTTAGAACTCAAGAAGATGTGAATCTTATTACAAATCCCTCATGAGGACCGTTGGTATTTCGGAGTTAAGCTTTACAGAAGGACTTTTGGTCCGTGTTAAAGCATATGCAGATTTAATCAAATTGAGACTTTCCGCTTTGGTTACCTTTTCTGCTGTGTTTGGCTATATATTGGGTGATTCTGGTGTAAGCTTTGGATGGACTGGCTTCATCGGATTAGCTTTGGGAGGTTTCCTAATCTCCGGAGCATCAGGAGCTGCTAATGAAATCATGGAAAGAGACTTGGACAAGCTCATGAAGCGAACCCAAAACCGACCTCTTCCCCTTCAATTGATTAGTCTAAGAGAAGCTTACTGGTTTACTGTAGCTGTAGCCATTCTTGGTATTTCTTTACTTTGGATCTTTACGAATCCATTGACGACCTGGCTTGGAATCCTTAGTATGGTTCTGTACGCCTTTGTTTATACTCCTTTGAAGAGAGTAGGACCAATTGCTGTATTTGTTGGAGCTATTCCGGGTGCAATGCCTCCGCTATTGGGATGGACTGCAGCGACTGGTACGATTGGCTACGAAGCACTGATCATCTTTGGAATTCAGTTTATTTGGCAATTTCCACACTTTTGGGCTATTGCTTGGGTAAGTGATGAAGACTATAAACGAGCTGGGTTCAAGCTACTTCCAAGTGGTGGTGGACAGGATTTGAATACTGCTATCCAAATTATGATATACACTCTGTTTCTGCTTCCTTTAGGATTGTTGCCTTCCTATTTTGGATTGACAGGGTTAAACTCCGGTATTGTTGCTACTGTATGTGGAGTACTCTTTTTGGCACAAACTTTCTCCTTGATGCGTGATTGCTCTAGGAAGTCTGCCTTGAAAATTATGTTCGGTTCCTTTTTGTATTTGCCTATCGTGCAAATAGCTTACCTTCTTGATAAGATACCTTAAAATGGAAAAAGAACTAAAATATATTGATCTTGTAGAGCAGCCCATCTCTATGCACCCCAAGAAGTTTGCCTTATGGCTCTTCATGGTGACTGTGGTGATGATCTTCGCTGCCTTGACAAGTGCTTATATAGTCCGTCAAGCAGAGGGGAATTGGCTTGAGTACGATTTGCCTCAAGTCTTTTGGTTTACTTCAGGCGTAGTGGTATTAAGTTCCCTGTTTCTTCATTGGGCTTATATCTCTGCTAAAAAAGACAACCTTTCTCAGCTTCGAATCGGAATGAGTATGGCTGTCTTATTGGGAATTGTCTTTTTGGTGGGACAATGGTACAGTTGGGTTGCCTTGGTAGACCGGCAAGTATTCTTTGTGGGTAATCCATCGGGCTCATTTCTCTATGTTTTCACTGGATTGCACGCTGTTCACCTGATCAGCGGTGTGATATTTCTGATTATTGTATTAATTTCGTCCTTTAGATATAAGGTCCACTCTCAGGCTATGAACACTATGGAAATGGCCACCTCATATTGGCATTTCCTTGGAGGCTTGTGGATCTATCTATTCATGTTTTTGCTATTGAATCATTAATTTACCTGGTACAAATAAATAATCTATGTCTGCGCATTCTACTGCTATTGGAGTAAGCCCAAAGAGGGGCACCTGGGGAGGAGGAAATGAACCTCTCAAGGCCAGTTATGGAAAACTCATGATGTGGTTTTTCCTACTCTCTGATATCTTCACCTTTGCTGCTTTTTTGATCAGCTACTTGGCTATTCGCGTCAGTTATCCTGCCTACGCAGGACCTGCCGAGACATTCGTTGGATCCAATGAATACTGGCCTATTCCCGAACTTGTATTTGAGGCTGTACCTTTCCTTCATGGATTTCATGCTCCTCTAGTATTCGTAGGTATCATGACCTTCATTTTGATCTCGAGTAGTGTAACCATGGTACTTGCTGTGGAAGCTGGACATCGAAATGATAGAAATGATGTGGTCAAATGGATGCTTTGGACCATGCTAGGTGGTATCACTTTCTTAGGTTGTCAAGCTTGGGAGTGGTCTCACTTCATCCATGGGACGGACAGTGGTTCAGTGCTGACCTACATTGATTCTTTGAGTAGAGAAGTTACCGAAACGGTATTTGGAGCCAATCTTGTAGTAAACGAATATGGGCCTCCTGCATTTGCACAGTTGTTCTTCTTCATTACTGGATTCCATGGATTCCACGTGACGATAGGTGTTGTATTGCTATTCTTGGCATTCTACCAGGCAGCTGTTGGTGTTTACGATCGTAGAGGTCACTATGAGATGATCGAGAAGATTGGTTTATACTGGCACTTTGTAGACCTTGTTTGGGTATTCGTATTTACCTTATTCTACCTGATCTAAAGCTAAAAATATTCAATTATGGAAGTTCAAGACACTAAATCTACGCTACAAGTAGTTCCTAGAAATAACGAGAAGATCAAAAAAATCTGGAAAACCGCAGGTATTCTTCTCGCACTTACCGTTGCCGAATTTATCATGGCTTTTACGATGGACAGAGGCATCCTACTTTATGCACTATTTATCATCCTGACGATCTGGAAGGCAAAATATATCATGATGGAATTCATGCACCTCGGTGATGAAGTGAAGCCATTATTCTATTCGATCATCGTTCCGCTTATTTTCCTGATATGGTTATTGATCGCCTTGGCCAAGGAAGGTTCGGATATCTTTATGATGCGTTGGTAGGATTTAAAATTTAAATAAAAAAAGTAGGTTGGGGTGTGACACTTCAACCTACTTTTTTGTTATAAAGCCACGATGAGAAGTTTACGAATATTACAAGGTTTAGTATTGGTTTGTATTCTACTGATTCCTGTTTTGATTATTATGTTTCTCAGGAATTTTGGAGAAAACCAATACGATCTCCCGGTGTTTTATGAAAATGGTGTAAGCAACCCTTTCATGGAATGCCCACCCAATGACAGTACCCAACATTACATTCCCGAGTTTACCTTCACCAACCAAGATGGTGAAGCGGTAGGACGAACTGAAATGGAAGGAAAAATCACAATCGTGGATTTTTTCTTTACTTCATGTCCTAGTATCTGCCCCATTATGTCCAAAGAAATGGAGCGAGTGAATGATATGTTCAGGGATGAACCAGCCGTGCAAATCATGTCTATCAGTATTGATCCAACTTATGATACACCTGAGGTCTTGAAGGAGTATGCCGATAAACATGGGGCTATCCCGGGTAAGTGGCATTTTCTTACTGGACCACCTGAAGAAACCTATCAGTTAGCGAAGTGTGGATTTGTGCTGCCTACAGTCGACGGAATGGGAAATCCGGATGATTTTATCCACAGTGATAAGTTTGCTCTGATAGATGAACAGGGTAGAATCCGCGGTTACTACAGCGGGACAAACAGAGAGGATGTAGATTTGTTAATACTTGAGACAAAAGTGCTTTTACATGGAAAAAGTTAATTCATTACTAGAAAATGAATCCAAAGTAAAATCTTGGATCATCATCATTTCCATTCTGATTCCGGTGGTGGTAGCTATTCTGCTATTCATGCCCTCCAAAATTAATGTGGGTGCAGAATGGGTTTACTTCCTACCTCATTTAAATGCAGTGATTAATTCTGCAGCTAGTGTTGCACTCATTGTTGCTTTGATTTTCGTCAAGCAAAAGAAATACGCCTATCATGGTGCGACAATGTCCGTTGCGATGGCACTAGGCGCGATCTTCCTAGTTTCCTATGTGATCTACCATGGTTCTGCTGAGAGCACTTCTTTCGGTGGAGAGGGTTGGATTCGCTCAGTATATTACTTCCTGCTCATTACACACATTGTTTTTGCAGCTGTGGCACTTTTTCCAATTCTTTTCGCTTATTACTATGGGTATACAGAACAGCGGGCTAAACATCGGAAGGTTGTCAAATTTGCTTATCCGATTTGGCTGTATGTTTCTGTCACAGGGGTAATTGTTTATTTGATGATTTCTCCGTACTATATTCAGTAACTTATTAAAAGTAAGGAACAATGAGATTAAAAATCACCCTATTTACATTACTATTCTTCGGATTCCAATTAGCTACCTGGGCTCAGTGTGCTATGTGTCGAGCTTCTGTAGAGAATAACGTCAGTAATGGAGATACCTCTATTGGCGCAGGATTGAATACGGGGATTCTATATTTATTCGCTATGCCTTATACCATCGCCTTGGTAATTGGCATACTTTGGTATCGGGCGGCGAAAAAACGGAAAAATAAACTGGCTATTCGATAGTCTGATGGAAAGCAAAGTTTGATACAAGACTTTGCTTTTTTTATTTTTAGGGAAATGCTTCAAAAATTCAAACGGCTGATCATACTTGTCAGCGCCTTCTTGCTCCTTGCAGTATTGATACTGAATTTCTTTTTCTTTCAGAAAAGTGAGGAAGAGGCTTTTTTTGAAGATGTACAGGAGGAAATTTATGAGATCGATCGGGAGTTCGACATGGATTTCGTACAAATTCTCATGGAAGTAAGGCCTGATGAGGCATTGAGTTTTGAGAATATTTCTTCTAAAAGCTCCATCCACCCCTTTTTCATTCTTGATGAGTCAAAGAAGCTTTTGTATTGGTCCGATTTCTCAGTGAGCTTCAATTTGGAGACGCTTATCCCAAATCAGGAATATCAATTCATAGAGGATCCATATGGTACTTTTCTGACCAAGAGCCGAAAGTTTACCAGAAATGGGAACAGTTATTACGTGGTCCATGCATTTAGGCTTTTTTGGCCAGGATCCATTCAAAATGACTATCTGCGCACCGGTGCAAACCGTCGAGTATTTGGGAATGATGCAATTCAGCTCAGCGATCCAGATAGCCAAAGCCCTTTCTTGGTAAGTAATGCAGCTGGCATCCCACTATTCGGAGTAGCTTTTGAATATGGATACCAGTCATCAGGTCGGCTTTCCAATCCAGCCATTCTCATCTTTTTCACTTCGGTTTTCCTATTGTATTTCCTACTGAGCTCAGATTTTGTAATTCGGAAATGGAAACAAGGAAGAAGATGGCAAGCGATTGGATACGGGAGCTTAGTACTCCTAGCCTTTAGGTTGGTCATGTTGGTCTTAGGTTTTCCAGGTTCCTATTTCAACCTGCCATTATTTGATCCATCCAACTTCGCCTCTTCTTGGCTAAACTCCAGTTTAGGTGACTTATTGATCAATACCCTATTTGGAGTGGCTATTGGAGGAATGATCGTTTTTCAATTTGCCTCCCCATTACTTCATCGCAAGATCAAAATTTTAAAAACATCCCAAGAACAGCGGGCGTTTTTTGGATTTTTTGTTTTTCTCAGCTCATTGGCCTTTTTCCTGGTCTGGGTGCTACCTAAGAATCTTATCCTCAATTCTCAATGGGCAATGGATATTTCCATTATCCCCACTTTTGGGTGGTTTGAAGGAATCAGTTTTCTGATCGTGTTTTTGTGGGCTTCAGTTTATGTGATGCTCAATCTTACCTTGATCAGCTTACTATTTGAACTAGCTATCAAGAGGAATATTTTGATCCGATATCTTTACTTAGTTGCTGTACCCATAGGACTTGTCTTGGGTTTTATTTCGATTTGGTTGGCAATAGCGTGGACTGTCCATATCCTTTTTCTTACTGCAATTATTCGCTTCAGGCTATTTCAAAATATTTTCCGCTTAGGTCTTAATACCTTTTTGACCTTCTTCTTTGCGAGTTTTATCTGTGCCGTGATAGCCGGTATCGCAACTTTCCAAACTGAGAAGGAAGAACTGGTTCAATCTAAGATTCGATTCGCCAATCAAAATTTGATTGAAGGTGATGTGATGACGGAATTTTTCCTCGGTGAAGTTTTTGGAAGGATTCAGTCTGATTTATTTATTCAGAATCGTCTTGCTGATCCTTTGCTTTCCAAAGAACCTATCGAGACAAAGATCAGAAGGATTTACCTGGATAATTATTTTGATCAATTTGAAGTCAATATCCGGGTTTTTTCTTCCAGAGGTCAGGATTTGATTAGTACGCAGGATGAACGAAGCCTGAGCGAATTGCGAGATCTTTACATCAAATCTGATTACCTGACGAGTCAACGAGGATTGTATTTTATTCGGGGAAAGGAGTCCAATCCCAAGAATCAGTTTGTGGCTTTTGTACCGGTCATTCGGGATCAGAATAGCGTTGGAACGGTTTTTCTTGAGCTTCGGCAGCTCCGGGTTCAGCCGGGTTCGGTTTACCCGCGATTGCTATTGGATAAAGAATACAATGAGCGCTTGGATCCCGTCCAGTATGATTATGCGGTTTATCGCGAGGGAGAGCTAATCCGTAATTTCGGGTCATTCAATTATGTGAATCCGGAGCTAAAGTCCAGGTTGACGGAGAGCAAGTTGTTTCAGAGTGGCATTCATGTCGCAGGCTATCACCATCTAGGTTTGGTCAATGGTTCAGAATTGATTTTGATCTCATCACCCAATAGACCTTACTCGTACTTTTTGGGAAATATTTCGCTCTACTTTGTCATTTTCATCATCTTGACATTTTTAACGATTCTGGCAAATTCCTTATTCAAAGGGTTTAAAAATCTGGAAATCAATTATTCCACCAAGCTTCAATTGTATCTGAATTTTGCCTTTTTCTTTCCAATTATCATCATTTCTATCATCACTATTGGTCTGCTGGCCAATAGCTATCGGGAAGATTTGGATGAGCAATATTTACAAAAGGCTTTCTTGATCAGGAGTAATCTGGTCAATTTTCTTAATGACCGCTCTCCCTCAGAGATCAATCCAGAATCTCTGGAAGAGGAAATAGTGAATTTGGCAAATACGGTAGCTGCCGATCTGCATCTATATGAAGCTAGTGGTAAATTAATTGCAACGAATCGGCCAAATATTTTTGATAAGAAGCTTCTCTCTAGACTCATCAATCCTGTCGCTATGGCAGGAATTGTAGAGAACAACCAGATTCAGCTGCTAGTGGATGAGAGACTTGGGTCCTTGAGCTATAAATCCGTTTATCTAGCCATCTTGCCACCTTCCGATCAGGAAGAAGTAGCGATTTTGTCTGTTCCATTTTTTGAATCTGAGTCGGAGTTGAACTCATTGATCGCAGATGTGATGAGTAATATCTTCAACGCTTTTGTGGTGATATTTATCCTGTTCTTGATCGTGTCTTATTTTGTTTCGCAGAATTTGACTTTCCCTTTCCGACTGCTGACTCAAAAACTCAAAACCACTAATCTTGAAAATAATGAACCGATGCGTTGGGATACAAAAGATGAAATTGGGATGCTGGTCAATGAATACAACAACATGCTTTTCAAGCTAGAGGCAAGTAAGAAGGTATTAGCTTCTACTGAGAAGGAATCTGCCTGGAGGGAAATGGCTAAACAGGTGGCTCATGAGATCAAAAACCCACTCACCCCAATGAAGCTGACGCTTCAGCATCTGCTCAGACTACAGCAACAAGATCGGCTTGAGGACTCTTCGAAGTTGAAAGAATCTTTCGAAACGCTGATTCATCAGGTGGATGCCTTGAGTGGAATAGCCAGTTCATTTTCCACTTTTGCCAAAATGCCGCTTCCGAAAAACGAGCGGATGAACTTCAAGTCCGTGCTAATGAAAGTGCTGGACTTGTTCAAAAATGACGAGCGGCTGGATTTGATATTCAAAGACGATTCATTCACCAATGAAATTCCCATCCAAGGCGATGACAAGCTTTTTGGTAGGGTGATTTCAAACCTGATAATTAATGGAGTGCAAGCGGTAGAAGGGAATAAACGGCCCGTCATCAATGTATGGCTTTGGATGACTGAGCAGGATGTCTTTCTAGAGATATCGGATAATGGCAAAGGAATACCCGAAGAACTTCGTGATAAGATCTTTATCCCGAATTTCAGTACCAAGTCAACAGGCTCAGGCTTGGGCCTCGCCATAGCAAGAAGCGGTGTAGAGACAGCGGGTGGAAAGATATGGTTTGAGACGAAGATAGGAGAGGGGACGACTTTTTATCTAACTTTCCCCCTCACACAATAGGTAGTAATTGCTACCTTGGTCTCTAGGACTGGATTGGCTATGAGGACTTTGATACTTCTTTTCCTGATCTTCGGCTTTTCGCTTTCGGCAGTGAAGGCACAGGAGAAGTGCAGGGATTATCAGGTAGTCCTTCTGGAGCAAGGCTTAGAGTTAGACTCCCTTTCTGTCATCGAGGAGAGTATCCGAATAGTAGGTGATGGGCTCGATTCTCTGAATTGGTCTTTTGATCTGAATACCAATCAAATACAGATTATTTTTCCTAATGATTTTGAAAGTTCCAGTATCCGTATTTGCTTTCGAACTTTCCCATTTCGCTGGGATCAAGCAGTAGCTCGTAGAAGCCTCCGAGTTGATTATGATTCGGCTGCTCGTTTTTACGATAATCGGGTAGTCGATTCAGAGATTTTTGACTTTCGAGAAGAGCTTTTTCCCACCACTAATCTCTATAAATCCGGTAGCCTGACACGCGGGATATCGGTGGGGAATACACAGAATGTCTTTGTCAATTCTGCCTTGAATCTGCAATTGGAAGGAGAAATAGCTGAAAATCTACGCATTCGTGCCAGTATCACTGATCAGAATGTTCCTTTTCAGCCAGAGGGAAATACGCAACAGCTGCAGGATTTTGATAATGTGCTGATAGAGTTGTATAATCAAAATTTCAACCTTTCGGCTGGAGATGTGGTCCTTCAGCAGCGAGAATCGGAGTTTTTGCGATACTATAAAAATGTACAGGGCTTGAGGTTTACCTCGGAGTATCAGGCGAATGGATGGAAGGCCAGTACACAGGCTTTTGCTTCTGTCGCCAAAGGGAAATTCGCTTCCATCAATGTGCCTCCTCTTGAAGGGGTTTTGGGGCCCTACCGACTTACCGGGCCGAATAATGAGCGGTTCATTATTGTCATGGCCAATTCAGAACGGGTTTTTCTTGACGGGAAATTACTGCAGCGAGGTTTCAATGCTGATTATGTCATTGATTACAATCAGGCTGAAATCACTTTTACACCCTCAGTTTTGATCACTCAATTTTCCCGAATACGCGTTGACTTTGAATATGCAGAGCGGAATTTTTCCAGATCTATAATCGGAGCCAATCATCTCCAAAGTAAGGGCAATGTCGATCTTTATTTCAATTATTATCAGGAGAGAGATAACCGAAACAGGCCATTATTCACAGAGTTTTCTCAGGAAGAATTGAGTCTACTGAGTAGTGTGGGAGATCAGGTTCAGAATGCCGTCATCCCGAGAATAGATTCGGTAGCTTATGACCCAAGCAAGATTCTCTATGAGCGAATCACGGAATTGGACGGTGCCGGAGTTCCTTTTACTTATTATCGCTACAGCACCGATCCGGCCGAAGCACATTTTGAACTTGCATTCTCCTTGGTAGGGAATGGGAAAGGAGATTATCGACGTGTCAATCAATTGGCGAATGGGACCGTGTTCGAATATGTGCCTCGTGTAAATGGTCAGCCGCAGGGGGATTATTCCATTTTGACCCAGCTTCCTGCACCCGATAGCCGACGAATGCTCACGGCAGGTACTCGAATAAAACTTGGGGAAAAGGAGAAAATCTATTCCGAGCTTGCTTGGTCTTCCCGTGATCGAAATTTATTCTCTGAAATAGACGATGAGAATAATCAGGGACTCGGCTGGAAAGTCGGTTTAAGTTCGGAAGGAAGAAAGTTAAATTTTCTCCCAGAATATACGTTGCGGTCGGGCGCAGAATTCGAGTACAACTCCACCAACTTTAATTTCATTGATCGTTTCCGATATATTGAATTTGATCGGGATTGGGGGATAGACCCTACGGTTGTGAACACTACGGCTGCTGCTGAGCGACTTTTCAGAGCAGATGTCAGTTTGGAAAAGGATGGATTCAATCGCTTTGACTATCAGCTTTACCTTCGAAATAGGGCCGAGATGCTTAGCGGACAACAACACAAGGCCAACTGGAATACGGAGATAGGGAATAGAATTCGGCTTCGAAATGAGTTTTTTCTACTAAAAAGTGATCAGGATAGTATCCGCTCAGATTGGAAACGATACCTCGGAGAGATTACTTACAAGTCCAAAGCGCTTGTCCCGGGATATCGCTATTCCTTAGATAGAAATGCGGTGATTGCAGTTGAGAGTGATTCGGTTTTGGGTACTGCGATGAATTTTCAGGAGCACTTAATTTTCCTGCAGAATCAGGATAGCTTAAAAACGAAATTCCGACTCGATGCTGCCTGGCGAGAAGATAAAGCGCCTTTTGAGGGAGAGCTCGAGACCGATACCCGGGCTTTCACTGCCAATGCAAGATTCCAAAAGCAATGGCAAAATCACAGTCTCCAGTCGACTTTCACCTATAGGAATATCGAATACATTCGAAGAGATCTGCCGGAGGAATTGACCGTCATGGGCAAAGTTGACTACTTGGGGGCTATTGCAAAAAATCTGATTCGCAGTGAGCTGAGTTATGCCCTAGGAAACGGTAGGGAGCTTCAGCGGGAGTATATTTTTATACCGGCTCCGAATGGAGATGGGACGCATACTTGGCGAGATGACAATGGCGATGGAATTCAGCAGTTGAATGAATTCTACCTAGCGATCAATCCAGAAGAAAAGCTGTATGTAAAAATCTTTGTTCCGACTGATACCTATGTTCAAGCTTACACTACCCTGCTCAATTATAGACTCCAGGCAAAGTTTCCAGCCAGTTGGCAGGAAGAAGGTGGGCTTAAAGCTTGGCTAGCCAAATTTTCTAATACATCAAGTCTAAGTGTTGAGAAAAAGGTGAGTTCAAATAATTTTTTGGATCGAATAAATCCTTTCATCGGCTCGGTGAATCGGGAGGACATCCTGTCACTTAGACAGGTGCTGCGGTCCAGTTTCTTCTTTAATCGTGCCTCGGCTAAATACGGGTTGGATCTTTCGTACTTTGATTCTCAAATCAAACAATTATTGGCCGGAGGCTTTGAAGATCAAATCCAAAAGGATTGGCGAATTAATTCCCGGGTCAATTTCGGTGGTTTGCTTACTTTGCGATGGGTAGGTAGCATCGGGGAGAAGGCTGCTAGTTCTGACTTTTTGGATAAGCGAAACTTCATAATCAAGCAATTGAATACAGGGCCTGAATTGGCATGGCAGCCCAGCCCTTCTTTTAGGGCTACGGCAACCTATTCTTATACCCAAAAGCAAAATACCTCCAACTTGGAATTGGATGAAAGAGCCATGCTTCATCAGACTGGAATGGATTTTCGACTTGCAAAAGCCATTAAGACGACTTTGACAGCGAATCTTAAATGGATCGAGATAGACTACAATGGCTTGGTTAATTCTCCGGTCGGTTATGAAATGCTCCAAGCCTTGACACCGGGTACCAATATCACTTGGTCCCTCAATTGGCTTCAGAAAATCGGGGAGGGACTTCAGATGAATTTGGTCTACGAAGGCCGGAATTCTCAGGGGCTTGATCGAGTAGTTCACGTTGGAAGGATGCAGGTTTCCGCACTCTTTTGATAAAAAAATGTAACTTTGCCAATGCTAGATAGTTGTCATACTAACTATTAAAACACGAACAATCTCATGGGAAAATGTATCCTCGTCACAGGCGGAACAAAAGGCATCGGAAGGGCTATTTGTCTCCGGTTTGCAAAAGAAGGATTTGATATAATTACCTGCGCCAGAAACGCTGATAACTTACAAACCTTAGAGAAAGAGCTTCAAGCTATCAATTCAGATGTAAGAGTACTGACTGTTCAAGCTGATCTTTCTAAAAAGGAAGAAGTAATGAATTTGGCACAAAAAGCCAATGAATTTTCTAAGATAGATGTCTTGGTGAATAACACAGGGGTATTTCTTCCAGGAGCCATTCATGAAGAGCCAGAAGGCAATTTTGAACTCATGATGGAGACGAATTTATATTCAGCTTATTACCTCGTACGAGCCATTCTTCCTCAAATGATGGAGAGCAAATCAGGGCATGTATTTAGTATGGGATCAATAGCTGGGACGACTGCCTATCCTAATGGAGGTAGTTATGCAATATCCAAATGGGCCATGTTGGGAATGACCAAGTGTCTGCGGGAAGAAATGAAACCATTTGGAATCAAGGTGACATCTATCCTTCCAGGAGCGACCTTTACTGCGAGCTGGGAGGGAGTGGATCTACCCATTGAGCGTTTTATGAAAGCCGAGGATGTAGCTGATACCGTTTGGGCAGCTTATAACCTTTCTCCTGCCTCGGTTGTTGAGGAAATTACCATTCGACCACAACTCGGAGATATCTGATACTATGAACCCAACCATTCAAACTGCGGAGCTAAACTATTGCGACAGCCTCACATCCTACAGTAGACGAAAGACTATTCCGGTACGCGTAGGAGATGTCATCATTGGTGGAGATAATCCCATCGTGGTCCAATCCATGACCACAGTAGATACTATGGATACCATGGGCTCTGTGGAGCAATGCATCCGAATGATCGAAAGTGGATGTCAACTAATCCGTATCACAGCACCTAGTATCAAGGAAGCTGAAAATCTTAGAAATATTCGAGATGAACTTAGAAAGCGCGGATATAAAACTCCTTTGGTAGCTGATATTCATTTTACTCCAAATGCTGCAGAAATTGCAGCTGGTATTGTGGAGAAAGTCCGGATCAATCCGGGAAATTATGCTGATAAGAAGAAATTTGAGGTAATCGAATATACCGATGAAAGTTACCAAGAAGAGCTAGCGCGAATCCGAGAGCGTTTTTTGCCTTTGGTGAAAATTTGCAAAGAGAATGGTACAGCCATGCGAATCGGGACAAATCATGGTTCTCTTTCAGATCGGATTATGAGCCGCTATGGCGACACTCCATTGGGGATGGTTGAATCGGCTTTGGAGTTTTTGAGGATTTGTGAGGATGAAAATTATCATGATATCGTGATTTCGATGAAGTCCTCCAATACTCAGGTTATGGTGCAGGCTTATCGACTGCTAGTGCAAAAGCTAAATGAAGGAGGATTTAAGCCTTACCCACTTCATTTGGGGGTAACCGAAGCAGGAGAGGCTGAAGATGGCCGGATCAAATCGGCCGTAGGAATCGGTACGCTGCTAGAAGATGGTCTTGGCGATACGGTACGAGTTTCCCTGACGGAAGATCCGGAGTTTGAAGCTCCTGTTGCTAAGGCACTCATTGACCGATACATTTCAAGATTGCCTCATGCTACTATCGATCCAATTGAGAAGTATCCAATCACTCCTTTTGAGCATACCAAGCGTGAGTCAGCTGAGATTTACAATTTTGGTGGGCAGAATGTACCTCGGGTGATCACAGATATTTCCCGTATTGACGGAATCACGGAGAAGGAAATGAAGGCAGTTGGTCATTTTTATTTACCCGAACTGGATAAATGGAAAATGAATGATCTCGGATGTGATTTTGTGTATTCAGGAGATCATCCCATTCCTTTTATGTTGCCAAATGGCATGCGGGAGATCCAAAATTTTGCCACTTGGGAAAAGAGTCAAACTAGGGAAAATATCTATCCTAGGTACACTGTTGAAGAGTTTCAATCTGCCCAAGACTTTCATCCTCAATTGAATTTCCTTGAAGTTTTTGATACGCAAGTGTCCGAGGTTATTCCATCAATTCGAAACCGCAAGGATCTGGTATTGATTTTAAAGACATCCAATGCTCACGGCATGCCGGCACTCAGAAGGGCTTTTGTATCCTTGATGGATCAGCAAATTCAGGTTCCTGTTGTGGTCAAAGTGAGTTATCCAGACCAAACAGCCGATCAGACTATGCTGTATGCAGCAACTGATGTGGGTGGACTTTTGGTAGATGGAATGGGAGATGGGATTTTAATTTCCTTAGAAAAGGAAAAAGCACATACCAGAGAAGAGGTTTTAGAGCAAATCAAGCTACACAACAATGTGTCTTTTGGCGTACTTCAAGCAGCTAGAACCCGAATGTCTAAGACCGAATATATTTCCTGTCCTTCTTGTGGTAGAACGCTTTTTGACCTTCAGGAAACAACAGCTATGATCAGAAAACGCACTGACCATCTAAAAGGCGTAAAAATCGGAATCATGGGTTGCATCGTCAATGGTCCCGGTGAAATGGCAGATGCGGATTATGGCTACGTGGGTTCAGGAAAAGGAAAGATCACATTGTACAAAGGGAAAGAAGTGATCAAGCGCTCTGTACCATCGGAAAAGGCTGTTGATGAGCTGATTGAAATCATCCGGGAAGATGGGATGTGGTCCGAACCTGAGGCTATTTAAAAACCTTTGATTTTAGCCGAAATTGTAAACTATTCTGAATAAGGACCTGTTCTAAGACAAAATGGAAAAAATGGCCGAAAAAAATAAAGTAAAGGAGTTTTTTAAGCTTGGTGAAGTGGGGAATTACTTCATTCGGGTTTTTAAAAAACCAGATCCAAATCAAAAATCTAATTTCAACTTGAGAATGATGCATGGAATCAATAAGATTTCTATCCTCATTTTCCTCTTCGCAATCATCTTCTGGACGATTAAGCGACTGATGTAAGTTGTTTATTTAAATTCAAAAAAACTTAAATCAAAAGCCCCCAATTAGTAGCTATTACTTTTTGGGGGCTATTTATTTAACCTGCAACTAAACTCGCGATTGGTGCAGAGGCCGGGAGGGTAAAGATTACCACTCCCGAATTCCTCTGACTTGAAGAAACTAAACTGAATTTACCAGCACTCGAAAATCAAATCAATTCTATTTACGGGAGCTGACTTAGCAAAAGCTGAAATTTTTAATGAAAAGATTTTATCTTATCCATAAGATTCAATCTAGGAAATATGCGAGTGCCACAAATAGTTGCTTTTTTGGCTGTAATGCTGGTTTTTCAGCAGTCGATTGCACAGAAAAAAGACTTAAATATTTTAATTATTCATGTCGATGATCTCGGTGCTTCAGATTTAGGTGTTTATGGAAGTGATTTTTACGAGACTCCGAATTTAGATCGATTGGCTGCTGAAGGGATGCTTTTTACTCAGTCCTACGCTGCAGCAGCTATTTGCTCCCCAACCCGAGCGGCTTTACTGACTGGCAAATACCCAGCGAGATTGGGAATTACAGATTGGATCCGCGCAAAATTCCAAGGTTACTCGACTTCTGGTAAGGAGGGAGAATATGAGATTTTCGAAGATAGACCCATGAAGACTCCAAAAATACAGGGCTACTTGCCACTTGAGGAAGTGACTCTTCCTGAGCGTTTACAATCCATGGGGTATCGTACGTTACATATAGGGAAGTGGCATTTGGGAGAAGAAGGATTTCATCCGGAGGACCAAGGCTTTGATATTAATATTGGCGGAAATGATTTGGGGCAGCCTCCCAGTTACTTCGACCCTTATATTTCATCAAATCCAAATCCGGATTATGTGATTAAAAACTTGCCAGCAAGACAGGAAGGGGAGTTTTTGACTGATCGAGAAGGAAGTGAGATCATCAATTTCATCCAAAATCAAGAAAATAGATTTTTTATTCACTGGGCTCCTTATGCGGTTCATACGCCCATAATGGGGCCAGAAGATTTGGTGAAGAAATATCAAAATAAACAACCCGGCATACAGCGAAACCCAACTTACGCGGCTTTGATCGAAAACTTGGATCAAAATGTAGGGAAAGTGATAAGCAAGCTAGACCAATTGGGCCTTCGTGAAAGCACGCTTATTATTTTCACTTCAGATAATGGAGGTCTGGTAGGTAACCCGGATAATCCCGTCACGGTCAATCTTGGCCTTCGGTCATTTAAGGGATATCCCTATGAAGGAGGGGTTAGGGTTCCTACTATCGTTTCCCTACCAGGTCAAATCCCTGGTGGGGCATCCTCAGATATCCCAATAATCACCATGGATTGGCTTCCTACTATTTTGGATTTTCTGGAAACGGATTCTAATGTGGGAGATGGCCAGTCGCTTAAATCGATTTTGCTCGATCAAGGTCAATTGCCAGAGCGGGATTTCTTTTGGCATTTCCCTCATTATCGAGGGGCTGATGTCTTACCCTATTCCATTATTCGCTCAGGTAATTACAAAATGATTTATTATTTCGATGGAGAAGGAGTGGAGCTTTTTGATTTAGTTTCAGATCCACAAGAAAAAGAAAATCTAGCCAATCAGTTACCGTTTTTAGTTTCAGAGATGAAGAGTAAGTTGGAGGGATGGTGGGAGAAGACAAATTCAAGATTGCCGGTTTTGAAGGAGAATTGATCAGAGGTTTGGTTTTGAAGAAGGCCTAAAAGGAATAATGATTTTTGAGCAAAGAATAAATACTCTGATTTGAAGTGTCGGACTGCGAAAAGTACTATTGATTGTCCTGTAGGTACTTTTTGGCTTAGAACTTTACCCAATCAATAGTTTACTGATGAATCCATAAAGAGGTGATTTGATGGATTTATGATAATTATTGACTTGAATTTTAGGAATCTTAGCATGAATAATTTTTTGTTTCAGGAAAAAAATGAAATTTTAGCGTCGAGTTAGAGAGTTATTGGGATTTTAGAAAATGGAATATTCCTTCCGCTCGTGTAAAAATTGACGAATTCGAGTCAAAAAGCCTGAATATTTCACAAAAATCTAAAAGACCCCATTGTTTTTTGAATTCAAAAAATGATAACTTTAAAACTCGATTTTAGTCTAGAAACCATTTAACCTTTATCAAAAGTCTATTTAAAAATCACATTATGAGAAAGTTAATCGCTTTGTTCATGCTTGCAGGAATCCTGTTCGCACCTGTATTCGCAATCGCACAAGATTCTCCCACTGTAGTTGACGACGAGATCGTAGCTGAGGAGCAGAGTTTCCACCAAGTCGTTAAAGAGAAGTTTATCGAAGGAGACCCTGTCTTTATGACGCCAGTTTTGGTTTGTCTTATTTTGGGACTTGCTGTAGCGTTAGAAAGAATCATTACCCTCAATCTATCTACTACTAACACCAAGAAGCTTTTGGCAAAGGTAGAAGATGCGCTAGCTTCGGGAGGAATTGAAGCAGCCAAGGATGTTACTAAGAGCACCAAAGGCCCGGTTGCTTCCATCTTTACTCAAGGTCTGATGAGATACTCAGAAGGCATCGAGATGGTGGAGAAGTCAATCATCGCCTACGGTTCCGTAGAAATGGGTCGTTTGGAAAAAGGTCTAGTATGGATCTCCCTATTCATCTCCTTGGCTCCAATGCTTGGTTTCATGGGTACGGTAATCGGTATGATTGGTGCATTCGACTCTATCGAAGCAGCCGGTGATATCTCTCCATCCCTAGTAGCAGGTGGTATTAAAATCGCCCTTTTGACAACCGTAGCAGGTTTGATCGTTGCGATTATCCTTCAGCTATTCTACAACTATTGCGTTGCAAAAATCGATTCTTTGGTGAACGATATGGAAGATGCATCCATCTCTTTGGTGGACATGCTTGTAAAGCACAAATTGACTGGTAAGTAATCCGTCTTTTGTAGCATTTCCTTATTTAATTCTAAAACCCCAAAGAAGAAACATTATGGATACTTATGACATTTTCCTTTATGCTGGATACGGTCTAGTAATTGCTGGGGCTTTCTTTGCGATCGTTATGCCGCTTATTAAGTCTCTGGACAATCCAAAATCTTTGCTAAAAACAGTGGTTGGCATCATCGGAATCGTAGTATTGTTCTTTATCGCATACTCGATCTCCAGTAATGAAGTACTTCCTAAGTTTGAAGCAGATCCGTTCAACCTAACCCCGTCAGGTTCGCAGTTCGTAGGTGGTATGTTGATTACTACATATGTATTAGCGATTGTAGCATTGGTAGGAATTGTATTTACGGAACTCAATAAAGCTATCAAATAATTATGGCTAAAAGTAAAAGCAGAATGAGTCAGGAAGTCAATGCAGGTTCGATGGCAGATATTGCCTTCCTACTATTGATTTTCTTTCTCGTGACCACGACGATCGCTTCGGATAAAGGTATCTTAAACGTACTGCCTCCGAAGTTGGATCCGAATAATCCACCGCCAGAAATTGATAAAAACGAACGAAATATCTTTACCATTCTTGTCAATGCAAATGATGACTTACTGGTAGAAGGTGAATATCGTGAATCTGCGGATGGATTGGATGAAGATATCAAAGCCTTCGTTTTGAATTTCGGAGCTCCAGATGAAGATGCACAAGCATTATTCAACTCGCTTCCACAGTCACTACGAGCCCAAGCTAAACGTGACCCAGAATCTTCTGATCATCCGGGAGAAGCTGTAGTCTCTATCAAAACTAACCGAGGAACCTCTTATGAGAAGTACTTGGAAGTATTTGACTTGGCAAAGAAAGCTTACTTTGACATCTATGCAGAGCGAGTAAATCTCGAAACCGCTGAATATCGAACACTTCCTGGAAATGACGATGCTGAAAAAGCTCTGATCGACAAAGGGAAAGAAGGTATTCCAATGGCGATTTCTATTGCAGAACCTGATAAAATCGGAAGTTGATATGGGAAAGTTTAAGAAAAAAACCAAAACATCGGAGAACATCCCTACTTCAGCCCTTCCTGATATTATCTTCATGCTGTTGTTCTTCTTCATGGTGACGACAGTATTGAGAGAGCAGGAAATCTTGGTAGAGCAAAAGATCCCTCAGGCTACACAGCTTCAGAAGCTTCAGAAGAAAACTCTTATCTCATACGTGTATATTGGTAAGCCAAAAAACACAGCCTTGTATGGTTCTGAGCCAAGAGTGCAAGCAAATGATGCTCTTTTGACCCCGGCAGATATTGTACAGTGGGTTAACAGAGAGCGTGATGCCTTGCCAGAAGCAGATAGAGGAATGATTACAATCTCTATGAAAGTAGATAAGGACGTGAAAATGGGTCCAATCTCTGATGTTCAGACAGAACTCAGAGAAGCGGACGCAAGACGAGTTCTTTACGCTTCAGTAGGAAAAGTTGTGAATAATTAATTTAGAAATACTTTAATAATTAAAGCTATCTCCCCAAAGAGATAGCTTTTTTTCTATAATGGCAGTCCTGATAAAAAATAAGCGGCAAGTTCAAAATGCCTGGGCCATGTATGATTGGGCAAATTCGGTATATAGCCTAGTCATTACATCTACCATTTTTCCAGTTTATTACAATTCCGTTACTAAAGGAATTGACGGATCAGAACTTGTTTCATTTTTTGGATTTGAAATCATCAATACGGTTCTATATTCGTATTCTATATCTTTTTCCTTTCTAGTTATAGCTTTGATCTCTCCCATTCTATCTGGTATAGCCGATAGTAGTGGGAAGAAACTCGAATTCATGAAGTTTTTTGCCTATCTAGGTTCTGTTGCCTGTGTAGGTCTTTTCTTTTTTGAGGGAGATAATTTGGAATGGGGAATTATCTGTAGTGTAACAGCAAGTGTTGGTTACGCGGGAAGTATTGTGTTTTATAATGCTTTTCTTCCTGAGATATCAAAAGAGGATGAATATGATTTATTGAGTGCCAAAGGTTTTGCTCTCGGATATATTGGAAGTGTGGTGCTCTTGGTAGTGAACCTTTTAATGATTCAAATGCCTCATCTTTTTGGTATTCCTGAAGGCGGAATGGCGGCTAGGATTTCCTTTTTGATTACTGGAATCTGGTGGGCGGGTTTCTCTCAAATCACCTTCAGATACCTTCCTAAAAACCCTTACAATAAAAGAATAAAGAGGGAATTGTTGTTTTCTGGTTATCAGGAAATAAGAAAGGTTTTTGGTTTGATCAAACAGATGCCCTTTACAAAGCGGTTTCTAGCTTCTTTTTTCTTCTACTCAATGGGGGTGCAGACCGTGATGTATCTAGCCGCTACCTTTGGAGATAAAGAACTTGGGCTTCCTGGCGATCAATTGATTATTACCATTCTCATTATCCAATTCGTGGCTATTATTGGTAGTTATCTTTTTGCTTTCATCTCAAAGAAATTCGGGAACAAAACCAGCCTGATCATCATGGTTCTAATTTGGACGATGATTTGTGCTGCAGCATACTATGTTTACAATGTGTATGAGTTTTTTGCTTTGGCCTTTGTGGTCGGTCTTGTGATGGGGGGGATCCAGTCTCTTTCTAGGTCTACCTATTCCAAATTGATTCCTCAAAACACGACGGATCATGCCAGCTTCTTCAGTTTCTATGATGTCACTGAAAAAATGGCAATTGTCATCGGTACCTTTTCCTACGGTGCAATCGAACAACTAACGGGAAGCATGCGAAATTCAGCACTTTCACTTGGAATTTTCTTTCTTGTAGGCTTAGGGTTTTTATTTTTAGTTTCTATTCCAAAACGTGAATTAGCTGTAAAAACAGAGGAGGTTTTATGATACGGATTCTTAAAGGAGACGCCGTCAGTAAACTGGACCAGATGCATTGCAAAAGAAGTGGGCAGTCAAGCTATGAACTGATGGAAAAAGCAGTTCAAGGCTTTATCCATTGGTTTGAAGAACAGAAATTTACGGGTCAAGAAATTTTCATCTATGTGGGCGGTGGAAATAATGGAGGAGATGGTCTTGGAATTGCCAGGCATTTACAGCAAAGAAACTATCAGGTAACGGTAGTGCTTTGTTTCAATGATGAAACAGATCTTTCTGCTGATGCCAAAATAAATTTTGACAGATTACCAGAAGGCGTAAGCAAAATAAGCTTTAAAGATTTTGACTTTCCCTCCAAAGGTATATTTATAGACGCTTTCTTAGGAGTTGGCCTGAAAGGTAAGTTGAGAGACTCGGCTCGTCTGATAGTTGATTCTTGGAATAAACAACAAGGGGTAAAAATAGCTGTCGATATTCCCAGCGGTCTTTTATCAGAAGGAATCGCGGAAGAAAAGACTTCAGTTGCATCTGCGGATTATACGGTCACATTTGCCTTTCCTAAGCTTTCCCTAATATTTCCAGAAAACACCCAGGCCGTTGGTGAGTTAGTGCTGGTAGATATTGGAATAGCCGATAGTTTATACCAAGAGTTTGAATCTGATTTATTTTATATCCAAAAGAAGGACATCCCAGAGAGACACAGGCGGTTTCACCGATTCTCGCACAAGGGAGATTTTGGGAGAATATTGCTGATTGGGGGAAGTCTGGGGAAAATGGGGGCTGTTGTTTTATCCGCAAAAAGTGCACTGCGGACTGGGGCGGGTCTTGTGACTTGTCAAATTGAGGAATCAGAACGTTTTATCATACAAGCCTCCGTTCCTGAAGCCATGGTTATTGGGGAAGATTTAAAAGATTTGGATGCCTTTGATGCGATCGGTGTGGGGCCAGGCTGGGGAGTTGACAACCGAGAAAAGAAACTGGAGTTTTTACTTAAATCCTTTTCAAAGCCGATGGTCTTAGATGCTGATGCTTTGAATGTGTTGTCACAAAACCCGGGATTGATGTCACTTCTTCCAAAAAACTCAATTCTTACTCCTCATTTGGGAGAGTTTGAGCGGCTAGTTGGGAGTTGCGTTAATCATCTTGATCGGATGGGGAAAGCTTCAGAACTTGCAAAGAAGTATCAGATTATTCTTGTGCTGAAAGGAGCAAATACGTTGATAAGCCTTCCTGATGGAAGACAGCTTTTCAATAGTACTGGGACCCATTTTATGGCTACTGGTGGGGCTGGAGATGTCTTGACAGGAATAATCACCGCTTTTTTGGGAATGGGCTATAGTCCTGAAAATGCAGCTATCTGCGGAGTTTTTCATCATGGACTGGCAGGAGAATATGCAGGAAAAATCAGATTTCAGGGAACCATAGCATCAGATATTATTGAGCAAATTCCCCGTACTTTTGAATTCGTTGAGAATTCTTAAATATTATTCTCTCAAAGCAAACTAACCTGGAAATGGATGGGTTTTCGGATAAAGGATTTTTATGAACCGTGAAAAATTGCTGCTTTGGACTTTAGCAGCTATCAATTTTATCCACATTGTGGATTTCATGATCTTGATGCCATTGGGGCCTCAATTGATGAGGCTATTTGAGATATCTCCTAGTGAATTTGGTTTACTGGTATCATCTTACACCTTCAGTGCAGGGATTTCCAGTTTTTTTGGAGCATTTTTTTTAGATCGATTTGATCGTAAGAAAATCCTTTTTTGGGTTTATGTAGGCTTTACGGTTGCGACTTTGGGCTGCGCACTTTCTCCTAGCTATGGAATCCTACTTTTAGCCAGGATCTTGTCCGGATTGTTTGGAGGATTGACTTCGGCCTTGATCTTAGCGATAATAGGTGATGTGATTCCTGATGCCAGACGGGGAAGAGCCATGGGATTGGTCATGGCGGCCTTCTCGGTAGCTTCTGTGCTTGGGGTTCCGCTTGGACTGTTTTTGGCGGGGCTATCTGATTGGCATACGCCTTTTTTCATCTTGACAGGACTCTCTTTAGTCAGCTTAGGGATGATATTTCGATTCATTCCCAATATTGCCGATCATCTTGGTCAGGAAGTTCAAAGACCCCATCCGCTCGAAGTAGTAAAAAGAGTGACAAGCAATTCTAATCAAATGCGTGCCATTACTTTGTCGGTTATGATGATGTTTGGTCAGTTTATGATTATTCCATTTTTGAGCCCTTACACGGTGGCTAATGTAGGTTTCACTGAATTGCAATTGACTTATATCTACATGGCCGGAGGCGCTTTCACCATCTTTACTTCACCTTGGGTAGGGAAGATGTCTGATAAATACGGAAAGCTCAAGGTATTTACCATTTTTATGTTTCTAAACGTCATCCCCATCGCAGTGATCACCAATCTAGGAGTAACTCCTATCCCTTTTGTATTGATGATTTCGACGATGTTCTTTGTGACTTCCAATGGACGCTATGTGCCTGCTGCCGCGATTATCACGGGTACGGCAAGACCTGAGAATAGAGGTAGTTTTCTGAGTTTCAATTCTGCAGTGCAGCAACTTGCCACCGGTCTAGCTTCCCTAATTGCAGGAATGATTATCGGTGAAAATGCCCTTGGCCAGCTTACAAACTTTAACCTAGTGGGTTATATCGCGATTTTCTTCAGTCTCCTTTGTATTCCTCTTGCCCGAAGGGTGAAAGTAGTAAGTTGAAAAAACTCGATTGTTTGAATTGATACAATTATTCGAGATATTAATCTTCTCGGAAATTGTTTCATCGATGGTTGACCAAAGGAATGTTTGCGTAAGGTGTGGTGAAGAGCTAAAAGGCGCGTTTTGCTACTCCTGCGGAGAAAAAAAACTCGAAAAGCAAGATAAAAAGCTCAGTCATTTTTTTGAAGAATTGATTGCCTCTGTCTTTGTCGCCGATGGAAAGTTTCTTTCAACGATCAAATTATTGATTACTCGGCCAGGAGAGCTCACTCGGAATTTTGTCATAGGGATTAGGAGAAAATACCTCTCACCACTCCAACTCTTCTTTTTTGCTAACCTCATCTATTTCATATTCCCCATTATCTCTACATTCAACACTTCTCTGGAAGTTCAGATGTATCAATTGCCCTATAGCAGCCAAATTGAAAGGGTAGTAAACACACATCTAGAGAAGAGTGGCGAGAATAAAGAGCTGTTTAAAACGAATTATGAACGAGTTTCAAACTCCAATGGGAAACTCTTACTAATTATTCTAGTCGTATTGCAAGGACTGTTTTTGAAGCTGCTATTCTTCAAAAGAGAGGATTTGTACTTGATTGATTTTTTTGCAGGTTCAGCCTATTTCTATGGCTTTTATATTCTATTCGCTTTAGTGTTATTTCCTGCGTTATTTAATCTGGGAGTTGGCTTGTTTTCATTTTCCATCGGAGGGATGATGAATGAGGCGACTTTATCGATCATTTTATTGGCTGTTGTGATCGTTTATATGTACGCTTTAATTAAAGGTGGATACAATACATCAAAAGCAGGAGCAATTTGGAGAAGTTTGCTGCTAGGTGTGTTTTTGATTCCAAGCTTTATCATCTATCGATACGTGCTTTTTTGGGTCACTTTTTGGATGGTGGCCTAATCCTTTTCAAAAAAAATCCCCAACCATTCGGTTGGGGATCTTTGCTTGATTGATTTTTCTTAAAATTCAGCATTTCCTGGTGTCCTTGGGAAGGCAATGACGTCCCGGATATTTCCCATTCCAGTGACAAATTGCACCATTCGCTCAAAGCCCAAACCAAAGCCTGCGTGTGGAGTAGAACCGAATCTTCGTGTATCCAAAAACCACCACATTTCATCAGTCGGAATTCCAAGATCCTCCATTCGGCTGACCAAAAGGTCCATTCGCTCTTCACGCTGAGAACCTCCCACGATTTCTCCTATCCCTGGGAATAAAATGTCCATTGCTGCGACGGTTTTGCCATCTTCATTCTGTCGCATGTAGAAAGACTTGATCTCTTTCGGATAGTCCGTGAGAATCACCGGCTTTTTGAAGTGCTTTTCTACTAAATAGCGCTCATGCTCCGATTGCAAATCAGCTCCCCATTCATCGATTAGATATTGGAATTTTTTCTTTTGATTTGGCTTAGATCGCTTCAGAATGTCAATAGCCTCAGTGTAGGTGATTCTTACGAAATCATTTTCAGCTACAAATTTCAGCTTTTCGATCAAGCCCATCTCCGAACGCTGATCAGCTGGCTTGGACTTCTCCTCATCCAAGAGGCGACTTTCCAAAAACTTAAGATCTTCCTGGCAATTATCCAGTGCGTAGTTGATCAAATATTTCAAGAAATCTTCTGCCAAATCAGCATTGTCTTCTGCGTCATAGAAAGCCATCTCTGGCTCAATCATCCAGAATTCAGCCAAATGTCGGGTGGTATTGGAGTTTTCGGCCCGGAAAGTAGGTCCGAAAGTATAAATCTCAGAAAGTGCCAATGCAGCCAATTCTCCTTCAAGTTGCCCAGACACCGTCAGGTTTGCTTCTCTTTCGAAGAAATCCTGCTTAAAATCTACAGACCCATCATCAGTTTTAGGGGGATTACCAATATCCAGGGTAGTCACCTTAAAAGTCTCACCGGCCCCTTCCGCATCAGAGGCTGTAATAATCGGGGTATGGATGTAGAAGAATCCTTTATCATTAAAGTACTGATGTACGGCAAAAGCCAAAGCATGTCTCACTCGAAAAACAGCCCCAAAAGTATTGGTGCGCATTCTCAGGTGGGCGATCTCTCTTAGAAACTCCAAGGAATGCTTTTTCGGTTGAAGGGGATATTTTTCCGGATCTGCTTCCCCGAGCACTTCAATGCTGTTTGCATGAAGTTCAGAAGTCTGTCCCGAACCTTGGGACTCGACCACGGTGCCCGATATTTTCAGACAAGCACCTGTCGCACATTTTTTTAATATTTCCTCCGAAATCTGATTTGGATCTGCTACTACCTGATAGTTGGTGATGATGGATCCATCATTCAGAGCGATGAAAGACACATTTTTATTGCTTCTTCGGGTACGTACCCAGCCCATGATTGTGACTGATTCTCCGATCGGACTCTGCTCCAATAAGGTTTTGATTTTGACCCGTTTGTTGAATGCCATGTTTGTGAATTTTGAGTTTTTACTTAAAAAGTGAAGCCCTTTTAAGCGGTTTGCAAAAAAACGATTAAATAAGCTTTTTATCAAAAATTTGCTCCTTTTTCCTAACTTTGAATTCAAGGCTTTTTCACTTGAAAAGGCTTTTTTTAGACCCAGATAAAAGGTTTTAGTCCGTTCAAATGCAGAAGTTACACCTCAGTCAGTCACTCTCTCAGAAGCTTTCACCGCAGCAGATTCAATTTATCAAACTGCTACAGGTACCTACTGCCGAACTCGATGCTCGTATCGAGGAGGAGTTGGAGATCAATCCTGCCCTGGAAGAGGGGAAGGAAGAAAAGGAGGATGCAGCTGCTGATGAGGATTTTGAGGACTCTTATGAAGAGGATCTCGGTGTGGATGATCGGGACATCAACTTGGATGATTACCTCGATGATGAGTATAGTGGGTATAAAATGCAGGGAGATGGAAATTACAATCCAGATGAGGAGGATCGGGAAATGCCGATTTCATCCCAATCTTCCCTTCATGAGCAATTAATTCAACAACTGAACTTCCTCAGACTGGATGATCGACAGCGAATCATCGGTCAGCAATTGATAGGAAGCATCGAGAATGACGGATATATCCGAAGAGACTTGGAAGCTATCATCAATGACCTTGCTTTCAGTCAGAATATTGAAACCGATATCGATGAACTGGAAGAAATATTGATAAAAATTCAAAATTTTGATCCTGCTGGAATTGCTGCCCGCAACCTTCAAGAGTGTTTGCTGATTCAGTTGGAGCGCAAGGAGCATCCCGATGACCCGGTGGTGCAGCATGCTATTCGGATTTTGCATGATTGCTTCGATGAGTTTACCAAGAAACATTACTCCAAAATCCAACGGAAATGTGATCTCACTGAGGAGGAAACAAAAGAAGCGGTACATCTAATCACACACCTAAACCCCAAACCCGGAGGAACTTCGGATGGTTTGGTAAGGACTCAATACATTATTCCTGATTTCATATTAGTCAATAATGGCGGAAAACTTGAAGTCAGTCTCAATTCTAAAAATGCTCCTGAGCTTCGAATATCCCGGTCTTATGCCGAGATGTTTGACGCTTATGATAAGTCCGACAAAAAGGATAAAAAGCTAAAGGAAACAGTCTCTTTTGTCAAGCAGAAACTGGATGCAGCGAAGTGGTTTATAGATGCGATTAAGCAGCGTCAAAATACGCTTCTTCGGACCATGCATGCGATTATTGACTATCAAAAGGAGTTTTTTGTTGATGGTGACGAAACAAATCTGCGTCCAATGATTTTAAAGGATATAGCAGAGCGAATTGATATGGATATTTCTACAGTTTCCCGAGTAGCGAACAGCAAGGCTGTCCAGACAGAATTTGGGGTATATCCATTGAAGTACTTTTTCTCTGAGGGGATATCGACAGACAGTGGGGAAGATGTCAGCAATCGGGAGGTGAAGTCAGTCCTTCAGACCATGGTGGATGAGGAAGATAAGCGAAAGCCGCTTTCCGACGACAAGTTGGTCAAAATGCTGAATCAAAAAGGCTATAATATTGCCAGAAGAACCGTAGCGAAGTATCGAGAGCAGCTGCAAATCCCTGTGGCCAGACTTAGAAAAGAATTGTAGTGGAGAGAGCGATAGCCCTGGTCATTTCCATCGTATTTCAACCTTTGATTGTACCTACTCTAGTTTTTGGGTTGATCTTATTTGGAGTGCCTGAGGCGAGCAGTGTCCCTGCCTCCTTCAAGTTGAGGATTTTTTACTTGATTGTCTTGTCCACCTTGGTGATTCCTATGCTGACCATTTTTGGGTTGAGGCTTAGTGGAACAGTCAAAAGTTTGCACATGCATACGATAAAAGATCGTGTGATTCCTTTTTCAGTTACCACCGTCTATTTTTTAATGACTGTCTATTTCATGTTCAAAATCAATGAACTGGATCCAATTCTTTGGCAATCACTTGGTGTGATCGCCTTAGTAGTATTGGTTTTGACCGTGGTCACATTTTTCTGGAAAATGTCTGCCCATATGACCGGTATTGGAGGTTTGGTGGCGATAGTAGTCGTGTTAGGATTGAAGTTCACTAACTTCCAAGTGCTATACCCGTTGCTGCTATCTTTGCTTTTGTCGGGGGTTGTAGGGTCTTCTAGACTGTACTTGGATGCTCATAAGCCCGTCGAAATTTACACGGGATTTATTTTTGGCTTCTTGGCCTGTTTCGTAGGATTTCTGTGGGTATGGGCATAAAAAAACCGGGATAAACCCGGTTTGAAATTAGAAAAGATTGACGGCGACTCCGAAGCTTATTTGTTGTGCTTCGTTATTGCCGGGACCTTGATTTTGTTGGAACATTCGGTTTAGTCCAAAATAACTCCATGCATAAAAGCCAGGTGAACCAGCCTTCAGCGTAATTCCATACCTGATTTGTTCGAATCCGTAGTTTTGTGAGTCTTTTACCTTTCTGGTGAGTCCGTTCTCGTCTTCATAGGTGATTTTGCTGTGTGCATTGTAAAGAATTCCGACTTTACCTCCAACCGATACGCGAAAGCCTCTTGAGTAATTTGCTTTGTTGAAATGGTAGGTGAAATCTAGAGGAACATCAAAGTAACTTAGAGCAAAAGTGTTTTTGTTGACTTGGATATTTTCTCCATAGACTTCGGTCAAATCCAAAAGTTGACTTGACTCAGGTCCTTTTTCAGGGTCATTAAATAGGTTTCTATCATTTTGAAAGGCTAATTTGTCTGTGCCAATACCAAAACCAGGATTGAAAGTGACTCCAGAATTTTCCCCGAAAATGCGAAAAGGGTGCTGGTAGTAAATGTTGAATGTCTTAGAACCAAAAAATCGAATGCTCAAATCAGCAGGTCGATTGTTTAGCAGGTTAAATCCAAACTCAAGAACAAGATCAGAAGGAATATTCGGCCTTCCCCCAATCGGGACTTTAGGGCCTGTTTTTTCTTGTGCCTGTGCGGTAAAGATCAGTGATAGGGCGAATAATAATCCGAGTATTTTTTTCATCAAAATGCTATTATAATCATACTAGTGCGGGCAAAAATAGAAAATCCCTAAGGATTAATCCTGATTTTGTCCTTAATAATTCTTAAGTATCGCTGAAGATAAGTTGAGATATTTTTAAAAAACCTCGATCATGTTGTTTGGATAAAATCCATTTACTCGTACCTTTGCATTCGCTTTCGGCCTCGTAGCTCAACTGAATAGAGCACCTGATTACGGCTCAGGAGGTTTCAGGTTTGAATCCTGACGAGGTCACTACCAAGCTCAACCATTTAGGTTGAGCTTTTTTTATTTAAAAAAGCTTCTTTTCTGAAAGTGAAGCTATATCAAAGAATCTGATTCTTTTGAGAGTAGCTTTTTTTTTGGTGATGATTGAGTTACTTTGGATTCGAAATAGAGACCCAATGAAAGTCGGTAGAATTTTAGCAGGTGTATTCGTTGTTGTTGTACTCAACTCATGCGAGAGCTGGTTTCAGGATATTGGTTTGAAAGACATCAAAAGGGTAGATGGACCATGTACCATTACCCTGAAAGATGGAACTGTAATTGAAACACCGTATAGCTTGGAAATAAGCATTCGAACTGAGGCGATTACCTATCGGGATGAAGACCGGAAACTATGGACGGTCTTCCGAGAGGAATATGAAAGCTACGCTTGTCAGGAATAAAAAAAGCAGCCCGAAGGCTGCTTTAATTTTTTAATGGACTCCTGCGGCGCTGACTGCAGGTTTTTTACCTTTTTGCCAAAAAAACAAAATTGTAAAGGCCACAATCAGGATTAATGGAAAGGATGTCATAGTAGAAAGAGTAGCTTGGCCAGCTGCCAAGTCTAATTCAGTTCCAGTTAACCCTAATTCCTTTTTTTCTGCTAGATCACTATCGATCCATACACCAATGATAGGTTGGAAAATTGCAGTAGAAAACATGCCAACTCCTCCTATTATTGACATCCCAAGCGCTCCACTTTTCGGGACTCTGGTGGCAATAAATCCAATCATAGTTGGCCAGAAGAAGGCTACTCCTGTAGCAAAGAATATTGCTGCGACATAAACCATAAAGCCTGTCTGAGTACTGAATAAATAGATACCGAGAGTTGAAATTACTGCACCTGCCAATAATACTCCAGTTTGACCCAGTGCTTTTGTAACCGGGCCTCCAAAGAATCGCAATACTGCCATTAAACCTGTTGTGAGGGCAAGGACTAACATAGGCTTAGCACCTGAGCTCTCCATAATCAATCCAGTCCATTTTTGCGGACCAAATTCAGTGATTGCTGTTAGTGCCATGCAGGCAAAAATAAATAGAAACAGGGGAGATAGCATGGCTTTAAAATTAGCTGAAAGTGAGCTAGCTTGTTCAACGCTTGCTTTTGGAAAAGTTTTACCATTGAATAAGTATGCGTAAATCAGTGCTGGTATAGGAATCAGCCAAAATTGGCTCTGCCAAGAAAAGCCTAATGTGCTCATTAATTCGGACAGTAAAGCTCCTAAAAATATTCCTCCCGGAAACCACATGTGAAATCGGTTGAGCATTTTGTTCATTTTTTCACCGGTGTACATATCCGCTATCATTGGATTACATGCTGCTTCCGTACACCCACAGCCTATTCCCATTAAAAGGTTAGAGAATAAGAGTATTGTGAAACTAAGTTCTGAGACAAAGTAAATAGCAAATAATGTCAACCCAGCTCCGATGAAATGGGTGAGAAATGCGATTTTCATTATCTTCTTTGGACCTATAGTGTGGTAAATTAAACCTCCTATAATCATTGCAATAGGGAAACCAAAAAACCAAAGTGAGTTTAAATACCCAAGATTTTCAGCAGAATATCCAAGGTCGAGCCCTAGTTGTTTTAAGGTTCCTGCACTGATACTAAATGAAAATGCAGTAGTGATTAAAGCGAAACAACTTGCGTTGAATAGCGCAGTTCGGTTAATTGCTTGTGACATAGAAATAGGTTTTTTGGATTAAGGTTGATAATGCATTCGATTGCAGGCCATCAAAATAGGAAAAATATCGGACTCGAACTTTTCCGATAATAAAAAAAATCCTTCCTATTCAATCACAAGTAGCGAGCCTATTAGCTTTTCTTCAAACCCGTAAATGGGATTTCGAAGGAATAAGACTACAGTAAGGGTTCCGATAGAAACTTTTTCTCCTCGTAAAGTTGTCCCAGACCAATTGAAAAATGGGGATTCTACAGGGATTTCTTTCGACTCTTCATGGTAGATGAGCTCTCCAATTCTATTGTAAATGAAAAGCTCTGCTTCCGTAACGCCTTCACTTACTAGTACTCTGAAATCCCGATTTGAATCACCAAGAACCATAGCATTGGGCATGATCACACTGAAGTTGCAGGCATCAAAGGTTCTGAATTCCCCGACAAACAGGCAACCATCAATAGTCACAACTTCAAGTTGATAAGTTCCCACTTGAGTAGGCTTGTATATTGGAGCTGTGGAAACTAGATCACCTTCAAAATACCAGGCATATTCTTCGAAAGAACCGGGGTTGATACCAGGAAGTGTATTTTCCTTTGAACAGATAGCATAAGTGTCTTCCAGCTCAGGTCCAGAAATTAAAGTGGATACGCTCACTTCAATGAAGTTTCTTCCTATTTCGCAGCCAATATCATTAAATACAACAGCCTCATAGCTTCCCGCTCGATCCACTGTCAATTCGTAAAGACCACTGTACTGAGGCAAATCCTCACGATTGTCATTTAAGTCGAAGAAAATCCATTCAATCCGGTCGACCTCATCCTCATCGGTTGATAGAGTAATCACCGCTGTGGCCGGGTCAGGACAAATTTTGGTGGCCTCCAATTCTACTGGAACCGAAAGTACAGGGGGTTCTACACTAAATGGGATTGGTTCGATTTCACAAAATCCACTTGCTAGTGGTTGGACAGATAAGGTGTAATTTCCTACCGCAGTTGGATAGAACAATTCGCCTCGACCCACGATTTCTCCATCCTCATTGAGCCAACGGATAGAGGTCTGAGCAATATCCAGGTCTTCGACTGTAGCTCTATATACCTGATTTCCAAAACAATCCTCCTCGAAAAGCTCCAAGTCAAAATTGATTTTTTGATTAAGGCTTGCCTCGAAAGTCACCTCTCTTGGACAGTTTCCATTATTTTGATTTGACTCGCCTAAGAGGGTATAAGTCCCGGATTTATTCAGTAGAAATGATTCCCCTGAGCCTGCTGTAAAAATATTACCCTCCGGATCCTGAAGTGTAAAAATCAAATCCTCCGAGGTTTCCGGGGTAAATTCAAATTCCTCGCAAATAGAAATTGTACCAGGATTACTGAAGGATACCTGAGGCTGACGATCAATAGTGATTTGCTCGACTGGATAGGTACATCCGTCTACCTTTAGCTCCACTAGATAGGTTCCGCTGGATAGATCGAGCTCTAGGCTGGATTGATCTTGAATTTCTCCTGCGGCAACTTCACCAGTACCAAGTGCCATAATTCTAAAGTCCCCATTTACTTCACCTTGGGCAAATTCGAGTCTAAGTTTGCCAGGGATAACTCCTCTCTCTCCGCAACTCTCGGGCTCGACTTGATAGCTTGGCTCCTGAATAGTAGGCGTATTTCCATCTACAATAGGAGGCTCTTTGGTTTCGAGGTTTAGAAGTGTACTAAACTTACAACCATTGCTGTAGGCAAGTATGGTGTAGATTTGAGGATCAAGATTGCTCAAAATAAAGGAAGACCCTGAGGAAAGACCTACATTGAGATAGTCTCTTTCTACCACCCGAATCGAATCAAGGTCACTAAGAGCTGTAATTTCAAATGATCCGTTTGGTTCGACACAATTATCAGGTTTTTCTAGCACAGTTGCTTCCAGCTCCGGTGATTCCCTTACTTCGAAATTTATTCTACGCTCTGACCTACAATCAGGGTATCGCTCATCAATTGCGGAGAAAATTGCCGTATAAATACCGGGTTCCTCTATTTCGCTTGACGGCAATGAAACCTCAAAGGCAGAGCCCAAGGCTTCAGGATTAGAATCTCCAGGCTTGATCAAAAACCAATCACCAGGAAGAGGGGTGTCTGTAGATAGTGTCTGGGACTCTCCTTGACAAAGTGAACTCTTGCCAAGTTGGAGCTCGAAATCCAATGAAGGCCCCACATATGTTGAACCATTAATCAAACATTCAGCTGCGCCTGTGCTTGAAACTTGGAAAAGCTCTACCTTATAAAACCCCTCCTCGCTTACTAAAATGGTGTTTTGATTGCCAATGATATTATCTCCCAAATCCCTCCAAATAAAAGTGAACTCACTTAGATTAGGGGTTTCAGGATCAATAGCGGTAAGCTCGACTGGATTATTTCCACAAATGAGATAGTCGGGGAGCAATGCCAATTCAGGTCCTTTCTGAACAACCACAGCCTGACTTTCCTCATAAATAATTTGTGTGGCACGCCGAACCCGAAGGGATACTCGATGGGTTCCGGTTTGATTGAAAGCGATTTTTACCGTCTCAAAAGCTGCTCCGCCTCCCGTGCGATTAAAAATTTCATTCCCACTTGGATCAGTGGCTATCCAAGTATACACATCTCCAGGATCTCCACCAGCGCTGAAAGTGCCTATCACCCCTCCAAATACAATGCATAGTGTCTCAGGACCAATCAGTTGAGGGTCAGCAAATTCAGAATAGGGTAAGGGAGAATTTGGATCGAGGTTTTTATTTTGGCCAAAAGGAGAAAAGGCCAAAAACAAAATGATCGTTCCAAGTATTCGGTTCCCAATCTTCCAAAGAGGAAATTGAGCCTTGGCTTGCACGGATAATCTTTTTAGGGTGAGGGGCAAAATTAGGGCCTTTTGCCGGATCTAAGTATAGATTACTTTCCAATTCAAAAAATGCGCCAAGTCTTTCATTTTTTTGATGATATTCAGTCGATTACCATCAATGAGCCTAATTGAGTTTTATTGATATTTTTTTCATAATTCACCAGATTGATTCGAATACTATAAGCACCATTCGGTATTTTTTCTCCTCTGTAAGTTCCGTCCCAAAGACAGGTTGACTCCTCGGTGATCAATTGGTCATTTTTACAATGAAAAATTAATTCTCCCCACTGATTGAAAATCCATAGTTCCAATTCATCCACCAAATAATTCGTGTAGATCAAAAATGGTTTTTGATTGTCCTGAGGGGTGATTGCCGTGGGAAATTGTACGCGAAGTTCACACTCTTCTTCTGTTTCGAAGCTCGCCGAATAAGTGCATCCTTCAAGACTAGTTACGATCAAATCAAAATTTCCTATCTGAAGTGGTTTGAAAGTTGGGGATGTGGAGACTAATTGATCCTCAAAATACCATTCGTAGGAAGCAAAATTTCCTGGATTTATTTCAGGAGCTATTTCCAAGCGTGGACATATTTGGTAAACGGAGTCCACATCTGGCCTTACCTCGTCTTGACTCCTTAAGATTAATATTTCCTCTCTTCCCAAGAGACAGGGTATGTCGTTGAATACCCGGGCTTCATAGGTTCCTTCCAAACTGGCGGAAATTTCCCGTTCATTCGTAAGGTCGTTCAGTTGCCTCTGATTCCCATCAGGATCGGTAAACCACCATTCGATGGTAGTGATCTGCTCAAAATCGCTCTGAACGGTAACTAGTGCACTACTTGCATCGGGGCAGAAAGGCTCACTCGTCAACGAAACATCTACTGATAAAACTGGCTCAGCAACCTCAAATGCGATGGGCGAAATTTCACAAGGAGTAGACCCTGCAGGCTGGACTTCCAAAGAGTATGAACCAGGGTTTGTGATTGTTAAGGTTTGGGCCTGTCCTAGGAGATTTCCGGTATTATCCCTCCAAAAGAAGACCACATCCTCTGAGGAATAGTTCTGTAATTCGGCTGAGTACAAACTGCTGCCATCACAAAACTCTTCTACCAAAACTGGCTCATAGACGACCGGCTGTATTCGGCTGACCAAAATTTCCTTTTGTTCAGGGCAGAATGGAGTTGGACTATTTTGGTCAAAAGCCAAAAAGGTATAAACCCCTGTTTGATCTAGGACTATTGATTCTCCGGTCGAAATTTCACTAATCGAACCTGAAGGGGAGGTAATAAAAAAGTCGAGCTCTTGATTGGTGTCTGGTGCCAATTCAAATCTTTCACAAATTGTCAATTCGGAAGGGATGTCAAAAGCCACTTTATCAGGCGTTAGATCAAGCTGTACTGTGGCTCGTCCAAGTTCGCATTCCTCCACACTGATGCCGGGTATGAAGCGGAAAACAGCCACTTCATATGTTCCACCTGCTCTTGTTTGTATTTCGTTGAGGTCATTGAATTGGGGTAATTCGACGATTTCTCCAGCCTCATTAAATCGTCTCCAACGGATGTCAGTTACCTCATCCGGAAAAGTAGTTTCCAAATTGACAATAGCTTCAGGACCAAATTCACAGAGTTTGGTTGTAGTGAGGGATATGTCAACGCTCAATACTGGCTCCCTTACCTCAAAAGGAATAGGGTCATTGGAGCATGCGGTACTATTAGAAGGCTGCACATCAAGTCTGTATGTGCCAGTGGATACGGGGTTTAGGAATTGTCCTGTACCTACCAAATCTTCATTTTCATCAAACCAAAAGAAGTCTACCGTAACGGGATCTCTTCCAAAAATATTCGCCTCAAAAGTTCGGTTGCCAAAACAATCTTCACTGATCAAAACCGGCTCAAAAGTAACTGGTTCGACTTTTTCGACTTGAATTTTTCGTGTAACCGGACAGATGACAGATTGGCCCGGAATTCTTCCAACTAGCGTGTAGGTTCCTTCATCCAAAATGGTAAAACTTTCACCGCTTTGCTGAATTTCTTCGGAACCATCTGGATACGTCAGTGCGAATTCCAGATTTTGGGAAGTTTGTGGGGTGAGTTCAAATTCATCACAAATGGACAAAAAAGTCGGGGATGTGTAGGAAACTAAGTTGAGGCTTTCTATTTCAATCTTTTCGGATTGAGGAAGATTACAAAGGGATTCGTCAAAAAGCTCAAAAAAGTAATTGCCCCCGGGAACGGTGAGCGTAAATTCATCAGTACCTGGAAGGGAGCTTTCAATTATAATTGCTCCACGTTCATTAAAGAGTCGGTATCCACCATTTGTGCCTGTGTTTTCGAGTTTTACAGTAAAACTACCTTCAAGTTTTCCTTCATCTGTACAGGTTTCTCCAATTTCATCAATGATTTCAAATTCTAATTGATCTGGCGGATTATTTAAAGGAACAATTGCAGTTAGCGTATTAAAACAGTTTCCTAACTGTCCAAAAATGGAATAGGCCCCGGACTTTAGATTAGGTATTTCGATAATATCACCTTCCAAAATGTCGGATTCCGAAAAGCCCAAGCTTTCTACTGTCAATAGATCAATAGGAGTGAGTGCGCGGATAAACAGTTTACCGTCTGTTCCCGAACACCCGTCGGCACTTTCTGCACTGACGAATTCAATTTGAGGTTCTGGGTTAAAAGTAAAAGGCCGGGAGGTTTCGATTTTACAATTGGGATTGTTGGGATCGGTGAGTTCAAAATATACCAAGTAGTCTCCCTCGCCATCTAATGCTGAATTGGGATTGATAGTAATTTCCTCACCCGAAGTGAAAAAAACCTTTCCCGGATCCCCTATTTTTTCAAAAAACCAATCGCCTGAAATAGGTGGGTCTGACGAAAAGGAGATCAATTCTGTTGGGCATATTTCCGATTTATCAGATAAAATATTGAAAGCCCCGGTATCTAAAACCTCAGTGGAAATGGTAGTCTCGCACTCTAGGTTTCCTTCAGTATCTAAAAGAAAAAACCGGACAGAGAAAAAACCAGGAGTTGATACACTGATCGTATTTTGATCACCAATCACATTATTGTCCTCATCTAGCCACTCAAATTGATATTCCTCAAAATCTGGGCTTTCAGGGTCCAGGGCAACTAAATCTAGGCTTTCTCCTGCGCAGAGAAAATTATTTTCTTCAAGTAGAATATCCGGACTGGGAACCAATTCAACCTCTTTGAATTCGGAACCTATAGATATTCCTCCTCGGAGAATTTCTAATTGTACTTGGTAAATTCCGACATCTGAAAAAGTAAAGGAAATGGTCTGAAAGCCTCCTGTGCGATCGAACTCAACTTCTCCGGAAGGAGATGTTATCTGCCAGCTATAAACATCAGTTTCGGGAACTCCACCTCCGGAGAAAGATCCAATCACGGTGCCGAAATAGTTGCAAATCCGATCAGGACCAAAAATTAAGGTTTCATTGGTGGTTTTGTAGGTAGGCTCTTGTGATTTTTTTTCAATAAGAGAAATATTACTCAAGTCCATTTGAAGGAAGAGCATAAAAAAGGTAATCCATAAAACCGGAACAGAAGACCTCAAGGGGATTAAATTAAAAAGCGTTGAAAATCAGATCTTAAAGATACAAAAATGTATTTGGGCCAAAAAAAGCCCGGGTTAAATTAATTAACCCGGGCTCAGGATATTATCTCACAAATACCCAATCCTGATCCGAACTTAGTGGTTCGGAAAATTCATAGCCTTCCAGATTGAAGGTTTTTAATTTTTCTGGATCGGTGAACTTATTTTTTATGGCAAAGTCTGTCATCATCCCTCTTGCTTGCTTTGCAAAAAGTCCAATGACTTTATACTTACCATCACGATGTTCTTTGAAGTGAATGTTGATTACAGGCGATTTTAAGGCTTTAAGATCTACCGCTTTAAAGTATTCTTGGGAGGCAAGGTTTACAATCGGACTACCTTCAGCAACAGCATTAATAGCTTTGGCAATTTTGCTTCCCCAATATTCATATAGATTGTTGCCTTTTTTTGTTTCTAGACGTGTTCCCATTTCCAATCGATAGGGCTGAATGAGGTCTAGTGGCTTCAATAAACCATACAAACCTGAAAGGATTCGAAGATGGTCTTGAGCAAAATTGAATTCATCCTCGGTATAATTATCTACATCGATTTTGGTGTAGACATCTCCTTTGAAAGCTAGAAGTGCTTGTTTGGAGTTGTCTTGAGTAAATTCTTTTTGAAAAGTCTTGTATCGCTCCTCGTTCAGGTTTGCCAAATTTTCGCTGACAGACATCAAGTCTGCGATTTCTTTGGCAGACTTTTTCTTCATCACTCCTACAAGTGATTTGATATCTGAAGTAAAGTCCGGTTTTGAATATTTTTCGAAATGGGGAGTGCTGTAATCTAGAGTTTTTGCGGGTGAAATTAGGATAATCATATTATTGAATAATCGTAATGGCTCGTGTAATTTGTTCTGTTTTGTTTTGATCTCTACTAGTAAACTTAACTACGACTGCATATGTTCCGTTTGGCACCAATTCTCCATTGGCTGTTCCGTCCCAAGGGCAGAAGGCTTGAGCAGGCTCTAGATTTTCATGCTCACAATAGAAAATCAATTCTCCCCATCGATTAAAGACAAATACCTCTGCCTCATCAATAAATTCATTGGCATAGACAACGAAATTTCGATTGGGGTCATTCAATACTACGCCTGTTGGGAAACTCACCTTGAGAGCACAATCTTCAAATACTTCAAAGGTTTCTACATATTCACAGCCTAAATTATCCGAAACACGCAACTCGTAAATTCCCGGTAGGGTTGGAGTGAAGATAGCCTCTGTGGATACTTCTTCTCCGTTCAAATTCCATGAGTAATTGTCATAATCTCCTGGGTCAATACTAGTCGTAACCCCTTCTGCCGCACAAATCGTGAAGCCAGATGGAACTATCGGTGGAATAATCGTAGATCTAACCACTATTCCGCTAGCTCTTCCGATATCACAGCCTGCAGCACTTCTTAGTAATACCTCATAAGTGCCTTCCTGACTCACTTCTACTACTGGAGCATCGTCAAATTCAGGAATTCGTGTGCGCGTTCCTCCCTGTACTCGATACCACTCGATATTAGCCACAGTGGTCAAATCAGCGAGTACTACCAAATTGGTGGTTTCAAGGTCACCACAGAAAGGAGTTACATCGAGTTCCACATCTACATCTTCTTCTAAAACAATCGCCGTAAATGCCACTTGATTGGGTGGGCATTGGGATCCCGAGATAGGCTGTACCTCTAAGAAATAATCGCCAGCACTTGGTGGAGTAAATCGCTGTTGTCTTCCTACGATAGTTCCCAAATCGTCTTTCCAAAGAAAGATCACATCGGCAGGGGAAGCATTATTTAAGATGGCTTCATAGATAACCCCCGACTGACAATCGATGATCGGTGCGCTGACCCCGAAGTCAATTGGAGAGGTGATAGTTGCCTCAATTTGGATTTCTCTAGGGCAGTCAGTCCCTGTAGGATCTTCGCCTCGAATGGTATATGTTCCAGTTTGAGTGATGGTGAAATTCCCATCTGCATCTGGAAGGGTAGTAGCTCCTGATGGCTCAAAAAGGGTGAAATTTAAATTCCCTGATGGCTCAGGTGCGAAGGTAAATTCCTCACAAGCGGTAAAATTAGTGGGCACTGAAAACTCTACCGCAAATCGCTCTGCGACAGGATACAATTGATCATCCGGAATGCTACAATTGGTGGGGTCTAGAATTTCCACCGCATACTCACCATTAGGTACAGCGACGTTGATTGTCGCTTGATCGATGGTACCGGTAAACTCCAAGCCATCACCTTGCCTTGTGATAACATATGTTCCGCCTGCAGGTGCTCCATTGGTAAAGTTGATGCTGATTGTACCGTCTTCTACTCCATTAGGTCCGCAAGTTTCATCTGAGGAGGTGACAGTAAATTCATAGCCAACAGGAGGATTACTATTCTCAACAGTCACCGTAGCAATGTAAATACATCCAAATTGATTTTCTGCTTCGATCGTATAAATCCCAGGTAGGAGGTTTGGAATTGGAAATACGTCTCCTGAAACGATATTTGTAAATGTTTCTCCAGTCTCTTGAATCAAGACACTTACTGCATCGGCTTGCATGCTGATTTCAAATCCTCCATCAGCAGTGGCACAGTCAGTAGCCGGGTTGGTTTGGACTGCAGCAAAGAGCGGAAGCTCATTGACGATTAAATCAACACGCTTTTCAACAGTACAGCCATCCAGTATCGGATCCTGCGTGATGAAAATAATTTCATAATTTCCAGCGCCTGGAAGTGTACTGATGTCTAAGGCCAATTCAAAAAACTCGCCGATTAATACTGGATTGCCATCTTGATCCGGTTCATAGTACCATTCGCCCGTGACTGGGGTGTCAGGTGCAAAAGTGACCACGACATCTTCATAGCAGACTTCTTGAGCATCCTGATTGATGTCAAACTCGAATGCCGGTCCTACAAATACTTCGGCTGTTGCTGGACAAGTTTCAAAAAGTGCCGCCTCTTCTGTTGACAATCCATCCGGTACTCGGAATGAGACTTCTACGGTGTAAATACTTTCCTCATCAACTGTAATACTATTTGAATTTTCATCTCCGAAAACTTGACCAGCTGCATTTGTCCAAAGGAAGTCATAAGTGCCATCTGCAGGGTCATAGCCATCGATAGCCGTTAAAGTCACCGGATTGCCAGAGCAAAGTGTAGCATCGGCTTCAAGTGTCAGAGTCGGAGGAGCATCTACTTGAATCTCTAGGCTGGCATCATAATAATCCGGCGTGGCACAACGGGTAACATTCAGATTGACGGTGTAAAGTCCCGGCTCCGTAAATACTTGATCGAGTGTTTGAAATTGATCACCCGGTCCTCCAAAATTATCCAAAATCACCGTGCCATCATCTCGGGTAATGGTCCAGAAATAGGAATCAATATCTGGCTCTCCGCCTCCTTCAAGCGTAGCTGTAGCTCCCTCATCAGGATCCAAGCACAATCGGGCCGGACCTGCAAGGGCTGGCTCAGGGATAGAGCTACCTCCTAGTTGCGCAAAAGAAGGAAGTCCAAGATTGGTAGTACCAGGCATAGGTTCTACCGAATCCTGATTGAAAGTACTTGTCGAATTACAACCTGCTCCAACTAATATTTGTCCGATTTGATTGGAACCTACGACAGCTAGATACACATTTCCATCAGGCCCAATTTGCAAGGCTCCTAAATCTAATCCGGATGTTCCCGAAATTTGATTTCTCGTTGATAGCACACAAGCTTCTATTTGTGGTCGAGTAGTCGCATTTCCAAAGCAAGTCGGACAAGTAGTCGCATCTGGATCATCATTTTCTACCGGTTTGATGGTGAATTCCTCCACACCCGGTCCTCCATTTCGATAGGAGACAAAGACTTTTTCCCCGCTATCGGAAAACTCCAAGCCATAAACTTCTCCGTCACATCCCAAATCAAGTAAGGCGTATTCCGTCAGCTCTCCAGTATCGGCATCAAAATCAAATATTTCTAATCGATTACAGCCACTTTCAGAAATGGTTACTGCGACTTTGTCTCCATCCGGGCTGAATTTCATAGCTCCCACACCAGAATTGAAACCATGGTTGCTCCCCACCGAACTGAAGACTGGCTGGCCAATACCTTCGGAAGAAACTGGGTATGCCCGGAATGTATTGTTGCCCAATTCATGGAAAAGTACCCAAGTGGTATCGCCGTTTACAAGTGCGGCAGATTGCTCCGTAGAGGGACTGAATAGGAAATTATCTTTGGTGACTACATTGCCAACACCGGAGGGGTTTTCGGCTTTGATATCAACCAAAGAGAATTTGACTTCGTTGCTTCCATTTGCACTCGCTTGGGTAGTAAAAAGATAATAGAGTGTGGGTTCTTGTGGAACTGCTACGGCAATAACAGATTGAGAGGAAGTATTGTCTCCACCAATATCATTTCCATTTTCCATCAAATCCCCGTTCAGATCCCAAACCGATTCCCCGTCTGTGAAGAAAAGCACTTCACCACTAGAGTCCGTAATAGTAGTAGTACCAGCAGGTATGCTTCGAGGATGGGGAGATTCGATGGGCCTTGGTGTCGGTGCATTGGGGTCATCGGGGTCGGGATTAAAATTCAGACCCGCACCATCTCCAAAATACCAGATTCCATTACTTTGATCCTGAAGATCCCAGACTTTTACATCGATTTCAGCATAAGCATAGCAGCTGGAGCCTGGCTCGCGTACCAGCACCCAATAAGTACCGGGTAGGCAGACTTCATTTTCTTGTCTTGAGGTCCAACCTTCATCCTTGAAGTTGGACCAGAAGTATTCATAATTGTCACCCCCTCCGCCAGGAGGTGCTTCACCGCCTTGTTGCCCTTCTGTACTCTGAGCCTCAAGTAACGCACCGATATCCACACACTGACCTTCGCAAATGGTGGTATCTGATGGAGTGAAGTTCGCCTCCAGATTATTTTCGGTAAGTGTGATGCTTTTTGTGACTGGAATGGTCTGTCCATCCGCAAAAGTCACCGTCAAAGTTACCGTGATGGACTGCTCCTGAGTAGCATCCGCAGGAATTAGAAAATGCTCCTCGGTGTACTCACCTGGCAGTGCATTGCCTGTCGAATCAGTCAATGGCGGATCAAACTCCCAATTGAAAGAAATGGGTTGGTAGTTTTCGGGAAGTATTTCACTGGTTAGTTGGACAGGATTATTCGCGCAGGGCTCATCCGGTGTCCAGGTAAAATCTACAGTCGGACTGATGTCTGCGTTAGGCCCAAAAACCGGGAAAATTGTACCGCAGAAATCGGTTCCTGCGAAGGGGTCCATTTCTACAGTCAATGTTGTCAAATCTGCCTCATCCGGATTCTCTATTTTTCCCATAAATTGTGGGCCTCCATCGGATTCTTCATAGAGAAAGTACAGTTCTCCATCGGGCCCAACTTTCAAATCATAAACCGAACTTGGTTGTGGATCCAATGGAATTTCCTCCGGGCTAGCTGAAAGATCTGAAGTAGGCACTCGGAAAAGCTGACTACCTCGGGAGAAATAAATAAATTCTCCATCGGGTGAAAAAGTCGCGCCTTCGATAGGATCTGTTCCTCCACTTTCGGATATGGGTTCAGGAGTTCCAAACTCTCCACTTCCTGTATTGAAGTCTAAAACCAAAATATCCTCTCCGGGATTTTCAGGAATCAGAATTAATTGCTCGCGATCCGCATCAAAAACAATGGCTTTTGGAGTAAAGGGTATGGCTTCCGTATCGGTTTGGGTGAAATCTCCAGCAGTATTCTCTAGCCTTCGAGCCACTAGATTTCCTCCATCGAAGCTGATCAGGAAGGATGGGGAAGCGGGCGTTTTGACAACCAAAATAGCTCCCTGAGCATTTCCAATTACTTGATCTTGTTCTGTGATTTCTCCAAGCGGGCGCTCATTTCCAGTGGCCTGCCCTGGAGCATTCATGTCTATCAGTGTGTAAAGCAATTGCCCAGCAGGAGAAACATAGAATAGGTAGAAAAGCTTATCTCCATCTGGCTCATAATCCAAGAATCCTGTAGCTACTTGCTGTCTCGTATCTATTGGGCCGTTTAAATTTCCAACCTGACCCTGAATAGGTGAGCCGCTAAAATCATAAACGATAGATCCATTAGAATAAAAAAGCGGTTGACCTGTGATGGGGTCAATGGCAAGTGCATTGCTAAAGCGATCAACAATTACCGATCCCGGTAAAGTCTGAACGCTTGGGCTTGTTCCTTTGCCGAAGGATAAATAGCTATTTTCTGAATTTGGACCACAATACCCAAAAATCCATTCATTGTCGTTGAATCCCTGCGCAGAACTTGACTGAACAAGCCCAAGACAGGTTATCAAGGTTAAAAAAAGCGCGATATGTATGGAATGCGGTTTGCTTTTCATATTTTTCCAACTGCTATCTAAAACAAGCGACAGCAAGAAACGTTTTAGTAGCGGACTGAATATTCAAATAAACGAACAAATCCTTGTTACGGTCTTCTTTGCTACGTGTTTTTTTTGGTTTTTTAGGGCTTTTGGCTTGGACGAGCTCTTTGGCGCAAGATCCACAGTATAGCCAATACTATGCCGCACCCCTTTATCTCAACCCTGCGATGGCCGGGGGTGAGCTGACTGGGCGGGTAGGTTTTAACTATCGAAACCAATGGCCTAGCATTGATGCGCAGTTTACCACTTTCTCGGCTTTCTATGACACCTATCTCCCCAATCAAAATGTGGGTGTCGGTGTTCATGTCATGCAGGATACCGAAGGAGCAGCCAAATTGCGATCGACTTCTATTTCAGGGTTAGTGTCTTATGAATTGAAGCTGGGTGAGAATTCTTACTTCAGACCTGGTTTTCAGGCAACCTACATTCGAAGACAGATCGGGTTTTTTGAAAATTTGGTTTTTGCCAATGAAATCAATCCAAACGACCCTTTCGGGCCTTTACTTCCGGGAAATGATATTCCTGGTTTGGGAGATCCGGTAAATATGCTTTCCCTAGGTGTAGGAGGATTGTTTTTTACAGAAAATTTTTGGCTTGGTCTCGCTGCGCACCACGTGAATCAGCCCAATCAATCATTTATCGACGGGGTAAGTCCGCTTCCTGCCAAATTCTCCTTGCACGGTGGATATCGAATTTCACTCGGTGAGGGAAGTATGCGAGGAGATTTTACCCACATGCGGAAGCAGCGCTATCTGACCCCAACATTCAACTACAAGCGACAAGGACCTTTTGAGCAATTGGACGTAGGAGCTTATTTTTATGTAGAGCCAATCGTATTCGGATTGTGGTATCGAGGACTGCCATACAAGCCGGTGAATAACCAAAGTAACCGCGATGCAGTTGTCATGATGGTTGGTGTGAATTTGCTGAGTGGTCTGAACATTGGTTATAGCTTTGACTATACCGTTTCCCAATTGGGAATTCAATCAGGAGGCGCACATGAGTTGAGCGTTTCTTGGACCCTACCAAACAGTTATCAAGGCAAGCCTTCCCGACGGGATACCATCTTGCCTTGTCCCAAGTTTTAATCGAATTGCATGAGTCCGGAGTCTTTGAAATACCTCTTACTGGGGGTGCTGATTTTTGGTGTCTTGGTGGAAAAGCTGCTAAGCTATCTGAATGTGAAGCAGCCTGTTCCACAGGTGCCACCCACTTTGACCGAATATCTTGATGCTAAGAAATTAGAAGAGTCAAAAGCTTATCAGCGGGAGTATTTTCGATTTGGGCTTTTTTCTGGCTTGTTTTCATTCATCTTGACTTTTCTTTTTATCTGGAATGGCTGGTTTGGAGCCATTGACATGTGGATTGGCTCCTTCGTACCCAATCCCTTGATCCAGTCTGTACTGTTTTTCGCCCTAATTTTTATTGGGTCGGATGTCATCAGTCTTCCTTTTGATTATTATGGGACTTTTGTAATCGAAGAGAAGTTCGGGTTCAACAAAACTACTGTCCAAACCTTCTTCACAGATAAATTGAAAGGCTATTTGCTGAGTATTTTAGTCGGTGGGGGGCTTTTGCTGGTTTTTCTTTGGCTGATTCATCAGATGGGGCCTCACTTTTGGTGGATATTCTGGATCATCGCAGCGGTGTTTATGGTGGTAGTCAATCTTTTCTACACAGCATGGATTCTGCCGCTTTTCAATAAACTCACTCCTCTAGAGGATGGTGAGCTCAAACATCGAATTATTCACTACGCTAGGTCGGTCGGTTTTCCTTTGGAGAACATCCTGGTCATGGATGGGAGCAAACGCTCTGCTAAAGCAAATGCTTTTTTCTCAGGGTTTGGAAAACGAAAGAAAGTAGTACTCTACGATACGCTCTTGGAGCAACATCCGCCCGATGAATTAGTGGCCGTTTTGGCGCATGAAGTCGGACATTATAAAAAAAAGCACATTGTTTTGGGGATGATTAGCTCGGTGCTTCAGATTGGCTTGCTTCTGTTTTTGCTTTCGCAATTTATCTTCAGTGAAACCATGAGTTTTGCCTTGGGAGGAGAAGCTTGGTCCGCCCAATTGAATATTATTGGCTTTACGATGCTGTTTTCTCCGATTTCTATGATTATTGGGATGGGGATGAACTGGCTGAGCAGAAAGCATGAATTTGAGGCAGATGCTTTTGCAAAGGATACTTTTGCAGGAAAGCCGTTGGCTGAAGCGCTTAAAACCTTATCGGTCAAAACACTCAGCAATATCAATCCACACCCTTGGTATGTGTTTGTGAATTACTCACACCCGCCATTACTAGAACGATTGGAAAAACTCGAATAGGTTTTAATATTATCCCTCACTAGATAAAATCATGAGGTTTTGGATTTAAGTTAAAAGTTATACTTTTTGTATAAAAAATTTGAACTATCGATTTTTTTTTACTAGCTTAGGATATGTTTCACTGTTAAATCAAAATATTATGAGAAAAAAGATAATGTATTTATCTGGCTTTCTTGGGCTTATTTAATTTTAAACATGAGAAATATTCTATTTTTAATAATCAGTTCTTTTTTATTCTTTGCCTGTGCTAAGCAATCTGAGAAAGATGATATTGGTTTTTATACCGTAGAAGTTGACGATGAAGCAGAGACATTGAAGATGTCTTCTATTATCGATACTGTAAAAGTCATTCCCTTAGATAATCGAGAAATAGTTGGATCTGTCGATGAAATTATCTGGGCTCCAGACAGAATAATTGTTTTAGATAGTAAGCAAACAAAAAAAATATTTATTTATTCGCAAGAGGGTCAATTGATTACTTCAATTGAATCCGGCTCAGGAGAGCCGGGGAAGTTTGTTTGGCCTTATGCACCAACACTGAGTCTTGATAAAGAAAGCTTTTATGTAGTTAGTGATAGGACAAAGCGGCTATTGCACTATGATTTGGATGGGGTTTTATTGGAGGATTTTGATATCGGTCATTTAGGTCAAGTAAATGATATGATCGTCACGAAAAAGGGCTTCGCTTTTTCCACTAAACCGGATTCACAGGTAGCTTCTAATATCATTTTTACAGATTTTAAGTTGCAAATTTCCGGAGAAATAAGGGCTTCAGAATTTTATGAGCAACTGCCATTTGTGTCCGGAATAGCGACTAATTCATTTTACCAAGGGGAAGAAGTTGGACATTTTTACTACCAAGAAATAATGACTAACATGATCCTTGAAGTCAAAGATGAAAAGGTAATCAGGGTAATTGAAATCGACTTACCAGATTCCTATGAGGTGGATTATGCTAAAGTAGGCAGGTCAATTCCGGAGGTAGTCCAGTATGCAAGAGAAAATGGCCTGTTGAAACTCAACGAAAATCATATTTATTTTGGATCCAAATTTTTAATTGATTTGAGTAATTCCGGTAGAGGAGCATTGGGCTTTTTAGATCTTGAAAATTACCAAATGAAGTTTATTTCAAATCTAAAAAACGATCTTTCCATCTTAATCGATGTAAATGCAGTTTGGGGAGCCTACAATAACGAGAAAGGAAAGTTGCTTACAGTGTTGGAAGCTCCTATTTTGACAAGACTTCTTCAGAGTGTGGATTATAGTCAATCCGCTTATGCTTCAATTTTTGATTCGCTTTCTGTAAAGGATGATGATAATCCAACCATCTTTGTTTATGAGTTGAAAAAGGATTTTGCGTGGCCTTTTGATTAAACTTTAGAGCTTTTTAAAATTTTCAGTTATTTCTAATAAAAGCCAAATACCGGTCACATTGGTTTGTAATCGGTACTTTTTTATCTTTTGAGGAATAAATTCAATGTTCTATGCAAGATCTAGCCGATTTCCACCATCCGATAAGTGACCTTTTTCCTCAACCCAAATCTGCTTCGGATTGGGATCAATACCGTCTCAGTGCGGAGCAAATAGAGTTTTTTCACGAAAATGGCTATTTGGCTGGGATCAAGCTTTTGGATGAAAAGCAAATCGAAACCCTAAAAAAAGCGCTCGATGAGGTCATGGATCCCAAGCATCCGCTTCATCATCTGTTTCATGAATTCCACAGCAATGAATCCGGGGATCCGAATAAGGTTCTATTCCACTCCTTGGGGCATTGGCGAATCGCTGAGGGTTTTCACGATGTGATCTGGAACCCAGCTTTTCGCATGGTCGCTTCCCAATTATTGGGAGATAGAGCTGTTCGCTTTTGGCATGATCAGCTTTTTTGCAAACCTGCCCATCATGGTGGGAATGTCGCTTGGCATCAGGATTACAGCTACTGGACTCGAACGATCGAGATGCAGCACTTGACCTGCTGGTGTGGCTTGGATGATGCCACTGAAGAAAACGGCTGTCTCCAGTATGTGCCTGGCTCGCATCGATGGGGACTTTTAGAAAAACCTGCACTGGCAGGGGAAATGGATGGTTTGATGCAAATGATGACCGAAGCCCAAAAAGCCGACTTCAAGCCAGTGGCCATTCCCCTGAAAGCTGGATACGCTGCTTTTCATCATCCACTATTGGTGCATGGGAGCTTTGCCAATTACTCTGAAAGGTCCCGGAAAGCCTTTGTATTGAATGTCTTTGCAGATGGGACGATTTCGAATACCGACGAACCCTTGCTAGAAGGAGTTCCCGTGATCCGAAAAGGTGAGAAAATGGAAGGGAAGTTTTTTCCTTTGATTTTTGACCCAAATGATCTTGAGTCTTAAAGCATTCTAATCCCAAACTTTTCTCCCAAACTCGTCAAATCTTCCACGACAGGATCAAGAAGGGGGATCCCTTCCTTTGCACGGATTGCTTCCAATTCACGCTCAGGGTCACCGGGGATGAGCACGCGATCATTCCCAGGCGTGGTTTCAGCAGAGCGGAATCGCTTGATCCAATTATCCATGTGGGATTTGAATTCATCGGCTGGTCGGAAAGCATCCACTCGCATGGCTCCAAAGAAGTGGCCAATTCCTTCTCCTACAGGATTGGGGTCTGGCTCCAAAAATGCTACGAATGGTGGAACCCATGGGCCATAATTTGCCCCGGAAAGCACTGCGGAGAAAATATCTACAATGGATCCCAAAGCATAGCCTTTGTGTGAGCCATGCTCCCGATCTCCACCCAATGGCAACAATGCTCCTCCATCCTTTACTCCATTGGATGAGGTGGTAGGTTTTCCTTCTTTGTCCTGAACCCATCCCATCGGTGCTGGATTGCCTTTCCGTTGCAGGATTTCCAATTTCCCATTGGCTGCGGTGGTAGTCGCCATGTCAGCCACAAATGGAGGCTCTTCCTTTGCAGGGATGGCAACTGATATCGGATTGGTTCCTAAGAGTCTTTCCTTCGAAAAAGTAGGGCTAACAAGCGGACTGGCATTGGTCAAAGAAATGCCTATCATATCATGCTCCAAAGCCATCATGGCATGGTAGCCTGCTATTCCATAGTGATTGGAATTTTTGACACTCACCCAGCCGGTTCCGGCTTTACTCGCTTTTTCGATCGCCACATTCATGGCATAGGGTGCTACCACCAGCCCAAGACCGCCATCTCCATCGACTACAGCGGTGGAGGGAGTTTCGTGTGTGATCCGAATATTGGGATTGCTGTTGATGCGTCCCTTTTCCCACAGTCGGACATAGCCAGAAAGTCGCGCCACCCCATGGCTGTCCACTCCCCGCATATCTGCAGAAAGCAGGACTTCCGCTCCTTGCTGGGCGTGAAGTTCACTACATCCGATTTTCAGAAGAATGTTTTTGGTGAAATCAAAAAGCTGTTGGTAGGAAAAGTTTTGCATGATCTAAGCTTTGTTTCAGGCAAAGATACGAGATCATTTTGCCAGCAGAAAAATCAATTGGTTTCTACTTCGGTTTTGAGCACGGTAGCAATTGCTCCCTCTTTAAGCGCATAGTGCGAGCAGGTGATGCTTTCGACTGCGATATGCTTGAGAATAAAATCAATCAATGAGGAGGCGACCACGATCATGTCTACCCGCATGGGGATCATTCCCGGGATTTGAAGGCGTTCTTCTCGGTTTTTGGTGAGAAGGAGTTGGTAGATTCGATGAAATTCACTGACCGGAAGCTCAAAGGCATGTTGACCAGTAAGCTTGCACTGAAGCATGGACTCGTAGTAGATGTCTGTCAGCGTATCAAAGGTGCCCGATGCGCCCACCAAGCTCGTAGGCTGGTAGGTTTCAATAGCCTGAAGGAGTGATTGAAGTTTTTCTTCCAGATATCCGTGCAAGCGATGAATCTCAACTGTCAGAATAGGGTCATGATGGTGGAAAAGTTCCAAGAGACGCTGTCCTCCGATTTCGAAGCTTCCTTTCCAAAAAACCTCCTGAGAAGTACCAATGATAAATTCTACTGAACCGCCCCCGATATCCATCATGAGTTCGGTTTGCCCATTTAATGATCCTGAAAGCTTGATGCCTTCATAAATCAACAAGGCTTCTTCCTCCCCGCTTATCACTTTGATATCGATCCCGATTCGGGATTTTACTTCCTGGACAAAGTCCTGTCCGTTTTTAGCATTTCGTACGGCACTCGTAGCAAAAGCAAAAATCCGATCGATTTGCTCTCCGTCTATGAGGTTTTTGAAATGTTGGAGGGTGTGGTATGCGCGTTTGAGAGCTTCAGGAGCAATTTGATCTTGGTTGATTCCTCCCTGTCCGAGTTTTACCGGTACTTTTTCTTTGTAGATGACATTGAATCCATCTCGAATCAATTCTACCAATACCAAGTGAAATGTATTGGTGCCCATGTCTATCACCGCTGCCTTCCGGGTACGCATACTGCCAATTTTTTTGGATGGGCGAATATAGAAAGTTATTGGAAAATCAATCAGTTAAGCTTCTCTTAATTCTATATTAATTTTTTTCGGTTGCTTTATCCGTTCTGCTCACCTTTGGTCTGATTAAGTTTTCCCTACTACCCAAAGCCTACTATATTTGGCTTTTGCAAAAACCAATCCTATGGAAAAACAGAATAAACCCATTTATACCGCTCCATCAAATCAGGAAAAAATCGAATTGCTTCAAAAAAAGAATGCTGAAGCGATGCTTGGAGGAGGTGAAGCGCGAATTGCCTCTCAACATAAAAAAGGTAAACTCACCGCGAGGGAACGCATCGAATTACTTTTGGATGAAGGGACTTTTGAGGAGATTGATCGCTTTGTCATGCACCGAGCCAAGGACTTTGGTTTGGACAAGGAGCACTATCTCGGTGATGGCGTCGTCACTGGATATGGTGAGGTCAATGGCCGATTAGTTTATGTCTTTTCCCAAGATTTTACGGTTTTTGGAGGTTCGCTTTCAGAAACTCACGCAGAGAAAATCTGTAAAATCATGGATATGGCCATGAAGAACGGAGCTCCCGTCATCGGGCTAAATGACTCCGGTGGTGCTCGGATTCAGGAAGGGGTAAATTCTTTGGGAGGCTATGCGGATATTTTTTACCGAAACACCTTGGCTTCTGGAGTAGTCCCTCAGATTTCTGCGATTATGGGACCATGCGCAGGTGGGGCAGTTTATTCACCGGCAATCACGGATTTTATTCTCATGGTCGAGAATACCTCTTATATGTTTGTCACAGGACCCAATGTCGTGAAGACGGTCACTCAGGAGACTGTTACGGCAGAGGAACTCGGAGGAGCATCTGCCCATAGTACCAAGTCTGGTGTGACTCACTTTTCTTGTAAAAATGAATTAGAATGTATCCGCCATATCAAGTCTTTGCTGAGCTATATTCCTCAAAACTGCGAAGAAATAGCTCCAGTCTATCCTTATGAGCAGAAGGCTGACGAAACTCGAAAGGAGCTTAACGATATTGTGCCTGAAAACCCGAATCATCCTTATGATATTCGAGATGTGGTTAGTGGGATTGTAGACTCGGATTCTTTCTTGGAGGTTCATGAAAACTATGCAGATAATATCGTGGTCGGATTTGCGCGAATCGCCGGTCGAAGCATTGGTATTGTTGGGAATCAACCTCAATCCATGGCAGGCGTTTTGGATAATCAGGCATCGATCAAAGCGGCACGTTTTGTAAGGTTCTGCGATAGCTTCAATGTACCGCTTCTTGTTTTGGTGGATGTACCGGGCTTTTTACCGGGTACGGATCAAGAGTGGAATGGGATCATTACCAATGGGGCGAAGCTATTGTATGCCTTTTCGGAGGCGACTGTTCCAAGAATCACTGTCATTACGCGAAAGGCTTACGGTGGTGCTTATGATGTGATGAATTCTAAGCATATCGGTGCTGACTTGAATTTTGCCTGGCCGACAGCTGAGATCGCGGTAATGGGAGCAAAAGGCGCTTCAGAGATTATTTTTAGAAAGGAAATCGCTGAATCTGCTGATCCCGAAGCTAAGCTTCAGGAGAAAGTAGACGAATACACTGCGAAGTTTGCAAATCCGTATCGCGCCGCACACAGAGGCTTTATTGATGAGGTGATCATGCCATCTGAAACCCGAATCAAGTTAATTAAGGCATTTAAAATGCTGGAAAATAAGGTAGATAAGCTGCCAAGAAAAAAACACGGAAATATTCCGCTTTAAATAATTGACAAAAAAATATGAGTCCAGAACAAAGCTTTCTTTATAAATACCTCAATAATGCATCTCCAACAGGATTTGAAGCATCGGGCCAGCAGATTTGGCTAGATTATATCAAGCCCTATGTTGACTCCTACTTTACGGATAATTACGGTACAGCCGTCGGTGTGATGAATGAGGATGCACCTTACAAATTTGTCATTGAGGCGCATGCAGATGAGATCAGTTGGTTTGTCAACTATATCAAAGACGATGGCTACATCTATGTGCGTCGAAATGGTGGTTCTGATCACATGATCGCACCGTCTATGCGTGTGAATATTCATACGGACAAAGGAATGGTTCCGGGAGTTTTCGGTTGGCCAGCCATCCATGTTCGGAAGGATGGGAAAGAGGATGCGCCTACCTTGGATAACATTTTCATCGATGTGGGAGCCAGTAGCAAAGAGGAAGTGGAAAAAATGGGAATCCACGTAGGTTGTGTGATTACTTTCCGGGATGAATTAATTGAGCTGAATGAAAAGTATTATTCCGGAAGAGCATTGGACAACCGAATAGGAGGCTATATGATTGCTCAGGTAGCTCGGAAAATAAAAGAGTCTGGGAAAAAGCTGCCATTTGGATTGTATGTGGTCAATGCTGTCCAGGAAGAAATCGGACTTCGGGGCGCGCAAATGATTGCGCATAAAATCAAACCCAATGCAGCCATTATCACAGATGTCTGTCATGATACAACTTCGCCTATGTATAATAAGGTGACCAGTGGAGACCAGGTGGCAGGTAAAGGTCCTGTTTTAACCTATGGAGCTTCTGTCCACAAAAAGCTTTTGGACCTCATTATTCAAACTGCTAAAGAAAAAGAGATTCCTTTTCAGCGTTCTGCAGCTTCACGAGTCACTGGAACGGATACCGATGCATTTGCCTATTCCAACGAGGGGGTGCCGTCGGCTTTGATTTCCCTCCCGCTTAAATACATGCATACGACGGTCGAGACCGCAAGCAAGGAGGATATCGAGCAAGTCATCCAATTGATGTATGAGTTTCTTTTGGACTTTGATCCAAAATTTGACTTCCGATACATTAGTTGATTGGAGAGTTGAAAGTCTTTTCCCCCGAACCTCAAACATAAAAGTGAAAAAATGATGTACAAGGATCAAATGGGAAGGGAAGTTTCAATACCAAAAACTCCCAAGCGAATTGTGTCCTTAGTCCCCTCTCAAACTGAACTTTTGGTGGATTTGGGGCTAGGGGATCAATTGGTCGGTGTGACCAAATTCTGTGTACATCCTGCTAGCCTACGAAAAGAGAAAACCATTGTAGGAGGGACTAAGAACTACCGATTTGATGTAATCGATGAACTGAAACCTGATTTGATCATTGGTAATAAGGAGGAGAATGATCAAGAGGGGATTGAGAAGCTTTCTGAAAATTATCCTGTTTGGATGAGTGATGTAGGTGACTTAAGTCAAGCACTAGCTATGATTTCAGCTATTGGAGCGATTACCGGGAAAGTCAATCAAGCCAAGGTATTGGTGGAAAAACTAGAAAAATCCTTCGCAGAGGAATTGCCAAAGCTTGGAACGGTGGTTTATTTGATATGGAACAGTCCCATCATGGCAGTGGGAAAAAGCACTTTTATTCATGAAATGCTGGGGCAAGCCGGATTTATTAATGCCATTGATCAGGATCGATACCCGGAAATCAGCATGGAAGAATTGAAAAGACTTAATCCTGACTTTTTGTTTTTGAGTTCGGAGCCTTTTCCCTTCAAATCAAAGCATGTGCAAGAATTCGAAAAAGAATTACCAAAGGCCAAAGTGAGGATTGTAGACGGAGAGATGTTTTCCTGGTATGGATCGAGATTGCTGAAAAGTCAATCTTATTTTGACTCGCTTCAAGAAAGTTAATCTGAAATGCCACTTATAAAATATTAAATTTCATGGCGAGACTTTTTTAAAAAATTCAATTAACTTTTCCCGTTCAAATTCTAGAGTAGAAACAAAAAAGATAATTAATCATACTATGAAGAAAAGTTATTTGCTAGGAGCACTTTTTCTTGTTGGGGCTTGGTCATGTGCACCAAGTTCGGAGAAAGAAGAAGAAGTAGTGACCGAGGAAGAAATTGTCATTCCTGACAATAGTTTAACAGATGAGGAGCGTGCCGATGGATGGATGCTCTTATTTGATGGGGAGTCCATGGAGGGCT